>Ga0075370_10001224_pt1 | contig 10869 bp, 8 predicted proteins | sample EndMethybrTD3035_FD_71398 | JGI IMG/M metagenome (GOLD analysis project Ga0075370, IMG submission 71398) | Populus endosphere microbial communities from Tennessee, USA - Endosphere MetaG P. TD hybrid TD303-5 | ecosystem: Host-associated > Plants > Roots > Endosphere | place: USA: Tennessee... | reverse complement strand
GCCTGGCGAAAACGCTCGTCATCGGTGTTAACCTTCAGGCTGTCCGTTTTGCGCTTCTCGATTGTTTTATCCAGCACGACGTCCAGTTCGGCCTCGTCATATATAAATACACTAGACTTTCGGCCGGGCTTTACCAGTTCAAACAGCGGCGGTTTGGCCAGGTACAAATGGCCGCCGTCAATCACCTGCTTCATGAAACGGAAAAAGAAGGTCAGCAGCAATGTGCTAATGTGCGAGCCATCTACATCGGCATCGGTCATGATGATAATGCGGTCGTAGCGCAGGCCGTTAATGTCAAAGGAATCTTCAATGCCCACACCCAACGCCTTAATCAGGCTCAAAATCTCATTGTTGCCCAGCATTTTGTCCAGCCGGGCGCGCTCCACGTTCAACACCTTGCCGCGTAACGGCAAAATAGCCTGGGTCTTGCTATCGCGACCGCTTTTGGCCGAGCCGCCGGCCGAGTCGCCCTCCACCAGATAAATCTCACAGTCCCGCGGGTCCTTGTTGGAGCAGTCTGCCAGTTTGCCAGGCATGCTAGAACCTTCCAAGACACCTTTGCGGATAATGTTCTCCCGGGCGGCGCGGGCGGCCTTGCGGGCGCGGGCGGCCAGCAGCGCTTTGCCGACAATCTTCCGGGCAATAGATGGGTGCTCTTCCAGGTAGTACGCCAAATATTCGGTCATCACCTGTTCCACTTGGCCGCGTACCTCTGGGTTGCCCAGCTTGTTCTTGGTCTGGCCTTCAAACTGCGGCTCGGGTAGCTTGGTCAGAATGACGGCGGTTAGCCCTTCGCGGGAGTCTTCCCCGGTCAGGTTTTCTTCTTTTTCTTTCAACAGGCCGTTCTTGCGGGCGTACTCGTTAATAACGCGCGTCAACGCTGCACGAAAACCGGTCAGGTGCGTCCCGCCTTCTGGGTTAAACACGTTGTTGGCAAATGCCTTGATAGTTTCGGTGAAGCCATCGGTGTATTGCGCGGCAATTTCAATCTGGTTGCCGTCCACTTCTTTCTCAACGTAAAACACATCGTCGTCGACTACTTCCTTGCCAAGGTTGAGGTGCTTCACGTACGACTTAATACCACCCTCAAAATAAAATCCGTATCGTTTGCCGGTGCGCTCATCGATAATGGATGTGCGGACACCTTTTGTGAGATATGCCTGGTGGCGCAGGCGGTCCAGGATGGTGTCGTAGTTAAACTTGATGCTTTCAAAAATAGTGTCGTCTGGGTAGAAGGTAATCTCGGTGCCGAGTCGGTCGCTCTTGCCAATAACCTCTAGCTTAGTCTTGGGGGCGCCGCGCTCGTATTCTTGGCGATACATTTTGCCGTCACGATAAATAGTCGCAATCAGCCGGGTAGACAGCGCGTTCACCACACTCACGCCCACACCGTGCAAACCGCCCGATACCTTGTACCCACCGCCGCCAAACTTGCCGCCGGCGTGCAGTACCGTTAGCACCGTCTCTACCGTGCTCTTGCCGGTCTTGGGGTGAATGTCGGTTGGTATCCCGCGGCCGTTGTCGAACACCGAGACGCCGCCGTCGGCGGTCAGCCGAACTAGCACTTCGCTGGCATGTCCAGCCAAGGCTTCGTCAATGCCATTGTCCACAATCTCCCACACCAAATGGTGCAGGCCCTCAATTCCTGTGCCGCCAATATACATGCCAGGCCGTTTTCGTACCGGCTCCAGCCCTTCCAATACTTGGATTTGGTCAGCAGAATATCCTTTTTGTTTGTCAGCCACTGTTAAGCTACCCTCTCTGCGTTACAAAATGGTCAGTTTTCCCACGTGCTATCTAGTATAGAGAACCCGTAGGAGTTTCGCAAGCGCTACGACCCCTCGCCACGCGCGTGCAGGTTGCCTTCCTGATCTATAAATATTGTGTCGTCAGGCGCCTGCGGGGAGGAAGGACGCTGCAGGGAGATCTCCCCTTCACCAGCGTGCTGTGGTTGGGTCATGGGACGCGGTGGCTGCGGCCGAGGAGGCTCGGCTGTCGGTGCATGCGCGGGCGGGTTTAACTGATGGCGAAGTTCGTCAGCTATGCCCTGCACTTCTTTTTGCTCCAATTGATTACTGGAGATGTTTTGATCTGGTGGTTCGGGCGATGGCGCAGGTGCCTTTGGCGGCACAGCGGGGTACAGCGGCGGCTGGGGCGCGGCAAAAGCGGCCGGCGGCGCCGGTGGCATGGGCTGGTCAAATGACGGCGTAGGAGTCAACGCGGCAGCAGGCTGTGGCGGCATAAAGTTCTGCGGCGCAGCCGGTGTGCTCGCCGCTGGCTTACCCCAAGGGTTAGAGTACGGCGGACGATCTGTGCCCGTTCGCTTTGTCATCCATTCGTCCAGGAAGGAGCCGGTGCCGGGACGTGGCGGCGGAGCCGGGCGATTATACTGAGCCGGTCCGGGAGTTTGCCCGCCCCCAACCATGGGGTTGCCGGGCGTTGGCGCACCGAAACGCGGCGGAGCGGCCGGGTTTGCACCGAATGCTGGCGGACCAGCCGCGCCGGCACCAAAGGACCCAAAACCGCCAGCACGAGGCGGCTCTGGCTTGGTTGCCAGTCTTTCAAATATTTCTTTCTCCACCGCGGCTTTCGGGCGGCCATACTTCGCTGCCGAAAGCTGTTTAAGCGCCTCGGCAAGCTTGTAGTTCGGGTCACCCAAAGGAGGCAGCGTTGCCATGCTAAACGGCTGAGTGGGCACACCGCCTACAAGCGTGCGGATAATGGTGTTGTGGTTGGGAATGCGCACCAGGTCATTGCCGTCAAATGTTGGCTGGAAGTATCTCGACAACGCCTCAACATCCGGCTGTCCAATACGGAATGCCACGATTGTACCCATATTACCGAACACGGCATCACGAATCTCATCGGTCAGCTGCGTTGTAAACTGGTTGGCCACAATCAGGTTCAGGTGGTATTTGCGGGCTTCTGACATAATCGTGGCAAACGAGTCGGTTGAAAAGTTCTGAAACTCGTCTACATACAAAGCAAAGTCGCGCCGCTGGTCTTCCGGAATATTTGCCCGGCTCATGGCCGCCGCCTGGAATTTCATCACAAAGATCATACCCAACAATTTAGAGTTCAGCTCACCCAGGCGTCCTTTGCTTAGGTTTACCAGCAGGATCTTGCCGCTGTCCATAACTTCCCGCAGGTCGAACGCACTTTTTGGTTGGCCAATAATATTGCGCATCATTTCATTAGAAAGGAAGGCACCAAACTTACTCACGAACCAACTTACTACTTCGCCAAACTCATTAGAACGCTGCGACTGCGGCATTTCCTTTTGCCAAAATTCCAGCACGTTTTGGTCTTTAACGTGTTGTAACTTTTGCTTCACAAACTGTTGATCGCGGAATAATTTTGGTATATCAATAAATGTACCCCCGTTAGGATCAGCCATTACGGTCAACGCCGCGTTGCGGAATAAATGCTCGTAGCGCGGGCCCATGATGCCTTGGTGTTGTGGGTCATACAACTTGTACAACATGTTCAGCACTTCCTGGATGATAAAATCTTTCTGGTCGGCGCTTTGGTATTCGAACAAATTTAGGCCCATAGGGTATTCCATTTCAGCCGGGGAGAAGTACACGACGTCTTCCGTACGCTCGCGCGGCACCATTGCCAGCAACCGCTCTACGGTATCGCCATGAGGGTCTACAAAAGCAAAGCCATTGCCGTCCAGCATGTCCTGTAACGCCAAATTTTCTAGATACGTCGATTTACCAGTACCCGTCTGTCCAACCGCGTACATGTGCCGCTGACGGTCCTGCAGGTCTAGTCGAATCGGTTTCTTTGCACCCCGAAATACGTTGTAGCCCAGCAGCAGACCCTTGTCGGGCATGTTGCGCGGCGCATCAACTTGCTTGGACGCCTGGCGCTCCAGCTGGGTTGTAGGAATGCTTCGCTGGTCAGGAAAATGAAACAGCGTCGACAGCTCAACCGAGTTCAAGACGGTCTGCGATTTGTGCTGCGGAAAAAAGCGCAATATATATGACGTTACAAAACTGTCGATGTCTTTTGCCGGTGCATACTTAAACCCGTTCTTGCCCGGCGCATCAAAAAGCGAGAATGCAGCAACCAAGTTATTTAAAATAGCCTGGGCACGCTGCGTTATGTTTGACGACACTACTATACGGATCATAACTTCATATCCGGCGTAGCGCGTCTTGTCCTCTATGGAATCAAGGATAGACTGGTCCAGGTTGGAAAGATCGTTCTTCTTGTCCGGTGTGGCGTCCTTGGATTCCGGCGGTTTTACGAAAGCCGTAGCTAGATCTTTGCCAATGTTTAGAAACGCGGCCGAACCGCTCCCGCCATCGTTTCCCTTTCGTTTGCTGCTTGCAATAGCAAGCGCCTTCTTGCGCCAACCCGGGTCTGCGGGGCGCATTAATATCTGCACGCCCGCGCCATCCTCTTTTTCCAGCGCAGCCATTGCGTTCAACAACGCCTGCATGGCGTCTCGCTTCAAATCCTGGTAGGTGGCAATAGGGTACGCAAAATTCTCCTTCAGGGTCAGTTCACCGCCGACTGTTCCGCTCAATTTGCCGACAGGGCTAAAGATATTGTGCTCAGCTACCTCTTCCAACCTGGCCGACGGATAGGCGCTTACAATAGCCTGTTTCACCACCTCCACCAGCGTAACGGGCACGGCCGCATAAAAATACACAAAGCCCTTCACGCCAACTATCTCAAATGCAAAGTGGCGCTGACCGTACAAACGCGCCTTGAAACCTTTCTGCAATGTGCTGGCAATAAGGTTGTAAATAACCTGCGCCTTGGAAATGTTCTCGTCCACTAGGTCGCGCACGTCCCTGCCTGACATTTCAATGTCTTCGCTAAGTGGCGGGAGGTGAATGAGCAGTGGCACCATCTTTAGGCCACGCTCGTAGTTCTTTTGCTCGCGCATGCGGCGCTGGATCTGAACATACACCACCGGCGCGGCTAGTGCTGCAATGAAGAGCAAGAATAGGAAAACAAAAAGTACGGCGGTCATTGCGATTGATCGGTCACTTTAATCGTTTTGTTATGGCGCGTCTTAAGGTAATCTGCTTTGAACTTACTTATTTCGCTGCTTTGTACGTATGGATCGTTTCGAGTCCGTTCCACAATGGCCTTGGCCTTGGTAATCCATTCTTGGTCCACGGTTGTGTCATCGGTGTCATCGCCCGGCACTGCTGAAATTGCTGCTGGCGCGGGGGCTGTCGGTGCTACAGGCTGGGCTCCTGCGGACGGCGGAACAGGAAATGCTGGCGCTGCCACGGGCGGCGCGGAAGTAAATTCGCCGGGGTTAGGCGCGGCTTCGATAGGTGCGGCGTACTCGGCTGCAGAAACCTGCGTCGGCCTTTCGGTAGCGGGCTGAGGTATAGAAATGCTTTGGTCTTTCTCGAACTGAGGATTCATAGTTGCCTTTATTATATCAGTTTCCTAAAACCCTGTCGTTAGCTTGTTGTGCGGCTTAATCCACTGCTCTGCTTGCGCGCACTATATAAAAGTACGCGATAGCAAAGAGCGCCAATATCGTGGCCGTATCCCTCAACGTCAGCTGCCCAATAGACTGTAGTACGAGCAATGCCGTGGGAAGCCCAGCCGCAACGCCGCCGACGCGCAAGCTCCGCAGCCGGGAAAAGCCACGATGCTGCAGCACAAACGCAACAGCAAAGCCCGACCCCGCAAAAAACAAAACAAATGGAAGAATCAGTACTGCCGACGGCATGTCCGACGGGTTCGTGCCAAACAATAGCCCAAGCAAAGCAGCCGCAATAATACCCAAAAACAAAAGCGTGCGTTTCATTACTGTCATTTTACGATACTTTCGGCAACTAAAAAATACTGCCTGGTTTGCGCAGTATTTTCTAGTACCTAAAAGCGCCGCGGGTAGTAAATCCGCCCAAAACGAAATTGTTAGCGCTTACTACCCTTGGCTTGACTGACCGCTCTCGCCGCCTTTAGGGCGACAAAGAGCGTTAATTGTTAAGGTAAGTTTTTTGTAAGTTTTTGTTTTTGACTTACTGTGTTTTATCCTACTACGCCAAACGCATATTGTCAATACCATAAGCGCTTCTACGTATTTAATAATCGCAACGTTGCTTAATACGCAACGAAAAATTTGCCCATCTCTTCCCTGTTTTCCGATAGTTATACACAGGTTTTCTTAAAACAAAGCATAATTGTTGTTGACAGCTGAAAACACAATTTATAAGATACCTGTAGCGCTTGAATAAAAAAAGTGCTCAAAAACAAAAACGACTTCGTAACAACGGCTTCTCGCAAGCCGTTGTTCCATGAAAAGCCAACAGTTAAAACGCCAAAACCAAACACAAAGAAGACCCGCTCTCACATAGGCGGGTCTTTACTTTGGGGGCAACTTTGTCTATTCATATTAGAATGGGCGGAATACAAAGCGTTATACAGACAGGCACCGGTGGCGTACTAGTGGAGACCGAGTGCCACCTTTCCAATGGGCTTCCGTCAATTATCATTGTGGGGTTGGGGGCAAAAGCAATTGACGAATCAAAGGAGCGCGTCCGCAGCGCATTTGCGTCCATCGGCGTCGACATGCCACGCAAACGCATTACCATCAACCTTGCGCCGGCCGACATGCCCAAGGATAGCACCAGCCTGGACCTTCCGATAGCGCTTGCCATCATGCAGGCCGGCGGGTCAACCTCGCAAAGCCTGCGCGGCGACACGGCTGCTATCGGTGAACTTGGTTTAGACGGGGCTGTGCGACCTGTGCGCGGCATTATTGGTAAGCTTGTGGCCGGTAAGCGTTTAGGCATCCACACGTTTATTATTCCCGAGGCCAACGCTCCGCAGGCCCTACTTGTTCCGGATGTTACGATCATCCCTATAAGTAGCCTGAAACGGCTACATGCTCACCTCAACGGCGAAGATCCCATTGCTCCACAAAAAAGTGGAGATGGCCAGCCCCCTGCGAGATCCGCGAAGGGCAAACGTGCGGACGTCGGCCTGGATGACGTCGTGGGTCAACACCAAGCAAAACGCGCTTTAGAGATTGCCGCTGGCGGCGGTCACAATATCTTCATGGTTGGTGCGCCAGGAACTGGCAAAAGTATGCTGGCAAAACTGCTGCCCAACCTTCTGCCACCACTGGACCGCTCGGAGATGCTGGAAGTCACGCACTTGCACAGTCTTGTGCGCGCCGACTATGAGGGCCTCGTTTCTGATCGGCCATTTCGTGCACCGCATCACAGCGCCAGCAACATTGCAATTGTAGGCGGCGGTAACACGGTTCGTCCTGGCGAAATTACACTCAGCCACCACGGCATACTTTTTCTGGACGAATTGCCCGAATTCAATCGCAGTACCATCGAGTCGCTCCGTCAGCCGCTAGAAGACGGCGCCATTACCATTGCGCGCGCGAAAGATGCAATTACCTACCCGGCTGATTTTCTGCTTGTGGCTACGGCGAACCCTTGCCCCTGCGGTTATTTCGGCTCCCAGCAAGACTGTCAGTGCAGTGTCACCGAGATTGCGCACTACCGCCGGAAAACGTCCGGCCCTATTTTGGACCGCATCGACTTGTACGTCACCATGGAGCAAGTTGACCACTCCAAACTTCTAGAGCAAACACAGCGCGCAGACGCCGATACCGGCGTATGCAAACGAGTTCGCGCCGCCCGCAGCATCCAGGCTGAACGGCAGGGTTCAACCCTTAACGCACGTCTCACCAACCATCAGGCAAAGCGTTTCGCAAACATCACAAATGAAGCACAAACTATCCTCAATAAAGCCGCTTCCGTACTGAACCTTTCGGCACGAAGCTACATGCGCACACTAAAAGTAGCCCGCACAATTGCGGATTTGGAAGGATCAACTTCCGTGGATTCTCCCCATATAACCGAGGCGCTCCGCTATCGCAACCAAGATTTTATACACTAGCCGCCCTTGACCCCTGTTTTTGTATCTGTTACAATGTTCAAGCTAACAATATAAAGGAGCTACCATCAGCAAGTTCACACGCCTGAACCAAGATATTCGGGCGCCACAGTTGCGAGTCATCGACCAAGAAGGCAAGCAACTTGGCATTCTTTCGCGGTCCGAAGCCTTACAGCTGGCGCAAGAACAAGAACTGGACTTAGTCGAGATATCCCCTGACGCCACTCCCCCTGTCGCTAAAATTATTGACTGGGGAAAGTACAACTACCAGCGGACAAAGCAGTTGCAGAAAAATCGTCGCAATGCAAAAGCCCTGGAAGTAAAGCAAATGCGTTTTGGCCTTAAGATTAGCGAGCACGACCTCGGCGTGAAGATGCGCAAAGTCACTGACTTCCTGGAGACTGGCCACAAGGTCAAAATCACTATCTTCTATCGTGGACGCGAGCTCGCTCACAAGGATCTCGGTTTCAAACTTGCTGAAAAGGTTATTCAAAACCTTGGCGATGCAATCGTTGTCGATCAGACACCACAATTCGCCGGAAAACAGCTTAACTTCGTAATAAGGAGCAGTCATGCCAAAGCTAAAGACTCATAGCGGGACCAAGGATCGCGTTCGAGTTTCGAAAAACGGAAAAGTCCGCGTTCGTCACTCATACGCAAGCCACTTCTTGCAGAAAAAAAGCGGCGCGCGCAAGCGTAAGCTTGCCGGCCTCGAAACTCTTAGCGGAGCTAACGTTAAGACCATCAAACGGAATGTAGGAGCCTAAAATGCGAGTAAAACGAGGCGTAACAAGCCACCAGAAACATCTTAAAATTCGGCGCGCCACCAAAGGCATGACGCATTCGAACCGCGCCAGCGTTAAGCGCGGGAAGCAAGCCGTTACTAAAGCGCTGCAGTTTTCCTACCGCGATCGCCGCAACCGCAAGCGCACTTTCCGCCAGCTGTGGAACGCGCGCATCAACGCGGCCGCTCGCCTGCATGACACTACATACAGCAAGCTTATTGCCGCTCTAAAGACAGCGCACATCGAGCTGGACCGTAAGGTTTTGAGCGAACTGGCCGTCAACGAACCCAAGGCCTTTGAAGCTGTCGTAAAAACGGCTTTCAAAAAGTAACTCTTAGCATAAAGCTGCTCGGCTCAAAAAGAAAACACCTCTTGTAAAAAGAGGTGTTTTCTTTAGAGGCAGACTATCCGTAAGCCGGGTTCTGTTTTAGCCGATCATCTATCTAGCCTCAACGTTACCGTCAAGATCAAGCGGTTCTTATGATGCACTGTGGCGGGAAACCATGAGTAAACTCATCAGTACATCTCCTTGCAGCAGACAGGGTTTACCTTTTTGCGACGTCACCGTTGCAAAATGCGAGCTCTTACCTCGCTCTTTTCACCCTTACCTTTCCGAAAAAGGCGGTCTTGTTTCTGTGGCACTTTCCCTAGGGTTGCCCCTGGTTGCAGTTAGCAACTGTCTTTTCCCTACGCTGCCCGGACTTTCCTCTTACTGTAGCAGCAAGCGATCAGCCGATAATCTAGCCCCACAAGAACATTATATCACAGGTATTTCATTACCCGTCAATTGCTAGTGCTTAGGCCTTGGCTGCTGCGTCCAACGCTTCGTTTACGGCAGCATCGGCAAGTTTGTTCAGGGCTCGAGGAACGTGCGTAAACGTAATGTGGGAAAATTCGCCGGCCAGCACTTTAATTGCCTGGTTTATTGGCCACAAGTCGCGGTTTTTTACCTTAAAAATACCAAGCATCTGGTTCACCACCAGGAGACTGTCCATATACACATGCACCTCTTGCACGTGCATCTTCTTCACTTCTTCCAGGCCAATTTTCAACGCCTGGTATTCTGCCTGATTGTTGGTTGTGACGCCCAGGTACACACCCTTCTTGACCAGAATGCGATCGTCCATATCTAAAACAGCGAAGCCGCTGGCAGACGGCCCAGGGTTGCCACGGGAACCGCCATCTGCGTATAGTTTCACTTTCTTGATTTCTGTTGTGTATTCCTCTACGGAATTTGACACTTTATTAGGGTCAGGCGCCAGGCTGAAATGAACAACTTTAATGGGCGTTGTCGCATCTACCTGCGGGCCGTAGTACTTTTGGTAGGCTTGTACCATGTCGGCGGCTGAATGGAATGTTTCGCGACCTTGCAGGTCATCCTGTGTGATTTCGCCAAGACGCTTCTCGAGTACCGCCTGTATGCGTGCTTTTCCTATGGGTACCCAGGTGGCCGGATTTTTGGGATCAACTTTGTCGATTAACTCTACTTCGTCGTTGACCGACAGATCTTTATCATCGTACATTCGCCACGTTACAGACTTCTCGCCGCGGCGGACAAGCTCTGCTAGATTGTGATCGAATTTGAGTCTTTTCATATTATATTGGTCGGGGTGACAGGACTCGAACCTGCGACCTCACGGCCCCCAGCCGTACGCGCTAGCCAACTGCGCCACACCCCGATAGGTTCTGGCATTATTATCCAAAAAGCTGGGCAAGCCGACATGATTAACCTGGCAAAGTTCCAGGTGGGTGCCCGCATGTCTCGACCACGGCCGGGACACATATAAGGCTCCCTATCGAAAAGTATTCAGATAATCATGTGGTCGGCCATTTCGCCCAGCCAACGATATTATACCGCAAAGTAATTCCTTTAGCGAAGCAGAAAATGATAGATCGCATTCTCTGCGTTGCTTACTGCCGGGCTGATAACCGGGAACAGGATAAGCATAAAAACAATGATGCCAGTAAAACCAAGCCGTTCTATCTGGGCCATAATCTCACGTAAGAAGTCGGGGGCAAACGCATACAGCAAACGCGAGCCATCCAACGGCGGAAATGGAATCATGTTAAACACGAAGAAGAGGATGTTGACCACCACGAACGTATCCACCACCTGGACAGCACCAGAGGACAAGCCCGCGAAACGCAGCACCAGCGCACCCAGGCAAGCCAACAGAAAGTTGGTGAA
>Ga0075370_10001223_pt1 | contig 10870 bp, 10 predicted proteins | sample EndMethybrTD3035_FD_71398 | JGI IMG/M metagenome (GOLD analysis project Ga0075370, IMG submission 71398) | Populus endosphere microbial communities from Tennessee, USA - Endosphere MetaG P. TD hybrid TD303-5 | ecosystem: Host-associated > Plants > Roots > Endosphere | place: USA: Tennessee... | reverse complement strand
CCGAACAGCTCCGGGTAGATCCGCAGGTGGGCGCTGCTGGAGATCGGCAGGAACTCGGTGAGGCCCTGGATGAGCCCGAGCACCACGGCCTTCAGCAGGTCTTCCACGACCACGGACCCTACGGGGGTTACGGTTCCGTCCATGCAGCGCAGGCCTCTGGGACGGACCGGACTGCGCGTCTCGCGCCTGGGGCTCGGCACGATGACCTGGGGTGGGGACACCGACGAGCACGAGGCCCGGGAGCAGCTGACCGGGTTCCTGTCCGCCGGGGGCAACCTGGTCGACACCGCGGCCGGCTACACCGACGGGGCCTCCGAGGAGCTGCTGGGCTCGCTGCTGGGCTCGGTTGTCCCCCGGGACGAGGTCGTGGTCGCGACGAAGGCCGGGATCTCCCGGCGCACCGGGACCCGGGTGCTCAACACCTCCCGAGGCACCCTGCTCGCCACGCTCGACGCGTCCCTCAAGCGACTGGGGGTCGACCACGTCGACCTGTGGCAGGTGCACGTGTGGACCGACGAGACGCCGGTGGAGGAGACGCTCGGGGCGCTGGACTTCGCGGTCAGCACCGGCCGGGCGGCGTACGTCGGCATCTCCAACTACTCGGGGTGGCAGACCGGTCAGGCGGCGACCTGGCAGCGAGCGGTGCCCGGCCGGGCTCCCCTGGCGTCCACGCAGGTCGAGTACTCCCTGGTCAACCGCAAGGTCGAGCAGGAGGTGCTGCCGGCGGCGGCCGCCCTCGGGCTGGGCGTGCTGCCCTGGTCGCCGCTGGGGCGCGGGGTGCTGACCGGCAAGTACCGGACCGGCACGCCGTCGGACTCGCGGGGCGCATCCCGCGTCTTCGGCAACTTCGTGGAGGCCTACCTCGACGAGCGCGGTCGCGGCATCGTCGAGGCGACCGCCAAGGCCGCGGACGGCCTCGGCTGGACGCCGCTCCAGGTGGCGCTCGCCTGGGTGCGCGACCGCCCGGGTGTGACGGCCCCGATCGTCGGCGCCCGCACCGCCGCCCAGCTCCAGGACGCGCTGGAGCTCGAGGACAAGTCGTTGCCCGACGAGATCACCGCGGCACTGGAGGACGTCTCAGGAGGTCTCTGGTGAGCACCGCCCGGAGCATGGCGGGGACGCGGCGGGTCGAGTGGGAGTTCGACAAGGTGTCCTTCGACCGCGAGTTCCCGCGCAACGTGGTCACCAAGCTGCTCGTCGAGCGCGCCGAGCACGGCGGCTGGGAGCTCGACCGGGTCCGGATCGGCAACGACGGCGTGCGCCGGGTGATCCTGCGCCGCAAGATCATCCGGGCCGTGCGGACGGCGTGACTCAGTCCCAGCGCGGGCTGCGGGGGTCTCGGCACGCTCGGTAGGCGGTCTCCTCGTTCCTCGGAGTCCGCCGCTCGCTGCTCGACCACCGATGACGAAGTCTTCGCAAGCTCAGACTTCGTCGAGGAAGCGATCGAGCACCCGGGCGCCGAACTCCAGGGCGTCGGTGGGCACCCGCTCGTCGACGCCGTGGAACAGCGCGGTGAAGTCGAGGTCGTCGGGCAGGCGCAGCGGTGCGAAGCCGTAGGAGCGCAGTCCCGGCAGCTGCCGGAAGTGCTTGGCGTCGGTGCCGCCGCTCATGAGGTACGGCGCGACGATGCCGTCGGGGTCCTCGGCCAGGATGCTGCGCTCCATCGAGGCGACCAGCGCGCCGTCGTACGGCGTCTCCCACGGCTGCTGCCAGCTCAGCTCGTCGATGGTGATGCCCTCGCCGACCAGCTCCTCGAGCGTGGCTCGGAACTCGTCCTCGTGGCCGGGCAGGAAGCGCCCGTCGACATAGGCGGAGGCCTCGGTCGGGACGACGTTCACCTTGTAGCCGGCCTGCAGCATCGTGGGCTGCAGGGTGTTGCTGATGACCGCGCCGAGCATCCGGGCGGCCCCGCCGAACTCCTGGACCAGGTCGGGCGCGTTGTCCGGTGTGACCTCGGTGCCGGCCAGGTCGCCGACGGTGGCGAGCAGGATCTCCATGGTCGGGGTGAGCCGGATCGGCCACTCGTGGGCGCCGATCCGGGCGACGGCCGCGGTGAGCCGCGCGACGGCGTTGTCCGGGTTGATCATCGAGCCGTGGCCGGCCGTGCCACGGGCGGTGAGCTTGAGCCAGGCCATGCCCTTCTCGGCCGCCTCGACCAGGTAGACCCGACGGCCGCGCACGGTCGCGCTGAAGCCGCCGACCTCGCCGACCGCCTCCGTGCACCCCTCGAGCTCCTCGCGGTGCTGCTCGACGAGGAACTGGGCGCCGGAGTGGCCGCCGGCCTCCTCGTCCGCGGTGAAGCAGAGCCGGATGGGCCGGTCGGGCACCCGGCCGGTGCGCTGCCGGTGGCGCACGACCGCCAGCAGCATCGCGTCGAAGTCCTTCATGTCGACGGTGCCGCGGCCCCAGAGGTAGCCGTCCTTGATCTCGCCGGCGAACGGGTCGACCTGCCAGTCCTCCGCGGCGGCCGGCACCACGTCGAGGTGCCCGTGCAGCAGCAGTGGGTCACCGTCCGAGCCGCCCCAGTGCGCCACCAGGGAGGTGCGGCCGGGCGCAGACTCGTAGAGCCGCGACTCGATGCCGACCTCGTCGAGGAGGGTGGCGACGTACTCCGCCGCCTTGCGCTCCCCCGGCCCGGAGTCGTCTCCGTAGTTGCTCGTGTCCATCCGGACGAGCTCGCGGCAGAGGTCGACGACCTCGCCGTCCACGGTCCCCGACGCGCTCTCCGACATGCCGTCCAGCATGTCATCCGCCCTTGCTCGGGCACGTCGCCCGGGGCTGTCCACCGATGCGGGGATCGCCCTCCTGCTTTGCTAGGGTTTCGGCGCACTCGTCCGGGTGGCGGAATTGGCAGACGCGCTAGCTTGAGGTGCTAGTGCCCTTTATCGGGCGTGGGGGTTCAAGTCCCCCCTCGGACACAGATCCGGACCCGCAGGCCTTCTGACCTGCGGGTTCTTGTTTAGAAGACGAAGGCGACGACCGGCGGGGAGTGGGAGTAGACGTGGCGAGGGGGCGCACGGTCGTGCTCGGCCTGGTGGTCGTCGCGGTCCTGTTCGCCCTCGTCGGTGGCACCAAGTGGCCCGGGGTCGCGGCGCTCCACTCCGTGGTGGAGTCCCGCGACACCGCGACCGAGCCCGCCGGGCCCAACGTCGTGATGATCGTCGCCGACGACCTCGACAAGAAGCTGCTGCGCTGGATGCCCCAGACCCGCCGGCTGCTCGCCGACCAGGGGGCCAGCTTCGACCGCTACTACGTCGAGCAGTCGACGTGCTGCACCTCGCGGGCGAGCATCCTGTCCGGCGAGTACACCCACAACCACGGCGTGCGCGGCAACCACTACCCGGCCGGCGGGTTCTTCCGCTGGCACGAGGGGCGCGAGTCCACGGCGCTCCCGACGTGGCTCGAGGACAACGGCTACCGCAGCGCCCTGCTGGGCAAGTACCTCAACGAGTACCCCTACCCCAGCGGCTACGACGGCACCGACGCCGAGAAGCGCGCGCTCGAGGAGTTCGTACCGCCCGGCTGGCAGTCGTGGTTCAGCCCGGTCGGCGGTACGCCGTACCGCCAGGTCGACACGACGGTGAACGTCAACGGCGTCGTCGACGAGGCTCCCCGGCCGGAGTTCCTGGACCAGGTCATGGGTGAGCGGATGCTCGACCTCGTCGACGGCCTCGACGGGATGGACCTGCGGGACGGCGGCAAGTTCGTCTACTACGCGTCCTACTCCCCGCACTCGCCGTACGCCTCGCCCCCTCAGCTGCGCGACCAGTTCACGGACGTCCGCTACCCGCGGACGCCGAGCTTCGACGAGGCGGACGTCAGCGACAAGTACGGCCTCGCCGGCGTGCGGGGTCCCCTGACCGCGGAGAAGATCGCGCAGATCGACGAGGCGTTCCGGGAGCGGGTCCGCTCGGTGCAGGTGCTGGACGCGAACGTCGGTGCGCTGGTGCGCAGGCTCGAGGCGCAGGGCACTCTCGACGACACCTACGTCGTGTTCACCTCCGACAACGGCTACAACATGGGCGAGCACCGCCTGGACATCGCGAAGTACAACCAGTTCGAGGAGACCGTGAGCGTCCCCCTCCTGGTGCGCGGACCCGGGATCGAGCCCGGAACCCGGATCAGCGAGCTGGCCGGCAACATCGACCTGGCTCCGACCATCGCCGACATGACCGGGACGCCGGCCCCCGACGGCGTGGACGGGCTGTCGCTGCTCCCGCTGCTCGACGGCTCCGAGACCTCGCTGCCCCGCGAGCACCTCCTCCTGAGCCGGGGGCTGATCCCCCTGGAGAAGGAGGCGCTCTCCGCGGTCGAGGAGTTCCCCGAGACGGTCGTGGAGAGCCCGCGGCACGCGCGGCTGTCCGACTTCAACGCCGTGGTGACCGACCGCTGGAAGCTGGTCGACTACACCAACAGTGACCGCGAGGAGCTCTACGACCTGCGCAAGGACCCCCACGAGCTCACCAACCTGATGGTCGGTGGCTGGCAGTCCATGCAGCTGATGCCGCCGTGGCAGCGCGACCTCGTGCGGGACCTGCGGCGGACGTTGCGGCTGCTGCTGAAGTGCCAGGCCGACTCCTGTCGCTAGTCCCTGCTGACAGACTCGCGGCATGTTCACCGTCGGGTTCGTCACCGGTGCGACGCCCGACAAGTGGGCCCGCGTGTGGCGTGAGCGGTCGCGCGAGCGTCTCGAGCTGGTGCCGGTCACCGAGGACGCCCAGCTCGACGGCGTCCGCGACGGCAGCCACTCGATGGCGCTGGTCCGGCTCCCGGTCGACCGCGACGGCCTGCACCTGATCCCGCTCTACGAGGAGCTGCCGGTCGCGGTGATGAGCACCGAGAACACGCTGACCCTCCTCGACGAGGTCACGCAGGAGGACCTCGCCGGGGAGCACCAGGACTGGGGCGACCTGGCGATCGGTGACGTCGTCGCGACTGTCGCCGCGGGCACGGGCGTCGCGGTCGTGCCGATGTCGGTGGCCCGACTGCACCACCGCAAGGACGTGACCTACCGGACCGTCGCCGACCTGCCGCCGACGACCGTGGGCCTGGCCTGGCGGGTCGACGACGAGGACGAGCGGGTCCAGACCTTCATCGGGATCGTCCGGGGCCGGACCGCCCGGAGCTCGCGGTGAGGTACGTAGACCCTGGCGACCCGCAGGAGCGCCTCCGGTCGGTCCGCGCCGGGTTCGCCGACCGCTACGGCGTCGCGCCGACCGTCGTCGGCCGCGCGCCCGGCCGGGTGAACCTGATGGGTGAGCACACCGACTACAACGCCGGCCTGGTGCTGCCCGTGGCCCTGCCCCACGCGACGTACGCCGCGGCGCGGTGGCGCGACGGTGAGCCCGAACCGGTCGTCCGGGTGGCGAGCGCCCAGGAGACCGAGCTCTGGGAGGGGCCGCTCGCCGCGGTCGGCCCCGGCACGGTTGCGGGGTGGGCGGCGTACGCCGTCGGGGTGGTCTGGGCACTGCGCGAGCAAGGCCACGACGTCCCGGCCCTGGACCTGTTCGTCGACAGCAGCGTCCCGCTCGGCGCCGGGCTGTCGAGCTCCGCGGCCCTCGAGTGCGCGGTGGGTGTCGCCGTGGCGGGGGTGCTCGGTCTGCCCCTGACCGCCGACCTGCGCCGGGACCTGGTGAGCGCGGGCATGCGGGCCGAGACCGAGGTCGTCGGTGCCCCCACCGGCGGCATGGACCAGACCGTCGCGATGCTGGCCGAGCGGGGCAGCGCCCTGCTCATCGACTTCGACCTGCCGGCCGGCGACGGTCGAACCACGACGGTCCCGCTGGCCCTGGCGGGTCACTCACTGCTGGTGACCGACACCCGGGTGGCGCACGCGCTGGTCGACGGCGGCTACGCGCAGCGGCGCGCCGACTGCGAGCAGGCCGCGCAGGAGCTCGGCGTCGCCTCCCTGCGGCACGCCGACCTGGACTCGGTATCGGGGCTCGACGACGACCGCATCCGCCGCCGTGCCACCCACGTCGTGACCGAGATCGAGCGGGTCCGGCGCTGCGTGGACGCCCTCGAGGCAGGCGACCTGGACGAGCTCGGTGCGCTGTTCGCCGCCTCGCACGTCTCCATGCGAGACGACTTCGAGATCTCCTGCCCCGAGCTGGACGTCGCGGTGGCCGTCGCTGTCGAGGCCGGGGCAGCCGCTGCCCGGATGACCGGTGGCGGGTTCGGCGGGTCCAGCGTCGCGGTCGTGCCGGAGGAGCGGGTGGACGCCGTGACCCGGGCGATCGACGCGGCGTTCGCGCTCGAGGGGTTCGCGGCGCCGGGGCACCTGAGGGCGGACCCCTCCATCGGGGCGACGCTCGAGCGATGAACCGCTCCAGGCGGGTTCCCCGCCGCGGTCACTCGGGTACCTCCGGTCAGCTGTCCATGAACTGAAAGGACTCGTCGTGCCCAAGAACCCCCTCGGCAGGATCAAGGACGCCGCCGGCCTCGTGACCGGCACGGTCGTCGACGGCGGCCAGAAGGTGGTCGGGCAGGCGGTCGAGCAAGCAGTCGGCGTAGTCGGCGCGGTCACGGCCAAGGTCCCCGGGCGCAAGAAGCCCGCAGCTGACCCCACCAAGGCGCCCACGGGTCCCAGGGCGGTCCCCTCCGACGCGTCCACCCGTCCGCACGGCGACCCGGTGAAGCCCGCCGACCGGCCCCCTGCGAAGAGGGCCCCGGCGAAGAAGGCGCCCGCCAAGAAGAACGAGGCGAAGAAGCTCGCCTCACCCGGTGCCCCCGCCATCCCCACTCCGGACGAGACGGCGCTGGCCAAGAAGGCGACCACCAAGAAGGCCGCGAAGAAGGGCCCTGCCAAGAAGACGGCCAAGAAGACCGCGAAGAAGACGCCGGTCAAGAAGACACCGGCCAGGAAGTCGCCGGGTCAGTCCTCGGACTGAGCCCTCCCGCACCGCTTCGGAGCCGTGGTTGACTCGGCCCATGGCGCGGCTCCCCTCACTGAACCGGACCCTCTCCAGCACCATCCCGTTCGCCCGCGGTGTCGCGGACCGGGCGGTGCGGACCGCCGGCCCCGTCGTCGTCGGTGTGGTCGGCAGGGTGGCGTCGCGGCTCCCCCGCAGACCGCGCTCCGAGCCGTCCGCACCCCAGACGTTCACCCCGACCCCGGTGGTGGATGAGCCGGCTCGACAGGTCACGACGCCTGCACCCGCACGGCAGAAGTCCGGCGCCCCGTCGCCCGCTACCGTGGCCCGCAACGTGTCGGGCCCCCGCCCCACCGCCAAGACGCCGGCCAAGCGCAAGCCCCGCTCCGTGCCCGGCGCGAAGCTCCCGGTCACCCGCCCCAGCACCTGACCGATGGCCCTGCCCGACCCGGCGCTGGTCGTGCTGGTCGGGCCGTCTGGGTCCGGCAAGTCGACCTGGGCCGCAGTGCACCACCGGGACGCCGAGATCGTCTCGTCCGATGCGCTGCGCGGAGTGGTGGGCAGCGGTCCGCACGACCTTGAGGCCTCCGACGAGGCCTTCGCGCTGCTCGAGACGATCGTCGCGGCCCGCGTCGGTCGTGGCCTCAGCACCGTGGTCGACACCCTCGGCACCGATGCCGAGCGGCGTCTCCGGTGGCTGGCGACCGCCCGCGCGGCCGGACTCCCGGCCGTGGCCGTCGTCCTGGACACCCCGGACGCCACCTGCAGGACGCGGAACGCCGCCCGGGACGTGCCCGTGCCGGCTCCGGTCCTCGCCGCGCAGCTGCGCCGGCACGCGGAGCACGTCGCGCGTCTCGCGGACGAGGGATGGGACCTGGTGCACACGGTGACGGACGACGCCCCCGGTCCCGACCCGCAGCCGGCGCCGACCCGGACACCCGCCGACGAGCGGCGTACGTCGCAGGGACTGAAGGTCGTCCTCCAGCTCAGCCGGTTCCCCTGGGGAGCGGACCCGCTGGCCTGGGTTGCCGACGTGGCGCGAGCCGCTGACGCGGCCGGGTTCTCCGGGCTGGCGCTGATGGACCACCTCATCCAGATCCCCCAGGTCGACCGTGCGTGGTCGCCGATCCCCGAGCCGTGGGTGACCCTCGGCGCGGTCGCCGGGCTGGGCACGGGCCTCGAGCTCGGCACGCTGGTCACGCCGATCACGTTCCGCCCGCCGGGAGTGACCGCCAAGGCCGCCGCCACCCTCGACGCCCTCACGGGCGGCCGGTCGTTCCTCGGGGTGGGCGCCGGGTGGTGGGACCGCGAGCACGCCGCGTTCGGGCTCCCCTTCCCTCAGCCTCGCGAGCGGCTCGACGCCCTGGCAGCGGGGATCGAGACGATGCGGGCACTGTGGGCCTCCGGCACCAAGGCGTACGCCGGTGCGCGGGTGTCGCTGCCCGAGACGACGTGCTACCCCCGCCCCACGTCCGACATCCCGGTGATCGTCGGCGGCACGGGTGCGCGCACCCTGCGGATCGCGGCCACGCTGGGCGACGCCGCGAACGTCCCGTCGGCGCAACCCGCGCTGGGCGAGCACATCGCGACCCTCCGCCGCCACTCCGAGACCGTCCGTATCACCGTCCTGGACCTGCCCACCGTCGGCACCGACCGCGACGACGCCTGGGCCCGGGTCGAGCGGTTGCGCGGGCGCACCGCCGCGGCGGCGTACGCCGCCCGCACCCACGCCGGCACGGGGGTGCAGCAGCGGGACCGCTACGGCGCGTTGGCCGATGCCGGGGTCGACACGGTGTTCGTGGCCCTGGCGGACCTGGAGTCCGCCGACGACCTGGAGCGGTTGGCGCCCGTCCTCGTCTGACGCTCGGTGTCGGCGGTCTCGACCCGCCGGTTCCGGCTTCGTTCCTCAGCCGGACGGCTTGCTCGACCTTCGCTCGCCACGCGCCGCGGCTCGTGCCTCGCCGCTGCGCTGCTCCCTCACTTCAGCTCGGCGCTCGACAGGCCGAGGACCCGACGGGCGATGATCAGCTGCTGGATCTGCTGGGTGCCCTCGAAGATGTCCAGGATCTTGGAGTCCCGGGCCCACTTCTCGAGCAGCTCGTCCTCGCTGTAGCCGATCGTCCCGCACAGCTCCACGCAGCTCAGGGTGATGTCGGAGCCGACCCGTCCGGCCTTCGCCTTGGCCATCGAGGCCTCGAGCGAGTTGGGCTTGCGGTTGTCGGCCATCCAGGCGGCCTGGAGCATCAGCAGCCGGGCCGCCTCCAGGTCGGCTTCCATCTGCAGCACCTTCGCCGCGGCCGCGTGCTGGAGGTGGGCCGGCCGGTCGTAGTCGACGACGACCCCCGCCTCCGCGAGCAGCTCCCGGGTCAGGTCGAGCGCCGCCGTGGCGCAGCCGACAGCCATCGACGCCACGAGCGGGCGGGTGTTGTCGAAGGTCGCCATCGCGCCGGCGAAGCCCTGCTTGGGGTCGACCTCGGCCGAGCCGAGGAGGTTCTCCTTCGGGACCCGGCAGTTCTCGAAGATGATCGTGGCGGTGTCCGAGGCGCGGATGCCGAGCTTGTGCTCGAGCCGCTCGACCCGCATCCCGGGCGTGCCCTTGGCCACCACGAACGACTTGATGGCGGCACGGCCGAGGTCCTTGTCCAGGGTCGCCCACACCACGATGTGGTCGGCACGGTCGCCCGAGGTCACGAAGATCTTCTCGCCGTTGAGGACGTACTCGTCGCCGTCGAGCACCGCGGTGGTCCTGATGTTCGCGGAGTCGGACCCGGTGCCGGGCTCGGTGATCGCCATGCCCGCCCAGACGCCGTCGAACCGGGCGAGCTGCTCGTCGTCGGCGACCGAGGCGATGGCGGAGTTGCCGAGGCCCTGACGCGGCATCGAGAGCAGCAGGCCGACATCGCCCCAGCACATCTCGGCGATCGACATGACCGAGGCCAGGTTGGCGCCGTTCCTGACGCCGGCATCCTGCTCGGACTCGTCCCGGCGTACGCCGGCCGCGCCCGCGCCCTCGCTCGCGCCGGACTCGGCGAGCCCGTCGATCATCGCCGCGAGCATGTCGAGCTCCTTGGGGTACTCGTGCTCGGCGCGGTCGTAGGTGCGCGAGATGGGTCGCAGCATGTTCATCGCGACCTGGTGGGCCTGCCCGGTCAGGGCCCGGAACTTCTTCGGGTCGTCCAGCCAGATGGTCATACGAGCACGGCTCCTTCCGCGATGCCGACGGCTCTGAGGTCGCGGTACCACCGCTCGACCGGGTGCTCCTTCACGAAGCCGTGGCCGCCGAGCAGCTGGACACCGTCGAGACCGATCCGCATGGCCTTCTCGGCGCACAGCCGGCGGGCCAGGGCGACCTCGCGGGCGAAGTCCTTGCCGGCGGCGGCACGAGCCGCGGCCTTGTAGGTGAGCAGGCGCATCGCCTGCAGCTCGGTGGCCATGTCGGCGACCATGAACGCGACGGACTGGCGGTGCGCGATCGGCTCTCCGAACGCCTGACGCTCCTTGACGTAGGGGGTGACGTAGTCGAGGACGGCCTGGCCGGTGCCGACCGCCAGGGCGCACCAGGCGAGCCGGGACAGGCGCACGCACTCGGCGTACGTCGTGCCGTCGGTGGCGCCCAGCACCGCGCTCTCAGGCACCTGGACGCCGTCCAGTCGCAGCGTGGTCAGGGATGCGGCGCGGACACCCATCGACGGGTCGGCCTCGACGGTGAGCCCGGGCGTGGACGACTCGAGCAGGAACAGGACCGGGGCGTCGTCCAGCAGGGCGCCGACCACGAACAGCTCGGCGTCGGCACCGCGGGGCACCAGGGACTTCACCCCGTCGAGCACGAAGCCGTCGCCGGATCGGGTGGCCGTCGTGGCGGGCGCCAAGACGTCGAACAGCACGGTCGGCTCGGCGAGCGCCAGCGCGGCCGCAGGCACCGTCTCGCCCTGGCTCTCCCCGGTGAACGCCGGCAGGTAGGTCTGCTGCTGCTCCTCGGTGCCCCACAGCCCGATCGC
>Ga0075370_10001222_pt1 | contig 10870 bp, 10 predicted proteins | sample EndMethybrTD3035_FD_71398 | JGI IMG/M metagenome (GOLD analysis project Ga0075370, IMG submission 71398) | Populus endosphere microbial communities from Tennessee, USA - Endosphere MetaG P. TD hybrid TD303-5 | ecosystem: Host-associated > Plants > Roots > Endosphere | place: USA: Tennessee... | reverse complement strand
GCTCAGTGACCAGCCGCTGCCGCCGTGGCCGTAGTGGTGGACGACCCGCTTGCCGAACAGCCGCTCGGCTTCGATGCGCGGCCCTTGCGCGCGGAACGGGCGGATGCCCACGGCGATGTCGATGATGCGGTCCGTGCTGACACGCATCGCGGCGGGCGCGTGCGGTGGCGCGAAATCGAGCGCACAGGCGGGCACGCAGGCCGCCGCGCCGCCGGCGGCGAGCAGATGACGCCGGCGCATCACGAGGCTTGGCGCGCCAGCGACTTGCGGATCAGCGCCGCGTCGCGCAAGCGGTTGGCCGAGCCGTCGGCATCCAGCAGCACGACGGTGATGGGGCGCTTGCCGTTGAGGATGCGCATGGCCAGGCAGCGGCCGGCTTCTTCCGTGTAGCCGGTCTTGGAGACGCGGATGTTCCAGCCCTTGGCGCCCACCAGCCGGTTCGTGTTGCGGATCTCGCGCGGCCGGCCGTCGACCGGCACGCTGGCCTTCTTGGCGCTGGTGATGCGCTCGATCTCGCGGTAGCGCGCGGCGGCGGCCGTGATGGTGGCCATCTCCACGGCCGTCGACGTGTTCTCGGGCGACAGGCCGGTGGGGTCGGTGATGGCGGTGTGGTTGAGCCCCAGCGCGCGGATCTTGGCGTGCATGGCCTTCGTGAACCCCGCCTCGCCGCCGGGGAAGGTGCGGGCCAGCGCGGCGGCGGCGCGGTTCTCCGACGCCATCAGCGCCATCTCCAGCGCCGCCTGGCGCGACATCGTCGTGCCGACGCGCACGCGCGACTTGCTGTGCTTGAGCGTGTCGACGTCGTCGGCCGTGATGCGCAGCTTCTCGTTCGGGTCGAGCTTGGCATCCAGCACCACCATGGCCGTCAGCAGCTTCGTCAGCGAGGCGATGGGCACGGGCGTGTCGGCGTCCCGTGCCATCAGCACCTTGCCCGTCGTGTCGTCGATGACGACGACGTGCTTGGCGTTGACCGGTAGTCGCAATTGCTGGGCGGCCGGTGCTTCGGCCGCCGCGGCCTGCGGCGCTTCCGCCTCCTTGGGCGCGTCGCGGCCCTTGGCCTGCACGACGAAGCTGGTCGCCGCGATCAGCAGCGCAGGCAGGGCCAGCTTCCAGCCGGTGGCCTGCGGGCGCGGCGCGAGCAGGCGTTCGATGCGCTGGAGCAGGTCGCCGCCGCGTGCCGCGAGGGCGACGGCGGGCGAGGCGCGCCCAGGCAGCTCGCTCAGCGCGTGCAGCGCCGTTGCGAGGCGGCGCGAGTCGCCGAGCAGGTCGGCCGAGATCTCGTCCGCCACCAGTTCGCGTTCGGCACGCATGCGGGCCGACAGCCACCAGACGACCGGGTGGAAGAACAGCAGGGCCTCGACCGCGCTCTGCAGCAGGTTGGCGGCGTAGTCCCAGCGGCGCACGTGGGCCAGCTCGTGGGCGAGCAGCGCTTCGAGCAGGTGCACCGGCAGGCGGCTCAACAGCGCGGCGGGCAGCAGCACGCAAGGCCTGAGCACACCGAGCGCGATGGGCCCGGCCAGCTCGGGCAGCAGGCGCAGCGGCACCGCGCGGCGCAGGCCCAGGCGGTGGGCGAGGGCGTCCAGCCGCGCCTGCCATTCGGCCGGCGCAGGCGTGCTGCGCCGCCGCGCCCGGCTGACCCAGGCCAGGCCCAGCACCAGGCGGCCCAGCATCAGCGCCGTGCCCAGCGCCCAGGCGCTGACGAGCGCGGGCATCTGCTCGGCCAGCGGCGACAGCTCGCCGGAGAACGTCGCGTCCGATGGCGCCAGGTCCAGGCACTGGGCCAGCGGCAGCCCCAGGCACAGGCCGAGCGCGACGGCGCAGACGGCGTAGCGCCAGCGCGCCGAGGCGCCCCGCAGCAGGGCCAGCAGCAGCGCGGCCACGGCGCCCACGATGGCGCCCTGCCAGACGAAATTCACGAGGGACCAGCCCCAGGCATTCATTGCAAACTCCAGATTCACAGGTGCACCCTTTGCGCTGCGCGCTGTCCCGCCAGGCGGGAATGAGCCCCTTCGGGCGGCTGTGCGGGGCTCATGCCTCGTCTCCGTTCTTGGCCAGCAGCCGGCGGATCTCCGCACGCTCCTTGGCGCTGACATGGTTCTTCAGGGCGGCCAGGACGAGGGCCTTGCCCGAGCCGGCGAAGGCGCGGGAGATGAAGTCCTTGACGAGGGACTGCTGCAGCTTGTCCTGTGCCTGCACGGGCGCGTAGCGCTGCGGGCGCTGGCTCTCGTCGCGGCTCAGCAGCCCCTTGCCGTGCATGACCTGCAACTGGCGCAGCACGGTGGCGTAGGTGGCGTCGGGCCGGTCGGGCAGCAGCGCCTCGTGCACGGCCTTGGCGTCCGACGGGCCGAGGCGCCACAGCACCTGCAGCAGGTCCAGTTCGGCAGTGGTGGGCCGCGCGGTGGCGGCGGTCTTGGCACGCATGGGGTCAGCATAGAAGTTCTAGAACTTATTGTCTAGAACTTTTGTTCTGAGGCGGCAAACCCTTATCTGAAAGTGCGATAGGCGGCGCGCAACAAAGCATATTTGCCCCGCGGCTCCGCGGCCTAAGCTGACATCGCATCTTTCACAAAACACAACCCGGAGACAAAGAGATGACGATGCCGAAGAAGACAGGGCGCCTGCGCCGCTGGTGTGCAGGCTTGGTGATGGGCGCCGTCGCGGCGTTCACGGCGCTGCCGGCGGCGGCGCTGGACAAAGGCGCCGACGTGAGCTGGGTCAGCCAGGAAGAAGCAGCCGGCTACAGCTTCTACAACCCGTCGGGCACCAAGACCGACCCGTTCGTGCTGCTGAAGAACCTGGGCGTCAACACGATCCGGCTGCGCGTCTGGGTCAACCCCAGCGGCGGCTGGTGCGACGGTGCCGACACGCTCTACAAGGCCAAGCGCGCCATCGCGCAGGGCCAGAAGGTCATGCTGACCTTCCACTACAGCGACTCCTGGGCCGACCCCGGCCAGCAGACCAAGCCGGCCGCCTGGTCCAGCCACACGCTGACGCAGCTGCAGGCCGACGTCTACTCGCACACGCAGGGCATCCTCAGCTATTTGAAGAACAACGGCGTGACCGTGTCTTACGTGCAGGTCGGCAACGAGATCAACAGCGGCATGCTGTGGCCCGAGGGCAAGGCCTCGGGCAGCAGCTTCGGCAACCTCGTCTCGCTGATCAACAACGGCTACACGGCGACGAAGGCCGTGTTCCCGAACGCCAAGGTCGTGCTGCACCTGGCCAACGGCTACAACAACACGGTGTTCCGCTGGTTCTTCGACGGCATGAAGGCCAATGGCGCCAAGTACGACGTGATCGGCCTGTCGCACTACCCGACCGCCAGCAACTGGAGCACGCTGAACGCGCAGCTGTCCACCAACATGGCGGACATGGTGTCGCGCTACGGCAAGCCCGTCATCGTGGCCGAGACCGGCATGGACTGGCAGCAGGCCGGCGCCGCCAAGTCCATGCTGGCCGACGTGATGACGCGGCTGTCGGCGCTCGGGTCCAACGGCCTGGGCGTGCTGTGGTGGGAGCCGCAGGCCTATCCCGGCTGGCAGGGCTACACCTGGGGGGCGCTGAACGGATCGGGCTACTTCACCAGCGCACTGGACCCGTTCTGATCAAGAAGATGCCCGGTCGCGGCGCGGCGGCCGTGCCAAACTCAGCGGCATGACCGCCACGCGCAGGCACTGCCTTCGACTTGGGATCGCAGGCCTGCTGAGCAGCGGGCCTGCGTTGGCTGCCGAGGCACCGGTGCTGCGCTACCCGGCGCCCGAGTCGCCGCTGGACGCTCGCTCGCTGGACCTCGTCGCACTGCTGGACGCGGCGTTGAAGCGCACCGAGGCCAGCCACGGCCCGGTGCGGCTGGAACCGTCGGCGGAGCCGTTGACCGAACTGCGCCAGTTCGCCGAGCTGAACGCCGACCGCGGCCTGCTGCACGTCACCTGGGCCACGCCCACGCCGCAGCGGCAGACGCGGGCAGTGGTGGTGAACTTCGATGCCCGGCGCGGGCTGCTGGGCATGCGCGTCTCGCTGGTGGACCGCCGGCGCCTGCCCGACCTCGCCGGCGTCGCCGACCTGGCCGCATTGCGGCGCTTCACGCTCGGCCAGGGGCAGGCCTGGCCCGACGTCGACGTCTACCGCGCCGCCGGCCTGAAGGTCTTCACGGCGCCCGGTTACGAGAACCTGTTCCGCATGCTGCTGGCGGGGCGCTTCGACCTGTTCCCGCGTGGCGTCGGCGAGGCGTTCGACGAGTTCGACGCGCGCCACGCCGACATGCCGCGGCTGGCGGTCGAGCCCGGCCTGCTGCTGGCCTACCCGTTCCCGTACCACTTCTACTTCGCGCCCAGCCAGGCGGCGCTGGCGGCGCGCGTCGAGAAGGGCCTGCTGGCGATGAAGGCGGACGGCAGCTTCGACGCGCACCTGTGGCGGCACCACGGCCCGGCCGTCAGCCGCGCCGCGCTGGCCAGGCGCCGCGTGCTGCGGCTGGAGAACCCCGGCCTGGGCGACGGCGCCGACCGCGAGGTCGACGCCAACCTGGCCTGGTGGATGCGCCCGCCGCCTGCCTATCGGTAAGCGGCGAAGGCCTCGCATGTGCGGGCCGAGCGCTGGACGAGGGGCGCTATTTCAATGCGTCCAGCTCGCGGTGGCGCTTCAGCACGTGGCCGTGGTGGCTGAACTGGCGGGCCAGCATCTCCACCAGGTACACCGAGCGATGCTGGCCGCCCGTGCAGCCGATGGCGACGGTCAGGTAGCTGCGCTGGTCCGCCGCGAAATTGGGCAGCCAGCGCGACAGGAAGCCGGCGATCTGGCCCATCATCAGCCCGACCTCGGGCTGGGCCGCGAGGTAGGCCGCGACCGGCGCGTCCCGCCCCGTCAGCGGCCGCAGCTCGCGGTCGTAGTACGGGTTGGGCAGCACGCGCACGTCGAAGACGAAGTCCGCATCGCTGGGCACGCCGTGCTTGAACGCGAAGCTCTCGAACACCAGCGTCAACTGGTTGCTGGCATCCGGGCCGACGAGGTCGCCCAGCCACGCCCGCAGCTGCGCGGGGCGCAGCTGGCTCGTGTCGATGACGGTGGACTCGGCCTTCAATCCGCCCAGCAGTTCGCGCTCCAGCTTGATCGCGTCCAGCAGCAGGCGGTGGCCGTCGTCGGCCGCGGTGTCCAGGTCGCCGAAGCCGGTGTCGCGGCCCTGGTGGCGCAGCGGGTGGGGGCGGCGCGTCTCGGAGAAGCGCCGCATCAGCGCCTCGTTGCTCGCATCCAGGAAGATGGAGCGCACCGGCACGCCGGCGGCGCGCAGCTGCTTCAGCAGCGGCAGCATCAGCGGCAGCGAGCCGGCCGAGCGCACGTCCACCGCGATGGCCACGCGGCGCTCGCCGCGCTGTTCCTCCAGCTTCAGGAAGTCCAGCAGCAACTCGGCTGGCAGGTTGTCGACGCAGAAGTAACCCGCGTCCTCCAGCGCATGCATGGCGACGGACTTGCCGCCACCGGACATGCCGGTCAGCAGCACGACGTCGCCCTGCAGCTCGCGTTCGGGCCTTGCGGCAGTCATGGTTTCGCCTTCTTCGCCTTGGCGGTGGTGGTGGAGGCCGCCAGCATCTCCTCGGCGTGGGCGAGGCTGGTGGACGACAGCCGTTCGCCACCCAGCATGCGGGCGATCTCGGCCACGCGCGCCTCGCCCGCCACGGGCGACACGCGGCTGGCGGTGGCGCCATCCTGCAGGCTCTTGGCGACGACGAGATGACGGTCCGCGCAGGCGGCCACCTGCGGCAGGTGCGTCACGGCGAGCACCTGGCGCTCGCGGCCGAGCTGCTTCATCAGCCGGCCCACGGTCTCGGCCACGGCGCCGCCGATGCCGACGTCGATCTCGTCGAAGATCAGCGTGCCCGGCGCATGGGCCGTGTCGGCCTGGCTCGTCGTCACGGCGATGGCCAGCGCGATGCGCGACAGCTCGCCGCCGGACGCCACCTTGGCCAGCGGCCGCGGCGTGCTGCCGGCATGGCCGGCGACGAGGAACTCGGCGGACTCGGCGCCCCAGCTCTGCGGCCCGTCGGTGGGCTGCAAGGCGATGTCGAACTGGCCGCCGGCCATGCCCAGCTGCTGCATCGCGGCCGTGACGGCGGCGGCGAGCTGCGGCGCGGCCTTCCTGCGGGCGCGGCTGGCCGCGGCGGCTTCCGCGTCGAAGGCCTGGCGGGCGGCGGCGAGCGCGGCTTCCAGCTGGGCCGGGTCGCTGGCGGCGTCCAGCGCGGCCAGCTCGGCGCGCCACTGCGCCAGCAACGCGGGCAGGTCCTGCGGCTGGCGGCGGTAGCGGCGCGCCAGCGTCATCCAGGCGGACACGCGCTCGTCCAGCTCGGCGAGGCGCTCGGGGTCGAGGTCGGTCTTGTGCAGGTAGGCGGCCAGCGTGTGGTTCGCGTCGGCCAGCTGGGCCTGCACGTCGCGCAGCGCCTGCACGGCGGGCAGCAGGCGGGGGTCGTGGTCCAGCACGCGCTCCAGCTGGTCCAGCGCACCGGCGGCCAGCGACTGCGCGCTGGGCTCGGCCTCATCGAGCGCGTCCAGCGCGGACTTGGCCGCGTCGATGAGCGACTGGCCGTGCGACAGGCGCTGGTGTTCGGCGTTCAGCTCGTCCCACTCGCCCTCGGCAGCCGACAGACCGTCCAGCTCGCCGATCTGCCAGGCCAGCCGTTCGCGTTCGCGCTGCGCCTCGGCCTGCAGGCCCTGCGCCTTCTGCAGCGCATCGAGCGCCTGCTTCCAGGCGGCGTGGGCGCGGGCCAGCGGCGCGGCGTCCAGGCCGGCGAAGCCGTCCAGCAGCTCGCGCACGGCGGCCGGCCGGGTCAGGCCTTGCCAGGCGTGCTGGCCGTGGATGTCGAGCAGGTGGTCGGCCAGCTCGCGCAGCTGCGTCAGCGTCGCGGCGCCGCCGTTGATCCACGCGCGGCTCTTGCCGGCAGCGTCGATGACGCGGCGCAGTAGCAGCGCGTCGTCGACGTCGAAGCCGGCCTCGTCCAGCCAAGCGCGCAGGTGGGGCGGCGTGTCGAACTCGGCCGTGATCTCGGCCTTGGCCGCGCCCTCGCGCACGACGCCCGCGTCACCGCGGCCACCCAGGGCCAGCTGCAGCGCGTCGATGAGGATGGACTTGCCGGCGCCTGTCTCGCCGGTCAACACGGCAAAGCCGGGCTCGAAGTCGAGCTCCAGCGTGGGGACGATGACGAAGTCCTTCAGGGAGAGGTGACGGAGCATTTCAGTCGACTACTGCGCAAGGTGACGTGATGCGAAGAGACTGCGGGCCGAGCGCTGGGCTGCCAAGGGTCAGAGGCCCTTGGCCTGTCGTAGGCACAAGCAGTCCGCAGGGACTGCTCGTGTCCGACTCCAGTTCACCAAGCCGGCCCGCAGGCGATGTGCGAGTGGCCGAATGCCGCGAGCATCGCCGTCCCCCTCGGGGGACCGGCCAACGTACCCGTTGGACGAGGGGCTTCATAAATACCAGCGGAGCTTGCGACGCAGCGTCGCGTAATAGCTCCAGCCCTTGGGATGCAGGAATCGAACCTGGTGCCGGCTGCGCCGCACGGTGATGGTGTCGCCGTGCAGCAGGCTGGCCAGGCTCTGCATGTCGAAGTTCACGGACGCATCGCGGCCGGCGACGATCTCCATGCGCACCTCACCGCTGTCCGGCAGCACGATGGGCCGGTTGGACAGCGTGTGTGGCGCGATCGGCGCGAGCAGCCAGCCGGCGATGCTGGGATGCATGATGGGGCCGCCGGCCGACAGCGCATAGGCCGTGGAGCCGGTGGGCGAGGCGACGATGAGACCGTCGGCGCGCATGTTGGCGACGAACTGCTCGTCGACCGAGATCTTCAGTTCCACCATGCCGGCTGTGGCACCGCGACTGACGACGACGTCGTTCAGCGCCAGGCCCGAGAAGATCGACTCGCCGTCGCGCAGCACCGCGCCTTCCAGCATCGCGCGCGGTTCCACCTCGTAGTCGCCGGCCAGCACCGGCGCCAGTGACTCGCGCCAGCGCTCGATGGGAATGTCGGTGATGAATCCCAGGCGGCCCTGGTTGATGCCCAGCAGCGGCACGCCGTGGCGCGCCATCTCGCGGGCGAAGCCCAGCATCGTGCCGTCGCCGCCGACGACGACGGCCAGGTCGCAGGCCGTGCCGAGTTCGTCATGCGTGAGGGCGTCGTAGCCCGTCAGGCCGGTGTTGAGCGCCGTGTCGGCCTCGAGCGAAACATCGACGCCGTGGGTGCACAAAAATTGGGCAATCTCCTCCAGCACCGGCTTGATGCCCGGCGCCTGATGCTTGCCCACGATGGCGACATGTCTGAAGCGCTCGGCCATGCGGCAAATTACACCACAGGGGGTTTGCCCGCCAGGGCGGCGCGCAGGAGCTTTCTACAATGGAGAAATGCTCGACGAGCGCTCCAAATCCCTGCTGAAGACCCTGGTCGAACGCTACATCGCGGACGGCCAGCCCGTCGGTTCCCGCACGCTGTCCAAGGCCTCCGGCCTGGAGCTGAGTGCCGCGACGATCCGCAACGTGATGGCCGACCTGGAAGAGCTCGGCCTCATCGCCAGCCCGCACACCAGCGCCGGCCGCGTGCCCACGCCGCGCGGCTACCGCCTGTTCGTCGACACGATGCTGACGGCCCAGCCCGGCCTCATCGGCGTGGAGACGGCGCGGCTGCAGCCGGACCAGCCGCAGCGCGTCATCGCCAGCGCGGCGCAGATGCTGTCCAACCTGTCGAGCTTCGTCGGCGTCGTCACGTCGCCCAAGAAGCCCAGCGTCTTCCACCACATTGAATTCCTGCGCCTGGGCGAGCGGCGCGTGCTCGTCATCCTCGTCTCGCCGGACGGCGACGTGCAGAACCGCGTCCTCTTCACGGCGCAAGACCTGAGCCAGGCCGAGCTGGCCGAGGCCAGCAACCGCCTGAACGCAGGCTATGCGGGGCTGACGCTGGAGGCCGTGCGCGAGCGGCTGCGCGACGAGGTGGACGAACTGCGCGGCGAGATCGCGCAGCTGATGAGCGCGGCCGTGCAGGTCGGCACCGAGGCGATGGAGCAGCCGGACGAGCAGGTCGTCGTCTCCGGCGAGCGCAACCTGTTGACGGTGCAGGACTTCAGCCACGACCTGGGCAGCCTGCGCCGGCTGTTCGACCTGTTCGAGGAGAAGACGCAGCTGATGCGCCTGCTCGACACGTCCAGCCGCGCCGAGGGTGTGCGCATCTACATCGGCGGCGAAAGCCAGGTCGTGCCGTACGAGGAGCTGTCCATCGTGTCGGCCCCCTACGAGGTCGACGGCCAGGTCGTCGGCACGCTGGGCGTCATCGGCCCCACGCGCATGGCCTACGACCGCATGATCCAGATCGTCGACATCACGTCGAGGATGGTCGGCCAGGCGCTCAGCCAGCGCTGACGCGCCTGACGGGCGCCCCGGCGATGGCATTGGGGATCGCCGCGCGGACGGCATGCCGGCATGCTGCGGCCCCGTTGGCCGGCGCGGTGCCGGCCAGTCCGCCAGGGAGCCTCCGTCTTGAAGAACCGATTCCCCGCCGCGCGCATCGCCGCGGCCACGCTGTTGCTGACCACCGCTGGCATCGCAGCGGCAGCTGACACGCCGCCCGACGTCTGCGACCACACGAGCCGCAGTTGGTCGACGATGCGCAGCCTGCTGGTCGACATCGTGCGGCTGAAGGGCAAGGCTGACGGCGACGTGCAGAAGCTCATCCGGCAGGCGCTCGCGGGCACCGAGGGCGCCAGCGTCGACGAGTTCGACATCCAGTACGCCCGCGGCCGCACCGGCGCGCCGCCACCCAACGACGCCGTCTGCTATCCCCGGCATGTCCGCTTCGCGGTGACCGGCAACGAGGCCGGCTACGCGTGCAAGGCGGAGATGAGCGTGAAAGGCGCCGCGCTGTCGCTGAAATGCGAACCGACGGCGGGCTGAAATGGTAGGCCGTGCAGGACTTGAACCTGCGACCAAAGGATTCCGGTTTGTGGCCGTTTCCGGCCTCCCTGGACTATGCCTTCGCCGTATGCGCGGGGGCACTTAGGCGGGCGCCGTCTAGTCTCTACACCTTCCCCGAGGGGCTTGGCTCGGCATTGCCTTGCGCCGCATGCGGCCGTCAGGTTTCACCGACTTTGACGCCATTCATCCGGGTGCTTTCGCCTCCCGGTGCACAACTTTCGCTATGAGTCCTCTGCTCTGACCAACTGAGCTAACGGCCCATTTCAAACTCGGCGGAAATCATACCGTGGCGCATCCGTCGATCCAGCGCCCCAGCCAGTCGACGATGCGGCGCTGGATGTCGAGGCGGTGCGCCGGCTTGCCGGTGCCGAAGACATGGTGGCTGCCGCCCGGGTACAGCACCATCTCGGTCGGCGCGCGGCCGGCGCGGCGCAGCTTGACGAAGAGCTCCTCCGACTGGCCGCGCGGGCAGCGTTCATCGTCGGCGCCTTGCAGGAACAGCGTCGGCGTGCGCACCTGCTCGATGACGGTCATCGGCGACAGCCGCGCCATCAGCTCGCGCTGCTCGTCGGGTTCGCCGTCCGTGGAATAGGCGTCGGCGTAGTAGCCGCTGTCGGAGGTACCGAAGTGCGACTCCATGTTCGCCACCGGCGCGCAGACGACCGCGGCGCGGAATTGGTCGCTGTGGCCCACCGCATACGCACTCAGGTAGCCCCCGTAGGACGAACCGATGATGGCCACGCGTTCGTCGGCCCTGCCTTCGCGGCGCAGTTGCTCGATGGCGGCGAGCAGCTGCGGCAGGTCGCGCTCACCCCAGTGCGCGCGCAGCCGCTCGGCGAAGTCGCGGCTGTAGCTGCTCGAACCCACGGCGTTCAGCGCCAGCACGGACTAACCGCGCGAGCACAGCACCTGCCAGTACGGATG
>Ga0075370_10001221_pt1 | contig 10872 bp, 9 predicted proteins | sample EndMethybrTD3035_FD_71398 | JGI IMG/M metagenome (GOLD analysis project Ga0075370, IMG submission 71398) | Populus endosphere microbial communities from Tennessee, USA - Endosphere MetaG P. TD hybrid TD303-5 | ecosystem: Host-associated > Plants > Roots > Endosphere | place: USA: Tennessee... | reverse complement strand
GTGCTGAGCGCGATGGCGCTGGGCGCGGCCGGGCCCGATGACGTCGGCGTTGCGGCGCTGAGCCTGGACAACCTGCAGGGGCCGGTGCGCCTGCGGCAGGGCCAGGCCGGCCGGATCTGGCCGCTTTACGACATCGCGCCCGATACCGGCGCGGAATGGTCGGCCTTCGACATCCCCGGGCATCGCGGGGCGGTGACCGGGCTGATCGACAGCGACATGAGCCCGCTGTGCGGCGTGGGGAACCAGGGCGAGAACGTGATCGAGCGCAAGGGCGGGCCGATCGTGCGGCGGCCGATCACCGGCGCCGAGCGCGCGACGATCTGCGCCGAGCTGTTCGTCAGGACCTGGCGCGCGCGCGGGGTGCAGGCCGACGCGGTGCGCGCGCCAGCGGGCATGGATTTCAACGATGTTACGAGGAGTGCGGCGTAATGGCTACAGTTGTTGTTTATGGTCCGAAGGCCTGCGGGAAGACAACTCACAGCGGCCATCTTCTGACGTTGTTCGATGTTGCCGGTGTCGTCGATGATTGGGACCCTTTTCATGATCTCGTCGAACCGAATTGTATGCATTTGACCTTTTTTGACCGCGAACTGTTGCGCCGCGCAGGAGTGAATTGCGTTTTGGTGTCATTCGATTCGCTCACTTTGCCGCAGAGTATTAAGGTAGCTGAACCGGAGCAATTTCGGCAGGCACGTCCTCGTAAGAGCTTTTGCTGACATGATCCGCGATCTTCTCGGCGATACGTGCGAGCCTGTCACGTTACCGGTCATTTCTTTATGGCAGCCCTGGGCGTCGCTGATCTTCGCGCCGACGCAGCCGAAGCGTCACGAGACCCGGAGCTGGTCCTACCCGGCTAGCCTTCATCGTCGGCGCGTTGGGATTCACGCGGCGCAAAAAGTCGTGCCGGACGCGCTGATCTCGCCAGAGCTTGCCGAGGTTTGCGAACATGAAATAGGGCCGCAATGGCGTCATTCCGTGCCCTTCGGTGCGATAATCGGCACAGTTCAGCTAGGCGCCTGCGTCTACACTCAGTTGGTCTGCCCAGATGCCGATGATCGGTCCTGCGGCGACTGGACCGCCGGAAGGTTTGCTTGGGAGCTGCTCTATCCGCGCGAGATAGAGCGCGACGTCCTACTATGGAAGGGTCGCCAAGGTTGGTTTAGCGTGCCACGATCGCTCTTACCGGCGGAGGTGCTCGAATGAGCGACGACCTCGCCGGCGCGGGCCGCCGGGACCCGACATCGGGCCATTCGAAGGACATGCTGCTCGGCTTCATCCGGCGGGTGGCGGATCGGCGCGAGGCGCGGCGCGAGATCAATGCCGATATCGCCGAAATCAAGAAGGAAGCCCGGCACGCGGGGTTCGATTCGACCAAGATCGAGGAAGTCGTGCGCTGGCTCGAGAAGGTCGACAAGCACGGCCGCGACGTGATGGACGAAGCCGAGGCGATCTTTGACCTCTACCGCAGCGTCCACGATGGCCAGGGTCAGGACTTCGACGCGATGATGGACGACGCGCGCGATCGAGCGCTGCTGAAGGTCTTCGCGCCCGACGACCAGCTGGTGCCGAAACCGCCGACACAGAAGCAACGCGCCGCGGCCGACGCGGTCGCCTACGCGGCGGTCAGCCGCATGAACCGGGGTGGTGGCGGATGACGGCACCAGAATGGCCCGTCAGGGAAGTCGGGATTTATGGCTTTGGCGACATCTACGTCGAGGCTCCGACTAAAGCATCAGCGCGATGGTGGGCGGCAAGCCGCTGCCATGAAGCAGGATATGGCCGCTCGCCGGTCGAATTGATCCAGCGAGGCGTAGGCGTTGCCGAGGTTTCGCGGACCTACGCCAGCATGATTGGTGATATCCACTGCGTGAAGCGGAGGCACCCCGCTTGACCAATCCGCTCATCCCTGTCCCCGTCGACGATCCGCTCAAGCTGGCGTGGTTCGAATGCAACGATTTCGGAAACGGCCGGCGCGTGGTCGAGTTGTCGAAGGGTCTGCTCAAGTGGGTCGACGACAAGTTCTGGTGCGCGTTCGACGGCAAGCGCTGGTCGGAGCGCGAGGGGGCGCGCGCGGCGCGGGCGCTGGCCTTCGAAGTGGCGCAGCATATCCATGACGAAGCGGCCGAGCTGGGCAAACTGATCGGCGACCCCAAGGCGCCGAACGAAAAGGCGCTGCTCGATCGCTTCGGCGAGTGGTGCAGCCCGACGCTGGCGATCGACCGCCTGGCCATGCTGCACAAGCACGCCATCCGCAGCGGCAACGCGGCGCAGACCGACGCGATGCTGAAACAGGCGAAGGACATGGCGGGCATGTGGGCACGATCGGAAGATTTCGACGTCGACCCGCTGACCTACAACGTCCAGAACGGCACGCTGCGTTTCCGTCGGCGGGATGACCACACATGGGGCGTGGTGTTCCAGGAAGGGCACGAGCCGCGCGACATGCTGATGCAGATCGCGCAGTGGACCTACGATCCGGCGGCGACCTGCCCGATGTGGACCGAACGCCTGGAGCTGGTGCAGCCCGATGCCGATGTGCGGGCGGTGTTCCCCCGCATGTACGGGCAGACGCTGACCGGTTTGACCGATTCGGAAGAGTTTTACGTCCACAAGGGGCGGGGCGGCGACGGCAAGACCAAGACGCACGAGATCCTGGCGCACGGGCATGGCGATTACTACCGCCACGCGGCGGTCAGCACCTGGCTGCAATCGAAGTTCCAGCGATCGGGCGCCGAGCATCGCCGCGACCTGGTCGACCTGGCCGGCGACGTGCGCTTCATCGTCAGCGACGAGCCGGGCCGCGGCGCGGTGTGGGATGGCGAACTGCTGAAGCAGTTTACCGGCGGCGGGCTGATCACCGCTTTCCAGGCCGGATCGAGCAAGCCGACGGTATTCAAGCCGCGCGGCAACCTGTTCGTCGAAGTGAATCCGACCCCCGGCATGCCGGGCGACGACAAGGGGTTTCGCCGGCGTTTCCGCCTGATCCAGTGGCTGGTCGACCTCAACCTGATCCCGGGCGGGTTCGAAAGCCCGGCGGCCATCCGTGACCGCCTGTGGAGCGAATCGAGCGGCATCCTGAACTGGCTGATCGCCGGTTGCCTGGACTGGCTGGGCGACCGGCGGGTGCCGGTGCCCGAGCGCGAAACCGAGGCGCTGGCCGAGTTCTGGGCGACGGGCAATCCGCTGGGCGAGTGGCTCGACGAAGAATGCGACCTTACCGATCGCGACGCGGAGACGGGGTCCACGGTGCTGTTCAACGCCTTCAAGGAATGGATGGCGCGCAACGAGATCGAGGAAGATGCGGTCAAGAAGTGGAACGCCACCCGTTTCGGCCGCGAGCTGGGCCAGCGCCAGGTGATCGGCAAGAAGGATCGGCGGGGCAACAAAGTGCGGCGCGGGATCAAGCTGCGCGCGGCCGATCCGCTCATGCAGGATAATCATGGGCCCTCTCCCGGCGCAGCCGTTGCGATGCCGCCGGAGGCGGCCGCGCGCGATTTCGCGCCGGGCGACTGGCCCGATGGCGACCCGTTAGGGGATGACGATGGCTTATAACGCCAAACCCTGGCTGTCGCGGGTCGGCCTCGTCGTCGTGTCGGGCATGTCCGACGCCGAGGTCGCCCAGCGCGGCATGCTGATCATGCTCGATGCGATGCGGGCGGCCTACTATGCGCGCCACCCCGACATGGCGGCCCGCGCCATCGCCTGGGCGGAAAGCCAGCCACAAGATGTAGTGACGGACGGTGACGGACAGTTGGCCCGAACTATCCGTCATTTGCTGGGCGGCGGCGCGGATCGAGGCGAGCGGGAAGCGCCCGGTGCCGGATCGGGCGGCGTGACGGACGGTTTTGCCGGACAGTTGACGGATGGTTCAGCGCCCGACCGTCCTTCGCCGAAACCCGCAGAATTGCGGCGCGGAACGGAAGGTGACGGATAGTGACGGACAGTTTCGCCATGGTCCCCCTCATATGCGCCTGCGCGCTCACATACGGCTGACGACCGCAAACCGTCCGTACCGTCCTTCACCATCCTTCATCTAAATATTGAGATTAGATCATGGTCACTATCCTGAAGAGTGGAGAGCATACGGCGGTGGTGCGGGACGCCCACCGGCGCCCGGCCAAGGCGGAGCCGGGGCCGGACTGGTGGACATGGGAGATGGTGCGCGACGCGCTGGTCGAGGTCGCCGTGCTGTGGTGGCGGTCGCCGGGTGGGCGCGGGCCGGCCTATGCCACAGATGGGCCGTGGCGGCAGATGACGCGCGAACAGGCGATGGGAGACTATGACGCACGCGGGGGCGACGGCACGTCCAGCGACGTGGCCATCCGTCCCCTGCCCCTCTCATGCGGCGAGGTGGATCGGCGGGACCGGGTGAGCGCGTGGCTCGGATACATCGCCTCGCCCGACGACCGGCGAATCGTGGTGCTGGCTGTGGGGCAGCTGGCGACGGGGCGCAGCAACGTGTCCTGGAAGCGGATTCGGCAGGCGATGGGCATCGCGCGCGGCGAATTCGGCCTGCGCAAGCGGTACGAGCGCGGGATAAGTGCAATCGCCGAGGCGCTGAACGCCGCAGAAAAGCGCAGGTAGAGCATGGCAAGGGGTAGAATGTTGCGCGAGAAAACTATTCCGTGTCGCGGTTTTGCCTCTCAGGGGGTAAATAGAGGCCATGTTGGTCGCAGGCGTTTGCGGGGCGACTACGGTCTCTCTGTCCACCCGATGTCCAGCATGGCCTTTCAGGCATCCTCTCCCACCTTTGATCCCGGGGCAGGCCTCGCGCTTGCCCCGGTCTTTTGGCGGGCGAGACGAAATCGAACAGATGCGAACCGGTCGCGCTTGACATCCTCGCGGGTGCCAAGGGTGGCAAGCGGCGGGGCGTTCAGTCTCGCGGCCCCCAGCCTGAACGGGCGGCCCCCTTTGGGTCCTTCCTGGGCACCTTGCCAGTACGGGAGCCGAAGGCGCGGCTTGTGCGAGTATTTCGGAATTTTTCCGGCTGTCCGTTTGTTTTTTCGGTTCATTATCAATGGATAATGAGCGGGTCATTGGCTCGCTCGGCGACCTGGCGGCGGTTCCTGGGGTTCCGACCGAGCCGACGCTGCGCAAGCTGATCCGCGAGAATGCAGATTTCCCGATTGTCTCGATCGGCAAGAATGGCGTTGCCTACGAGATAGATGTCGAGGCCGCGATATCGTGGCTGAAGGCGCATGAAGAGAAACGGCGCGAGGCCGAGGCCGCCCAGCGGAACCGGGTGCATCAGTTCGCGCTCGAGCTGCTGGGCGACGACGCGGCGTCGAACGGCGAAGCTGCCGGGCTGTCCGCATCGGAACGAAAGGCGCTGCTCGAAGAGGAGCTGGTCGCGATCAAGGTGCAGGAGCGCCGTGGCCAGCTCATCCGCAAGGCGAGTGTCGAGGAAGCGGTGGCTTCGATTCTGCTGTTCGACAACCGGCTGCGGGACACATTCAGCGCGCGCCTGGCAAAACGGATCGAGCTGCCGCGTGACGTCATCGCCGCGATCGACACGATGATGGATCAGGATCGCCGCACCCTGGCGGCCGAAATGGAGAAATTGGGCGGTATTGCTGATGTTGATGCAGAGGGTCGAGATACCGTCGTTTGAGACGGGACATCAACTCTTCGCACGCCTGGCGTACCTGTGCCGCCCGAAGCAGCACCTGACGGTCAGCGAGTGGGCTGCCCGGCATTTTCAGAGTTACGACCCCGACGCCCTGCCATATCTGGCCGAGATCATGGATGCCTTGTCCGATCCGGCGACAAGTGAAGTCGGCGACATGGGCCCGGCGCAGGCCGGCAAGTCGCTGATCGGCGAGGCCTGGATCGGGTGGTCGATCGAGCATGACCCGGCCGACGTGCTGGTGTGCCAGCCCGACAAGGCGCTGATGCAGGATTTCGTGGTGCGGCGGATCAATCCGCTGGTCAGCAACACGCCGGTCCTGAAGGCGCAGCTGCTGCCGGCGGCCAACGCGGACAATATCTTCCTGAAGCAATTCAGGGGGATGCTGCTGACGTCGATTTGGCCAGTAGGTTCGCAGTTTCGCGCGCGACCGGTGCCGCGGGGGTGGCTGGACGATTACGACCAGTTCGACGACGATATCGAGGGGCAGGGCAGCGCGATCAAGCTGCTGGACGGCCGCCAGACGACGTTCGAAGGGCGCGACACGAAGCTGATATCTTCGTCGCCGGCCAAGGACGGCGCGGGGATCGAAGCGTTCATCGTGACCGGCACCGACGAGCGGCTGCAGCCCGAATGCCCCGAATGCGGGGAGCGGATCGAGCTGAATATCCGGCGCGACCTGAAATTCGACCGGGGTTCGCTCGACGAAGCGGAAGCGTCGGCGCATGTGGTTTGCCCGGCCAGCGGGTGCGTGCTGGGGCCTGCAGCCCGGCGGCAGCTGCTCGATAGCTGCGGAACCTTGCCGCACCGTGGCTTCGTCGCCGCGAACCGGGAGGCCAGTCGCCGCCGCCGGACGTTTCGGCGCGACGGCCTGCTGGCGATGACGAGCTGGGGCAAGCTCGCGCGGGAATGGCGCGATGCGGAGATGGCCTGGGAAGCCAGGCAGGATGAGAACCCGCTTCGGGCTTACTTCAATGTCAAAGGTGGCCAGAACTACCGCTCGATCCTGTCGGGCGAAAAGCCAATCGACGCCAAGGATCTGCTGTCGCGGCGCGAGGTGGGTTGGAAGCTCGGCACCGTACCGCGCGGCCCCAAGGTCCTGGTGCTGGTCGTCGACGTGCAGCGGGATCGGTTCGAATGCTCGGTGATCGGCTTTGCTGCCGGTCGGGAGACATGGCTGGTCGACCGCTTTGCGATCCAGGCGCTGGACGACGGACTGACCGGCATTTCGCCCTTCGTTCATAAAGAGCATTGGCGAGTTTTGCTGCCGCTGTTCGACCGGAAGTATCCGATGGTCGATGCCGGGGTGACGGTGGGGCACGCCCCTATCCTGTCGGTCGCGGTCGATACCGGGGGTTCCGATCGGTCGGGCGATCAGGCGACCGAGGGCGCCAAGTATTTTTTCCAGGCTGCCAAGGCGCTTGGCGTGAAGCCGCAAAGGGTGACGCTTCTGAAGGGCGGTTCGAAAGTCAACGCGGCGTTGATGCCGCCGGCCAAGTTCGCGGACCAGAAGTTGAAGGGTGGCCCGCGACGGCTATCGGCGCGGCTCTGGTTGCCCAACGTGCACAAGATCAAGAACATGATCGACGCACGGCTCCGGAGAGATGAGCCCGGGCCCGGATATATCCATCTGCCGGAAGACCTGGCCGAAGAATATGTCGACGAGATCACGGCCGAAGAGATGGTCAAAGGAAAATGGACCAAGCGCCGCGCAAGAAACGAGACGCTCGATCACCTTGTCTACGCCGAGGCGGCGATCCTGAAGCCCGGGTTCGCGCAAAGCGCCTCGCACATGCGTTGGATCCCGGCAGGCTTCGGCATCATCTGGCCGAACAAGTCTGAATACGCCGATCGCATCGTCGAACCGGCGACGCCGGTGGCGGTGGTGTCGAAGCCGGCGCCCAGTTCGAACGTCTCTGACCGCACCAAACCCTCCGGGGCGAAGGTGCGGCGCAACCCATTTACAAGCCGAAGGAGGTAGACATGTCGTGGACAGATGCTGACCTCGTGAAGGTCCGCAACGCCATTGCCTCCGGGGTGCGATCGGTCACATTCGCCGACGGGCGTAGGACCGAGTATCAGTCTCTCGACCATATGCTGGCTGCCGAGAAGGTCATTGCGGCATCGCTGCAAATGCAGGCCGAGACCAACTCGGGTTTAGTCCGGCGCCGCACCCCCTACTATCGAAGCGGTCTGTAGCGTGGGCTTCAAGATTTTCGGGCTGGAGTTCGGCAACACTCCGGCTGAAGAGAAGGCAGCGTTTCGTGAGGCTCGGCCGCGTCGGGGCCCGCGGGCCGAGTACGATGGCGCAACGTTGGGCCGTCGTGCCGCCGGGTGGCGTCGTACCCAGCGTGATGCGAATGGTGAACTGACGCCAGCTGCAGCAGCGGCGCTGCGCGGTATCGCCCGCGATCTGGTTCGCAACAACCCGTTCGCGGCACGCGGCGTTTCGGAGATCGCGGCCAATATCGTCGGCGCCGGGATTACATTTCAAGTCTATCGAGATGGCAAAGTCGACGAGGGGCTGAATGCCCTGGCTCGCGAGCACTTCGATAAGACGAATTGCGATGCCGGTGGGCGAAGCGACCTGTACGGCCTGCAGCTGCAAGCGGCGCGCTCAATAGTCGAAAGCGGCGCGGCCGTCATTCGCCGACGTTGGCGCCGCATGAGTGATAGGCTGCCCGTGCCGATGCAGCTCCAGGTGCTGGAGCCGGACTACATCGATCCGTCGAAGCATGGCCCGCTTTCGGCTCCGCCCGGGGTACTCGCGGGCTATGTGATCAACGGAATTCAGTTTAGCCCCATCGGCCAGCGGCAGGGGTACTGGCTGTACAACGGTCATCCCGGCTCTTTGCGCAGCACCAGCCTGGGTTCAACTTTCGTCGCAGCCAAGGATGTCGCTCACGTCTTTCGCGCCGATCGACCAGAGCAGGAACATGGGGCGACCTGGTTTGCGCCAGTGATCCTGCGCATGAAGGATTTCGGGGACTACGAAGACGCGCAGCTTACCCGGCAGAAAATAGCCGCCGCGTTTGCTGGCTTCATCTCGGGCGATGAGGACGGCGCTCTTACGGGGATTGGCACTGACGAATCCCACGTTGACGGGCCCGTGATGATCGAGAGTGAAGCGCTCGATTTCGTCGAGGCCGGCACGTTGCAATACTTGCGGGCTGGAGAAAAGATAACCTTCGCCAATCCGCCGGGTGTTGACGGGTACGGGGACTATTCGAAAGTGTCGCTGCGAGCGGTGGCTGTCGGTCTCGGCATTCCCTACGAGATCCTGACTGGCGATCTGTCCGGTGTCAGCTTCATCTCTGGTCGGCTTGGCCGGCTAGACTTCAAGCGCGCGGTGGCAACCTGGCAATGGCTCATGTTCATTCCGCAGTTCTGCAGCGCGGTGGAGCGGTGGTTCCTCGAGGCGGCCGAGATGGCTGGACACGATGTTTCCAACGTCTCGATGCGCTGGACGCCGCCGCCCACGGAGATGCTCGATCCGGCGAATGAGGTTCCGGCCAATCGCGACGCGGTGCGATCGGGGCAGAAGACATTGAGCCAGATCATCCGCGAAGGCGGCGAGGATCCGGACACGTTCTTTACGGAATTCGCTGCGGACATGGAGCGGCTCGATCGCCTCGGGCTCACGCTCGATTGCGACCCGCGCAAGGTCACCGCTGTGGGCAACCCTGCCCAGCCCAAGCCTGCGACAGGTGAAGGAAACCGATAATGGCTGAAATTCTGATTTACGGGATCGTCGGCGACAGCTGGGACGGTCTCGACGCCAACACGCTTGTCCTGCTGATTTCGGACGGTGACGACGACCTCGACATCCGCATCAACTCGCCTGGCGGGTACGTCATGGAGGGTCTGGCGATCTATAACGCCATCATCCGCCAGAAAGCGAAGGGGCGGAAGGTCACGACCCACATCGACGGCCTGGCGGCGTCGATGGGCTCGGTGCTGGCGATGGCCGGCGACGAGATCATCATGGCCGAAAATGCCCTGATGATGATCCACAACCCGTGGGATTGCGCCTGTGGCGACGCGGCTGACCTGCGGCGCGCAGCCGACAAGCTCGACATGATCCGCGACCAGCTGGTCAGTATCTATGCGCGGCAGACCGGGCTCGAGGCCGCTGTCCTCACGCCGATGCTCGACGCCGAAACGTGGATGACCGCAGTCGAAGCCCACACGCAAAATTTCGTCACGTCGATCAGCGAACCCGAGACGGTCGCCGCTTCGTACGTGCAGCCATTCGGGTTCAAGCATGTGCCCGATAGCCCGCTCATCTCCGCAATGGCGATGGCGCGCGCCCCCCGGACGGCCCCCGCCGTTCCCCAACGTCCACAGGAGAAATCGATGGACCTTTACAAGACCCGGGCGGCGTTGGTGGCCGCCATTGCCAAGTTCCAGAAGGATGGTGGGACACAGGCGGAGATCGACAAGATCGCGCAGTCTGCGGTCGCGCTCGACGCTCTCGATGCTTTGCCTGCGAATGGCGCCCTCGCTGCTTCTGGATCTGTTCCGCCGTCGATCTCTGCGCTGACCGAGAACGACGTCCGCAACGCCGTATCGGCCGAGCGCCAGCGGGTCGGTGGTATCCGTATGCTCGGCACGAAGCACGGGATGGCCGCGGAGTTCATTGATGAACTCGTCAACTCCGACACCACGCTGGATGCCGCTCGGGAGAAGATCCTCAACAAGCTGGCCGAAGGTACCGACGCAGCCAATATCGGTCATAACAGCCCAGCTCGGATCACCCAGGATGCGCGCGACAAGTTCATCGAAGGCGCGACCAACTGGCTTCTCGTCAAGGCCGGCGTCGCTCCGCTCGTAGAGCAGGCAGCGGCCCTTCGGGGCGAAACCCTCCGCATCGATCCGGGTGAGTTCCGCGGTGTCCGTAACGTCGATCTTGCGCGGGAAGCGCTGGCCAATGCCGGCATCGCCTGCGCGAGCCGCGACCCGGACGCCATCGTCCGCGATGCCATGACCTCCCGGGGCGCGGTGATCACCCAGACGACGAGTGACTTCCCGGTCCTCTTCGAAAATGCGATCCACCGCACCCTGCAGGCGGCCTACGCCATCACTCCCGATACCTGGTCGCGTTTCGCCGGCACCGGCTCGGTTGGCGACTTCCGCGCCCACACTCGCTATCTGCGCGGCAGCTTCGGCGCGCTCGATACGGTCAACGAAGCCGGCGAATTCAAGAACAAGCCGATCCCGGATCTCGCCAAGGAAAACATCAAGGC
>Ga0075370_10001220_pt1 | contig 10875 bp, 7 predicted proteins | sample EndMethybrTD3035_FD_71398 | JGI IMG/M metagenome (GOLD analysis project Ga0075370, IMG submission 71398) | Populus endosphere microbial communities from Tennessee, USA - Endosphere MetaG P. TD hybrid TD303-5 | ecosystem: Host-associated > Plants > Roots > Endosphere | place: USA: Tennessee... | reverse complement strand
CTGCTCGACCTTGCTGCGGTAGCTGTAGCGCTTGACCCGCGCGGTGCCGGCGTCGATCACGAACTGGATGCCCGGCACCGTCAGCGAGGTTTCGGCGACGTTGGTGGCCAGCACGATGCGGCGCGCGCTGTGCGGCTCGAAGATGCGGTCCTGTTCCTGCTGGCTCAGCCGCGCGAACAGCGGCACCACCTCGACGCCGGGCGGATGGTGCTTGCGCAGATGCTCGGCCGCGTCGCGGATCTCGCGCTCGCCCGGCAGGAAGACCAGCACGTCGCCGGAACCTTCGCGCCACAACTCGTCGACCGCTTGCCCGATCGCATCGTTCAGATCGAATTCACGGCTCTCCTCGAACGGCCGCCAGCGCTGCTCGACGGGGAACAGCCGGCCCGAGACCTGGATCACCGGCGCCGGCCCGTCGCGGCCGGCGAAGTGCTGCGCAAACCGGTCGGCATCGATCGTCGCCGAGGTCACGATCACCTTCAGGTCGGGCCGGCGCGGCAGGATCTGGCGCAGGTGCCCGAGCAGGAAGTCGATGTTCAGGCTGCGCTCGTGGGCCTCGTCGATGATGATCGTGTCGTAGGCGCGTAGCAGCGGATCGCTCTGGCTTTCGGCGAGCAGGATGCCGTCGGTCATCAGCTTGACGCTCGCGCCGGGCTGGAGGCGGTCCTGGAAGCGCACCCTGAAGCCGACCACATCGCCGAGCGGGCTGTTCAGCTCAGTGGCGATGCGCTTCGCAACGCTTGATGCCGCGATGCGGCGCGGCTGCGTGTGGCCGATCAGCTTGCCGGTGTGGGCGCGACCGCGGCCGAGCTCGAGCGCGATCTTCGGCAGCTGCGTGGTCTTGCCCGAGCCGGTCTCGCCGCAGACGATCACGACCTGGTGCTCGCGGATGGCGCGCGCGATCTCGTCGCGCCGCGTGGAGACGGGCAGCGATTCGGGATACGTGATGGGCGGCAGCGCGGGATGCGGCGCCGGCGTGCCGGCACTACGCGGGCGGCGCGGTTCGGGGTTGGACATGGAGGGCGGGATTATCCCCGCAGCCCCCCGAAGCCCGGAGTCAGCCGGGCTTCCCCTAGTTGTCGTGCAATCGTGGCCTGGATGACAGTCAGACGACAGCTTCGGCCGCACAGGCTTCACCCAAACGGAAGGACGCGTCATGTCGAAGACCCTCGCCTCTCCTGTCGCCACTGCGCGCCGCCGCTTCCTGCGACGGGCGGCCGTCGCTGCCGGCACCACGACGGCGCTTGCCGCACCGCTCGTCTCGCGGGCACAGACGACGAGCTTGCGGTTCCAAAGCACCTGGCCGACCAAGGACATCTTCCACGAGTACGCACAGGACTTCGCGAAGAAGGTCAACGAGATGGCCGGCGGCCGTCTCAAGATCGAGGTCCTCCCGTCCGGCGCCGTGGTGCCGGCCTTCCAGCTGCTCGAGGCCGTCAACAAGGGCACGCTCGACGGCGGCCACGGCGTCGTGGCCTACCACTACGGCAAGAACTCCGCGCTCGCGCTGTGGGGCTCGGGGCCGGGCTTCGGCATGGACCCGAACATGCTGCTCGCCTGGCATTACTACGGCGGCGGCAAGGAGCTGCTCGAAGAGATCTACAAGTCGATCAACATGGACGTCGTCTCGTACCTGTATGGGCCGATGCCGACGCAGCCCTTCGGCTGGTTCAAGAAGCCGGTCGCGCGGGTCGAGGAACTGAAGGGCATCAAGTTCCGCACCGTCGGCCTCGCGGTGGACATCTACACCGAGCAGGGCGCGGCCGTGAACCCGCTGCCCGGCAGCGAGATCGTGCCGGCGCTCGACCGCGGCCTGATCGATGCGGCCGAGTTCAACAACGCCAGCTCCGACCGCGCGCTGGGTTTTCCCGACGTGGCGAAGAACTGCATGCTGCAAAGCTTCCACCAGAGCACCGAGCAGTTCGAGATCCTGTTCGGCAAGACGAAGTACAACGCTCTGCCGCAGGAGCTGAAGCACGTCATCGACTACGCGGTGCAGGCCGCCAGCGCCGACATGAGCTGGAAGGCGATCGACCGCAACAGCAAGGACTACGTCGAGCTGAAGAAGGCCGGCGTCTCGTTCTACAAGACGCCCGACGCGATCCTGCGCAACCAGCTCGACTCGTGGGACAAGGTGATGGCCAAGAAGTCGGCCGAGAACCCGCTGTTCAAGAAGGTGCTCGACTCGCAGCGTGCCTATGCGCAGCGCGCTGGTCAGTGGCAGAACGACTACCTGGTCGACTTCAAGATGGCCTGGAATCATTACTTCGGCAAGAAGTGAGCTGGCCGCCACCCGGGCGATGAACACCCAGCGCCTGCTGCACGCCGCCGACCGCCTCAGCACCTGGACCGGCAAGGCCTTTGCCTGGCTGATCGTGGCGCTGATGGTGGTGGTGTGCGCCGAGGTTTTCAAGCGCTACGCGCTGAACGCGCCGACCGCCTGGATCTACGACGTCAACAACATGATGTACGGCACGCTGTTCATGATGTGCGGCGCCTACACCTTGTCGCAGGACGGCCATGTGCGCGGCGACTTCCTCTACGGCAGCATGAAGCCGCGCAAGCAGGCCCTGCTCGACCTGGTGCTGTACATCGTGTTCTTCCTGCCCGGCATCGGCGCGCTGACCTGGGCCGGCTGGGACTACTTCCACGACTCGCTGGTGATGCGCGAGCAGACCTTCAACGCGACGCCGCTGCCGCTGTACCCGTTCAAGTGCGTGATTCCGATCGCCGGCGCGGTGGTGATGCTGCAGGGCCTGGCAGAGATACTGCGCTGCATCGTCTGCCTGCGCACCGGCGAGTGGACGCCGCGGCTGAAGGACGCGGAGGAGATGGACGTGGTCGAGGAGCAGCTCGCGGCCAGCACCTACGTCGACGACAGCGCGCGGCGCGAGATCATCGAGAAGGCCAAGGACATCGACGAGGCCGCACGCCAGCGCGGCACTGGAACATCGACATGAGCGACGCCGCGCTGGGCCTGTCGATGCTGGGCCTGATCGTCGTCGTGATCATGCTCGGCTTCCCGACCGCGTTCACGCTGATGGGGCTGGGCATGTTCTTCGGCTTCATCGCGTTCTACGACCCGTCGCAGCACTGGCTGTCCAACCGCATCTTCGACCTGATGGTGCAGCGCGCCTACGGCGCGATGACCAACGAGACGCTGCTGTCGATCCCGCTGTTCGTGTTGATGGGCTACGTGATGGAGCGCGGCGCGCTCGTCGACCGCATGTTCCACAGCGTGCAGCTCGCGTTTCGCCGCGTGCCGGGTTCGCTCGCGGTGGCGACGCTGATCATCTGCACCTTCTGGGGCATCGCGAGCGGGCTGGTCGGCGCGGTCGTCGTGCTGATGGGCGTGATCGCAATGCGGCCGATGCTCAACGCCGGCTACGACGTGCGCCTGGCCTCGGGCGTGATCACGGCCGGCGGAACGCTCGGCATTCTGATCCCTCCGTCGGTGATGATCATCGTGTACGCCGCGGTGGCCGGGCAGTCGGTCGTCAAGCTGTACGCGGCGGCGATGTTCCCGGGCTTCTTCCTGTCCTTCCTGTACCTCATCTACGTGGTCGGCTGGGCGGTGATCCAGCCCAAGGTCGCGCCCAAGCTGCCGCCCGAGCAGCAGCGCGCGCCGATCACGCCGTGGGTCGCACACATCGCGGCGAGCTACTCGCCGCGCATGCTGCCTGCGCTGCTCGCTGCGACAGTGTCGCCGGCGCGCGCGCTGGGCGCACGCATCGAGGGACTGCGGCCGAGCTGGTGGGGGCTGCTGCGCTACCTGATCGTGCTGCTGAGCCCGCTGCTGCTGGCCGTGGTCACGCTGGGGTCGGCATGGTGGTACGTCACCATCTATTCGCAGAAGGGCAATGCGCCGGCGGCGGTCGAGCGGGTTCAGCGGGCGCCGGCCGCGTCGCCCGCACCATCGGGCGGGCTGCAGGAGCCACCGTCGTCCGAGGGCCTCAAGGAGCCGCCCGGTGCCACCTTGCAAGAGCCGCCCGGCGCGGAACCGGCACGCAAGGCGGAAGAAGGCCTGCAGGCGCTGGGCGAACCGGTCGCGGCCACGCCGACCGCGGCGGTGCCGGAGGCCTTCTACACGGGCTTCTGGCTGACCTGTGCATTCACGCTGGCGCTGCTCGCGCTGTACTACTGGCACCTCGACGCCGAGCAGTTCGAAATCCTGCGCATGCTGGTTTCGTCGGTGATGCCGCTGGGCATCCTGACCTTCGTCGTGCTGGGCGTGATCCTGTTCGGCATCACCACCGCCACGGAGTCGGCGGCGATCGGCGCAGCCGGCGCCTTCCTGATGGCCTGGCAGGCCGGGACGCTGGACTTCAAGCGAACGAAGGAGGCAGTGTTCCTCTCGGCGAAGACGACGGCGATGGTGTGCTGGCTGTTCGTCGGCTCGGCACTGTTCTCGGCCGTGTTCGCGATCCTCGGCGGCCAGCGCCTGGTCGAGGAGTGGGTGCTCGGCATGAACCTCACGCCGCTGCAGTTCCTGCTGCTGTCGCAGGCGATCATCTTCGTGCTCGGCTGGCCGCTCGAATGGACCGAGATCATCGTGATCTTCATCCCGATCTTCCTGCCGATCCTCGCGCATTTCCAGATCGACCCGCTGCTGTTCGGCACGCTGGTGTTCGTCAACCTGCAGGCAGCGTTCCTGTCGCCGCCAGTCGCGATGTCGGCCTTCTATCTCAAGGGAGTGTCGCCGTCGCACGTGACCCTGAACCAGATCTTCGCCGGCATGATGCCGTACATGCTGATCGTGATCCTGTGCATGGTGTTCATGTACATCTGGCCCAGCCTGACTTTGTGGCTGCCGAAATACCTCTACGGTTGAACGACCGGCCAACAAGCGATCGACACCGCATCACCGCCGCTCAGAGCGTTGTCCACCCATTCGTGACGGCGATCTTCAACAGCTCGCTCGCCGAGTCGACCCCGAGCTTGCGGCGCAGGCTGAGCCGGTGCGTCTCGACCGTGCGCACGCTGATGTCGAGCTGGCGTGCCACCACCTTGTTGCTGCTGCCGTGCGCGAGCAGCAGCAGGATCTCGTGCTCGCGGCCGGTCAGCTGCGGCGCCGAGCCGGCGGCTTGCGCCACCAGCGTCGAGACCGGCGCGCTGAAATAGTTGCCGCCGGCCCAGACCGCGTTGATCGCCGCCAGGATGTCTTCGGTCGGCGACTCCTTCAGCACATAGCCGCGTGCGCCGGCGCGGATCGCGCTGATCACATACTCGCGGTTGTCGTACATGCTCAGCATCAGTACCTTGATCGCCGGGTGGCGCTCGCGCAGCGCGTTCGCGAGCTCGATCCCGTTCATGCCGCGCATGCCGACGTCGACGAGCATCAAGTCCGGCAGCTGCGCCGCCGCGAGCTCGAGGGCCTCGGCACCGCTCGCCGCCTCCCCGATCACCTCGAGTCCGTCGACGACCGAGAGACGCGCCCGCAGCCCGTCGCGCACCAGCGGGTGATCGTCGACGATCGCGAGCCGCACCGGCTTGGCCTGCATCGAACCCAGCATCATGCGACCCCCGCGAGCGGAAAGGTCGCCGTCAGCGAGGTCTGCCCCGGCTGCGAGACGAGTTCGAAGGTGCCGCCGTTGCGCTCGACTCGCTCGCGCATGTTGGTGAGGCCTATGCCGCGATCCTTGCTCTGCTCGACGTGGCGCACGTCGAAGCCGCGCCCGTCGTCGACGATGCGCAGCATCAGCTGATCGTCGCGTTCCTCGAGCTCGATGTCGATGCGGGTGGCCTGCGCATGCCGCTCGACGTTGCGCAGCGCCTCCTGCGCCACCCGGAACAGGCTGACCGCCTGCAGCTCGGGCAGCCGCTCCTCGTGCACGCGCGGCGTCACGCGCACCTGCATGCCGCTGCGCTGCGCGAGTTCGTTGCCGATGTGCTCGAGCGCCGACGACAGCCCGAGGTCATCGAGCAGCGCAGGCCGCAGGTCGTGCGAGATGCGGCGCACCTCGCCGATCGCCTTCGACAGCGCGGCGATCTCCTTGTCGATCGCGGTGACCGGCGTGTCGCCCGGGTGCGCCAGCTTGTGGCCGACCAGCTCGAATTGGTACTTGATCGACACCAGCAGCTGGCAGATGTGGTCGTGCAGCTCGCGCGAGACGCGCGCCCTCTCCTCCTCCTGCGAGCTGACGACGCGGTGCGCGAGCTTCTCGAGCTTGCGCTCGGCGATCCGCTGGTCGCTGATGTTCAGCGCGAGCCCGGCCGAGAAGATCGCGAGTGCTGCGACGACGGCCACCGCCGACAGGCCGATCAGCGTCTGGCGCACGCTGTCGAACAACGTGCTGCGCAAACGCAGCGCGGCCGAGTCGACGTCGTCGAGATAGATGCCGGTGCCGAGCATCCAGCCCCAGCGCGGCAGCGCCACCGCATAGCCGATCTTGCGCGTGACGTTGCCGGTAGACGGCTTGGGCCAGAGATAGCGCTGGAAGCCGCCGCCCTCGTTCGCACGCGCGATCAGCTCGCGGATCACGAATGTGCCGTCACTGTCGCGCATGTTCCACAGGCTGGTTCCGACCAGATCGGGCTGACGCGGGTGCACGAGGTTCAGCCCGTTCATGTCGTAGACGAAGAAGTAGCCGTCGTCGCCGTAGTTCATGCTCGAGAGGATCGCCTTGGCCTGCTCCTTCGCCGCCTCGTCGTCGCGGCCCGCGCCGTAGAGGTGCTCGATCGAGGTCAGCGCGAGGCCGATGTAGTTGCGCAGTTCGTCACGCTTCGCACTCAGCAGAACATCCTCCAGCAGCTCGGACTGCTGCTTCTCGAGGCGTTTCGTCTCGAGCACGAACAGCGCGCCGATCGCGACGATCGCCAGCAGCAGCGGCACGACGGCGAGCCAGAGGATCTTGGCCTTGAGCTTCATGGAGCGGGATTGTGCGACGCGCCGTGCCGCTGCGCACGCGCTCACGTTTTCCCCTATGCAGAACTACGCAGGCAGTCCACGCAGACATGCGAATGCGCGAATCCATCCCGCTCGCCAGAATCTGCTCGCCTTGCCATCCACGCACGACCGTATCGCGGTCGATGCGATCCAACAACCGGAGACCCGCATGACCCGCACGATCAAGATCAGCCAGCTCGCCCTGGCGCTCGCCGCCGCCTCGCTGACCACGCTCTCGTTCGCCGCCGACCCGATCAAGATCGGCGTGGCCGGCCCGTTCACCGGCGGCTCCTCGTCGATGGGCGTCAGCATGCGCGACGGCGTGCGCCTCGCGATCGAGGAGATCAACAAGTCGGGCGGCGTGCTCGGCCGCCAGCTCGTCGCCGTCGAGCGCGACGACGAAGCGAAGAACGAGCGTGGCGTGCAGATCGCGCAGGAGCTGATCAACAAGGAGAAGGTCACCGCGACCGTCGGCTACATCAACACCGGCGTGGCGCTCGCCTCGCAGCGCTTCTTCCAGGAAGCCAAGATCCCGGTGATGAACAACGTCGCGACCGGCTCGATCATCACGCATCAGTTCGACAAGGAACCCGAGAACTACGTGTTCCGCAACGCAGCGCACGACAGCATCCAGGCCCCGATGATCGTGGAAGAAGCCATCACGCGGCGCGGCTTCAAGAAGGTCGCGATCCTGGCCGACTCGACCAACTACGGCCAGCTCGGCCGCCAGGATCTCGAGACCGCCTTGAAGAGCAAGGGCATCACGCCGGTCGCGGTCGAGAAGTTCAACATCAAGGACGTCGACATGACGGCCCAGCTGCTCAAGGCCAAGGAGGCCGGCGCCGAGGCGGTGCTGACCTACGGCATCGGGCCCGAGCTGGCACAGATCGCCAACGGCATGACCAAGCTGGGCTGGAAGGTGCCGATGGTCGGCAGCTGGACGCTCTCGATGGCCAACTACATCGACAACGCCGGCCCCGGCGGCGAAGGCGCGCGCATGCCGCAGACCTTCATCCAGGAACCGACCAACCCGAAGCGCCAGTCCTTCATCATCAGCTACCTGAAGACCTTCAACCCGAAGAACGCGCGCATGGACTCGCCGGTCTCGGCCGCGCAAGGCTACGACTCGGTCTACCTGCTCGCCGCCGCGATCAAGCAGGCCGGCAGCACCGAGGGCCCGAAGATCAAGGCCGCGCTCGAGGACCTGAAGACGCCGGTCGAAGGCGTGGTCACGACCTACAACAAGCCGTTCACGAAGACCGACCATGAAGCGATCACCGCGAACATTCCGGTGTTCGGCGAAGTGAAGGCCGGCAAGGTGGTCTACGCGTACGCGGACGACCAGAAGAAGGCCTCCGTCGTGCAAGTGAAGAAGTAAACTTTCTCCGACGGCGGCGCCGCCCCGGACGGGATGTCCGCGGCGGCGCCTTCTTGTGTTGCCTCGGGAGTCCCCATGCAAATCCTGACCCAACTGATCTTCAGCGGCGTCGCGCTGGGGATGATCTACGCGGTGATCGCGTTCGGCTACCAGCTGACCTTCGCGACGTCCGACACGCTGAACTTCGGCCAGGGCGATGCGCTGATGCTCGGCGCGCTCGTCGGCCTCACGCTCGTCGGCCTGGGCGTCAACTACTGGCTGATGATTCCGCTGGTATGCCTGTTCGGCGCGCTCCAGGGCTCGATCGTCGAGCGCATCGGCGTGCGGCCGGCGATCAAGATCAAGTCCGAGTTCGGCTGGATCATGTCGACGATCGCACTCGGCATCATCTTCAAGAACGTGGCCGAGAACGTGTGGGGCCGCGACGATCTCAAGTTCCCGTCGCCGCTGCCGGAGTCGCCGATGAAGCTGCTTGGGGCGAACGTGCTGCCGATGGAGATCCTCGTGGTCGGGGGCGCGATCCTGATGATGCTGGCGGTCGAGTTCTTCAACCGCAAGACGATCTACGGCAAGGCCGTCGTCGCCACCTTCAACGACCGCGATGCCGCGAAGCTAATGGGTATCAACACCGGCCTCGTGATCACGTTCTCGTACGCCTTGTCGTCGATGACGGCGGCCTTCGCCGGCGTGCTGATCGCGCCGCTGACGCTGACCGGCGCGACGATGGGCGCGGTGCTCGGCCTGAAAGCGTTCGCGGTCGCAATCATCGGCGGCCTGACGAGCGGCATGGGCATCATCGTCGGCGGGATCATCCTCGGCATCGCCGAGACCACCACCGGCTTCTACCTGAGCACCGGCTACAAGGACGTGCCCGGCCTCGTGCTGCTGCTGATCGTGCTGGCGGTGCGCCCGGCCGGCCTGTTCGGCAAGACCGCGATCAAGAAGGTCTGACCATGAAGAGAACCCACCTTCTCCTCGCGATCATCGGGGTCGCCGCGCTCGCCCTCTTCCCGCTGGGCGTGCAGAACCCGTACTACATCCACCTGATCGAGACGATCATGATCTACGCGATCGTGCTCTTCGGCCTGGACATCGTGGTCGGCTACACCGGGCAGGTCTCGCTCGGGCATGCCGGGCTGTTCGGCGTCGGTGCCTACGTGGCCGGCGTGCTCGTGTTCAAGCTCGGCGCGTCGATGTGGATCACGGTGCCCGCCGCGATCCTGATCACGGCCGGCTTCGGCGCGCTGCTCGCGCTGCCCGCGCTGCGCGTCTCGGGCCCCTACCTCGCGATGGTGACGCTCGCGTTCGGCACGATCATCCAGATCCTGATCAACGAGATGAGCTTCCTGACCGAGGGGCCGCTCGGCATCAAGCTCGACAAGCCTTCCCTGTTCGGCCACAAGCTCGACGAGCGCGAGTTCTACTGGGTCGTGCTGGTGCTGATGGTGCTCGGGCTGGTCGTCGTGCACCGCACGCTGCGTTCGCATCTGGGGCGCGCGTTCGAGGCGTTGCGCGGCAGCCCGGTCGCGTCCGACTGCATGGGCGTCTCGGTCTACCGCTACAAGGTCTACGCGTTCGTGATCAGCGCCGGCTTCGCGGGCCTGGCCGGCAACCTGTACGCCTATTCGGAGCAGTACATCTCGCCGAACTCGTACAACTTCGAGCTGACGGTGCTGTTCCTGCTCGGCATCATCATGGGTGGGCGCAAGAGCCGCATCGGCGCGCTGCTCGGTGCGACCATCATCGTGCTGCTGCCCAAGCTGCTCGACGACATCGAGATGTTCCGCTACGTCTCGGTGGCGCTCGCGGCGGTCGTGCTCGTGTGCGCGGTCGTCGCGGTGCGCCGGGGCAAGATGACGATGCCGCAGATGGCGATTCCGGTGGTCGGCACGATCGCGCTCGCGGCGCTGTCGTTCAAGCTGCAGACGATGACCGACTGGCGGCTGTCGATCTTCGGCGTGATCACGCTGTTCGTCGTCTACTACCTGCAGGACGGCATCGTCGGCTTCGCGCGCAGTGCGCTGAACCTGCAGCGGGCCAGACCGATCGACGACGGAAAGGGCGCCGAGGCACCGGCCGATGCGGTGTCGAGAGCCGCGACCGGCGCGTCGCCCGAGATCCTGAGAGCGAGCGGCGTGCTGATGCAGTTCGGGGGCTTGAAGGCGCTCAACAACGTCGACCTGGTCGTCAAGCGCGGCACGATCCACGGCCTGATCGGCCCGAACGGATCCGGCAAAAGCACGATGATGAACGTGCTGACCGGCATCTACGTGCCGACCGCCGGCGCGATCGAGTTCGGCGGGCGCACGGTCGTCGGGCGCACGTCGTCGGATATCGCGCTGTCGGGCATCGCGCGCACGTTCCAGAACGTGCAGCTGTTCGGCGAGATGACGGCGCTGCAGAACGTGCAGGTCGGCCTGCATCACAGCTTCGGCAGCAACCTGTTCGACGTGGCGGTGCACACGCCGCGCTATCGGCGCGAGAGCGCCGCCGCGGTGGCGCGCGCGACCGGCCTGCTGAAGTTCGTCGGCCTCGCAGACCTCGCCAACGAGGAGGCGCGCAACCTGCCCTACGGCAAGCAGCGGCTGCTCGAGATCGCGCGTGCGCTCGC
>Ga0075370_10001219_pt1 | contig 10879 bp, 13 predicted proteins | sample EndMethybrTD3035_FD_71398 | JGI IMG/M metagenome (GOLD analysis project Ga0075370, IMG submission 71398) | Populus endosphere microbial communities from Tennessee, USA - Endosphere MetaG P. TD hybrid TD303-5 | ecosystem: Host-associated > Plants > Roots > Endosphere | place: USA: Tennessee... | reverse complement strand
GATCTTCTCGTCGATCGCGGCGAGGATGCGCTGCTTCTCTTCGTCGACGTACTGGGTCGGGTCGTAGCTGTCTTCGGAGATCTGGTCGATCAGCTGCAGCGCAAGCTGCAGCTCGGGCGGAGTGATCGTCACCGGCTCGATGTTCAGGTCCTTCAGCGAGCGCACCTCGTCGGCGTAGAGCAGCTGCTGCAGCACCAGCCCGTCTTCGACCGGCCGCACCTGCACGACGTACTGCTTCGATTTCCAGGCCCACTTCGCGAGCGCGCAACGCCCGCTCTTGCGCATCGCTTCCATCAGCAGCGCGTACGGCTTGCCGCCGCGCTTGTCGGGCGCGAGCAGGTAGGCCTTGTCGTAGTAGATCGGGTCGACCGCCTTCTCGGGGATGAACGCGACGATCTCGATCGCATGCGTGCTGCTCTCTTCGAGCGCCCTCAGCTCCTCGGCGCTGAACAGCACGAACTTGTCTTTCTCGAACTCGTAGCCCTTGACCATGTCGGCGCGCTGCACGACGGCCTGGTCCTTCTCGGAGACGTACTGCTGCTTCAGACGCGAGCCGTCCTTTGCGAGCAGGTTGAACTTGATCGAGGCCGAGCTTTCGGTCGCCGAATACAGCTTCACCGGAATCGACACGAGGCCGAAGCTGAGCGTCAGGGATGCAATTGAACGGGCAGCCATCGTCGCAAATCCATCGTTGCCGGAGGGGGCGATCCTAGTCCTTGAGCCGGATCGATGCCACTTTTTCAGGCAGATCGCGCTGTTCGGGTGTCGGACAAAGGCCACGCTTGACAGGGTGCGCGTGGTGCATTAAAAACCATATGGTTATGTAACCAATAGGTGATTTAACGTGCCGTCCGACGCAACGAGCGACGCTTTGAGCCTGACCTTCGCGGCGCTCGCCGACCCGACCCGCCGCGCGATCCTGCAGCGGCTGGCCGCCGGCGAGGCCGTCGTCAAGGATCTCGCGCTGCCCTTCGAGATGAGTTCACCGGCGGTGTCGAAGCACCTGCGCGTGCTCGAGCGCGCCGGGCTGATCGAGCAAGGGCGGCAGGCGCAATGGCGGCCGCGCCGCCTGCGCGCCCAGCCGCTTGGCGAGGCGTCCGACTGGCTGCAGGCCTACCGGCCGTTCTGGGAAGAGCGCCTCGACCGCATGGATGCGCTGCTGCACGAGCTGAAGACCAAACCACCCAAGCCGAAACGGAAAGCCGCCCGATGAACATGTTCGCACCCACTGCCGGCGTCGCCCTCGAGATCACCCGCGTCTTCGACGCGCCGCCGGAACGCGTGTTCAGCCTCTGGTCCAACCCCGAACACGTCAAGCGCTGGTGGCACCCGAACGGCTTTGCGACAGCGGCGTTCGAGATGGACTTTCGCGAAGGTGGGCGCTATCGCTACTGCATCCGCAGGGGCACGATCGATTCGTGGGCGCATGGCGTCTATCGCGAGATCAGCGCGCCCGACCGGCTCGTCTTCACGTTCCGCTGGGACAGCGGCGACGCGCTGCACGACGCCGACACGCTCGTCACCGTGACGTTCAAGGCGCAGGGCGACACGACCCTCTTGACCTTCCGCCAGGAGCCGTTCGCATCGCTCGAACGGCGCGATGCCCACGCCATCGGCTGGGGCCAGGTGCTCGACAGCCTTGCCGAACTCATCGCCACGGGAGTTCACAAGCCCGCTTCCTCCGAGATGTAACAGCCTCGCGTGGCGTGTCGATTCCCGGCGGGTTGGTTCGTCGTAGCCATGCACGATCAACGCAACCTGGCTCAACGAAAGGACCGCCATGACCCAAGCAATCGCGTACCTGGGATTCGACGGCAACTGCGCCGACGCCATGCGCTTCTATGAGAAGGCGCTGGGCGGCAAGCTCGAGGTGCTGATGAGCGGCGCCGAGTCGCCGATGGCCGACCAGATGCCCAAGGAGTTCGCCCACCGCATCCTGCATGCCCGGCTCGCGCTGCCCGGCGGCGGGTTGCTGTATGCCGGCGATGCACCCGCGAACATGCCGTACGAAGGCATCAAGGGCGTCTCGATCACGGTCGACTACGCGAGCGTGGCCGAAGCCGAGAAGGTGTTCAACGCACTCGCAGCCGGCGGCCAGATCACGATGCCGATGCAAGCGGCCTTCTGGGCCAAGCGCTGGGGGATGCTGATCGACAAGTTCGGAACGCCGTGGATCGTCAACGGCGAGCTGATCCCGATCTGACGGGGGAGCAACTCGTGAAGGATCAGGAACGTTCCCTCCTGCAGGTGCTGGACGACTACAAGTCCGCCGTGCTCGCGAAAGACGTCGATGCATTCCTCGCGCTCTACGATGCCGAGGTGCGAGTGTTCGACATGTGGGGCAACTGGTCGTACAGCGGCATCGCGGCCTGGCGCGCCGTGGTGGCCAGATGGTTCGAAGCGCACGGGTCCGAGCGAGTGGTCGTCGAGTTCGGCGACACGCAGGTGAGAGCCGCGCCTGACATCGCCGTGATCAACGTGTTCGTGGTCTACCGAGGCGTCAGCGCCGAAGGCGTCGAGCTGCGTTCGATGACGAACCGGATGACGCTCGCGCTGTGGCGCACCGCGGGCCGATGGAAGATCGTTCACGAGCACACCTCGGCGCCGGTCGACCACGAGACCACAAGAGCCATCCTCGCGAGAGCTGCCTGACGAAGCGGCGTGGTGCGTGCGGTTCTCACGGCCGGCGCCGATGCCGGCACGGCTTCGTCAGATGTCCATCACGCATCGCGACGGAGGTTGTCCAAGACTTCGGCATGCAACTCAGGGCAACCACCGTGGATGAATCTTGCTCGCATCACGACACCTCGCCGCCGCTGTGCGATGCGCTCTCCCAGCTCGTAGCGTGCGCCGACCAACTCGCAGCCGGCAACCCCGCGCGACCGGACCGCGGGGCCGTGGCGCGATACATGAACGCTCTCGAACTTGCGATCGGTACTTGCCTTGCGCAGCCGGAGCTCGGCTGCTGGCTGGACGTGCTGTGCCCCCTGAAGGAGAACCTGCAGTCTCTTGCCGCGCACGCCGAGTCGGTGCGGCCGTCACGTGTCGACCCCGAGCTCGTGACCGCCACGGTCGTGCTGACGCATCTCACGCTGTCACTGGCGCGGCAGCCCGCGGAGACGCTGGTGCGCGACGTCCTGTTGGACGTGATGTCGGCCAGCGTGTGGCCTTGGCCGCTGCCGGCCGCCTCGAGAACTACGACTTGGCGTCAGCGACCGGTGGCGTCGTCACGACTTGCCCGTCCTTCACCGGCAGCTTCGGCCCCGGCTTGAACGACATCTGTACCGTGCCATCCTTGCCGTCGAGGCGATAGCTGACGTTGTAGCCGACCACCTTCTGCGACTTCTCATTCACGGTCTTGCAGCGGCGCTCGGTCTTCGTGACGACATCCTTCTCCTGCATGTTCTTCTGGACCTGGTTGCCGGCATAACCGCCCGCAGCGGCTCCGGCAACGGTGGCGACCGTCTTGCCCTTGCCGCCGCCGATCGTGCTTCCCAGCAGCCCGCCCGCCAGCCCGCCGACCACGGTGCCGGCGATGCGATGCCTGTCCTTCACCGGCGCCTGCTGCTGCACCTGGACGTCTTCGCACTTTTCCTGCGGAGTGACCACCGTCTCGACGACGTCCTTCACCGCGACGACGTCGGCAAACTGCGGCTTGGTCATCGCCTTGTAGCCGCCGACGGCGCCGGCGCCGAGCACCACCATCGCGATGCCGCCGACTGCCATTCCCTTGATCATTGATGTGTCCATGTGCATGTCCTCCTTACGAAATGGCGCAATTTTCGTTGACCCGCCATCGGCCTTCGTGACAGGACGTTTCCCGTGCCCTGCCCGGAAGGATGTCAGTCCTTCGGCCGGACCGCCTTCGGGCCGGACAGCTTCACCAGCCCGCGCTCCGCGAGTTGGTCGAGGGCCATCAGCAGAACGCCGTCCACCCACGCCACGTCGACCCGATTGGTCTTGAGCACGCCAAGTACCGGGTCGAAGCCCAGGCCGCCGCGGCCCAGCCGGCTGCGCCAGCGTGGCGTCTGCGCGCTCTCCTGATCGAGAAGCTGCGCATCGAACGCGACACTGCCTGCCTTCGCGAACAGCCGAGGTGACGACTTGGTGATCGTGGCGATGCGCAGGAGCAGCACAGGTCGAGGCCCTGCGACGGAGCCGGGGTCGGCATCGGGCGCCGGGGCCGGCACCGTCACGCCCGTGCCGGTCAGGCCGTTCGCGGCCAGCACCAGCGGCGCACGTTCCTGCATGAGCCGGCCGACCTCGGGCACTTTCCAGTCGACCAGGTCCGAGTCCGGGCCGGCAGGCGTTGCCAGGCCCGGCTGCCGCAGTTCGGACTCGATGTAGACGACGTTGAGCGAGGTCAACGCAGCCGGCGCGGCTGCGGCTGCGTTGGGCTCGGCGGCCGTGGGTGCATCGGCCGCGCGGGCGGGGCCGGGGCACGACAGTGCGGTGATGACGGCGGAGCAGAGCAGACAAAGGACGAAGCGGTGCATGGTGATGAGGCGGATCAACGAATCTGGACCGGAACAAGCGTGGGCGCAATCTCGCCGCCGGTGGCGTCGCGCGGGGCTGGCGCCGACAGCGCAACGAAGCCGTCGCGTGCGAGCCCGCGCAGCGCGTCGCCGGCAAGTTTCTCGGCGCGTTGTGCGCTGGTCTCGCCGGCCAGATTGGACAGCGATGCCAAGGTGCTTTGCCAGACGAGCTTGCGCGAGGCGGCGCTCCACAGCACCGCCTCGTAGCGGATGTAGGTGGCGCTGCCGAAGGTGTCGAGGCGCTGCCGGGTGAGCACCAGCGCGTGCGTCGCGCCAGCCGGGCGGGATGCGTCGCCCCACGCGCGTTCGAGCGCTGCCACATCGGGCAGCGCGCGATCGAGCCCGACGAAGCCGGCGACAGGCAGGCCATTGCGGTGCAGTGTCTGAACGAATCGCTCCGCGCCCACGCCGCCCAGCGCGGCATCGCCCGCGCCCCACGCGTACACGCGAACGGACTCGACGCGATGCTCGGGAGCACCGAGGCGCTGCGATGGCGCTTGTGCGCAGGCCGAGAGAGCGGCAAGCGCGAAGAGGGCGAACTGGCGACGCTGCAAGTGCATCTGCCTGACTCTAGCGTCGGCTGGCCCGATCGCGCGGCGCGTCTCGAACGCACGGTGAAGAAGGTCACGAGGGAAAGGGTTGCAGCTCGCGCCGGCTGCACGCACTTCGTGAAGAGGCTTACGCGTGGGCGTCTGGATGGGCGTCAGTGAAGCAGCCGAGAATCGGCGGGATGCACGAGCGCACCACTGCACCACGCCGCCCCTGGCTCGCTCACACGGCGCTGGCGATCGCCACCCTGCTGGGCTGTACCTCCGCGCCGTCGACTGCGCCTGCGGCGCCTCCGACCCCTCCGACCCCGAGCGTCGCCCCGACTCAGGCCGGTTCCGACGACGCAACGCTCCAGCAGGGTTTTGCGCGCTGGGTCGCGCGCTTTCGCGTCAGCGCGCTCGCGGCAGGCATCGACGAGGCCACGCTGCGTGTCGCGCTCGATGACGTGCGTTACCTACCGCGCGTTGTCGAACTCGATCAGGCACAGCCCGAGTTCACGCGCACGACCTGGGAGTACCTCGACAGCGCGGTGTCGCCGCAGCGCGTTGCGCTGGGACAGGACAAGCTGTCGCAGCTTCGCGGCCAGACTGAAGCCGCGGCCGCGCGCTATGGCGTGCCGTCCAACATCGTCGTGGCGATCTGGGGCATCGAGAGCAACTTCGGCAGCAACTACGGCGACATTGCGACGATCGACGCGCTCGCGACCCTGGGCTTCGAAGGCAGGCGTGAGGACTGGGCACGCGGCCAGCTGCTCGCCGCGTTGAAGATCATCCGAAACGGCGACATCGACCGCGCGCACATGATCGGCTCGTGGGCCGGCGCCATGGGTCAGACCCAGTTCCTACCGTCCGTCTTCATGACGTATGCCGTGGATGCCGATGGCGACGGCCGGCGCGATATCTGGGGCAGCATGGCCGACGTCGTGGCCTCGACCGCGAACTTCCTCGCGCGCTCAGGCTGGCGAGCCGGCGAGCCGTGGGGCACCGAAGTCAGGCTGCCGCCGGGCTTCGACCCCGGTCGTGCCGACAACGAAATGCGGCAGTCCAGTGCGCAATGGGCGGCCGAGGGCGTGCGAACCATGGACGGCGCCGCGCTGCCGGAGCTTGCCGACGGCGCGATCCTGCTTCCCGCGGGCGCGCGCGGGCCGGCATTCCTGGTCGGCGCCAACTTCCGCGCCATCCTGCGCTACAACAATTCCACCAGCTACGCGCTCGCGGTCGGCCTGCTGGCGCAGCGGCTCGTCGACGGCCCCGGTGTGCAGGCCGCGTGGCCGCGCGACCTGGTGGCGCTCACGCGCAGCCAGATGACCGCGCTGCAGACCGCCTTGAACGAGCGCGGCTTTGCCAGCGGCACGCCCGACGGCATGATGGGCCCGGCCACACGCGCGGGCCTTCGCCGCTACCAGCGCAGCGTAGGCCTGCCGGCCGATGGTTATCCCACCCTCGAGCTGCTTCGGCGCCTGCAGGAGCCGTAGCTGCTCAGGCCGGCGCGGCGCCTTGCGTCCCCGTGTAGACCGCGTAGAGCGACTGGCTCGCAGCCATGAAAAGGCGGTTGCGCTTGGGGCCGCCGAAGCACACGTTGCCGCAGATCTCGGGCAACCGGATGCGCCCGATCAGCTTGCCCTGCGGCGTCCACACGGTCACGCCGCTGTAGCCCACGCTGCGCCCGGCATTGCTGGAACACCAGAGGTTGCCGTCCACGTCGGCGCGCACACCGTCGGGACCGCACTTCACGCCATCGATCATGAAGTTGCTGAACAGCTTGCCGTTGCTGAGCTTGTGGTCGGAGCCGACATCGAACACGTACATGTCGCCCTTGCCGCCGACAGTGTCGCCCGGCCCCTGGCCGGTGCTGACGACATAGAGCTTCTTGAAGTCGGGCGAGAAGCACAGCCCGTTCGGGTCCGGCACCAGGTCTTCGCCGGCAACCTGGGTCAAGGTGCCGCTCTTGTCGAGGCGATAGACGGCGGTCGGCAACTCGCGCTTGTAGGCGCCGATCTCGGGCGGCTGGCCGAGCTTCGGGTTCAGGCGCCCGGACTTGTTGGCCGGGCCGCCGGGCGCGTCGACCGTGCCTTCGTAGAGTTGCGCGCCGTAGGGCGGGTCGGTGAACCAGTAGCTGCCGTCGGGATGAGGCACCACGTCGTTCGGCGAGTTCAGGCGCTTGCCGTTGAACATCGCTGCGAGCACGCTCACCGAGCCGTCGAGTTCGTAGCGCACGAGGCGCCGCGTCAGGTGCTCGCACGAGAGCTGCCGTCCCTGGTAGTCGAAGGTGTTGCCGTTGCTGTTGTTCGACGGCATGCGGAACACGCTGACATGGCCGTCGTCTTCGCTCCAGCGCAGCTGCCGGTTGTTCGGAATGTCGCTCCACACAAGGAAGCGGCCCACCGAATTCCAGGCCGGCCCCTCGGCCCACAGCGCGCCGGTCCACAGCCGCTGGATCGGCGCGTTCGGTTGGCGCAGGCCGTCGAACGCGGGGTCGACGGTCAGCACGTCGGGGTCGGTGAAGTAGGTGGTCGGTGCGCCGCTGGGGCTGAAGTCGCGCGGCGGTTGCGTGACCGTGCTGGGCGGTGCCACCGGCCCGGCCTGCGCCTGTGCCCAGCGCGGAACGAGCATCGCGCTGCCCATCACCGCGCCGGCGCCGCGCAGTAGCCTGCGGCGCGAATCGAACTCCGGATCAGACTCTCTTGACGCCATGAGTTGCCCCCTCGAGTGCGGTTGGAAAGACCGCGTACTATGCGCCGGCGATCACCGGCCGGCAACGCGCTTCGTTTTCGGCTTCGTGATCGAACCGGCCGCGGGCAGCCGGCGGATGATGAGATCGGCCATCGGCGACGGCGTGCGGCCCCGCAAGGTGACCACGCCCATGTCGGAGAACAGAGGCGGCAGTCCCGCTATCGACAGCGGATGAAGGCTCCCCGCCGCGACCTCCTGTTCGACGGCCCGGTGGGGAGCCGCCAATACCGTGTCGGAAGCGAGCGCGACGTTCTTCAACGTTTCGACGTCGTCGCACTCCAGCGCCACGGCGAGCTCGGCGGCCGAGTCGTCACCGAGCAGCCGGGCGATGACCGCGCGCACGCCCAGCGGCAAGCGCACCGATGCGACCCCGTGGCTCCACAGTTGCTGCAGCGTCACCGACCTGCGCGCGCCTAACGGATGCCCGGCGCGAACGTAGAAGCCGCCCGGTTCATGACGCAACGGACGAACCTGGAGGACCGGGTCCGACGGAAGGTCGCGCGTATCGGCAACGAAGAACTCGATGTCTTCTTCCCGCAACCGCTGGACCAGCAGTTGCCAGTTGCTGACTTCGACCCGCAGCTTGATGCCGGGGAACTCGCGCCGCACGCCGGCCAGCAGCGGCGCCAGGAAAGTCGCCGCGGGGAACGGGCCGACACCGAACGCCGTGTCGCCCAGGCCGCGATGGCGATAGAGCTCGACATCGCGCTCGAGGCAGCGGCTGTCGAACACCAGCTGCCGGGCCCGCGCGATGACGAACGCTCCGGCAGGCGTCGGCACCACCTCCTGCGTGCCGCGATCGAACAGGCGCAAGCCCAGCTCGGCTTCGGCCGCCTGGATGCTGCGAGTCAACGCAGGCTGACTGAGATGGACCTGCTCCGCTGCGCGAACGAAGCTGCGCCGCTCCGCGACGGCGACGACATGTGTCCAGCGTCTGAGGTCCATGAGGAAGCTCCAAGGCCAGGCATTGCAGCCAGTGCATTGATCTTGAGTTAACTATGCATTGGACTCAATCAGGGTTCATCAGAAGAATGGCCCGCGACGAGCCGGACGAACAGGAGACATCACAAATGAATGCCGTACAGAACATCGTGCTGGTCGCGATCATCCTGAGCTTCGCGGGGTTGGAGATCGCGTCTCGCCGGTACAAGAGCTTTCACGCGACGGCCGACGACACCAAGCTCGAACTCTTCATGTTCCTCGCGCTGATCGCGGTGTCGCAGCCGCTGATCTTCGTGGTGACGGCCAAGCTGTGTGCGATCGTGATGCCGGATCAGCGAGGCGCCTGGGCGCAGCTGCCATGGTGGGCGATGACCGCGATCCTCCTGGTCGGCGACGACATGACGCAGTACTGGTGGCACCGGATCTCGCACACGCCCTTGCTGTGGCCGTTGCATCGCGCGCACCACACCGCGCACTACATGAGCATCCGCATCACCTATCGCAACAACTTCTTCTACTACCTGATGATGCCGGGCCTGTGGATCTCGGGCGTGCTGATCTACCTGGGCTTCGACACCGTCTACCTCGTCTACATCGTCGTCAAGCTGACGGTGATCCTGGGCGCGCACAGCGCCGTGCGCTGGGACGAACCCCTGTATCGCCACCGCTGGCTCCATCCGCTCGCATGGCTGCTCGAACGAACGGTCTCGACACCGGCCACGCACTGGGCGCATCACGCGCTCACCAACGACGACGGCATCGGCCACTACAAGGGCAACTTCGGCAACCTGCTGTTCGTCTGGGACATGCTGTTCGGCACGGCCAAGATCACGCGGAGCTACCCGGCCCGGGTCGGCCTGCAGGACGACCTCGTGTTCGGCAAGGAGCGCTGGTTCGTGGAGATGTTCTATCCCTTGTTCCAGTCGCGGCGCGAGCAGTCGGCCCTGGTGGTACGCGGCGGTCGAGCGATGCACGCGGTACCAGAGCGTCACTCGCCTTGACCCCACAGGCATCGGAAGTGTTGGCTAGCCTCGCACCGCGCTCTTGAAGGCGGCCGAGAGCGCGGCGAGCGCATCGCGTGGCCGGCCGTCCTTGACCCTGGAGTGAAGCAGAACCGGCAAGCGCGGCAAGTCGGGAAGCCCGAGCTTGGGCCCCACGTCGACTGCGCCAAACGGCAGCATGCGCGGGGCCAACGCAGCAACGCCGAGGCCCGCCGTGACGGCCGCCGCCACCGCTGCAACGCCGCCGCCAACGAAGATTTCTGTCCAAGGCACGCCTGCCGCGTCGAGAAGCCGCCCGGCCATCACGCGAACGCCGCAGGGCTCGGCCAGCGTGGCAACTGGCAGGGGCTCGCCCGCGCGGCGCTGCCAGCCTGGGGCTGCGAACCACCTGAATTTCTCTTCGGTCACGACTTCCCCGTCGGTGCGCCCCGCATGCAAGCGGACGATCACCGTGTCGAGTTCTCGCCGGTCGAAGCTTTGCAGCAGGTCGCCCGAAGATCCGATCCGGATTTCGATCACCAACTGCGGGCCTTGCGCGTTCATGCGCGCGATCAGCGCGGGTAGCTCCGGCCCTGCGACATGGTCGCTGATGCCGATGGTCAGGCGCTGCCGGGTTTCGGCAACTGCGTAGAGCGCGCGGTCGTGTACGCCCAGCAGTTCGCGGGCGTGCTCGAGGAAGGCAGCGCCACGCGCCGAGAGCTCCACGTAACGCGGCGTCCGCTCGATGAGGCGCGAGCCGAGCCTGTCTTCGAGCCGCTTCAGCTTCAAGCTCATCGCGGCCTGCGTCGTCTGCATGACGTCGGCCGCGCGCGTGAAGCTGCCGAAGTCGGCAATGAGGACGAACGCTTGGACGGCATCCAGGTCGAGGGGGCGCTCAATCATTTCATAGCATTATCTTTGATATCTGATTCGATAGCTTGATCGAATATGTATGCGGCCTTTCAATCTCGGTCATCACGACAGAAAGGACACCTGCGATGCCGCTCACTCACATCTCACTGCGCGCCGGAAAGCCGCAAGCCTACCGGCAGGCGATCTTCGACAGCCTGTACCGCGCGATGCACGAAACGTTCAACGTGCCGGAAGACAACCAGTTCATGACCATCAGGGAGCATGACGC
>Ga0075370_10001217_pt1 | contig 10880 bp, 10 predicted proteins | sample EndMethybrTD3035_FD_71398 | JGI IMG/M metagenome (GOLD analysis project Ga0075370, IMG submission 71398) | Populus endosphere microbial communities from Tennessee, USA - Endosphere MetaG P. TD hybrid TD303-5 | ecosystem: Host-associated > Plants > Roots > Endosphere | place: USA: Tennessee... | reverse complement strand
TGCGGGTTGCGCATCGCGCGGCGGCTCGAGCGCCAGCCAGCCTGCGGCAGCACCCGCTGCCGCGCCTGCGGCTCCCGCCCGCGGCGGCGCCAAGGCCGGCATGGACGCCCAGGGCAATGTGACCGATTCCTCCAAGGTCGAAGCCGGCAGCGGCCGCACGGTCAAGGGGCTGAACGGCTATGAAGGCGAGATCACCGGCAACCCCGGGCGCAACAGCAAGTTTGCCCGCCTGCAGATCGGCATGAGCGCCAGGCAGGTCACCGACATCGCCGGCCAGCCGACCGACCAGGGCGCCTACGTGACGGGCAAGGCCTTCATTCCGTTCTATTTCGGCAGCGACCGCCATCGTTACGAGATGACCTACAAGGGCCAGGGGCGGCTGGTTTTCGCGGGTGGCGGCATGGGTGAATACACCAGCGGCAACCTGATCTGGATCATTCACAACGCCAACGAATCGGGCTACCGGTAAATGGCTCACGGCCCGGTCGCTTGACCGGGTCTTTGTTTTCCGTGCTACATTTCGCCCCTATGTCCGCCCTCCGCGCTTATTTCTTTGCCTACTTTTGGTTCCCGGTTTCCGGCGGACGAGAGGCGAGCGCGTAAAGCAAACGAACACCCTCCCAAAACCGCCGGCGCTTCCAGCCCCGGCGGTTTTTTTATGCCCTGACGATATTCACTCCAACAAGGAAAGCACCATGAGCACGAACACTGCCCCGGCCAGCGACAGCTGGTATGCGAGCGTCGAAAAAACCAGCAAGACCGACGACGAACGCATCAAGGACATCAACGTGCTGCCCCCTCCCGAACACCTGATCCGCTTCTTCCCGATTCGTGGCACGCCCGTTGAAACGCTGATCGAAGGCACCCGCCGCAACATCCACAACATCATGGCGGGCAAGGACGACAGGCTGCTGGTGATCATGGGGCCCTGTTCGATCCACGATCCGGCCGCGGCGCTCGAGTACGCCCGCCGCCTCAAGGTCGAGCGCGAAAAATACGCCGGCACGCTCGAGATCGTGATGCGCGTGTATTTCGAGAAGCCGCGCACCACGGTCGGCTGGAAGGGCCTGATCAACGACCCGTACCTCGACGAGAGCTTCCGCATCGACGAAGGCCTGCGCATTGCGCGCCAGCTGCTGATCGACATCAACCGCCTCGGCCTGCCGGCGGGCAGCGAGTTCCTCGACGTGATCTCGCCGCAGTACATCGGCGACCTGATCGCCTGGGGCGCCATCGGCGCGCGCACCACCGAAAGCCAGGTGCACCGCGAACTGGCCTCGGGCCTGTCGGCGCCCATCGGCTTCAAGAACGGCACCGACGGCAACATCCGCATCGCCACCGACGCCATCCAGGCGGCGGCTCGCGGCCACCATTTCCTCTCGGTGCACAAGAACGGCCAGGTCGCGATCGTGCAGACCAACGGCAACCGCGACTGCCACGTCATCCTGCGCGGCGGCAAGGCGCCGAACTACGACGCCGCCAGCGTCGAAGCGGCCTGCAAGGACCTCGAAGCCGCCAAGCTGCCGCCCACGCTGATGGTCGACTGCAGCCACGCCAACAGCTCCAAGCAGCACCAGAAGCAGATCGATGTCGCCAAGGACATCGCGGCCCAGGTGGCCGGCGGCTCGAACCGCGTGTTCGGCGTGATGGTCGAAAGCCATCTGCAGGCCGGCGCCCAGAAGTTCACGCCGGGCAAAGACCAGCTCTCGGGCCTCGAATACGGCAAGAGCATCACCGACGCCTGCCTCGGCTGGGACGATTCGGTGCAGGTGCTCGACACCCTGTCGCAGGCCGTCAAGCAACGCCGCGGCTAGAGCATCCCGGCCAGCTCGGGCCAGTGGTGCCGCATCGACGCCGCCTCGTCGCTGCCGGGCGGCACCATCGAGAAGTCGGCGAAGTCGAAGCCCGGGCCGACCATGCAGGCGACCAGCGTGAAGTCGCCCGAGGTGTGGCCTTGAATCGGCCGGGCGGCCTGCCACTGGCCGGCCGGCACCACGTGCTGGGGGCGCGTGCCGTGCACGTCGACCGGACCCAGCCGCACATGGGCCGGCGCGGTGCGCATCGCGGCGTCGCAGGTCCAGAGCGCCAGTGGCACGCCCTCCAGGTGCACCCAGACCTCGTCGGACAGCACCCGGTGCCAGCGCGAATGCTGGCCTGCCTCGAGCAGGAAGTAGATGCTGGTGAGCGCGCTGCGGGGTGTCCGGCCGTCGGCGGGCGTGACGTTCGCCGCTGAACGGAACACCTCGCTGTACCAGCCGCCCTCGGGATGAGGCTGCAGCTTCAGGCTCTCGATCAGCTCCCGGGCGCGCATGGCGGTCATGATGATCCGTTGGCGCGGAGTGCCGCAAGCAGCTTGTCGTGCACGCCGCCGAAGCCGCCGTTGCTCATGCAGACGACGTGGTCCCCCGGTCGTGCCGCGGCAACGATCTGAGCGACCAGCGGCTCGATGGCGCCCGCCACCCGGGCGCGGTCGCCCATCGGGGCCAGGGCTGCGGCGGCATCCCAGTCGAGCCCGGCCGTGTGGCAGAACGACAGGTCGGCCGACGCCAGGCTCCACGGAAGCTGCGCGGCCATGACGCCCAGCTTCATCGTGTTGCTGCGCGGCTCGAAGGCGGCGAGGATGCGCTCACTTTGCTTGCCGGCGGCATCGAGCTTCCTGCGCAGGCCGTCGAGCGTGGTGCGGATGGCCGTGGGATGGTGGGCGAAATCGTCGTAGACCGTGATCGCGCCGCCGCTGCGCTCGACCGTGCCGCGCAATTCCATGCGGCGGCGCACGTTCCGGAAGCTGCCGAGCGCACGGGCCGCGTCGGCCGGCGCGACGCCGACATGGTCGGCCGCTGCAATGGCGGCCAGTGCATTCATCTGGTTGTGCAGGCCCGAGAGTTCCCATTCGACCCGGCCGACCGCTTCGCCCCGACGCAGCACCTCGAAGGCATCGGGTGAACCACGCGCCTGCCATTCGCCACCCGCGCCGAAGCGTGCGAGCTCGCTCCAGCAGCCCTGCGCCAGCACGCGCTGCAGGCTTTCTTCGGTGGCATTCACCACCAGGCGGCCGGTGCTGGGCACCGTGCGCACGAGGTGATGGAATTGCCGCTCGATGGCGGCGAGATCGTCGAAGATGTCCGCGTGGTCGAACTCGAGGTTGTTGAGGACGGCCGTGCGCGGCCGGTAGTGCACGAACTTGCTGCGCTTGTCGAAGAAGGCCGTGTCGTACTCGTCCGCCTCGATGACGAAGGCCGCACCGTCGCCCAGCCGGGCCGACACGCCGAAGTCCAGCGGGACGCCGCCCACCAGGAAGCCCGGTGCCTTGCCGCCTTGTTCGAGCACCCACGCCAGCATCGACGTGGTGGTCGTCTTGCCATGCGTGCCGGCCACCGCCAGCACGTGGCGGCCCAGCAGCACGTGCTCGGCCAGCCATTGCGGACCGCTCGTGTACGGCTTGCCGGCATCCAGGATGGCCTCCATCAGCGGAAACTTGGGCGTGCCGTCGGGCAGCCGCGCCCTCGACACCACGTTGCCGACCACGAACATGTCGGGTGCGATGGCGAGCTGGTCGGCGCCGAAACCCTCGATCAGGTCGATGCCGAGCGAACGCAGCTGGTCGCTCATGGGCGGGTACACGCCGGCATCGCAGCCCGTGACCCGGTGGCCCGCTTCGCGCGCCAGGGCGGCCAGTCCGCCCATGAACGTGCCGCAGATACCCAGAATATGAATGTGCATCGGGCGATTCTAGGGAGGCGCCATGCGGGGCTTGCCGCGCAGCCCGGTCTTTGCGCTGGGCTTCATGCCGATTTCGTGTGAGCGACGCCTACTGCGGGCAAAATGCCTCGATGGACACGTCCAAGCGTGAAATCGCCGCCACTGCAGCCCGCCTTGTCGTCGAGGAAGGGCTCGAATACGGCCCCGCCAAGCGCAGGGCCCTGCGCGACCTGGGCCTGTCGGCACGCACCTCGCTGCCGAACAACGACGAGGTCGAGGCCGAGGTGCGCGACTACATCGCGCTCTTCTGTGCCGATACCCAGCCGCAGGAGTTGCACGCGCTGCGCCTGCTGGCGCTCGAGTGGATGGAGCGCATGGCCGCATTCCGACCCCATGTGGGCGGCGCTGTATGGCACGGCACCGCCACGCGGCTGTCAGACATTTATATTCAGTTGTTCTGCGATGATTCCAAGTCGGCCGAGATTGCCCTGATCGATCATCACGTGGACTACGAGCCGCGCATGGTCACCGGGTTTCACGGCGAGCAGGTGGAAGCCTTGAGCGTGCATGCGCCGAGCCGTGCGCTGGGCGAGGAAATCGGCGTGCACCTGCTGGTCTACGACCTCGACGATCTGCGCGGCGCCCTGAAGCCCGATGCGCAGGGCCGTGCGCCGCGCGGCGATCTGCCCGCATTGCGCCGACTGATTGAAAGAGAAAAGGACAAGTGAATGACTTCTTCGCCGACACGACGCGGCATGCTCTATGGCGGCGTGGCGGCGGTGGCCGCCGCCGCGGGAGTGGGTGGCGCCTGGTGGCGGGAACGCAGCGGTGCTGCGGGCGGCGAGATGCTCGACGCGACTTTCTGGGCCCAGAGATTCGAACGGCCGGAGGGGGGTGAACTCGTTCTGTCGAGTCTGCGCGGCAAGCCGCTGCTGCTCAACTTCTGGGCGACGTGGTGCCCGCCTTGTGTCGAAGAAATGCCGATGATCGACGCCTTCTTTCGTGAAAACAGTGCCAACGGCTGGCAAGTGGTTGGATTGGCTATCGATCAGCCCAGCGCCGTGCGCAAATTCCTCCAGCGCACGCCGGTCAGCTATCCCACCGGACTGGCCGGGCTGCAAGGCACGGAACTCGTCAAGAGTCTGGGCAATACCGGTGGCGGATTGCCTTTCACACTGGTCCTGAACGGCAACGGTTCGGTAGCAGCTCGTAAAATGGGCAAGCTCGAAAAGACCGACCTGGAGACTTGGCGGCGTGAACTTGTTCATGGTTAGAATCAGCCGCCCAAGCTGGCGTTAGCCACCGAACGCTGAAAATCGCCGATTTTCGGCCAAGTTATATCCGAATGACCGGCAAAGCCGGCACTGGAGTCCCATGGATCTGCGCAAACTCAAGACACTGATCGATCTGGTGTCCGAATCGAATATTTCCGAACTGGAAATCACCGAGACCGAAGGCAAGGTTCGCATCGTCAAGGGCGGCGGCGCCGCTCCGGTGCAATATGTGCAAACCTTGGCAGCACCTCCCGCTGCTGCAGCACCGGCCATCGCCGGTGCCCCCGCCGCGCCCGTGGCCAGTGCTCCTGCAGTCGAAGCCGCTCCGGCCGGCCATGCGGTCAAGTCGCCCATGGTGGGCACGTTCTACCGTTCATCCAGCCCTGGCGCACCGGCTTTCGTCGAAATCGGCAGCAAGGTGAACGAGGGCGACACGGTCTGCATCATCGAAGCGATGAAGATCCTCAACGAAATCGAAGCCGACAAGTCCGGCACGATCACCCAGATCCTCGGCGAAAACGGGCAGGCGGTCGAATACGGCCAGCCACTGTTCATCATCGAGTGACCATGTTCAAGAAGATCCTGGTTGCAAACCGGGGGGAGATTGCCCTCCGGATTCAGCGCGCCTGCAGCGAGATGGGCATCAAGGCCGTCATGGTCTATTCCGAAGCCGATCGCGAAGCCAAGTACGTCAAGCTGGCGCAGGAAGCCGTGTGCATCGGCCCGGCTCCGTCGGGTCAGAGCTATCTCAACATGCCGGCGATCATTTCGGCCGCCGAAGTGACGGACGCCGAAGCCATCCACCCCGGCTACGGCTTCCTGAGCGAGAACGCCAACTTCGCCGAACGCGTGGAGCAGAGCGGCTTCCAGTTCATCGGCCCGACGCCCGACAACATCCGCACGATGGGCGACAAGGTGTCGGCCAAGCAGGCCATGATCAAGGCCGGCGTGCCGTGCGTGCCCGGCTCCGAGGGCGAGCTCTCGGACGATGCCGCCACCAACAAGCGCATTGCCCGTGCGATCGGCTACCCGGTCATCATCAAGGCGGCGGGCGGCGGCGGTGGCCGCGGCATGCGCGTGGTGCACACCGAGGCGGCACTGGTCAATGCGATCCAGATGACCAAGGCGGAAGCCGGCGCGGCCTTCAACAATCCGGCCGTGTACATGGAGAAGTTTCTCCAGAATCCGCGCCACATCGAGATCCAGATCCTCGCCGACAAGCACAAGAACGCGGTCTACCTGGGCGAGCGCGACTGCTCCATGCAGCGCCGCCACCAGAAGGTGATCGAGGAATCGCCCGCGCCGGGCATTCCGCGCAAGCTGATCGAGAAGATCGGCGAGCGCTGCGCTGCGGCCTGCAAGAAGATCGGCTACCGCGGCGCCGGCACCTTCGAGTTCCTTTATGAGAACGGCGAGTTCTACTTCATCGAGATGAACACGCGCGTGCAGGTGGAGCACCCGGTGACCGAGTTCACCACCGGCATCGACATCGTGAAGACGCAGATCATGGTGGCGGCCGGCGAGAAGCTGCCGTTCACCCAGCGCCAGATCGAGATGCGCGGCCATGCCATCGAGTGCCGCATCAATGCCGAAGACGCCTGGAAGTTCACGCCGTCGCCGGGCCGCATCACCATGTGGCATCCGCCGGGTGGCCCGGGCGTGCGCGTCGATTCGCATGCGTACACCAACTACTTCGTGCCGCCGAACTACGACTCGATGATCGGCAAGATCATCGTGTATGGCGACACGCGCGAGCAGGCCATGGCGCGCATGCGCACTGCGCTCAACGAAACCGTGATCGAAGGCATCCAGACCAACATCCCGCTGCACCGCGAGCTGATGGTCGACGCCAAGTTCATGAGCGGCGGCACCAACATCCACTACCTGGAAGAGTGGCTCGCTGCGCATAAACGATGAGCGCCCCCAGGCTTTGCGCACTTCGTGTCGCGACGCCAACCCCCTTTGCAGGGGGTAACACCGGAGGACCGGCAAAGCCGGTTCCTCGGTGTTCCTGATGAAGAGGGACCTTGTGATGTTTGAACTTCGCCTGATGGCGCCGGAAGACCGGGTCGAAATGCTCAGCGATGCGCTCGACGCACTCGATGCGCTGAGCGTCTCGGTCGAGGACGCCGACGCGCAGACCGATGCCGAGCAGGCGCTGTTCGGCGAGCCTGGCATGCCGCCGCCCAAGGAGGGCTGGCAGCGTTCGCGCGTGATCGCGCTGTTCCCCGACGAGGCGCTCGCCAAAGAGGCCGCGTCGGTGCTCGCCTTGCAGGATTTCTTCGAAGGCTGCGCGGTGCTCGGCGTGGCATCGGTGCCCGAGCAGGACTGGGTGCGCCTCACGCAATCGCAGTTCGCACCGGTCGAGATCACGCCCGAGTTCTGGATCGTGCCGACCTGGCACGAACCGCCCGCGCAGGCGAAGCAGGTGATCCGGCTGGACCCGGGGCTTGCCTTCGGCACCGGCACGCATCCCACCACGCGCATGTGCCTGCGGTGGATCGCCAGGCAGGGCGCCTTCGGCGACCAGCGCGTTCTCGACTACGGCTGCGGCTCCGGCATCCTGGCCATCGGTGCGGCCAAATTCGGCGCGCTCGACATCGATGCCGTCGACATCGACGAAGCCGCGGTCTCGTCGACCCGGCTCAACGCCGAAGCCAATGGCGTCCGCCTGAATGCCGGCCTGCCGGACGCGGCCAGGGGCAGCTACGGCACCGTGCTCGCCAACATCCTGGCAACGCCGCTGAAGGTGCTCGCACCGCTGCTGCGCAGCCACGTGGCGCCGGGCGGATCGCTGGTGCTGGCCGGCATCCTCGAACGCCAGGCCGACGAGCTGAAAGAGGCCTACGCACCTTACGCGGCCCTCGAGGTCAGCGACAGCGAGGACGGCTGGATCCTCATGACGGCGCGCTGCTGAGGCGCGCAGCCGGGCTGTCGCGCCACGGCGCACCGCTCGCGCGGCGGGGGCGCAACCCTACAATCGCCCGGTCATGAGTCTCGTCACGCGTTGCCCCGCCTGTGCCACCACCTTCAAGGTGGTGCGCGATCAGCTGCGCATCTCGGATGGCTGGGTGCGCTGCGGCCGATGCAGCCATGTGTTCGATGCCACGCTCGATTTGCACGAGTCCCCCGACGGCAGCGCGCCTGCCCATGCGCCCGCGCCGTCGATGGCGGGTTATTCGCCGGCGTTGCTCCAGGCTTCGGCCGAAGAGCGGGCTGACCCGCCGCCGGCGACAGTCGCACCTCCGCCGCAACCTGGGCCGCAGCCTTCGCATGCGCCCGAAGACGCGGATTTCTTCGACGACGAACCCGAGGCGCACGCGACGGTCGAGGTGCCGCACCCGCCGGTGCCGGCGGCCGAGCCCGTGGAAGTCGGTGCCGTGCCACCGCCACCGGAGCCCGCACAACCGCCGCCATCGCCGCCTCCGGTGTTCTCGTTGCCGGCACATGGCATCGTCGCGGACGAGCCGTGGTCCGACCTGGATGTCAGCGAGCCTGCGTGGCGGCCGCCGGCAAGTTCCCTGCCGCCGTTCCCGAACATCGATCTGAATCTCGCGGCCCCGCCGCCGGCGCCGCCTCCACCGGCACCGCCGCTGCCCGTGCCTCGCATCAAGCCGCACGGGCTGGTCGAGCCGACCCTCGACGATGGCGCCGAGGAGAGGGAGGACAAGGAGAAGGACCACGACCAGGTGCAGATGCAGAAGGCGCTGCGCCGGGCACGCACCAAGTCGGCCAAGATCGCGAGCGCCAACAAGTCCCGCGAAGCGCGGGCGGCCGCCAAGGCTTCGGCGGCGGCGGCGATGGTCCGCGAGGCAAGCGAGCCGGCGCAGAGCAGTTCGCCCCCAACGAACTTCGCGGAGCAGGAGGAAGACCATCCTTTCCCCGACCACGAAGAGGAGCACGATGCCAAGGATCCCGGTGTCTGGCAGCGCAAGGGCGTGCGGCGCTGGCTGGTCGTTCTGTCGGTGCTTGCCGTCCTGCTGCTCGCCGTGCAGGTCGTTCGCCACGAGCGCGATGGCATCGTCGCGCGCCAGCCGAGCCTGCGTCCTGCGCTGGCGGCGCTGTGCCGGTACACCGGCTGCGAGCTCTCGGCCCTGCGCCAGATCGGCGACATCATGATCGAAGGCGCCGCTTTCGCGCGCGAGAAGAGCGGCGGCAACGACTACCGGCTCAGCTTCACCCTGCGCAATGGCGCCACCGTGCCGCTGGCAATGCCGGCCGTCGAGCTGTCGCTGCTCGACACGCAGGAGCGTGCGGTGGTGCGGCGCGTCCTGCTGCCGTCGGACTACGGCGCGCCGGCGGTGCTCGCGGCACGCGCCGATCGTGCGGCTTCCTTGCCGTTGACCCTGTCGCCGACGGAGGCGGCTGCGCTGCCGCCCATCGCGGGCTATCGCGTGGAAGCCTTCTATCCCTAGCCGGACGCCCGCACGCGCGCGTCCTCCTTCTCATTCATTTCAATCTTCAACGGGTCCACCCATGGCAGCAGTGATTTGCGGTTCCCTCGCGTTCGACACCATCATGACTTTCGAGGGGCGGTTCGCCGATCAGATCCTTCCGGACCAGTTGCACATCCTCAATGTGTCGTTCCTCGTGCCCGGCCTGCGGCGCGACTTCGGCGGCTGCGCCGGCAACATCGCCTACAGCCTCAATGCGCTGGGCGGCACGGCACTGCCGATGGCCACGCTCGGCAGCGACGGCGCCGGCTACCTGGAACGCATGCGCGCGCTGGGCATCGATACCGAGTTCGTGCGCCAGCTCGACGACACCTTCACCGCGCAGGCGATGATCATGAACGACGTCGACAACAACCAGATCACGGCGTTTCACCCCGGCGCGATGCAGCAGGCGCACATCACGAAGGTCGTCGCCCGGGACGACATCCGTGTCGGCATCATCGCGCCCGATGGCCGCGATGCGATGCTGCAGCATGCGGAGCAATTCGCTGCCGCCGGCATTCCGTTCGTGTTCGATCCGGGCCAGGGCTTGCCGATGTTCGACGGCGAGGCGCTCAGGCACTTCGTCGATCTCGCGAGCTGGGTCGTCGTCAACGACTACGAAGGAAAGATGCTCTCGCAGCGCACCGGTTGGAGCCTGGCCGAGATCTCGAAGCGCGTGCGCGGCCTGGTGGTCACGCTGGCGGGCGAGGGCTGCGAAGTCTGGATCGACGGCGAACGCGAGCATGTGCCGGGCGTGACGCCCACCGCCGTGGTCGAGCCCACCGGCTGCGGCGATGCCTGGCGCGGCGCGCTGTTGTTCGGTCTGGAGAAGGGGTGGCCGCTCGCGCAATGCGCGGCGCTGGGCAACCGCGTCGGCGCGCTCAAGATCGCACAGCGCGGACCGCAAAACTACCAGGTCGACCGGAAGGCGCTCGGCCTGTAAGCGGCCTTTTCCAGGCGTCCATAAAAAAAGCCCGGCACCGTGAGGTGCCGGGCTTTTTGCCGTCAAGGCCGCTGAGAAACTCAGGGCTTGCTGGCCGTCGGAAACGGCCAGGCTGCCTGGGGATTCAGCGTCGTTTGCGCAGCAGGAGCAGGCGCTACGGCAGCCTTGGCGGGAGCCTTTGCAGCCTTCTTTGCAGCAGGCTTCTTGGCAGCAGCGGCAGGCTTGGCAGCGGGCTTTTTCGCGGCTTTCTTGGCCGCAGCCTTTTTCGCAGGCGCCTTCTTGGCTGCCGCCTTCTTCGCAGGGGCCTTCTTGGCAGCGGCCTTCTTCGCCGGAGCCTTCTTCGCCGCCGCCTTCTTGGCAGGAGCCTTCTTCGCCGGAGCCTTCTTGGCAGCGGCCTTCTTGGCCGGTGCTGCCTTCTTGGCGGCTACCTTCTTCGCAGGCGCCTTCTTGGCGGCTACCTTCTTCGCTGCGACCTTCTTGGCCGGAGCCTTCTTCGCAGCTACCTTCTTGGCGGGAGCCTTCTTAGCG
>Ga0075370_10001216_pt1 | contig 10885 bp, 7 predicted proteins | sample EndMethybrTD3035_FD_71398 | JGI IMG/M metagenome (GOLD analysis project Ga0075370, IMG submission 71398) | Populus endosphere microbial communities from Tennessee, USA - Endosphere MetaG P. TD hybrid TD303-5 | ecosystem: Host-associated > Plants > Roots > Endosphere | place: USA: Tennessee... | reverse complement strand
GCGCGCTAGCGACCCTTGCATGCGCGAGAAGGATCCATGGAATCCAAGCGGGATCGAACTCGGCACTTCCGCACTGACGACGAGACTCATGGTCTTCGCATCGATCACCGCAACGACATCATTTCCTTGAGAACGGGATCTTCAGGGTTCCCTGGCGCTTGTGAGCGTCAAGGACGATATGCGTCGTGAAGCTCCTTACATTGGGATCGTGAAGCAGGCAATCATTGCAGAAGGCTTCGTACGCGACGAGGTCCGAAACGACGACGATGAGGACATAGTCGATGGCACCCGCAACACCGTAGCACTGCTGGACTTCGCCACGCGTGTCCAGCTTCTGGCGGAAGGCCAGTGTGGCACGAGCGGACTCATCGACGAGGTCGACCTGCACGATGGCGGTGACGCCGAGGCCGAGCTGTGCGCAGTCGAGCGCGGCGGTCTCGGTCAGGATGACGCCGGTCTCTCGAAGTCGCTTCAAGCGTCGTTGCACGGCAGCAGCGGACAGCCCGATCTGGACGCCGATCTGTTCACAGGGCAGGCGTGTGTCGCGTTGGTAGATGTCTAGGATCTGGCGGTCGAAGCCATCAGGAGTCATGTGGTCGGGCGGCCGCATCGAGCAAGCGCGATTTGCGGCGTGACGTTAAAAAGAGGGTTGGATTCGCGGCCGGCCGCCTGGCCCCGCTGCTCATACTTCAAACATGAGCATTATCGACATCACTCATCGACTTTCGCTACGAAACATTGAGCGTGCCGCGACGGTGATCGCCCCGGTGTTTCTAAACAGCCCGCAGTTCGAATGCGAACCGCTGAACGCGGCGCTTGGTGCCACCTTGCTGCTGAAGGTTGAGACGCTGAACCCCTTGCGTTCCTTCAAGGGGCGTGGTGCCGACTTCTTCATGCATGAGAACCTCCCGACTCTCGGCGGGCAAACGCTGGTCTGCGCGACGGCCGGAAACTGGGGTCAGGCCATGGCGTACGTGTGCCGGGCCCGTGGATGGCCCCTGGTTGTCTACACGGCGACGACTGCGAACACGTTCAAGACTGAGCGAATGCGGGCGATGGGGGCAGAAGTTCGTCTGCACAGCGATGACTTTGACACCGCCAAGGAAGAGGCGAAGCGCTTCTGCGAATCTGCGGGCGGCAAGTTCGTTGAGGACGGCCGGGAGGCCAGCATCGCCGAGGGCGCGGGGACGATTGCGCCCGAGCTGCTGGCACGTCACCAATTCGACACAGTGCTTCTCCCACTGGGAAATGGCGCCTTGCTCACGGGCGTCGCTCGTTGGATCAAAGCCCATGCTTCTGGAGTGCGGATCGTTGGCATCTGCGCTGAGGGGGCGGATGCGATGGCAGCATCTTGGACAGAGCATCGGATGATCGAACGCGCCAGGGTGAACACCATCGCAGACGGCATCGCGGTGAGGCGGCCGGTCGCCGAAGCGCTGGCAGACATGGACGGCTTGGTCGACGACGTTTTACTTGTGAGTGAGGGAGCCATCAAGCGCGCAATGCGCCTGGCATTCCATGAAGCCGGGTTGGTCGTCGAGCCTGCAGGTGCCGTGGGCATCGCGGCTGTGATTGAACATTCGTCCCTTCGATCCCAGCGATTGGCGACCGTGCTGTGCGGAAGCAACCTCACACTGGAGCAGATGGCCCGCTGGCTATCTTGAGGCCTGCAGGTTGGCGGCTGCTCGATGTTCGCTCAGGCGGTCGCTGAGCGATTCTTGGCTGCAAGCGTCGCGGGCTTCGGCCCCCCGGGGGGCGGGGCGTACAGTAGACGGCTACCGGCCCAATCGCGCATCCTGCGCAAGATGTCTGCACCCAGCGAGATCTGCGAATGACCGAAGAACTGATCCGCATCCAGGTTCTCTGTGTCGACGACCACCCGATCGTGCGGCAGGGCATCGAGACGCTGCTGTCCGTGGAGCCGGACATGGCCCTGGTGGCCGACGCGGCGAACGGCCGCGAGGCGATCCAGCAGTTCCGGGCGCACCGTCCCGACGTCACGCTCATGGATCTGCAGATGCCCGGGATGAGCGGGCTCGATGCGATCGGCGCGATCCGGGCCGAGTTTCCCGACGCTCGGATCATCGTGCTCACCACCTATGCCGACGACGCTCAGGCGCAGCGCGCCTTGCAGGCCGGCGCTCGCGGCTACCTGCTGAAGAGCGCCTTGCACAAGGAACTGCTCGACGCCATCCGCGCCGTGCACGCCGGCCGCAAGGTGCTTCCCTCGGAAGTGTCGTTCGAGCTGGCCGAGCAGATCACTGACGAGGGCCTCACGCCGGCAGAGATCAGCGTCCTGCGATTCATCGCGCAGGGCAACGCCTACAAGGAGATCTCTCGAGCACTCAGGCTCAGCGAAGAGACGGTTGAAGGCCAGGTGCAAAGCATCCTGTCGAAGCTGGACACCCAGGATCGTTCGCAGGCCGCGATGACCGAACTCCATCGGGGCATGGTCCAGACCGAGCGTGATGCCCGGCATGCCGCCGAGGCGGCCAACCGCGCGAAGAGCGAGTTCCTCGCCAACATGAGCCACGAGTTGCGCACGCCGCTGAATGCCGTGCTCGGCTACGCGCAGTTGCTGGCCATGGACGGTGGCCTGAGCGCGCGGCAGGCGCGCGGCGTGGACGTCATTCATCAGAGTGGGGAGCACCTCCTGGCGCTTGTCGACGACATCCTCGATCTGGCACGTATCGAGGCGGGCCGCACGGAGCTGAACCTGGAGTCGGTGAATTTGGCGAACGCGCTGCAGACGGTGGTGAACCTGATGCAGGTCAAGGCCCACGGGAAGCGCCTGGCTTTCGTGTTCGATGCCGGGGCAGGCTTGCCGCAGGCGGTTCTGGCCGACGAGCGCCGGCTGCGACAGGTGCTGCTGAACCTGACAGGCAACGCGATCAAGTTCACCGACCAAGGCACGGTCACGTTGCGCGCCAGTGCCGAGCCGAAAGGCGCGGCGCAGGTGCTGCTGCGGCTGGACGTCGAGGACACCGGCGTCGGCATGCGCCCCGACGATCTCGAACGCATCTTCGAGCCCTTCGAGCAGGCGGGCGATGTGCAGAGCCGCAGCGGCGGCACCGGGCTGGGCCTCGCGATCACCCGCGCGCTGGTGAACGACATGGGCGGTCAGGTGCAGGTGAGCAGCGAATTCGGTCACGGCTCCCGCTTTCGGGTGGAGCTGCCGTTGCCGGTGGCGCAGCCGGCGGAGTCAGCGCCCCGCAAGGTGCATGGCGTGGCACGCTACCAGGGGCCGCCGCGGCGCGCGCTGGTGGTCGACGACGTGGCGGAGAACCGAGCGCTGCTGTGCGACTTCCTCACCAACGCCGGCTTCGAAGTGGCGCAGGCCAGCGACGGCAGCGAATTGCTGGCGGCCGCGAGGAGCTTCCGGCCGGACCTGATCCTGATGGACAGCGTGATGCCGTTGGTGGGCGGCGTGGAGGCCACGCGCCGCCTGCGACGGGATGCCGATCTGAACGCGGTGCCCGTGATCGCGATTTCGGCCTCGGCCACCGCAGAGCAGCGTGCCGCCTGTCTGCAGGCCGGCGTCAACGTGTTCCTGACCAAGCCCGTGTCCCTGGAGGTGCTGCAGGCTCACATCGCAGAGCAGCTCGGTCTGCCTCGGACAGACCCGACCGCAGGCGCTGACTGAGCAGTGGCGTGAATCTGATCTGAGCAGGCGCAAGCCTCGGAGGTCATATGAAGAGTTGGAGCCGTGACGCCGTTGCGCTGTTCTCCGCTCTTGCCACGCTTGCGATTTGCGGGTTCGCTCGAGCGCAAGAGATCCGCGTCGTCGACGTTTCTCTCGTCGCGGGCGCACCGATCCAGTTTCACCCGCTGGCGTCACCCTCCGCGCCTCCTGGGGTGCGACGGATCGCGCAGGACCGGTACGGGTTTCTCTGGATGAGCGCCGCGGACGGATTGCGGCGCTACGACGGCTACGAATTCATGAAGGTTCCGGATGGCCAGAGCGCGAACAGCGTCGGCTTCCTCATCGGCAACTCGCTGGCGAGCGATCGCGCGGGTCGGCTGTGGATCGGCGCCGACGACTCGCTCAATCGATACGACCCTGCGACCGGCAGCTTCACGCAATACCGGTCGCCCAACGACGACTGCGGCACCGTCGCGATCGCTCACGACATCATCGAGGATCAGGACGGGGTGATCTGGCTCGCGACGGACGACGGCGTGACGGCCCTCGATCCGGCCACGTCGAAGACGACCTGCCATCGACCGCGCTACACGCCCGCGGTCGGCGAGACGCGCGTCATCGCGATGGCTGCCGTGCAAGACGGCACCCTGTGGGTCACCAGCAGCGAGGGGCTCTACACGCTTGATCGGCGCTCGGGCAAGGTCACCCGGCACATCAAGCTCGAGACGGGGTCCGGACGCAGGTTCGTCTCCACCGGCTTTCCATCGAGGCCGTTTCAGGACAGCAGTGGAACGCTGTGGTTCGGTCTGTCCTCCGGAGGTGATCTGGCCTCGGTCAACGTCGCCAACGGCGAGGTCACGATCTATGCGTTTCGCAACGGCGAGCAGACGCCGAACGCATCCTCCGGCGTCGTGTCGATCCAGGAGGGTCCCGACCGGGCGCTCTGGCTCGGCACCAACAAGCTCGGCCTCGTGAAGCTGACGTCGGAACGCACGCACGCGATCTGGTACCAGAGCAACCCCGACGATCCCGACGGCTTGCGCGACGACCTCGTCGTCGGCCTGTTCAAGGATCGCAACGGGAGCTTCTGGTCGACGACGAAGGCGGGGGCCGTCTACCGCTTCGACACCGAGCGTCCGCGCTTCCGGTCATACCGACACCAGCAAGCGATCCCGCAAAGCCTGGGCAAAGGCGCGGTGACCGCGGCGTACGCGGAAGATCCCGACACGCTGTGGATCGGCACCGAGAGCGGCTTGAACCGCGTCGACCGCACGACGGGTCAGGTCACGCAGGTCGACCGGCCGGCCTTCGCGCGAGGGGTCAGCGCGATCGCGAAGGACCGCTCCGGCAATCTGTGGTTCGGCACGAGCAGCAACGGTCTCATTCGCTTCGATCCCGGTTCGGGCCGGACCACGACGTACGCCCACGATGCATCCAATCCGCGATCGCTGAACCACAACCGAGTCACGGCGTTGCGGGTCGATCGCGGCGGCAGCCTGTGGGTCGCGACGGATTTCGGCCTGAGCCGCTGGGAGCCCGCGACGGAGCAGTTCTCGACCTTCAGCCCGCAACCGAAAAGCCTGGTCCAGTACCGCTCGATCGCGGAGGACGCGAGCGGTGTGCTGTGGCTGGCGACGTCGTCACGCGGCGTGCACCGTTTCGATCCGCGCGAAGGCAGCTTCAAGGTCTTCGCTGCCGAGCTCCGTGCCGCGCAGCCGCCCGGCCACAACCGCGTCAATTCGGTCCACGTCGACCGCGCAGGCACGGTGTGGGCCGCGACCTTCCGCGGGCTGGGCAAGCTCGATCCTCGCGACGCGACATTCAAGGCGTACGACTCGCGCTCGGGGCTTCCCGCGGACACGGTGCTCGGCATCCTGGAAGAAGACGATGGACGCCTGTGGGTCAGCACCCCGAACGGGCTGTCGCGGTTCGATCCGCACGCCGAGACCTTCACGAACTATCACGCGTCGGATGGTCTGTTGAGCGATCGGTTCGCTGCGCCCGTGGTCGCCGCCCAAAGCTCCAGCGGGGAGATGTTCTTCGGCTCGCAGAAGGGGCTGGTGGCGTTCTTCCCCGGGCAGGTCGTCGAGCGCAAGCTCGCGCTGCCGGTGTTCTTGACCGACTTTCGCTTGTTCGGCGAGCCGGTGCTGCCAGGAAGCGCACCGCTGAAGCAGCCCATCTGGTCCGCTGCTTCGCTGGAGCTTGAATCGCGCAGCATCGTGTCGTTCGACTTCGCCGCGTTGAACTATGCCGATCCGGAGCGCACGCGCTATCGGTACCGGCTCGAAGGGTTGGAGACGAGATGGAACGAGACGGACAGCGCCCGGCGCAGTGCGACGTACACGATGCTGCCGACGGGCGACTACACGTTTCTGGTCCAGGCGCGCGGCGCCCGCGGAGACTGGAACGAAAGCGAGCTCGCACTCAAGATCCGCGTTCCGCCGCCGTGGTATGCGACGTGGTCTTTCCGGATCCTTGTCGCCGCAATGCTGCTCACGACGCTCTGGCTCGCGTACCGCTTGCGCGTTCGCCAGTTGCACCGCCGATTCGCAATCGCACTCTATGCGCGGCTCGGCGAGCGTGCACGCATCGCGCGCGAGCTGCACGACACGCTGCTGCAGACCTATCAGGCGTCGCTGCTCTGGTTCCGTACGGCCCTCAACGCCCTGCCGGAGCGGCCGCTCGAAGCGAAACAGCGGCTCGAGCTCGCTCTCGATCGTGCAGAGTCGGCGATCGTCGAAGGGCGCCAAGCCGTGCAGGGCCTGCGCACCTCGACCGTCGAGGTCAATGACCTCGCCGAGGCGATCGCTGCGATCGGCGCCGACTTGACCAATGCCCATCCGGCGGCCAACGCGCCTGTCGCCAACGTCGCGGTCGACGGAGCGACGCGCAACTTGAACCCGCTCGTGCGCGAGGAGGCGTGGCGCATCGCCGGCGAGGCGCTGCGCAACAGCTTCCGACACGCCGAGGCACGGCACATCACCGTCACGCTGCACTACGGCGTGCGGCAGTTCCGGCTGACGATCGTCGACGACGGCAAAGGCATCGACGCGGTGACGATCGCGGGCCAGCAGCCCGCCAGCCACTTCGGGTTGCCGGGCATGCGCGAGCGCGCCGGCATCATCGGTGGGCAGCTGGACGTCCGCAGCGCGATCGGGCGCGGCACCGAGGTGGAGCTCCGGGTGCCCGGACGAACCGCCTACGATGCGGCCGCGCACACTTGGCACTGGTGGGATGCAATCCGGCGCAAGCGCCCACCCGCGGAGAATGCCGACCGGTAGGGCATCAGCACCTGAGGCACGGATCAGTTCGTGCCGAGCCCGGGTTGCTGCTGAACGCGAAGCAGAGATCGAAGATGATCGCGTGGGCGAACTGCCTCCTGTCAGACGGGCGCGGCCGGCTGCTTGAATGCATTTGGCCACAGCGGCCCGCTTGCCGCTTCGACGGCCCGGGAAATCTCCCCGCCCACCACCAACTCCCTGAGCGCTTCGATGTCCTCGCAGACCCAGCGGTCGCTGCCCAGCGACGCGGGTACGTGAGCCCGCACGGCTTGCCAGGCTGCTCTGCTTCCGGCACCCACGGGAAAGGCCGCCAGATCCCTCTCGGCCAGGTCCAAAGCCTGTGTTGCCAGCAGCATTTCCACCGCAACCACCGTCTGCGCGTTCTGAACGACAGTGCGTGAGCGCCGGGCCGCAAAGCATGAATTGCTGATGTGATCTTCGGTGTTGCCCTTGGCCGGCAGGCTGGTCACGCTGGCGGGGCTGCAAAGCCCCATGTTCTCCAGAACCAGTGCCGTGCCCATGCTTTGGACACCAGCCAGGCCGGTGTTCACGCCGGCGCGCTCGGCGATGAGGCCGCCGGGCAAATCGAAACTGCATGCGGGATCCACAAGCCGGGCGCTGCGCCGATCGCAGATGGCGGCCAAGTCCGTGACAACCAGTGCCAGCAGGTCCATGGCCTGCGCGATGTACTGGCCGTGAAAGTGGCCGCCCGACACCACCGCATAGCCGTCGCCTTCTCGAAAGATCAGTGGGTTGTCGGTTGCACTGTTCATCTCCGTCGCAAGGATCGTGTCGATGTAGTCGAGCGCATCGAGCACCGGGCCATGAACCTGCGGCGCGCACCGCAAAGAGTAGGCGTCCTGGATGCGCGGTGCAATGGGCGGCGCATGGGGCGTTCCTGCCAACGTGGCGTCAAGCCCGGCTGCGCTGCGCAGGCGCACCTGCCGGGCGGGCTCGGTGCATCGCTGCGTGCCGTGCAACACGCCGCGCAGCGATGCGGCCACCGCGCGTTGCCCTGGATGCAAACGCGCCAGCATCACCCTGTCATCGAAACATGACAACTCTGCGCGCAACGCCTCCAGCGACAGGGCGAGCGAAATCGTTGCATCGCCAAGCAGACAGCGGGCATCGTAGGCAGCCAAGGCCGCATAGGCGAGCGACGCCGTCGTGCCGTTGATGAGTGCCGTCGCGTCCTTGGCCTGGACATCGATCGTCGAGGGCAGGCCCGCTGCCCGGAAGGCATCTGCCGCCGGCATCACCTGTCCCTTGTATTCCACCTTGCTCCGGGGCAAACCCATCATCGCGCCACTCATCATCGCCATGGGCGCCAGGTCGCCACTGGCACCCACGCTGCCCTTGGTCGCCACCAGGGGCGTGATGCCGTGGTTGAGCATCGCCAGCAAACGGTCAACGATCTCCAATCGCACACCCGAGTAGTTGCTTGCGAAAGCGTTGACGCGCAGTGCCATCATCGCTCGGACGACCTCCACGGGCATCGGTTCTCCCGTGCCGGCGGAAGCCGCACGGATCAGGTTGGTCTGGAATTCCACCACTTGATCCGCGTCGATTCGAACGCTCTTGAGTGCGCCGACACCGGTGTTGAACCCGTACATCAAAGGCGCGCTGTCGGTGAGCAGGCGACTGTCGATGTAATGCCTCGTTGCCTGGAGCAGGCTGCGCGACGTTGCTGCCAGTTGCACCGGAGCGTTGAACCGAGCGATGGCGATCAGGCCATGACTGTCCAGGTCGCCGCCATCAAGGACGACCAGATCCCGCGGCGTGCCCATCGTGCTCACTCCAGCGGCGTCTTCGCGCCGTCCTTGTAGGAGTAGAGCGTGATCGCGGGCGCCTGCAGGTCGCCGGCTTCATCGAACCGGATTTCGGTCGTGACGCCCTTGAAGTTGGCTTCGACGATCCTCGGACCGAATTGGCTTGGATTGACCGAATTCGACCGCTTCATCGCATCCGCGATGACCAGGAAGCCGTCATAGGTGTACGGTGAAAACAGGATGTATTCCTTGGGAAACCGGGCGTCGTAGCGCTTCTTCCACTCCGCACCACCGGGCATGCTGGCCAGCGAGGCACCACCTTCGGCACAGACGACACGAGACAAGGCGGGAGCATTTCCGGCGAGCTCCGCGAGATGACTGGTGCAGAGGCCGTCGCCGCCCAGCAACCGCACGTCGCTCATGCCCAGCTGATGCATCTGGCGCAGCATGGGGCCAGCCTGGGCATCGCCGCCTCCGAAGAAGATCGCCTCCACGTTCTTGCCCTTGATTTTCGTCAAGATGGCTGAGAAGTCCGTCGCCTTGTCATTCGTGAACTCTTCGGCGACCACTTCGATGCCCGCAGCTTTGGCTCGCGCCCTGAATACGTCGGTTACACCCTGTCCATTGGCCGTGCGATCGTCGATCAGGGCAATGGTTTTGATCTTCAGGTTTCTGGCCGCGTAGGCTGCCACCCCCGCACCGAGCGCCTTGTCGCTTGCGAGCATGCGGAACGTGTTCTTGTAGCCCTGTTGCGTGAGTTTGGGATTCGTAGAGCCCGGACTCAGGAACGGAATCCCACAATCCCGATAGACGCGGGATGCAGGGATGGCCGAACCGGAGTTTATGTGTCCGATGACTGCAGCGACGCCGGTATCGCAGAGCTTTTGCGCGGCGAGCGTTCCCTGGCGTGGGTCGCCGGCATCATCCTCCACTTCGAGTCGAAACTCGATGCGCTTGCCTGCGATGACCAACTTTCGAGCATTCAAATCGTCGATGGCCATGAATGCTGCATTGCGCGTGTCCTTGCCATAGTGGGCCATATTGCCCGAGGTGGGCCCCACGTGGCCCAGGCGTACGATTTCCACGGGTTGCCCCGTTGCATTCGCCATGCCGAAGAGAGATGCCAGAAGCGCTGGATATTTGACCTTCATGATGAGGAATGGTTGGGTGGAGACGGAGGATTGGCTGATTCCGTGCTTGCCGGCGGGCATTCCGTGAGGGTGTTTCGGTTCTCGCGCCAGGCGCAGGGCCGCTGGCCACTATACGGGAGAGACCGCGCCGCCGGATATCGTGATCAGTGCTGCATATTGCAACGAAACTCTCCATGAGTTACTCGTTGTTGATGCGCAGCCGGCGGCATTTGAACCGGCAGCTCGGATCTCGATTGGTTTGCAGGAATATATTGGAAATTGCAACCGTCCGTTATTCAGATTCGATCCGCTCAGAATCTGAAAGGCATGGGCGGCTTTCGCCTTGCGAAGATTGCCGCGCACAGCGCCACGCAGCCAGGCTGCGCTCGCCGACCTCGCTATACCGGCCCAGGCGGCGGGCTGACGTGACCCGTCACCAGGGTGGTTCCGCCAGCGCGGACACAACGGTGCATCTTGTCGACATACCGTGCTCTGCGCGCCTCACATTGCATCGTTCCGTAGTGGTTCCCATCGAACCAGACGTCGTAGGCGTGATCCGGCAGGTCAACGTCGACGACGTCTCCCACCTTCCATGCAACGTACTTGGAAAGCGAGCCGAATCGCTGCTTGAGGTTGTCGATGACAGCGGCGGACTTGTCGACGACCGTCAGTTCGACATTGCATTCCATCAGCAGGACTTCGAGATCCGACCGGTTCTCCCCGCCGATGGCAATCACGGACAGGCTCGTCGGGCGAACCCCCAGCGAGCGGCCGTCCTTGCCGTCCTTGCGCATGGCCGTCGAGAGAGGTCCCCATCCTGACGTGAAGGTGTGAGCGTGGGATCGCAGGAGGCTGGCTTTGGACTTCGGCAGCATGGCAGGCGTCAGGGGAACGTGAAGTTCAACGGAGCGACAGGGGCGGATGTGTCCACCGCCTGCGCCTTCGAGGTGCCGGAGGAGCTGGCCTCCACGCTGTAGCGGCCTGCTGCGCCCGCGTCTGCGATGAAGTTCAGCAGCAGGGGGTCCGCGGCGTAGGGCGATGAGACCGGCGCACCGTTCGGCA
>Ga0075370_10001215_pt1 | contig 10891 bp, 7 predicted proteins | sample EndMethybrTD3035_FD_71398 | JGI IMG/M metagenome (GOLD analysis project Ga0075370, IMG submission 71398) | Populus endosphere microbial communities from Tennessee, USA - Endosphere MetaG P. TD hybrid TD303-5 | ecosystem: Host-associated > Plants > Roots > Endosphere | place: USA: Tennessee... | reverse complement strand
GGGCCCGGTGCTGACCGAGCTCGACCTGCCGCTGGGCATCGTCACCTCCATCAACGGCAGCGTGCGCTACGTGGGCGAAGTGATCGGCATGGCCAGCCACGCCGGCACCACGCCGATGGACCGCCGCCGCGACGCAGCAGCGGCCGTGGCCGAGTTGATCCTCTACACCGAGCAGCGCGCCGCGAAGGATGGCGACTCGGTCGGCACCGTCGGCATGCTCGAAGTGCCCAGCGGCTCCATCAACGTGGTGCCGGGCCGCTGCAAGTTCAGCCTCGACCTGCGCGCGCCCAACAACGCGCAGCGCGACGCGCTGGCCAACGACGTGGTCAACGCACTGAAGGACATCTGCGAGCGCCGCGGCGTTCGCTACGAGCTCGAGGAGACGATGCGCGCCGCCGCCGCGCCCAGCGCACCGGCCTGGCAGCAGCGATGGGAAAAAGCGGTCGATGCCCTCGGCATTCCGCTCTTCCGCATGCCCAGCGGCGCCGGCCACGACGCGATGAAGTTGCACGAGGTGATGCCGCAGGCCATGCTCTTCGTGCGCGGCATCAACTCGGGCATCAGCCACAACCCGCTCGAATCGAGCACCAACGACGATATTCAATTGGCGGTGCAAGCATTCCAGCTCCTGCTGGACAACCTCGCCACCGAGCAAGCCCACTGACCGACCACAGAAGAACAACCATGACCGACTACGCCAAACTCGACGCCTGGATCGACGCCCACTTCGACGAGGAAGTGCAGTTCCTGCAGCAACTGGTGCGCGTGCCCACCGACACGCCGCCCGGCAACAACGCGCCGCACGCCGAACGCACCGCCGAACTGCTGAAGGACTTCGGCCTCGACGCCGAGAAGCACGCCGTGCCCGCGCAGGATGTGAAGGAGTACGGCCTCGAATCGATCACCAACCTGATCGTGCGCCGCAAGTACGGCAGCGAAGGCCGTACCGTCGCGCTGAATGCCCACGGCGACGTGGTGCCGCCCGGCGAAGGCTGGACGCACGACCCGTACGGCGGCGAAATCGCCGACGGCAGCCTCTACGGCCGCGCCGCCGCGGTCAGCAAGAGCGACTTCGCGAGCTTCACCTTCGCGCTGCGCGCGCTCGAAGCGGTAGCAAAACCGGCCAAGGGCAGCGTCGAGCTGCACTTCACCTACGACGAAGAATTCGGCGGCATCCTCGGCCCGGGCTGGCTGCTCAAGAACGGCCTGACCAAGCCCGACCTGATGATCGCGGCCGGCTTCAGCTACGAAGTGGTCACCGCGCACAACGGCTGCCTGCAGATGGAAGTGACGGTGCACGGCAAGATGGCACATGCCGCCATTCCGACCACCGGCGTCGATGCGCTGCAGGGCGCCACGAAGATCCTCAACGCGCTCTATGCGCAGAACATGCTCTACCAGCAGGTGACGTCGAAGGTCGAGGGCATCACGCACCCGTACCTCAACGTCGGCCGCATCGAGGGCGGCACCAACACCAACGTGGTTCCGGGCAAGGTGGTGTTCAAGCTCGACCGCCGCATGATCCCCGAGGAGAACCCGGTCGAGGTCGAAGCCACGATCCGCAAGGTGATCGCCGATGCCGCCGCCGAAAGCGCGGGCATCACGGTCGAGATCAAGCGCCTGCTGCTCGCCAACTCGATGCAGCCGCTGGCCGGCAACAAGCCGCTGGTCGATGCCATCCAGAAGCACGGCGGCGAGCTGTTCGGCGAGCCGATCAAGGCCATGGGCACGCCGCTGTACACCGACGTGCGCCTGTACGTCGAAGCCGGCATTCCTGGCGTGATCTACGGCGCCGGCCCGCGCACCGTGCTCGAGTCGCATGCCAAGCGCAGCGACGAGCGCGTGGTGCTCGAAGACCTGCGCCGCGCCACCAAGGTGATCGCGCGCACGCTCTGCGACCTGCTGGCCTGATCCGGCTCAGGCGCCCTTGGCGTGCGCCGGCAGCGCCCGCGAAGCCGCCCACGCCATCAGTTCGGACAGCGGCGCGGGCCGCGCCAGGTGGTAGCCCTGCACCAGCTTGCAGCCCAGCGCGCGCAGTGCCTCGAGCTCGTCCTGCGTTTCGACGCCTTCGGCCACGACCTGGATGTTCAGCGAACGGCCGAGCTGGACGATGGCATCCACCAGCACCACGTTGCCCGGTGAGGACGACAGGCCGAGCGTGAAGCTGCGGTCGATCTTCACCTGCCGCACGTGCTCGCTGCGCAGCGACGCCAGCGACGAATAGCCCACGCCGAAGTCGTCGACCACGATCGCCACGCCCGCGGCCGACAGCGTGCTCAACCGGCCGCGCGTGGCATGGGTGTCGAGCGCCACCTCTTCCGTGATCTCGATCTGCAGCCGGCGCGGCGCGATGCCGCGCTCCTTCAGCATGCCCAGCACGATGTCGTCGACCGCGAGCTGCGCCATCTCGCGTGGCGAGACGTTGATGGCGACCGGCGCTGCGGCCAGGCTGGAGCCCGCGGCCTCGAGCTGGCGCATGGCCAGGCAGGCCTCGTCGACCAGGTGCCGCAGCAGCGGCTCCGCCACGCCGGTGCTCGCGGCCGCGTAGATCACTTCCTCGGGAGCGATCTGGCCGTGGCGCGGGTGGTTCCAGCGCATCAGCGCCTCGAGGCTGTGGACCTCGCAGCCGTCGCTGTTCATGATCGGCTGGAACCACACGCCGATATCGCGCGCCTCGATGGCGCGCAGCAGGTCGCGCTCCACGTCCCGCCGCGTGGCCAGCCGCTGGTTGAGCGCCTTGTCGAAGAGCTGGCAGCGGTTGCGCCCGAGGCGCTTGGCCTCGTTGAGCGCCTCGTCGGCAAAGCTGATCATGTCGGCGATCTCGGCCTCGCCCGACACCGAGATGCCGATGCTCACGCCCAGGTGACCGCCGTAGTGCGCCGTGGCGAAAGAGACCGAACGGATCAGCCCCTGCGCGATGGCCGTGGGCGCCTGCCGCTCGTCCCACAGGCTGTAGAGCAGCGCGAATTCGTCGCCGCCCCAGCGCCCGAGGACCGCCTGCATGTCTGCGGTTTCCCGCTGCAGCCAGCGGGCCACGTCCTGCAGCACGCGGTCGCCGGCCTTGTGGCCGAAGGCGTCGTTCACCGCCTTGAAGCCGTCGAGGTCGAGCAGCAGCAGGCCGTGCTGGCGGCCATCGGTCGTGGCGATGCGCAGCGTCGCGGCCTCGGTGAAGCCCTCGCGGTTGAACAGGCCGGTAAGCGAATCGTGCGAGGCCCGGAAGGCCAGTTGCTGCGTTGCATCCAGCGAGAGCGCGTGCGCCAGCCGCAGCTGGGCGGCCATGGCGGTGGCTTCGTTGCGGATGCGGCTGCCTTCGCGGAAGGCCTTGTCGCTGTGCAGCGCGCCGCGCCCCAGCGCCCCGAGGTACAGCAGCACGAGCGCCGCCAGGCACAGGTTGTCGAAGCCGCCCGCATACGCCAGGCAGCCCGCCACCGACAGCAGCGCCGGCGTGATGAAGCCGATGGGCACGAGCGCATAGGCGATGCCATAGGTGACCGCCCCGGCGCAGATGCCGCACACCACCGTCAGGTAGAACACCGCCTGCGGCGAGGAGTAGCCGTCGCACAGCAGCGGAATAAGCGCCCACACACAGCCCGACACCGCGGCCAGGCCGGCTGTCAACCGCAGGTGCCATTCGACCGGGCGGGCGATCGGCGATGTGGCGACGCTGCTGTCGGGCGTGGTGCCCGGCGACGGTGCGAACGGCCAGCGGCAGATGTAGCGGCGCAGTCCGTTCACCATGAGGGACAGCAGCAGCCAGCACAGCCCTTCGAACGCCCGGCCGGCGTTGACGGCGATCAGCGCCGCCGCGCAGCTCAGCACCACGTTGATCGGAATGGCCCGCAGCACGCTGCGGCGTATCGCCACGAGCTGGTCGGTGCGCACCGTGCGGGACAGCACCAGGTCGTCGACGGAAGCAGTGAGCTCGGGAGAAGGCGCGCGGGGAATCATGAAAGGAGCACAGTTTAGGGCGCGGGCCACGCCGGCGCGCCGACTGGTGCGCGGTAACAACGAACTTTCGTTCGACTTTCACCCGGATGTCATGGCCCCATCCCAGACTCGCGGCTTTCGCAGAGACGCGCGCTTCCAGTCCGCGTCGCTTTTTTCAAGCCAGCCATGTCCATCTTCCCGACAGTGCGGCGCGCTGGCGAACACTCGTTTTGAAGGGTTCGAAGAATAGCCCATGCCGGCGCGCGCATCAGCCCCTTTCACGCCCAACAGGCCGATCTGCGGATCGTCGGCAGGCAGGTTGCCATTCCGGCACCCCGCTCCAGCCGACGGTGCCCACGCTGATGTACGACGTCATCGAAGACATCCTGATCACGCTGGGCAAGCAGTATCACAATCAATGCGGGCGGCGTGCCGCGTCGGCGGCATCGATCTCGCGCAGCGACTTGCCCTTGGTTTCCTTGGCGAAGCTGACGGCGACGATGGAGATCAGCGCCGCGCCAACCAAGTACAGGGCGATGGGCGTGGATGACTTGTAGTGCTTGAGCAGTGTGAGCGAAATCCACGGAGTCAGCGAGCCGGCCAGCAGCGGTGCGACCTGATAGCACAACGACAGCGCGGTGTAGCGGATCCGCGTGGGGAACAGCTCGGTCATCAGCGCCGAGTACGGCGAATAGGTCATCGACTCGATCGCCAGCCCCAACACGATCGCGGCCATGATGAGCCATTCGTTGCCGGTGTCCATCATCGGAAAGCCGACGAAGCCCCAGAACGCAGTGAGCACCGCACCAATCAAGTACACCGGCTTGCGGCCGATCACGTCGGAGAGATGGCCCATCACCGGAATCAGCAGGAAGTGGACGGTGTGCGCACCGAACATCAGCAGCAGGATGCGCGAGGTGTTCATGCCCACGATCATCTTCAGGTAGGTCAGAGAGAAGGTGACCACCATGTAGTACAGGATGTTCTCCGCGAAGCGGGCGCCGATGCCGATCAGCACTTCACGCCAGTGGTACTTGAGCACCTGCACAAGGCGCATCTCTTGCTGCTTGACCTGATGCTGGCGCGCCTGCGACTCCTTGAAGATCGGCGCGTCGTCCACCCGCTTGCGGATCCAGTAGCCGATCAGCACGACCACGGCCGAGAACCAGAAGGCCACGCGCCAGCCCCAGCCAAGGAAGTCCGATTCGCTCAGCGTCGAGGACAGCAGCAGCAGGACCACGGTGGCGATCAGGTTGCCCGCCGGCACGCCCGCCTGCGGCCAACTGGCCCAGAAACCGCGGCGGTCGTCAGGACTGTGCTCGCTCACGAGGATGACTGCGCCGCCCCACTCGCCGCCGAATGCGAAGCCCTGGATCAGCCGCAGGCTCACCAGCAGCACCGGTGCCCAGTAGCCGATCGCCTCGAAGGTCGGGAGGCAGCCCATCAGGAAGGTGGTGATACCGACGACGATCAGGCTGATCTGCAGCAGCGTCTTGCGGCCGATCTTGTCCCCGTAGTGGCCAAACACGATCCCGCCCAACGGCCGGGCGGCGAACCCCACCGCGTACAGCGCGAAGGCCGCGAGCACGCCATCGATCGGATTGCCGGTCTGCTTGAAGAAGTGCGTGCCGAACACCAGCGCAGAGGCCGTGCCGTAAAGGAAGAATTCGTACCACTCCGCGATGGACCCGATCATCGACGCGGCGACGACGCGCTTGAGATCGCCGGTGTCTTTCTTGGGAGTGCTCGCTGGCATCGTCTCGATTGCTGCGGTGTTTGACATGGGAACGGATCCTCGAAAGGGAAGTGAGAAAAATGCGCGCAGAAGTCCCCGCCCACGAGACGGCGGTTGCCGACTCTCGCCGAGTCCGTGAGCAGGGATTCCTTCGCGCGGGAGGACCTCGCGGAACGAATCCCGCGAGGCGAACCTGAGGAACGCTCAGGTGTCGATTGCTCGGCGCGCAACGCGCGCCAGGTAGTCCACGAGCAGATTCACGCCATCGAAAGCGGCCGCGGCCTCAGCACTGGCGATGGTGATCACGGTGAACGGGGCCGCCGGCCTGAAGGATCAACCGACGACCGATTGGTACTGCGCGGGCCGCGTGGCGAGCGCCTTCTTCACGATGGCTTCGATGAAGGCGCGCTCCTCGCCGATGAGCGGCAGGCGCGGGCGGCGCATGTGCTCGCTGCCCACGCCCACCAGCACGTCGATGAGCTTGAGGTTCTGCACGAGCTTGGTCGACACGTCGAGGTGCAGCATCGGCGTCATCCACTGGTAGAGCTTGAGCGCCTCGGCGAACTTGCCGGCCTTCATCAGGTCGTACAGCGCGACGGTCTCGCGCGGGAACGCGCAACCCACGCCGGCCAGCAGGCCGTCGCAGCCCAGGGCCAGGCCTTCGTAGGCCAGGTCGTCCACGCCCAGGAACAGCTGATAGCGCTCGCCCACCGTGTTGCGCAGGTCGGTGATGCGGCGGATGTCGTCGGTGCTCTCCTTGATGGCGGCGATCCACTCGCAGTCGGCCAGCTCGACCATGTGCTCGGGCTTGAGGTCGACGCGGTAGGCCACCGGGTTGTTGTAGACCATGATGGGTTTCTGCGCGGCGTTGGCGATGGTGCGCACATTGAGCATCGCCTCGCGCGCGTCGGCCACGTAGATCACCGAGGGCATCACCATGAAGCCGGCCACCCCGAGCTTGTTGGCGCCGTCCACGTAGCGCAGCGCTTCGCGCGTGCTGGTTTCCGACACATTGGCCAGCACCGGGATGCGGCCGTCGGCGGCGTCCAGCGCGATCTTCGCGACCTGCAGCTTTTCTTCCAGCGTCAGCGTGCTGGCTTCGCCGAGCGAGCCGCAGGTGACGAGGCCGTGGATGCCGTTGCGGATCTGGAAGTCGATGTGCCGGGCCGTGCCCTCGGCATCGATGCTCTCGTCGGCGTGGAACTTGGTGGTGATGGCGGGGAAGATGCCTTGCCAGCGGGGATTGGTCACGGATGGTGCTCCTGATGGTGTGCGGTGGAAATCAGGCGCACTTTAAATATATTAAGGATATATCGTCAAGATTTTTCTATCCCCCCGAGGAAGCGCCCGGCTTCGCTTCGCATGCCCTGCGAAATGGCTTCCCAGGTCCGCGCGGGAAAGTCGCCCGGCAACAGGGCTTCGACTTCGCCCAATGCCTGGTCGAGCGACGCCACCATCTCCAGCATGGCGTTCCACACGTCGATGCCACCGTTCTTCATTGCCAGCTGGTGCCAATGGCGCGCCTGGATGGTGTGAAAAACGTAGTGCTTGCTCTTGGAGCGAACCGCCATGGCCAGGCCCGCCTGCCGCGGCTGGAAATGGTTGGGCCCGTTGCCGAAATAGGGCCACATCGAAATGATGTCGTAGAGCGGCGTCATGTCGTAGACGTCGCCCTGATACAGGCGGACTGAAAAGTTCTTGGCGTGGCCGTCCGTCCCGGCGAGAAGAAAGAAGGCCAGTTGGGTCAGCAGGAACCGGGTGCCGTCGTCAGCGCTGCGGCTTCCCTGCAGGAGCTGCAGGCACCTGGGCATGCCGGGGCCTCCATGCTGCTCGTACTTTTCGTTCGACGGCAGTCCCATGGCCTGGCAAAAATCTTCTTGCGGCAGGCGCGCGATCCATGTGCCGCCGTCCATCCACTCGCGATCGAAGCGCTCCACCACCAGGACCGTCTGGCCGCCGAAGCTCGCCATGGATGTGGGCGCCACAAGCAAGCCGAGCGCCTCGACGATCTGCGCGCAAACCCATTCGTTCTGCACCGAGTCGGACGCATCCACGCGCCTGGAGCCGCCGATGAGCCCGAGCGGCAGCTTGATGATGTGCGTGGTGGGCGTGGCGCCGTGCGGGCGGCACCACGCGCCGTTCCAGCGGGTCAGGGCGGTCTTCTCCTGGGCACCGGCAAGGGAGATGCGGAACAGGTCTTCGTCGCGCATGCTTTCGGGGGTGGCGTCGGACGGAACGGCCCGCAGCAACTCGGCGATTTCCTCTTCGTCGAGAGGCTCGCAGTTCATGGTCTTCCAGCCTTCGGGCGCGGCGCCTTCAGGCAGTAACTGCACGGCGCCGACACAGTCGCGCCCGATGGCTTCGAGCAGGTCGAAGGTGCTGATGTCCTTGAGCTTGAAACGATGGCCCAGGCGCGCGCGGATCCCGATGTTGTCGGGCAGCAGGTTGTCGAAGTAGTTCCTGACCACCTCGCCCTGAACTTCGAGCGTGCTGTTGATCGGAATCGACAGCGACAGCGACCGCTGTCGCGGCGATTCCAGCCACCCGGGGTGATACCTGAAGGTGTGGGAGTCGCGATCGACAGACCAGGTGCCGACCAGTTCCCCGTTCATCCACGCATTCAGCGCCTGCATCACCAGGAACCTGTCTTTGGCCGGATGACGAAGCTGCGGCGCGATGTCGGCTTGACGTCCATGCCCGGGTTCAGCGCTTGAAGCAGCCGGAGCAATGCACCCGGCGCGGTCGATGGAACCTGAGCCGCCGCGTCCTCGAACGATGGCGGCGCCGGAGTGCCCGACTCCCCGGGGGCCAGCGTCACCAGCACGGAGCCGCCACTCATCTTCCGGGTTTCCCACCCTGGCGGGACTTTCACGGCCGTGTCCTGTGGAGGCTCGTACTTCACGCGCTCCTCCATCGCGTACAGGGGGCCGCCGCTTGAAGGTGTTTCTTCCCGCAGGTAGAAGGACGCCCCCAGCACCGACAGCAGCTTCGTCAACTGCTCGAAACCGACGGCACCGGGATTCGCCTCGATCTCTGCGATCCGGGCCTGGCTGACGCCGACGAGGGCACCCGCTTGCGCCTGCGTCAGGCCGCGTTTTTTCCGCAGCGCCTTCAGGTGTGGCCGTAGCTGGTCGACGAAGCGAAGGGGGAAGTCCATCTTGCAAGCAAGATATCGGCCCTGGCTTGTTTTGTCAACATATAAGCTTTAGCGTATTTTTACAACTTACAAGCTTGGGATTTTAATAACCCAAAACAAGGCTCAGCTTGTAATTCACGCCTAATCGATCTTCGCCCCCGAAGCCTTCACCACCGCCCCCATCGCATCCCAGTCCGAGCGCAGCAGCTTCTGGAACTCCTCCGCGCTCTGACTGCGCGGCTCCACGCCCAGGCGCTTGAAGCGTTCCTGGATCGCCGGGTCGGCCAGCACCTTGTTGGCCGCGACGTTGATGCGCTCGACTTCCGCCTTGGGCGTGCCGGCCGGCGCGAGCAAGCCGATCCACGAATCGAAGGCGTAGCCCGGCAGGCCGCTCTCGGCCACCGTCGGCAGCTTCGGCAGGAAGGGGCTGCGCGACTGGCCGGTGGACGCGAGCAGCTTGATGCGCGCATCGTCCTGGAAGCCGATCACGCCGATGCTCGACGAGATCACCGCCTGCACGCGGCCCGCGAGCACCTCGTTGACGGCCTCGCCGGTCGACTTGGTCGGGATGTGCGTCATCTGCAGCCCGGCCTTCGCAAGGAACGACGCCATCGCAAGGTGCGTCGCGCTGCCGTTGCCGGCCGAGGCGTAGTTGTACTTGCCGGGGTTGGCCTTGACCTCCTTGATGAAGTCGGCCGTGGTCGACACGTTCATGCCGCTCGCCACCGCCAGCACATAGCCCGCGTTGCCGACGTTGGCCACGCCGACGAAATCCTTCAGCGGGTCGTAGCTCAGCTTGTTGTAGAGAAAACCCGCGATGTTGTGGCTCGCCGCCGCGAGGACCAGCGTGCTGCCGTCGGCCGGCGCGCGCGCCACCAGGGCCGCGCCCACGGTGCCGCCCGCGCCCGCGCGGTTCTCGACGATGGCGCTGGTGCCAAGCGCCACACCCAGTTCGTTGTTGAAGGCGCGCGCCACTGTGTCCTGCACCGCGCCGGTGGCGAAGGGCACGACGATGTGGATCACGCGCTGCTGTGCATGGGCCGGTGCGATGGCACCAAGCACCGCCGCAGCAGCAAGCGCGGTCAACGAACGTCGGGTGAGCGGGGTGGAGGTCATCTGTGTTGCCACTTTCTTGGTCATCGTCAACAGGAAGGGAACAACTTCAACCGCCCGGCGACAGCCAGCGCTGCACCAGCTTCACGAAGTAGCTGGCACCGATCGGGATGATCTCGTCGTTGAAGTCGAACGAGGTGTTGTGAATGATGCAGGGGCCGGGCCCGTGGCCGTCGAGCCGGTGGTCGCCGTCGCCGTTGCCCAGGAAGGCGTAGCAGCCGGGCCGCGCGAGCAGCATGTGGGCGAAGTCCTCGGCGCCCATCACGGCGGGGAAGTTGTCGGTGACCATGTCGTCGCCAACCACCTCGCGCATCACGCCGGCGGCAAAGCGCGCCTCGGCCGGATGGTTCACGGTCGGCGGCGAGGAGCGGTTGAAGTACACCTCGGCCGTGCAGCCATGCGCCGCCGCCACGCCGGCCGCCACTTCGCGCAGCCGCGCCTCGAGCTTGTCGATGGCTTCGATGGAAAAGGTGCGGATCGTGCCGCCCGCCGTCGCCACATCGGGAATCACGTTCGGCGCATCCGAGCCCTGCAGCTGCGTGACTGCAAGCAGTGCGCGCTCGGTGCTGGGAATGGTGCGCGCCACGATGGTCTGCAGTTGCTGCGCCAGCGTGACCACCGCGGCCACCGGGTCGATGCCGGTGTGCGGCATCGAGGCATGCGTGCCGCGTCCACGCAGCGTGATCTTGTACGTGTTGCTCGACGCCATCAGCGCGCCTTCGTTGAGCGCAAAGCGGCCCACGTCGCCGACGGGGAAGTTGTGCAGCCCGAAGACCGCGTCGCACGGAAAGCGCTCGAACAGGCCTTCGTCGATCATCTTCTTCGCGCCGGCCTTGCCCATCTCCTCGGCGGGCTGGAAGATGAAATGCACCGTGCCGTCGAAGTCGTCGGGCCCTTGCTGCGACAGGTGCCACGCGGCGGCCAGCAGCATGGTGGTGTGGCCGTCGTGGCCGCAGGCGTGCATGCGGCCGGGGTTGGTC
>Ga0075370_10001213_pt1 | contig 10901 bp, 8 predicted proteins | sample EndMethybrTD3035_FD_71398 | JGI IMG/M metagenome (GOLD analysis project Ga0075370, IMG submission 71398) | Populus endosphere microbial communities from Tennessee, USA - Endosphere MetaG P. TD hybrid TD303-5 | ecosystem: Host-associated > Plants > Roots > Endosphere | place: USA: Tennessee... | reverse complement strand
GTAGGCACCCAGCGCGATGACACCGGCACCGATCCATGCCACCCCGCGCTGTTCGCGGACGCCTTGCCACACGAGCCACGCGCCGCCGATCTCCAGGAGGGCGGCCAAGACGAACAAGGCTGCGGATTTGAGCACCATCACGACCTCCAGCCTGCCGCGACCGTGCGAAGAATCGTGATACGACACGGCGTGTCGGCCTCTGGGCCCACCGCGAAGCGCGGGGAACACGCACGCTCGCACAACCGAGACTCAGCTGGTTTGGTTGCGATTCCATTCCACCCAGCCCACGCCGGTGCGTCCGTCGGCCGTGGTGACTGTCGCCCATGCGCGCGGGAAGTGACTGATCCGCCCATCGGGTGAGGTGAGCAGGACCGGTGCGTGTCCGCGGATGTCGATGGTCGCTACGAGATCGCCCGGGTTGTAGGTGATCGTGGTCGAGGCCGGGAGGTCGTTGTCGGCGAAGGACGCCTCCGCTGAGACACCCTGCAGTTCGACCAACTCCCCTTCTCGTTGCGTGTAGCCGATTCCGATGGGCGGTGCGCCCGGGATGCGCAGATCCACACCGTGGGCGTGGGTGCCGTCGTCGAAATGCAGTGCGCTCCACACCCAGTCCATCGACCACCAGTCGCGAACACCCCAGGAGTGGTCGCGCTGGCCCGCGACGCTGTCGAAGGTGTACTCGTGGCCGTCGACGGTCACGGTGCCCGACACCGTGCACGGGATCTCGTATCGCGGTGTGATCCGGTACTGGTACGGCACGCCGACCGTTGTCCAGACCAACTGCATCGTCGCCTCGACGGTCCGGCCCGGTTCGCCATGCAGGAGTGCGGACGGGTCGTCGTACGCCTGACCGGTCCCCCGCACGGTCACGGTGTAGGTCTGCAGTGGTTCGGTGGCCTCGAGGGTGAGTTCGATGGTGCCGGTGTTCTCGAAATCCAGCAGCGCGACGGTCGCCATGTCCGGTCCGCATACCAACGCGTTGACCCACGTGGTGTTCTCGTTGGGCATCAGACCCAGCCGCACCCACCCGCCGATATTCTGCTGTGGATCGGCGAAGTCGAAATACCAGCTCTCGCTCCACAGCGGCTCGTCACCTGCGGAATGCCCGTCCTCGTCAGCAGGATCAGGGGTAAGCGGTTGTGCTGCAACGGGGTCCGGCAAAGTATCCAGCGCCCCGGTGTCGAGGACGTGATCGCTGTGCCGAGACAGCATCGTCATGAACATCTCGTCGCCGCGGTCGGTGCGCTCGACGAGCATCGAGCTCACGATCGCCATCATCACCCCGAAGAAACTCTGCCGCCGCACGCCCTCGCGCACCTCATCGAGGCTTATTGCGGCGTCGGGGCCGAGTGCCTCGTGGTAGGCCCTCAGCAGGGCGTCGTAGTTCTCGCGGCGAAGCGCACTCGGCAGCGCGCAGCCCATGAAGTAGGCCACATCGGTCATAGCCGGACCCCATGTGACCGTCTGCCAATCCACCACCGTCAGTGGCCGGTCGGCGCCGGGCTGACCGAAGAGCATGTTGTCCAGCCGGTAGTCGCCGTGGACCAAGCCCATGATCTTCTCGCTCGTCCCTTCGGCCTCGAGGTATGCGTCGAAGCTACCCACAAGACGCTCGCATACCGCGCGATGCTCGGGTGCGATCTGATCGCTGTACCGGTCGACGAATCCGGCATAGAGGGTGGCGATCAGTCCCTGATTCATCGGTGCTTCCCGGTTCAGCCAGTCCGCTTGCGCCATAGAAGCATCGCCGAACGCAGGCGCATGCAATCGCGCGAGTTCGGCAAGCGCCAGCGTGGCCTGTTCGATCGTCGCGCCGCGCAGCTCGTCGCCGACGACCGCCGGAGCTGCGTCGCCAAGCAGCAGGTGAAAGGCCCCCGTTTCGGGTGAGAACCCGGCCGAATAGCAGGCCGCCACCGGACCGCTGCCGATCGTCGGCGCGACGTCGGTGTAGAAGCGAACTTCACGCTCGTAGAGCCCGAGTGCCAGTCCGGTCTGCCTGCTGGCCGTGTCGGTCGCCGCGACCTTCAACACCACCGAGGACGGTCCGGGATCACCGGCGGGACGGGTCAATTCGACGCGGTAGCACTCGCTCATCTGGCCGGTGCCGATGCGTTCGAACGTGAAGTCCGTGACGGCGGTGCCCAGTGCGGCACTCAACCATGCGGCGGTCAGATCCGACGGCCGCTCGACGACGTCAGTGGTGCGCACTGGTCGAGGTGGTGTGGCACATGTCGGGCGGCGTTCCGACGACGTCCAGGGACGGGTTGCGGTCGAAGAATCCAAACGGTTTGAGCCAGAACGACACGATGTCGACGGGCATCACCGGCCAGTCCTCAGGCCGGGTGATGTGGTGGATGCCGAACACGTACCACATCACGACGTCGGTGTTGTCGATGGAACGGTTGGCCAGCGTCCATTGCGCCAAACCGGTGTCCTTCACGGACTGATTGACGAATTCGCCAGCAGGCCAACGCTCGTCGGGATGATTCGGGGTCACCCACAGAGTATGGCCGATGACACTGGCACGCTCGATCACGGGTGAGTCGGGGTCGAACATCGGCGGGATCGCACCGGTCGGTACCAACTTGTATGCCGGGTTCGTACCGAGCCTGTTGGTCACGTTGGGATTGACGATCTTCCATGTCCGTTGCGTCGCGAAGTTGACGACCTGCTTGCCCTGGCTCTCGGTGTGCAACGGGACGGTTCGGGTCACCAGTGACAGGCCGTACGGATTGTCCGGCCCGATCGGCTCGGCATGCGACTCGGTCATGCAGACGGTGTTGTCGGTGCCGTCGATGTCCAAGTCGAGCCGCGCGACGAGGAAGTGCTGGTGGTACGGCGCATAGGTGCGCTCGTCGACCAGAGTGCCATTGGGGTGCGGTGCTCCGGGCGCCACCGGCGTGGTGACCATGATCCCGGTCGCGCGGATCTCGCACTCGATGTTGCCGTCCTGATAGAACCGCCAGTAGATCAGGTACTCGTAGTTGGCGACGGTCACGTGTGAGGACACCGTGAGTCTGCGCATGCGGCGCACTTCGGCGCCGATGTCGTGGTCGACGTGCTTCCACAGCACGGCGTTGTCTTCCTCGTGGATGCAGATCGCGTTGGTGATGGTGTACGGCTCGCCCTTGCTGTTGTGCAGCACCGCGTCGAGATACCTGATTTCGCCGAGGCAGTCGCAGCCCAGTTCCAGCGACGTGGTCATGAATCCCAGACCCCACTCGCCGATGTCGAAGGCGGTGCGCCGGTAGTGGTCCACCGAGGAGTCGCGGTAAGGCACGATCATCTCGGCAAGCGATATCCGATGCGCGACAGAACGTTCCCGGTCACCGTCGCGGTAGCTCACGGTGTGCAGCGTCATCCCCTCGCGGTGGTTGAACCCGACTCGCAGAGACCAGTTCTGCCACTGAAGCAGATTGCCGTCGAGTGTGAACGACGGCCCTTCGGGCTGCTCGATGTGCAGCGGCTTGAGCGGCTCCCGCCGCGAGGCCGAACGGACGGTTTCGGGGATCATGCTCGGCACGTATTCGCCCATCACCGAGGGTTTTTCGACGTGGCGGGTGTCTTCGACGCGCAGCAATTCCATGGCGTTGAGGTCGATGACGCAGTGCAGTCCGCTGACGAGATTGGCGTACGGGCTGCCGCCTGCGCTGTCACGGAGCCAGGTGTCCGACCACCCGATCCGTCGGTCTCGGTACTCCGGTGGGGCGACCGCGTTGCCATAGGTCCAGGTGTCGAAGAAGACGAGGTCGATGTCGGTGATACCGCGTTTGGCCAGTGCGGCGGCGACGTCGGGGTGCGTCCGTAGCAGTTGGTCGCACTCGGCGAATTCGTCGACGGTGAAGTTGGCCTGGACGCCGGGAATGTGATCGAACGACTCCACCTTGTCGTCGGTCAGCGACACCGTGCTCTTGTACGTCGCATTGGCGGCGCGCTCGAAGCACGTGACCCGCGCGCGTCGCGGCGGCGCCGCTCCCCCGCCGTCGAACTCGCGTAACTCGGCCTTGCTCGGTTCGATCGCTTCGATGGACGCGTACCGCCATCCATCGCCGACACCGTGCTCGCGTTGCAGAAGGGACGCGACCGCCGTGAACTCATCGCTGCTGAGCGGATCCAGGGGGTATGCCACGGGAATCACGCAACCACATCCCGCGCCGGATGCGCAGCGATTTCACCGCACGGCGACGGATTCAGCGGCCGGCCAGCATGAACCCTTCCCACGCCTCTCGACGAGAGGCGTGCGGGTCGTATTCGACACGGGGCCTGCGATCGAAAACCCGCACCGCACGCTGCGGATTCTCGTATGCGGGCCAGCCCTCACCGGGCACGCCCGTTCGGGCGAACGCGCGCCACCGAGATTGCACGTCGTCGCTGACACGCAATGCCACCCTGCGGTCGGCCGCGGCGGTGAGCAGCTTCCCGAACGTCGTTCGGTAGACATCGAACACCGCCAGCAACTCCGTTGCGTGCGTGGCGCCCAACCCCGACCAACGCAACGTGCGCGGCGCGTAGTCGTAGCGGTAGAGGTAGGTCGGCGCGTGCCTGCTGTGTGCCTCGGCGATCTGCCATGCCGCCGCCCCGAATGCGAAGTCACCGCCGAACTGGATACACGCCGCCGGATCGGGATAGCCCGGATACGCGGCCGTGATCCGTTCGCGCTCTGCGGGTTCCGTGGTGGACAGCAGTCGCTCGATCGTCGGTTCGGTCATCGGCAGCAGCTTGAGGAAGCGGCCGAACAGCCGGGCTTCCTCGGCGTTGGTGCCCACGATCAACGGCACACGGTGGGCATGCCCTTCGCGCATCGCCTCGATCGGGTCGAGCGGAAGATACTCGCTTCCGCTGGTGGGACCGGCGGCGAACGCGCCGAGCATCTCGCGTTGGCCCTCGACGATGAGCCGCTCGAACGCCCTCACCAGTTCCGTCGGCCTGGCCGACATCACCGCGGACGCCCCGCGGCCCGGTTCGGCGCCGAGAAGCTCGGCGAATTTGGTGGCGTACTCCGACGCGATCTCCGACGTGCGCACCATACCGGCCGCCGGACTCTCCGAGATCGCCTGGGCGAAAAGGCCTTTCGCGGCTGGAACGGCCAACAGCGTCGCCACCGCATGTGCGCCCGCACTCTCGCCGAAAATCGTCACGTTCTCCGGATCGCCGCCGAAAACGGCGATGTTCTCGCGGACCCAACGCAGCGCCATCACCAGGTCGCGCAGGTAGAGGTTGTCGTCGAAGGTGTGGTCCTTGTTCGACAACGACGACAGGTCAAGACAGCCCAGCGCTCCGAGCCGGTAGTTCACCGACACGTACACGCAGCCCTTGCGCGCCAGCGCGGCGCCGTCGTAGATCGGCGTCGCCGAACTCCCCATGAAGTAGCCGCCACCGTGAATGAACACCATGACCGGCAACGATGTGTCGGGCGGGGACGTGGGGGCCACGACGTTGAGCGTCAGACAGTCCTCGCTCATCGGCTGATACCGGCCGGGGGCGAGCAGGGTGTACATGCGCTGCTGGGGCGCGCAGTACCCGACGCCGTGGCAGTAGCGGACACCGGGCCACGCCTCGACGGGCTGCGGCGCGCGCAGGCGCAGCTGACCTACAGGCGGCTTGGCGTACGGGATGGCTCGCCAACGGTTGACCCCGTCGCGCGTGAAGCCCTCTACGGTGCCGGAGGCGATCGTCGCGCGGACCGTGCGTTCATGCATTCCTCGACGGTAGCGGTTCCCACTCGCCGCCGCGCCTGGACGGGATCGGCGCGTCGGCCCGCTAGCCTGGCCGGTATGCGAATGGCCGGGCTGATCGCGATCTTGTTGCTGGTAGCGGGGTGTTCTTCGGCGACCGACGGGGAGGCCGAGCGGATCACACCGATACCGCCCAACACCAGCAGACCGTCGTCGACGACGACCACTCCGTCCTCGAAGGCACCCACCAAACCGCCCGACCCCGGTGCGCCGGTGGCCGAGGTCACCGCATGGATCGAGGCGGGAAAGACGGTGGATGCGGCCCAGTATCGCGTCGCCACGCGCGACGGGGTGGACACCGACCTCGGCGAGGACGTCGCCTTCATCACACCGTCGGGTAAGACCAACTGCATGACCGACTCGAAATACAGCGGCGGGGCGTTGGCCTGCCTTGTCGAGCTGACCGACCCGCCGCCACGGCCGGCGGATGCGTACGGCGAGTGGAAGGGCGGCTGGGTCGATTTCGACGGGAACAGTGTCGACGTCGGCTCGGTGCACGGTGATCCCGGCCGCTTCACCGCAGGGACAGGCCCGCAGCTGCCCTATGGGCAGGCGATCGGGTTCGGCGACTACCAGTGCCGTGTCGATCAGATCGGCCTCTACTGCGCCAATCGCGCCCACAACACCGCGGTCCGCTTCAGCGATGCCGGCATCGAACCGTTCGGATGCTTGCAGCCCGTCACTGCACCGCCGGAGATCGGCGAGAAGTTCAGCTGCTGAGACCCGCGTGTGTCAGGCGACGCCCTTGTTTCTCAGCAGGGGCAGCACGCCCTCGGCGAACCAGTACGCCTCCTCCAGATGCGGGTAGCCCGAGAGGATGAACTCGTCGAACCCGACCGAGTGGTACTCGTAGATCAGGTTCGCGACCTCTTCATGGCTGCCGACCAGGGCCGTGCCTGCACCGCCGCGGACCAGGCCGACCCCGGCCCACAGGTTGGGGTAGATTTCCAGGCTGTCCACCCGTCCGCCGTGTAGGGCGGTCATTCGCCGCTGCCCTTCGGACTCCGATTTCGAGTGCAACTCAGTCTGTTTGGCGATCTGCTCGGGACTCAGTTCGGCGAGCAGTTCGTCGGCAACCGCCCATGCCGCCGCGGACGTGTCACGGCTGATGGTATGCAGCCGGATGCCGAACCGCACCGTGCGGCCCCGTTCCTCGGCGAGTTTTCTCACCTGCTCGATCTTGGCGGCAGCGGCCTGTGGCGGCTCACCCCAGGTCAGGTAGACGTCGACATATTCGGCGGCGATCGGAAGCGCGGCCGGTGACGACCCGCCGAAGTAGATCTGCGGCAGTGGATCCGGCGCCGCCGACACCCGTGCATCCTTGACCGTGTAGTGCTTGCCCTCGAAATCGAGCGAGTCCTGGCGCCACAGCTTGTTGACGATGTGCAGGAACTCCCCTGTGCGCTCGTACCGTTCGTCGTGGCCGAGCCAGTCGCCAAAACGCCGCTGCTCGGTGTCGTCACCGCCGGAGACGATGTTGAGCAGGACCCGACCCTCGGAAAACCGTTGAAGTGTCGCGGTCTGTTGCGCGGCCAGCGTCGGTGGTACCAGACCGGGCCGGAACGCGACCAGGAACTTGAGGCGTTCGGTCTCGGCGAGCAGTGCCGACGCCGTCAACCATGCGTCCTCGCACCACGTTCCGGTCGGTGTGAGCACACCTTCGTACCCGAGCCGGTCCGCGGCGCGCGCCACCTCGGCGAGATACCGACGCGAGGGGGCGCGGTAGTTGGGTGGAACGACGTGATGCGACGAGGCGTGCGATGCGCCGACGATGGACCTGCTGTCACCATTGGTGGGCAGGAACCAGAAAAACTTCGCCTTCGACTCTGCTTGGGCTGACATGAATTTCGATCCTAACTGCGGTTGAGGTAAAGGGGCGCAAGCACTTCGCTATACCGGGTGTCGACAAAATTCTTGAACTCAGGCGCCGAACTGATCTGCTTGGATTCCGCGAACAGATCGGCCAGCTCCTGTTCGGAGGCGACGAGCTGATCCGACAGATCCGTCGGCAACCTTAGGCTTCGGCCCTGCGCGGCCGTCGCCACGCTCAGATCCAGACCCACTGCGGTGGCGTAACTTTGTGCCCATTTTTCCGGATTGTCCTGAGCCCACCGCGTCGCCTTGGCGTAACGCACCAGGAGATCACTCAGGGCGGTGTTGCGTTTCGGATCGGCCAGCGCGGCGTCGGATGCGATCCCGAAACCGGCGCCGTTGGTGACCCCCGTGGCTTCGGCAATACTGCGTACCGGGATGTTCGCCTCGGCTTGGGCGGTGTACGGATCCCATATCGCCCACGCGTCGACCTCTCGCTGGGTGAAGGCCCCCAGTGCGTCGGCGGGCTGCAGGAAGACGAGTTCGACATCCGAAGGCGACAACCCGGCGCGTTGCAGCTGGGCCAGTACATTGCCGTGGGCGGAGCTGCCCTTGCCAACGGCGATCTTCTTGCCACGGAGATCAGACACGGCGCGTATCGGTGAATCTCCGTGGACCAGAACCTTGTCGCCCCTGCCGCTGCCGTCGTAGGCGGACACGACTTTCACCCTCGCGTTGGAGGCGGCTCCGAAGATCGGCGGTGTGTTACCCGTGATTGCGAAGTCGATCTTGCCTGCGGTGGCCGCCTCGATTTGCGGAGGTCCCGACGTGAAGGTCGAGAACGCGATCTTGTACGGCAGACCATCGAGAGCGCCGGCCGCCCGCAGCAGCGCCTCGGTGCCGCCCTTCTGATCGCCCACGTTGAGCGTCAGGTCCGACAACTCCGAAAGTGACACCGTTGCAGGCGCTTCGGACGGACCGGAGTTGTCCTGACGCGAAACGCACCCCACGAGGATCACGGCGGCCAAGGCCACGACAGCAGTGACAGCCGCAACTTTTCGCATCGACGTCCTCCTTCGTCAGTTCCGCACGCCGAGCTGATCGAGCAGCTCGGCGCGATAGTGTTCGGCATTTGTGGCTTGCCGAGGATCGGTGATGTCGAGCGTGTGGACGACTTCGCCGTCCTCGAGCACCAGGATCCGGTCGGCGAGAGCGACGGCCTCATCGACGTCGTGGGTCACGAGCAGCACACCGAAGCCATGCTCACGCCACAGGTCCAACAGCAGAGTCCGCATGCTCAGCCGGGTCAGAGCGTCCAATGCCCCGAACGGTTCGTCGAGCAGCAGCAGTTTGGGCTCGGCCACAAGTGCGCGTGCCAACGAAACACGTTGCGCCTGACCACCGGACAGCGTCAGCGGCCACGCGTCGGCGCGGTCGGCAAGTCCCACGTCGGCCAGTGCCCGATCGGCGCGCGCCTGTGCCTGCGCCTTCGGCAGTTTGTTGCGGGTGAGGCCGTAGACGACGTTGGTGCGCACGTCACGCCACGGGAACAGCCGCGGCTCCTGAAACGCGAGTGCGGGCGCCCCCTCGACACAGCGTTGGCCGGTGTGGTCGGTCGACAGCCCGGCCAGGACCCGCAGCACGGTCGATTTTCCGGACCCGCTGCGTCCGATCAGCGCGACGATCTCACCGCTGTCGATGCGCACCGACACGTCTTTGAGGACGTGGTGCTCGCCGTACCACTTGTTCACGTCGTGCAGTTCGCCTGCGATGTGCGTTGCTCGCGGTGGTGCCAGTGTCATGTGCGGTACCTCAGGGCTCGTCGTTCCAGTGCGCGGACTATGGCGTCGGTGCCGATGCCCAGGAGTGCGTAGACGATCAATCCGAAGATGATGATGTCGATCCTCAGGAAGTCGCGGGCATTGTTGATGAGGAAGCCGATTCCCTTGTCGGCGTTGATCTGTTCGGCCACGATCAGCGTCAACCAGGCAATCGCGAGCGACTGCCGGAGCCCGACGAGCACCTGGGGTGCGGCACTGGGCACGATGATGGTGCGGAAGCGTTGCCAGAACGAGAATCCCAGTACCTGAGCCGTTTCGAACAGCTTCGGATCGACCTGGCGGATCGCCGAGAACGTGTTCAGGTACAGCGGGAAACTGACGCCGAGCGCCACCAGGAGAACCTTGGGGATCTCGCCGATGCCGAACCACAGGATGAAGAGCGGTATCAGGCCGAGGTGTGGAAGCGCCCGAATCATCTGCATGGGCGGGTCGACGGTTGCCTCGAACCACCGGGACAGTCCGACGGCGGTGCCCAACGCCACGCCCACGATCCCGCCGAGCAGCAGACCTTCGACGACTCTTATGCCCGACACCCGCAGTGCATCGACGAGCTGGCCGTTCTCGAGCACCTCGATACCGGCTTCGACGATCAACGACGGCGCCGGCAGCACGTCCTGGGAGATGAGGCCCAGTGCGCTGCCCAGCTGCCACAGGGCGAGCAGCACGATCGGTGAGGCCAGCCGGATCAGGGTCCATTTGCGCTGCCGCCATCCGGTGTTCACGGCACGGACGGGCGCAATCGGCGCCGCAAGCTCGGCAGGACTAGTCACGGTGCGTCGACGCTACGCAGACTCGTCGCGGGTCAACAGGTTTTGATTCTGGATGATGCAAAGCGATTGGCCCTGCCGGTGTGATGTAGGACACCGGCAGGGCCGTTGGGCAGCAACGATTTTCAGTGGTCAGCCGAGACGGAAGCTTCCGTTGACCAGCGTGGGCGTCACATCCTGGCCGTTGATCTTCGCGCTCATCTTGCCGTTGGACAGGCGGGTGATCTGCTGTGCCTGCTGAAGTTGCCGCTTGTTGCGCACGTCGGCGCGGAACTGCGCATCGTTGAGCTGCTGCACGTCGACCGCGTCGAGGACTGCGCCGTTGATCTGGACACCGATCGCCGAGCCGTCCTCGCGGACCACCCACGACGCCCGGGCCCCGTCCAGCTCCGCGGTGTACATCCCCGCGTCGCCGGTCACCGGCTTCGCGGTGAACTGATATGCCACACCGTTCATGTTGAGCGCGCCGTCGACGGTCCCGCCGTCGAACTCCGCCTGCAGGGTGTCACGGAATCGCGACTTGATGTCGATCGAGCCGTCGGTCTGGTTGCCGAAGAACCATGCCTCGTCGTCGGTCCCGTTGCAGGCGTATGCGGCGACCTCGTCTCCTTCCACGGAGATCCCGATCGTCATGGTCTTGCCGTCGGCCGCCGCCATGTCGGCGATGTAGCGAGCCGACTGTGGAAACGCCGTGGGTGCGGCTGTCGTGGTGGTCGTGGGCGACGCCGATGACGAGGTCGCCTGAT
>Ga0075370_10001212_pt1 | contig 10903 bp, 8 predicted proteins | sample EndMethybrTD3035_FD_71398 | JGI IMG/M metagenome (GOLD analysis project Ga0075370, IMG submission 71398) | Populus endosphere microbial communities from Tennessee, USA - Endosphere MetaG P. TD hybrid TD303-5 | ecosystem: Host-associated > Plants > Roots > Endosphere | place: USA: Tennessee... | reverse complement strand
TTGTAGGCGCGCTCGCAGATCTCGACCTTGCGGTCCCTGGTGTCGGCCTGTCCGGTCTCGTCGAAAGCCATGACCACGACGGCGGCGCCGTAGGCCATGCATTTGCGCGCCTGCTCAAGAAACGGCGCTTCGCCTTCCTTCATCGAGATCGAGTTCACGATCGGCTTGCCCGAGACGCATTTCAGGCCTTCCTCGATGACGTGCCACTTCGAGCTGTCGATCATCACCGGCACCCGCGCAATGTCCGGCTCGGCAGCGATCAGCTTGAGGAACGTCGTCATCGCTACGACCGCGTCGAGCAGGCCCTCGTCCATGTTGACGTCGATGATCTGCGCGCCGTTCTCGACCTGCTGGCGGGCGACGTCGACCGCCTTGGCATAGTCTCCCGCGAGGATCAGCTTCTTGAAAGCGGCCGAGCCGGTGACGTTGGTGCGCTCGCCGATGTTGACGAACATGGCGCCGGTGGCGCGAGTGGAGGCTGCAGTGTTCACGTATTTCCGATCCGAATTTCAGGCAGCCATGGTGAAGGGTTCGAGGCCCGCCAGCCGCGTCACCGGCTTGAGCACCGGGATCGGACGCGGCTTGGCGCCGACCACCGCCTTGGCGATCGCGGCGATGTGGTCGGGCGTCGTGCCGCAGCAGCCGCCGACTGCGTTGACCAGCCCGCCGTCGAACCATTCGCCGATCAACTGCGCGGTCTTGGCCGGCAGCTCGTCGTACTGGCCAAGCTCGTTGGGCAAACCGGCGTTGGGATAGGCCAGGATCAGCGTGTCGGCGTTCTTGGCCAGCTCCGTCAGGTACGGCCGCAGCAGGTCCGCGCCGAAGGCGCAGTTGGCGCCCACGGTCAGCGGCTTGAGGTGACGCAGCGCGTACCAGAAGGCCGTGATCGTGTGACCCGAGAGGTTGCGGCCCGACATGTCGGTGATCGTGAAGCTGACCATCAGCGGCACCTCGCGGCCAGACGCGGCTTCGGCCTCGCGCGCGGCCATGCCGGCAGCCTTAGCGTTCAAGGTATCGAAGCATGTCTCGACCAGCAGGAAGTCGACGCCGCCGGCGATCAGCGCGTCGCACTGCTCGCGGTATTCGGCCTTGAGGCTGTCGTAGTCGACCTCGCGGAAGCCCGGGTCGTTGACGTCGGGCGAGAGCGACAGCGTCTTGTTGGTCGGCCCGATCGAGCCGGCGACGAAGCGACGGCGGCCATCCTTCGCCTGCGACTTTTCGGCCGCATTGCGCGCCAGCTTCGCTGCGGCGACGTTGATGTCCCAGACGAGGTGCTCGCAGCCGTAGTCGGCCATGGCGATCCTCGTAGAGGAGAACGTGTTGGTTTCGACCATGTCGGCGCCGGCGTCGAAATAGGCCTGGTGGATGCCCTCGATGATGTCGGGCCTGGTCAGGCAGAGCAGGTCGTTGTTGCCCTTCTGGTCCATCGGCAGGTCGAGGTCGCCGCGGTAATTGGCTTCCTGCAGCTTGAACTTCTGGATCGAGGTGCCGTAACCGCCGTCGAACACGAGGATGCGTTCGGCCGCCGCTTTGCGGAAATCTGCTTCAGCGGAATTCGGGGCGCTCATAGCGCGTTCTCCTTGGCCAAACCTTCTTGGGGCCGCACGCCGAGCAGCTGGCAGATCGCATAGGCCTGCTCCGCCCGGTTGAGCGTGTAGAAATGGAAGTGGCGGACACCGCCCTGATAGAGCCGCTGGCAGAGGTCGACCGCGACCGTCGCAGCAACCAGCGCGCGCGGGCCGGGGCGCTGGTCGAGCCCTTCGAAAGTCTGCTCGAGCCAGGCAGGAATCTCGGTATTGCCCGACATGCGGCGGATCGCCTCGAAGCTCGTCACGGGCATGATGCCTGGCAGAATCGGCGCGGTGATGCCCGCGGCGAGCGCCTTGTCGAGGAAGCGGAAATAGGCGTCGGTCGAGAAGAAGAACTGGGTGATCGCCTGGCTCGCGCCCGCATCAAGTTTGCGCTTCAGGTTATCGAGATCGGCCTCGGCGCTCAGCGCCTCGGGGTGCACTTCGGGATAGGCCGCGACCGAGACCTCGAAGTCGTGCAGTCGCTTCAGCCCCGCGACAAGATCTGCAGCGCTGGCATAGCCTTCGGGGTGCGGCACGAAGCGCCCGCCGTCCGCTGGCGGCGGATCGCCGCGCAGCGCGACGATGTGGCGCACACCGGCATCCCAGTATTGCGAGGCGACCTCGTCGATCTCGGCCCTGCTCGCTGCGACGCAAGTCAGGTGAGCCGCAGCTAAAAGCCCGGTATCACGGGCGATGCGCGCGACCGTGTTATGCGTGCGCTCACGCGTCGAACCGCCGGCGCCATAGGTCACGGAAACGAAGCGCGGCGCGAGCGGTGCCAGGGTCTCGATCGATTCCCACAGCGTTTCTTCCATCTTCTCCGTCTTGGGTGGGAAGAATTCGAACGAGACCGAAATGTCGCCCGGAAGCCCCGCAAAAAGCGGTTCGGCGGACGGTCTGATAGCGGCATTCATCGGCCGGCGGCCCTTCCTCTCACGGTCGTGTTCGTGTCGTTTGCAGTGATCTCGGGCGCCCTGCTCCCATCCTTGCGCGCCGTCCAGATTTTTACCGTCAGCGGCGTGCCGGGCAGAGCGATCGAGGGTTCGGGCGTCAGGCCCGCGTCGGACAGCAGCGCCAGCATCTGCTCGTCGGAAAAGCCGAGGCGGGCATGGGCGTGCCGCTCGCGCAGTTCCTCGCGGTCGTGCGCGGCGAAATCGACCACGGCAATGCGGCTGCCCGGCCGCGCGATGCGCGCGGCTTCTGCCAGCACGGCCTCGGGCTCGAGCGCATAGTGCAGCACCTGATGGAACAGCACGGTGTCGAAGCTGGCGTCGGCGAATGGCAACGCGGTGAACTCGCCCTGGACCAGCGAGACATGCTCGGCGGGGAACTTCTGCAGCCGGGCACGGGCGATGCGAAGCATCTCGGGGCTCTTGTCGAGCCCGGTGACATGCGCGGCGCGCGGCGCGAAGAGTTCGGCCATGCGGCCCGTTCCCGTGCCGACGTCGAGCAGCAATCCCAGCGCCCCCCCATCGGCCAGCGTGTCGAGCGCTCCGGCCAGCGCCGCCTCAACCGGTTCGTCGGGACTGTGCAGCGAGCGCAGGGTGTCCCAGTCCTCGGCATGGCGGGCGAAATAGGTCTCGGCGCTGGTCTCGCGCGCGGCGCGGATCGCCGCGAGATGGCGGCGGTCCTCGCCGCAGCGCGCGGCGAAAGCGGCGTCGTCGCGCTCGGCAGCGGTCAGCAGGTTCGCGGCTGCGGCACCCACCGGCGGCGCGCGGTTCTCGCCGATCGCGCTGCGCAGGAACACCCAGCTGCCTTCCTTGCGCCGTTCGGCCAGGCCGGCGGCGCAGAGAATGCGAACATGGCGCGAGACGCGAGGCTGGCTTTGACCGAGAACCTGAGCGAGCTCCCCCACCGCCAGCTCCATGTGCGCGAGCAGGCGCATGATGCGCAGCCGCGTCGGATCGGCGAGCGCGCGCAGAAGGGGATCGATCTTCATGAGCTATCATATAAAGAAATCTTTATATGACTTCAACCCGCCGATTTAGGTAGATTTACGTGGCGCCCTTGCCGTTTGCCATCATTTTGGCGCTCGTCTAGTCTCCCGCGCGCCAGATCGAAAAAAGGGACACGCATGAAGAAGATCGCCGCAAAAGTCTTTGGCGCCGCCTTTGCCGCCGCCTCGGCCCTCGCGCTTGCCGCCTGCGGCAGCTCCGACAAGGCCAGCGAAGGCGCCCAGGCCGAGAACGTCGAGATGCCCGCCGAGGAAGCCATGAACACGGCCGACGCCGGCGCTACGCCCGTCGCCGATGCCGGCACCGATGCGGCCGCGACGGCAAGCGATGCCGCGGGCGAAGCCGGCGCCAGTGCTGCAACCGAAGCTGCGACGACTCAGGCCGAAAAGAAGATGTGATCCGCTGCACCCTAGTGGTACCGGTCGAAGCCCTCCCCTCGGGGAGGGCTTTATTGTTTGCATGACGCAGACCTAGGCGGCATCAGAATTCCATGCCCGATACGCTCAAGATCACCCTCGCCCAAATGAACCAGTCGGTCGGCGATCTCGCCGCCAATGCCGCGGCCATGCTTGCCGCACGCGACCGGGCCAAGGGTTCGGACCTCATCGCCTTCCCCGAACTCCAGCTGATCGGCTATCCGCCCGAGGACCTGATCCTCAAGCCGGCGCTGATCGAGCGCGCCGCGGCCGAGCTCGACAAGCTCGCCCAGGCGACTGCGGGCGACGGGCCAGCGATGCTGGTCGGCTCGGTCTTCGTGCGCGACGGCGCGCTGCACAACGGCGTCGCGCTGCTCGACCAGGGCAAGGTCTCGGCCACCCGCTTCAAGCACGAGCTGCCGAACTACGGCACTTTCGACGAGATGCGGCTGTTCCAGCCCGGCCCGCTGCCCGAACCGATCATCGTGCGCGGCACCATGATCGGCGTGCCGATCTGCGAGGACATCTGGCAGCCCGAAGTGTGCCGCCACCTCGCCGATTTCGGCGCCGAGATCTTCGTCTGCATCAACGGCAGCCCCTACGAGATCGACAAGGACACTTTGCGCATCGACGGCGTCGCCAAGCGCCGCGCGGTCGATACCGGCCTGCCGCTGGCCTATCTCAACCGCGTCGGCGGGCAGGACGAGCTGGTGTTCGACGGTGCCAGTTTCGTGGTCAATGGCGACGGTGGCCTCGCGGTGCAGATGAAGGACTGGGAAGAGCAGGAGGTCGAGACCCGCTGGACCAAGACGGCCAAGGGCTGGCGTTGTGACCGCGGCGAGATCGCGCCGCTCGCCGACCACCCCGAAGACATCTATTGCGCCATGGTCATGGCGCTGCGCGACTATGTGAATCGCAACCGCTTCCCCGGCGTGGTCCTGGGCATGTCGGGCGGGATCGACAGCGCGATCTGCGCCGCGATCGCCGCCGATGCGCTAGGGCCCGAACGGGTCTGGCCGATCATGCTGCCCAGCCGCTTCACCAGCCAGGAAAGCCTCGACGATGCAGCCGAATGCGCCGAGCTGCTCGGCTGCAAGCATGACGTCATTCCGATCCAGCCCGCGGTCGCGGGCTTCGACGAGATGCTTGCCGGCAGCTTTGCCGACAAGGCGGTCGACATCACCGAGGAGAACCTGCAGTCGCGCATCCGCGGCGTGACCCTGATGGCGCTGTCCAACAAGTTTGGCCACATGCTGATGACTACGGGCAACAAGTCCGAGATGAGCGTCGGCTATGCGACGATCTATGGCGACATGGCGGGCGGCTATAACCCCATCAAAGATGCCTACAAGATGACGGTGTTCTCGATCTCGAAGTGGCGCAACCAGCACAAGCCCAAGATCGGCCTCGGCCGCGACGGTCCCGTGATCCCCGAGAACATCATAATCAAGCCGCCGAGCGCCGAATTGCGCCCAGACCAGAAGGATTCGGATTCGCTGCCGCCCTACGAGGTGCTCGATCCGATCCTGCTCGGGCTCGTCGAGCATGAGAAATCGGTCGACCAGCTCGTCTCCGAAGGCTTCGACCGGCCGACCGTCGTGCGGATCGAACGGCTGCTTCATCTCGCGGAATACAAGCGCCGCCAAGCCCCGCCCGGGGTCAAGCTCGGCACACGCAACTTCGGCCGCGACCGACGCTATCCAATCACGCATTCCTTCCGGACGGCATGATCATCACCACCCGTTTCGCTCCGTCGCCGACAGGAACGCTGCACGTCGGGAACGTCCGCACGGCCCTGCACAACTGGCTGCTCGCCAAAAAGGCGGGCGGGCGCTTCCTGCTGCGCATCGACGACACCGACAAGGAGCGTAGCCGCGAGGAATATGTCGAGGCGATCCGCGCCGATCTTGCCTGGCTTGGGCTCATTCCCGATGGCGAGGAGCGGCAGTCGGCACGGTTCGATCTCTATGAGCGCGAGTTCCAGCGCCTGGCCGAGGCCGGCAGGGTCTATCGCTGCTACGAGACATCGCAGGAACTCGAACTCAAGCGCAAGGTCCAGCTCGGCCGCGGCTTGCCGCCGATCTACGACCGCGCCGCACTGAAGCTGACCGAGGCCGATCATGCGGCGAAGACCGCAGCCGGCGAGGCACCTCACTGGCGCTTCCTGCTCGATCATGACGCACCGATCGCATGGATCGACGGCATCCGCGGAGCCCAGAATTTCGATGCAAGGCAGATGTCCGACCCGGTGATCCGCCGCGCCGACGGCTCATGGCTCTACATGCTGCCCTCCGTGATCGATGACATTTCCATGGGCATCACCGACGTTCTGCGCGGCGAGGATCATGTCTCGAATACCGCCACCCAGGTGCAGATGTTCGCCGCGCTCGGCGCGCCCGTGCCGAACTTCAGCCATGAGGCGCTGCTGGTCGGCACCGAGGGCAAGCTGTCCAAGCGGCTAGGCTCGCTGGGCCTGGCCGAACTGCGCGAAGTCGGGATCGAGCCCGAGGCGTTGATTGCACTTCTGGCACGGCTGGGAACGTCAGATCCTGTCGATCCCGCGCTCGACGCCGAGGCACTGGCGGCAAGCTTCGAACTAGCCCATTTCGGCCGTGCGCCCGCGCGGTTCGACGAGGCCGAGCTCCACCGCGTCAACGCCGCGATCGTCCACCGCCTGCCCTTCGCCCGCGTCGCGCACCTGCTGCCCGAGGGCATGAGCGAAGCCGGCTGGGACGCGATCCGGCCCAACCTCGCGCATATCGGCGAAGCGGCGGAGTGGTGGCAGGTGGTGACCGGTCCCATCACGCCGCCGGAGTTCGATGGCGAGACCCGGACCTACCTTGATGCCGCCGCCGACACGCTCGCCGCGCTGCCCTGGGGCGCAGAGATCTGGCATGGACTCACCGGCGAATTGAAGCAGTCGACAGGACGCAAGGGCAAGGCCCTGTTCCTGCCCCTGCGGCAGGCGCTTACCGGTCGCGATCACGGCCCGGACATGGCAGCACTGCTGCCGCTGATCGGCCAGGACGCAGCGATGAACCGGCTTCGGTTCGCCGCAAACCAGATTGTCAGGCCTGCACGCGCTCTGTAAGGGCGCGCATCCCGCAGTATCCATCCAGGCTGACAATCCGTCCGTTAAGCGACGGGCAAGCACAGTCTGCTAGATGGGCGGTGCCGATTCTCGGCATCGGCGGTGCTGGCGCACAAAATGCGCCGCGAGACAACAGCCGGCAGGTACTTTGGCAAGGAGGCCAGTATCCAGCCGATAGGTATCAGGAAGATACATGGTTAGATCAATTCTTGGCGCGATGGCCATGGCCGCTGCGTTTATATCTGTTCCCGCTATCGCGACTTCGTTCATCACCGATCCGATCCAAAATCCGTCCAGCCAATGGAACGGTATCGACTATTGGGGTGTCCAGGTTTCGCAGTTCTCGGTGATCGATCAGTCGCTGACTTTCAACATCGCCGACGACAGCAAGATCGACCTGTTTATCCAGGGATCACCCAAGTTCAAGTTCACCGACCTGCTGCTGAACGGGCAGTCGATCGCCAGCAACTTCACCGTCGGCGATACGCTCAGCCTCAAGGCGACGGGTTATTCGGCTGCAGGCCCTGCCACGCTTCGCTTCCTCGGCGACTACACCTGTTCGAATTGCTGGGGCGACTGGTTCGGCGGCTATGTCCAAGTGAGCAAGGCCACGCTGCCCGACAGGCCGATCACGGCTTCGGTGCCCGAGCCGGCAACCTGGGCGATGACGATTGCGGGCATTGGCCTGGTTGGCGGCGCGCTGCGCCGGCGGCGGGCACAAACCAGCCTCGCCTGAGACTATTCGTCAGCGTTAAATGAGGAGCGCCTCGGCCCGCACGGCCGGGGCGTTTCCATTTCTGCGATCAAGCCGGCTCGATCGCTACCACGTCCTCGCTCGCGGCTTCGAGCAGACGCTTCTCGACCGCTTTCAACCGCACCGGCGCGTCGATCTTCTCGCCCAGAAGATCAGTGACGTAGAAGGTATCGGCCGCGCGCTCGCCATAGGTAGCGACGTGGGCCGAATGGACCATGAGCCTGGCCTCGAACAGCGCGCGGGCCAGGCGGTTGAGCAGCGCCGGGCGATCGCGGGCGTTGATCTCGACCACGGTGAAGCGGTTCGAGGCCTTGTTGTCGAATTCGACCCGCGGCCGGACTTCGAAGGCGTCGGCGCGCGGCCGCGCGAGCGGGCGGGCGGCAAGCTGGGGCACCAGCTTCACCCGGTTCGCCAACGCGTCCTCGATCGTCGATTTCAGCCGCGCGAGCTGGCTATCCTCCATGAAGGGCCGGCCGAGCGGATCCTGGATGAGGAAGTTGTCGACCGCCATGCCATTGCGCGCCGTGTGAATGCGCGCGTCGATGATATTGCCGCCGGCAAGGTGGATGCCGCCCGCGATGCGGTAGAACAGACCCGGATGGTCGGCCGCTACCACCGTCACCAACGTCGCGCCGCGTGCGGCGTAGTATTCCGTAGCGATCGACAAAGGCGCGCCGCCTGCAGCCTCGAGCTGCGCCAGATTCATCGCGATGATGTCTTCGGGTTCGGCAATCCAGTACGCGTCGCCGAGTTGCGAGCCCGCCGTCTCGACCAGCACGCGCTGCGCTCCCAGCCGCTCCGCCACCCGGGCCTGCTTGGCGGCGACACGCTCCTGTCGGCCGTGTAGTGCGTGGCCGAGACGCAGGCGCTCCTCGGCGGCGTTGTAGAGCTCCGTGATCAGCTGGCGTTTCCAGCTGTTCCACGTGCCCGGACCGACCGCGCGGATATCGACGATGGTCAGCAACGTCAGCTGCCGCAGCCGTTCGATCGATTGCACCTGTTCGACGAAATCGGCGATCGTCTTGGCGTCGGACAGATCGCGCTTTTGCGCGGTGGCACTCAGCAACAGGTGTTGGTGCACCAGCCAGGCGACCAGTTCGGTCTCGTCCTCGCTCAGCCCCAGCCGCGGGCAGAGCCGCATGGCGATCTCGGCACCGAGCACCGAGTGGTCGCCGCCGCGGCCTTTGGCAATATCGTGCAGCAACACCGAGCAATAGAGTGCGCGGCGCGACTGGATCTTGTGGATGATTCCGTGCGCCAGGGGATGGTCGCCCTTGAGCTCGCCCTTCTCGATCCGCGCGACGAGGCCGATGGCGCGGATGGTGTGCTCGTCGACCGTATAGTGGTGATACATGTCGAACTGCATCTGCGCGTTGACCCGGCCGAAGTCGGGGATGAAGCGGCCGAACACGCCCGCTTCATTGAGCCAACGCAGCACCATCTCGGGATTGTTGCGGCTGGTCAGCAGGTCTAGGAACAGCGCGTTGGCGCGCGGGTTCCGGCGCACGTCCCCGTTGATCAGCCGCGCGTCGCGGGCGATCAGGCGCATCGTTTCGGGATGGATCTCCAACCCTTCGCTGTCGGCAATCGTGAATATCTCGAGAAGGCGGACGGGGTCGTTCTCGAACCAGTCGTCGCCCTGGGCCTGAATCTTGCCGCCAAAGATCTTGTAGCCCTTGAATGTACGGGCGCGTGCGCGGAAGCCCGCCAGCAAGCCCCGGGGGGCCTTGGCAAATTGCTCGTCGAGTTGCGCCAGGAACAGGCCGGTAAGATTGCCGACGACTTTCGCCTGGAGAAAGAAGTACTGCATGAACCGCTCGACCGGGCTCTTGCCGGGGCGGTCAGAGAAATTCATCCGCAGCGCCACTTCGCGCTGCAGGTCGAAAGTCAGCCGGTCCTCGGCGCGGCCGGTGATCGTATGCAGGTGGCAACGCACGGCCCAGAAGAAGCTCTCGGCCCGGCGGAAGGCCCGGTATTCGTCCTGGCTTAGCAGGCCGACCGTGACCAGTTCGCTGACGTCGCGCACCTTGTGGATGTACTTGCCGATCCAGTACAGTGTGTGGAGGTCGCGCAGGCCACCCTTGCCCTCCTTGACATTCGGCTCGACGACATAGCGGCTGTCGCCCAGTCTCTTGTGCCGGTCATTGCGCTCGCCGAGCTTCTCGGAGACGAACTGGCGTTCGGTCCCGGCGACCACTTCGGACCAGAAGCGCTTGCGCGCCTCCTCGTAAAGCGGCTGGTCGCCCCAGACATAGCGCCCTTCGAGCATCGCGGTGCGGATCGTCAGGTCAGAGCGGCACATGCGCACCATCTCGTTCAACGAGCGGCTCGAGTGGCCGACCTTGAGGCCGAGATCCCAGAGGAAATAGAGGATCGCCTCTATCACCTGCTCGCACCAGGACGTGGGTTTGATCGGGGTGAGGAATGCGATGTCGAGATCCGAATGCGGCGCCATCTCGCCGCGGCCGTAACCGCCGACGGCCATCACCGTCAGCCGCTCTCCGGAGGAACGGTTGCTGGCACGGTAGACGTCGCCAACGACATGGTCATGGATGACGCGCACCAGTTGGTCGATGAGGAATGCCTGGGCCTCTGCGACATCGTGGCCGGCCGTGGGTTTCTCGGCCAGGCGGCGGCTGATCTCCTTGCGGCCCTGGGCAAGCGTACGGCGCAGCAGCTCGACGACCTGCGGACGCGCGGCGGCACCCCCGCTCGCGCTGCTCTCGGCCTGGACGGCTTCGGCAATCGCATCGGTGAGTTCGCGCCGGTCGATGATGGCGCGCTGGTTGGGTATGCGCGAAGCGCTCATAGAGCGCCTTTAGCGGCTTCCCAGGCTTGCGAATAGCGGGCTTTCAACGTCAGCTTGTCGATCTTCTCGGTGCCGAGGCGCGGCAACGCGCTGTCCTCACGCCAGAGACGCACCGGAACCTTGAAAGCGGCGATGCGCGTGGCGAGGTGGCGGAGCAGTTCTTCCTCGCTCAGCCGGTGGCCGTCCTTGATCGAATAGACCGCGACCGGCACCTCGCCGTAGCGTTCATGAGGCAGGCCGAAGACACTGGCTTCGGCGACGCCGGGATGCGCATAGATCGCCTGTTCGACCTCTACACTGGCGATGT
>Ga0075370_10001209_pt1 | contig 10913 bp, 12 predicted proteins | sample EndMethybrTD3035_FD_71398 | JGI IMG/M metagenome (GOLD analysis project Ga0075370, IMG submission 71398) | Populus endosphere microbial communities from Tennessee, USA - Endosphere MetaG P. TD hybrid TD303-5 | ecosystem: Host-associated > Plants > Roots > Endosphere | place: USA: Tennessee... | reverse complement strand
GGGCAGAGTGATCGCGGCTCGATGGCAATCGAAACGGCGCTGGTCGCCCCGATGGTCATCCTGCTGGCGCTCAGCACCGCCGACTTCAGCAAGATCGTCTCGCGCCAGCAGGAATTGCAGTCGGCGGTGGGACAGGTCGAAGGCATCGCGCTTGCCTCCAACGCCAGTGCGTCGACCGACACTGCCGGGCTCAAGACGATGCTGATGCAGGCGGTATCCTTGCCGAGCAGCAATGTCACAGTAGAAAAACTCTACCGCTGCGGCGCCAATTCCGCGCTCGTTGCGGCATCAGACAGTTGCGGTTCGAGCGATGTCGTCTCCACCTATATAAGAGTCACTTTGACCGACAGCTACAATCCAATCTGGCAGCGCGTCTCGAAGATTGGCACATGGAATTTCAACGTCCAGCGCACGGTGCAGCTATCATGAAACTCTGGAAGTTTCCCCAGCGCTTTCTTGCCGACGCCGGGGGTGCGTCCGCAATCGAATTTGGTCTGCTCGCGCCAGCGATGATCACAATGCTCATGGGCGTAGTGTGGGTCGGCATTCAGATGAAGTCTTATAACGAGCTGCGCTCAGTCGCCGCTGACGTGAGCCGTTACACCGTGATCGAGTATCAAAAGTCGAACAAATTGACTACGGCCCAGATTTCGGACGTGGCCGCAGCAACCGCGGTGCGCCTACCCTACGCCTTGATCGGGGACAACTTGGACGTAAGCGTGACCGAACCGGCCAGTCCAATCGCCAATACCAAGAAGCTGGTCTTGCAGCTATCTTACACAGCGCCCAGCTTGCTGCAATTTGCAGGCATCGGCTCTCCGACGTTGAATTTTAGCCAGACCATCTACGTTCCCGCCTGAGCGAGCTAAAAATATAGAGCCAACAGCGACCACAATTTGGCCCAGTGGGATGATTTTGCCCCTCCGCGCTGCATTGAAGCCGTCGATTGCGCTCACTGTTCCGAACAATTCTCCCGCGACCAGAGTCCTTGGCTTGGAACGAAAGTGGAGCATGCTGGTTCACTGATAGGCAACTTTGGAGCGCGCATATTTGCGAGCTCTATAGCAAGAGGCTTCTTTGGGATCGTAGGAGCCTTCGCATTCTAGGCGCCTGGAAGGTGTGCACCATGCGTAGAACTCTTTGTTTGCTGTCTATTTGCAATCTCGCCATTGCCGCTCCCACTCTCGCGAAACCCCATGAAGGCGAGCAACCGCAGCAAGGCGGCCAGGCCCGTGGCGATGGTCCTTCTCACGGAGGCGGGAATCCTCATGGTGATGGAGAGCGGGGCGTCCGCGCCAACCAGCCCGCAGGGGGGCGACCAGAACACGATCGAGGTGGTAATACCCTGCCACAGGGCGGCTTCCACGCCGAGCGCGACGGCAACAAGTCTCACCGGGGAAGCAACGCACAGGCAGGTCGTCCGGGCAATGGCGAGGGACGGCCTGAACCAATCCAAAGAACCGTAGGCGATCATGGCCGTGGGCACAACGGGCGCGCCAACGAAACGCGCCCTGTCGAGCCCGGTAACCAAGGGCACGGAGCGAAATTGGCACCTAATCATCATGAACGGGACACGTCCCTCGATCGCGGGTTCGCCGGGGCAAATCGCCGCGAAAAATCGGACCGCGGCGCGGGTAGGCATGATCGAGGCGCACCGGCCTTTCAGCGTCCTCACGACGAGCGGTTGACTGACAGAGACTATCGCAATGGGCGCGCCGCCGGCCGGGAGACGGCGCAGCATGATTATGGCGAAAGGCGGCAATGGATGCGCTATCGCGATGCACGCGATTTTGAAGACAACTATCGCCCAGCCTGGTCACCTTTGATTCTGGGCTGCCCCCCCGGCCTCGCCAAGAAGCGGAATGGCTGTATGCCACCAGGCCAGGCACGACCAATATGGGGCTATGACGAGCCCTACGCCAACTGGTATGCCTATCCGAGCTGGTATCGGTACGACGACCGCTACGATTGGCGCTACAACGACGGTTATCTCTATCGCGTCGATCGCACGACACTGATGATCAGCGCGTTCCTGCCCTTGCTAGGGGGCGCGCTCTACCAAGGCAATATCTGGCCATCGGATTATGACGACTATGCAGTCGATCCCTATTACGTTCGGTACTACGGCAGTGATGATGACTATGATTATCGCTATGCCGACGGCGCGGTCTTCGCCGTTGATCGCCGCTCACAGCGTATCGAAGGCATCGTTGCGCTGCTGACCGGCGACCGCTGGAGCCTGGGCTCCCGGCTACCGGACGGATACGACATCTACAATGTCCCGCCCGAGTATCGCGATCGCTACTACGACAGTGACTCGGCCTGGTATCGCTACAGCGACGGGTACATCTATGAGATTGATCCCGCGACGTTGCTCGTACGTAAGCTCATCGAGCTTTTGGACAATGCATAGGGGGATGGCCACTATGCGCACTGCCACCCTCGCGACCCTTGTCGCCATTAGCGCGATGACACTCTTCGGCTGCAAAAAGCCGGAACAGACCCGTGAACAAAAGGAAGCGGCAGCCAAGGCTGAAGCAGCGGTGGGAACCAGACAGGATGTTTACAAGGCGCTGGATGACAGCTCCGATCTGTCGGTCATGGCAAAGCTGGTAAAATCAGCCGGCCTTGAGAAAACATTAGGCGGCGTGGGCAGTTATACGCTGTTTGCGCCCACTGACGCGGCCTTTGCACGCTTACCTCAGGATCAGCGTCAATTGCTTGAAAGCAAGGACGGAAGGCCGCAATTGCTTGCCCTGCTGCGCCAGCACATCGTCACGGGCTATATTGCTCAAGCCGATCTCGAGAAAGGCTTGGCACGAAGCGGCGGCGCAGCAAGCCTGGCGACAATGGGCGGTGCTCCAATTCGCATTCATAAAGGGCAGAACGGGATGCTCGTCGGCCAGGGTGAGACGGGCCCGCATGTCACCTCTGAACCGATCCTCTCCCGCAATGGCGTGATATACCGCATTGATCAGATAATTCCGCCCCCAACAAAATAGGGCAGATACCGGGCAATCCGACACATGCATTCCGGGATAGGCACTTCAGCTGATCTTCGTCTTCGCGGAACACGATGAAGCGTGTCTGCGCAGTGAAACTCGACATGCGCTTGGCGGGGTTGGCAAGAAAAACCCCGCCGGAGCGGGGGGATAAGTTTGATGCTCCCAATCCCTTGTAGCATCCGTAACCCGCTCTTCGGCGGTCGATCCTGCCGGGATCAGCGTGCGGTACCGCGACGAATAAGATTGACGATCGCAAGCAGCACCACCGCGCCCAGGAACGTGACGAGAAGTGAACTGCCGCTATAATCGCCGGCCATGATGTTGCCGCCGCCGATCAGCGGATTGAGCACGAACCCGGCCAGAAGCGCCCCGACGATACCCACCACGACATTGAGCAGGATACCCTGCTGCCCATCGGTGCGCATGACCATGCTGGCAAGCCAGCCGATGACGCCGCCGATGACAAGAAGAATGATCAAACCCATTTTACAATCCTCTTCACTGTTACTTCTTGGAGTTATTGGCTGCGTCCTGCGCAGCATTACCAGCTTTCTGTGCCGCGTCACCGACTTGTCCGGCCGCATTGGCTATCGCATTGTCTTTTTTGCTCTGGCTGCCGGACATTTGGCTGAAGAAGACAACCCCGGCGATCAAGGCAACGACGAGAACCATTGCGATGACCCAGCCGGCACCGCTGCTGCGATTACCCGTTTCGACGATAAGGGGGCGGTCGTTGGCCATAGGAACCTCCATGTTGGATGCCTTGCAAACCCATGATTTTATGCATTGTTCCTCCGCAGCAAGGTTGTGAAAAACCAATGAAGCTGAACGCGTCATTCAGGGTTTGGAAATCGCGAAATGTTTCAAAGCACGGGGGGGCGGCAAATAAGGAATTCCAATGGACCGCCTGTTTACGAGTATCGCCAGCAAATGCGCCCATGCCATGGGACAACCGGCCGCTTTTATAATCTCGACTTTGCTGGTGATCGTTTGGGCAGCATCCGGTCCGGTTTTTGATTATTCGGACACTTGGCAGTTGGTGGTGAACACGGCGACCACCGTTCTTACATTCCTGGCAGTTTTCCTCATCCAAAACAGCCAGAACAGAGATGGCGCTGCCATCCAGGCCAAGCTCGATGAAATCCTTCGGTCGTTGGACAAGGCGCGCGATCAGTTCGTGGGTATCGAGCATCTAACCGATGCTCAGATCTGTCAGATCAGGGACGCCTTGGAGGCTGACATCAAGAATACATACGAGAATGGCGCATCCGCTGAAGCGTCGGTGGAGCAATTACTCGACCGGCACTAAGCACCTCACTGGGCCACTGTTCCGCTGTGGAATATTGAACCCTAGGCTCAAAGCGCGCGCAGCGGATGCTCCAGCTGCGAGAGTTGTACGATTGACGTCGGCGCGGCGCCGCTCCGGCAATGCCGATGCCGATGACTAGCAATGCCCAGCCTGTCGGTTCAAGGCCCGGCTTGTAATAGCCAGATTGCCGGCATGGCACCGGGCGATCTGAGATCAGTTCAAAAAAGCCCCCGCATATGCGGGGGCAAGTTTTGTGCCGATCTCGTTCAGGATCGGTCAACGGGGGTTGCCCGCACCGGTCGTTGCGCGGGACGTTAACTTAACGCTCCGGCTGAGCCAGCGTTCCGACATTAGTTAATCGTTGCCCAAAACACCCTTATGCGGAGCTAAGTTTACGATCCTCAGCTGCTTCATAAAAAACCCGCAGACGCGGGTTGTTTGCGGATTCTGGCAATAGCCTAGGACTTACACCCAACCGGCGGTCGCAGCTGCGACCGCCAGCCTCGACGAGGAGCGGAACACATGTCTGTATTGACTCTCAGTTATTCGATTCCCATCGCACCGTTACTTCTTGTCGCTGTTGCAAAACTAATGGGCGCGCGATCATGTGCGCGCCCGTCCGCCTTCTAATTGTTATTGAGCGACAGATCGGGGCCTTTCGCTGATCGGTAATCTCGAACGGCAAAATCCGCGCTGCAATCGCGATTGCGACCATGTGGGTTCGATTTCTCGCGCCGAGTTTCATCCTAACTGCATCGAGATGGCATTCCACCGTGCGCGGCATGATTTGCAGCGCCAACGCAACTTCTTTGGCCGACTGTCCATGTGCGATGAGTGACAGAATTTCCCGCTCGCGAGCGGTCAAAGGATCGCCTCGCTGGAACTTCCTCATTTTCGTCCTCTCGGCTTATGTATTTATTGCTGGTGCGCCCCGAAGACATGCGGGACGACGAGGCACACCAGCGGGCCGCGCAGTGAGCAATGGATCGAGCGATCCGACGCGGCCAACAAACGAACGGAATGGGTGCCGCGCCGTTCCGAGTTTGGCTAAATTCAATCTACCTGAACGCGCCTAACTTTAGGCCGAGGGTCCCTAGGGGCAAGGCGGCGGCCAATACGACTGCACGACTGACGCGGGGCCAGTTGGAACCCGTCGACCGCCCCCCGCTTAGGAGGGGCGCACCGGTCTGTCATGCGCCACTTTCTCGCTTCTCGGCTGCGTCCGCGGCGGCGACTGTTCTATTGAGTCGTCATGCAGGGGACTGGCGCCAGGCTTGCCCGGGGCCGCTGGGTTGCGCCGTGCGGGCCTTCCCCGTCACCGGCGAGCACTTGGCGAACGCCTGCTTATTGGTTTGGGCTCCCCAGGACATCGCAACCAATTCGAGATCGGTCACGCCGCGGTGAAAGAGCGGCGGCTTTCAGGGCTATACAATTTCCTGCCGAGCGACGGCCCCGTCGGCGCCTGCCTCGGGGTAAGTCGTCGCGCGGTTAAAGCTGGCAACGGCGGATTTGCCTACACGTCGAAAGCGATCGTGGCGATCAAACCCTCGGGTTGGTAGTCGAGAGTCACCGATCCTTTTTGCAGACGTTGCTCGAGCATTTTGAACAATTTCGACCCGAAGCCGGTGCGGGTAGGCGCGGCGACATCCGACCCGCCGGTTTCGCGCCAAACCACAATCGCACGGCCATCCTGCAACTTCCAGGAGATCAAGGCCCGGCCGCCCTCGCGTGACAGCGCGCCGTGCTTCATAGCGTTGGTGGCGAGTTCATGGAGCGCCAGTGTGAATGGAAGGACCGCGGCGGTCGGCGCCGGAATGTCGGGACCTCCTTCGATTTGCAGATCAGCAACATTGAATGGTCTGAGCGCTGCTGCTGCCAACTCCGCGAGCGGTACTGCTCCCGCGTCCTCGACCAGCAGCAGATCCTGCGCCGTCCCTAGGGCCTGAAGCTGACGCTGGATTGTCTCGGCCAGGGCTTGCGGTGTGGCGGCCGTTCGCCTCGCGTGACCGACCAGGCTACTCACCACAGCAAGGAGGTTCTTCACCCGGTGGCGAAACTCGTGCAACGCGATCGTGAGCGCTTCTTCGTGCCTCTTGCGCTTGGTTATGTCCGCGAAAGCGATGGCGATCCGTTCCGCATCGATCGCGACGACCGTCGTGCGGAACCAGCCGTTGAACGTGCCATTCTGATAAGGAAATTCGATCGCGGACGTTCCCCGATCCTTCAGCGTCTGCACGTAGTGCGCGAAAGCATTGTCGAGCGCTCCGCCAGCCGGCGCTATCTCCAGCAGCCTTCGGCCGACAAGCGGCGAGACGACTGTGGCGCGCTGAGCGGCGGGGTTCGCGTATTCCCATTCGAGATCGATGATTTCACCCTCAACGCTTCGCACCGCGCGAAGGATAGCAAACCCGTCAGGGTTCAGCGCCTGCGAGACCTGAAGCGCTTCCTCGCTGGCCTGAAGAGCGCGCTGCGTCTCCTCGAGGGCCGTCACTTCTTGCACGCTGACAAGGATTGCCGCGACGCGCCCCTCCCTGAAGATAGGCCGGACGTTTTCGACCCAGGATCGCTGCGCGGGGGCGTTTGCCGAGACATCGCCAGTGAAGTGGAGGCCGAGGACGGGCTCTCCGGTCTCGAACACCGAACGAAATGGTTTGTCCGCATCCCCCGCGACACCCGGTACGATTTCGGCGATGGTACGCCCAATATGGTCGCCCGCCGGCACTCCGTTCATTACTGCTAGGGCGTCGTTGCAGAACAGATAGCGCAGTTCCTGGTCCAGGACCGCAAGCCCAACCGGGGCCGCATCGAACAGCTCCCGGAAATCAGACAAATCGAGTTCCATCGCAGCCTCCCGCCCCTACATTGGGGCTAAGTGGCCGCCTGTCAAAACCTCACGATCGAGCAGGCTCGTAGGCGAGCGTGCCCCGAGTGGCCACCGTTCTCGCCGGCCTGGCCCGATGCATTTTTCGAGCTAGCAATTACCTTGGAGCGGGCCTCCGGAGGCCGCGGAGTATTCGTCCGGCCAAGTGCTCCTCAGAAGCGAGCGAGCCCTCGAAACTTTTCCGGAAACTCGGCTGCCCAGTGAATGGCTGGAACGTTGGCGAAGCGGCTCCGAGACCTAAGCGCCAGTCCCAAATTCAGTCTGTTTGAGGTTCCTTCGCCACTCAGTGAGGCCACCTTCCCTCTTCGACCGCTTGCTCATGGCCTCGCTCTGCATCAGCCCCTCAGGCTATCCGGTACAATTCCGCCGTTCTCCGCCAACTTCTCCATCACCGCCTTTTGCAATGCGATGTTCTGATCGGCCGAGCCGTCCTCGCCAACGTGCACACCAAGCTCGCCCGCGAGTTCCTTGCGTGCAGAGAGGCTGGAATCGAGGCCGAGCAGCTTGAGTAGATCGACGATGGAGGTTTTGTAATTGCCGCCGAGATCGCTCTGCATGCCAGCCATGGCTTCGAGCACGGCGCCGACGTCGACCGGGCTCTGGGGTGTTGGAGCCACGTTGGGTGCCGATGCAGCGGCGGGTGAAGGAGCCGGAGAGCCGTGTCTGTCCGGAACCGGAGCCGGCGAAGGTGCCGGGGCGCTGCCATGATGGAATATCTTGTTCAGGATATTACCGAATATGCTCATAGGTAGCGCTCCTGTTTGGCTATTTTTCAATAACGCACGGCATGCAGAAAGGTCCGCGGGCGCGGTCGGAAAAAACATCGGAACGTCACGCCGCGGCGGCGGTTCTGAAGGAGGACCAACCCGACGGGAGCCTGAAAAATGAAACATCTGGCAATGATCGCTTTATCGTTCACCGCGCTGACCATTGGCGGCTGCGGCAAGAAGGCCGAAACTGCGGCATCGGAGACGCCTTCCGGCGCCGCGGACGCCGGTATGAATGCCGCGAGCCCCCCCGCCATGGCTACGAGCCCGGGCCAAGCCTTTGCCAATGCCGCTGCCGCCAGCGATGCCTTCGAAATCGAATCTTCGCAGCTTGCGGAAAACAAGGCGACTTCCGCCAAAGTGAAGAGCTTCGCCGCTCAGATGATCAAGGCGCACACCGAATCGACTACCAAGCTCAAGACGGCGGCGAGCTCCGCTTCGCCCGCGATCACACCCGACGCGGCGTTGACCGATATGCAGCGCCAGACCCTGGCCGACCTTGGCGCCAAGACAGGCGCCGACTTCGACGCCGCCTATATCAAGGCTCAGGTTGAAGCACACCAGGCGACGCTCGATGCGGTCAAGACCTATTCGGCAAACGGCGAGGTAGGCCCGCTCAAAACGCTCGCCACCGCGTTGGTGCCCGTCGTTACTGCCCACTTCAATATGGCAAAGGGTCTCTGACATACCGCGGAACCGCGAAACCGTTGCCGCAATCGATTTGTGTTTTGATGCCTCGTCAGCCTTTTTCGCTCGAGATCGGAAGCGGCTCCAGATTGGCTGCACCGGGCATCGTGAACTGGCGAGAGCGGTCTGATGAACAAGTTTCCAAGATGCTGCCAGGCGGCTGTTAGGCAGAGCTGAAACGCACCGAGAAGACAGACTTCAGATGCTGCGCGAACGGGCATGCGTGCCTGCTTCGTAACTGTGACAACATGCGTAGTCGGGAACGGCGATGCGTTCGGTGCGTTTTTCCGAAGGAAGGAAAGCCACCTCAATGCATGAAAAGGATCGGATTGCTGCCACAGGGATTGCTGGCCTGGATGAGGTTATGGCGGGCGGCCTGTCGCGGGGGCGGGTGTTTCTCCTGGAAGGAACTCCCGGAACAGGCAAGACAACGATTGCCACTCAGTTCCTGATGGAGGGGGCCGCGGTTGGCGAGAAAACGCTTTATATTACCCTCTCCGAAACCGAAAACGAGCTACGCGAAAGTGCCGCGTCTCACGGCTGGTCGCTTAACGGCATAGAAATCTACGAGCTCGTACCGCCTGAGAACTTGCTCGACGAACACCAGCAGCAAAGCTTGCTCTATTCGTCGGATCTCGAACTCGGCGAAACCACCAAGCGCATATTTGAGGCTTTTGAGCGGGTTTCGCCCGATCGTGTGGTCTTGGACAGCCTGTCCGAAATCCGGCTACTCGCCCAAAGTTCGCTGCGCTATCGCCGGCAGATCCTTGCACTCAAGCATTACTTCGCCAAGCAGAACGCAACCGTTCTGATGCTCGATGACATGACAACCGAGCTTAACGACAAAACCGTCCACAGTGTCGCGCATGGCGTGATCGCGCTCGAGGAAATGGCTCGGGACTACGGCGCCGAACGCCGGCGCCTACGCGTGGTCAAATACCGCGGACGCCGTTTCCGCGGCGGGTACCATGACTTCACGATCGAGACGGGCGGCATCAAAGTATACCCTCGCCTGGTTTCTGCGGAGTACCGGACGGCCATCGCGCGAGACAATCTGGCAACCGAATCCGCGCCCTTGAACGCGCTGCTCGGCGGCGGCGTCGAACGCGGCTCGAGCGTGCTTGTTCTTGGCCCCGCAGGAACAGGAAAATCGCTCCTGGCGCTGACGTTCGTTGTTGGGGCGGTCACGCGCGGTGAGAAGGCCGCGATGTTCGTGTTCGATGAAGAGCGCAGCATTCTCGTCAAACGCGCAAGAGGCCTTGGCATCGACTTGCAAGCCATGGTCGATGCGGACCAGCTAGTGCTTGAACAGGTGGACGCGGCCGAATTGACGCCAGGTGAGTTTTCCGACCACGTGCGTCGGTGCGTCGAGGGTCACGGCGCGCTCACAGTCGTCATCGACAGCCTCAATGGATTCCAGGCGGCCATGCCAGAGGAGAATGCGCTCATCCTGCACATGCACGAGCTGCTGCAGTATCTGAACCGACAGGGTGCGACGACTTTCCTGACCGTCGCGCAGCATGGCCTCGTCGGGGACATGCAATCGCCTGTGGATGTCACGTACCTGGCCGACACGGTCATATTGCTTCGCTATTTCGAGGCCTTGGGCCGGGTCCGGCGCGCCATGTCGATCGTAAAAAAGAGAACCGGTCCTCACGAGGACACCATTCGGGAATATCGCATCAACAGCGAGGGCATCACGCTGGGGAATCCACTAACCGAATTCCAGGGCGTTCTGCGGGGCGTTCCGGTGCTCGTCGGCGACGGGACCAAACTCATGGAAGATGCCAGTCGTTGAACCAGAGCTTTTCCGAACGCGCTCTCGTGGTCGCGCCGCTTGGTCGAGATGCGATCGTCGCGAAGGGAATGTTGGCCGAGACAGGTGTCAAAAGCACAATCTGCGGCGATATGGAGAGCCTCGTAGACGAACTCGCCAGTGGTGCCGGCTTCGCCGTTATTACCGAGGAAGCGCTCTTAACCACCGATTTGCGACTCCTGAAGATCTGGATCGATAACCAACCAGAATGGTCTGACTTTCCCTTCGTACTCCTCACCCAGCGCGGCGGAGGTCTCGAACGCAACCCAGCCGCGGCTCGACATCTCGAGACGCTGGGCAATGTCACATTCCTCGAACGGCCGTTTCATCCGACCACGCTCATCAGCCTTGCACAGGCGGCTTTGCGCGGCCGCCGGCGCCAGTATGAAGCCCGAGCGCGGCTCGAATCCTTGCGCGAGAGCGAAGCCAATCTTGAGCAGCGTGTGAA
>Ga0075370_10001208_pt1 | contig 10913 bp, 8 predicted proteins | sample EndMethybrTD3035_FD_71398 | JGI IMG/M metagenome (GOLD analysis project Ga0075370, IMG submission 71398) | Populus endosphere microbial communities from Tennessee, USA - Endosphere MetaG P. TD hybrid TD303-5 | ecosystem: Host-associated > Plants > Roots > Endosphere | place: USA: Tennessee... | reverse complement strand
GCAGCGAGCCGAGGCCATGGATCGATGCGCCGCTCTCATGCCCGGCGGCCTGCTGGCCGTCAGCGGACTGTCGGAGCAGAGGCTCGAGGAGTTGCGCGCCGATGCCGGCCTTGCGCTCGCCATCCGCAATGGAAACGGCAACGTGATCCTCGGCGGGCCGAGGGCCGCGCTGGACCGCGCGGAACCCATCGCCGTGGCCGCCGGTGCGCAGTGCACGCGCTTGCGGGTCCATGTGGCGTCGCACACGCCGTGGATGCGCGAGGCGGCAGAGAGCTTCGCGAAAACGCTGGCCGCAGTGCCCTTCCACTTTCCGCGAGTCGTGTTGTTCAGCAATGCCGGAGACCGCGTCCGCGATGCGGCATCGGCCCGGACTGCACTGGCCGCCCAGATCGCCGCGACGGTCCGGTGGGACGAATGCATGGAGAACCTCATGGCACGCCAGGTCCGTTGCGTTCTGGAGGTCGGTCCGGGCCAGGCGCTGGCACGCATGTGGAATCAGCGCTACCCCACCGTCCCGGCCCGCGCCTGCGACGACTTTCGCAGCGCCGCAGCGATTGCCGCCTGGCTCGACAGCCACGCGGACCGATGAATCGAATCAGCCTTCCATGCTGAGCTAACCAAGACAACAGGAGATCCACCATGAACGAGAACGAAGCAAGGCCCCATCCCTATCCAGTCCCCGACATGAAGGACGCCCGCGTGCCCGGCATGGCCGCCTTCGACAAGCTGGTGGCCGAAGCCGAAGCCGACTACGACGGCTACTGGTCGCGCCTCGCGCGCGAATTCCTGAGCTGGAGAACGCCCTTCACCCGAGGCCTCGACGACAGCCAGGCGCCCTTCTTCAAATGGTTCGAGGACGGCACGCTGAACGTGTCGTACAACTGCCTGGACCGCCAGGTCGAGCGCGGCCTGGGCGACAAGACCGCGATCATCTTCGAAGCCGACGACGGGCAGGTCACCCGCGTCAGCTATGCCGAGCTGCTGGCGCGCACCTGCCGCCTGGCCAATGCGCTGAAGGCGCGCGGCGTCAGGAAAGGCGACCGCGTCGTCATCTACATGTCGATGAGCATCGAGGGCGTCGTCGCCATGCAGGCCTGTGCGCGCATCGGCGCCACGCATTCGGTGGTGTTCGGCGGCTTCTCGGCGCAGAGCCTGCGCGACCGCATCCAGGACGCCGGCGCGGTCATGGTCATCACCGCCGACGAACAGGTGCGCGGCGGCAAGCAGCTGCCGCTCAAGGCCATCGTCGACGAAGCCATCGCGCTGGGCGGCTGCGAGACCGTCAGGAACGTCGTCGTCTACCGGCGCACCGGCGGCCCGATCGCCTGGGACCCGTCGCGCGACCGCTGGCTGCACGAAGAGACGCAAGACCAGGCCGCGACCTGCGAACCCGAATGGGTGGGCGCCGAGCATCCCCTCTTCGTGCTCTACACCTCGGGCTCGACCGGCAAGCCCAAGGGCGTCCAGCATTCCAGCGGGGGCTACCTGCTGCACGCGGCCCTGACCACCGCATGGACCTTCGACCTGAAGGACGACGATGTGTTCTGGTGCACCGCCGATATCGGCTGGGTCACCGGCCACACCTACATCGCCTACGGGCCCCTGGCGCTGGGAGCGACCGAAGTCGTGTTCGAGGGCGTGCCCACCTACCCCGACGCGGGCCGCTTCTGGAAGATGATCCAGGACCACCGGGTCAGCGTGTTCTACACCGCGCCGACGGCGATCCGCTCGCTGATCAAGGCCGCCGAGGCCAGCGAGGCCGTTCACCCGAAGCGCTACGACCTGTCGAGCCTGCGCATCCTGGGCTCGGTGGGCGAGCCGATCAACCCCGCGGCCTGGGAGTGGTTCCACCAGCACATCGGCGGCGGCCGCTGCCCGATCGTCGACACCTTCTGGCAAACCGAGACCGGCGGCCACATGATCACGCCGCTGCCGGCCGCCACGCCGCTGGTGCCGGGCTCCTGCACCCTGCCCTTCCCGGGCATCGCCGCTGCCGTCGTCGACGAGACCGGCGCCGACGTGCCGAACGGCCAGGGCGGCATCCTGGTGGTGAAGAAGCCGTGGCCGAGCATGATCCGCACCATCTGGGGCGACCCCGAGCGCTTCAAGGCCAGCTACTACCCGCCCGAGCTCAAGGGCTGCTACCTCGCGGGGGACGGCGCGATCCGCGATGCGAAGACCGGCTACTTCACGATCACCGGGCGCATCGACGACGTGCTCAACGTCTCGGGCCACCGCATGGGCACGATGGAGATCGAGTCGGCGCTGGTGTCGTGCACCGACCTGGTGGCCGAAGCCGCCGTGGTCGGCCGCCCCGACGAAACCACCGGCGAGGCGATCTGCGCCTTCGTCGTGCTGAAGCGCCCGCGGCCGAGCGGCGAGGAGGCGAAGCAGATCGCCAACACGCTGCGCAACTGGGTCGGCAAGGAGATCGGGCCGATCGCGAAACCGAAGGACATCCGCTTCGGCGACAACCTGCCGAAGACGCGCAGCGGCAAGATCATGCGCCGCCTGCTGCGCTCGGTGGCGAAGGGCGAAACCATCACGCAGGACACGTCGACGCTGGAGAACCCGGCCATCCTGGAACAGCTGGCGCAGAAGAACTGATGGCCCGGGCGACAGAGCGCGCGGCCGCCCGGCCGCGCGTCATCCCAGCGAGAGATAGATGATGGCGATGCTCACGAGGACCGCGCCGACGGCCAGCCAGGCGAACGAAGGCGGCGCCCTCGGCCGTGGAGGATGGTGGCGCGAAGCATGGCTGTGGGATGCGCGCCGGTGATCTCCTCGAGGCTGGTGGGGCCTTGCCGCCTTTTTGGTCTCGTGCGCCGACATCGGATTCGCCTGCTTCGGTCGCCCGGCGCCCGCGGGTCACTCGCGTGACGCGAGCTGATCGCGCACCGCTGTCACGTGGTCGCCGACCTTGGAAACCGCATCGCGCAGCGTCGCTTCGTTGCATCGAAGCTGCATGCACCAATACTGCGCCTCCAGCGGATCGTCGACGTGAATGCGGCCAGGATCGAGCGGCTTGAACTGGCTCAAATCTTCGGACATGCGACCTCCTTGATCGGGGTGGGCGGACCTTTATAGGCCTCGGCGAGGCGATCCGCAAGGTGGCGAGGACCCACCCCTGTCCAGCATTTACATCTCGATCCATCCCTTGATCTGCCGGCTCATCGCCTGTGTGGAGATGCCGTATCGGTCATGCAGGGTCGGCAGTGCCCCGGCGTCGAGGAAGGCATCCGGCAAGCCTATCTGGCGGAAGGTCGTCGCGACGCCCGAACGCATCAAAAGGCCTGCGACCGCTTCCCCCAGGCCGCCGATCACCGAGTGGTTTTCCGCCACGACCACGAGCCTACCCGACCGCCGGACTTGGGCCAGGATGGTCGCCTCGTCGAGCGGCTTGATCGTCGGGACGTGCAGCACCGCGACGTCGACGCCGTCTTTCTGCAATTGCTCGGCGGCTTCCAGGGCGCGCATGGTCATGAAGCCGCTGGCGATCACCAGCACGCTCTTGCCGTCGCGGATCAGCTTGGCCTTGCCGAGCTCGAACTTGTAGTCGTACTCGTCCAGCACGAGCGGCACGTTGCCGCGTGGCAGTCGCATGTAGACGGGGCCCGGATGATCGGCCATCTGAGGCACCGCCTGTTCGATGTCGAGCGCATCGCACGGATCGATGATGGTCAAGCCCGGGATGCCGCGCATCAACGCCAGGTCCTCGGTCGCCTGGTGGCTCGGCCCATAGCCGGTGGTCAGCCCCGGCAGCGCGCAGCAGATCTTGACGTTGAGATTCTCTTCGGCGATCACTTGGTGGATGAAATCGAAGGCCCGACGGGTACCGAAGACGGCGTAGGTCGTCGCGAAGGGAATGAACCCCTCCTTGGCCATGCCGCCGGCGGCTGCCATCAGCAACTGCTCGGCCATGCCCATCTGGAAGAAGCGCTCCGGATAAGCTTGCGCGAACAGGTGCAGGTCGGTGTACTTGGCGAGATCGGCCGTCATCCCGACGATCTCGGGGCGATCACGCCCCAGCTCGACCAGGGCCTTGCCGAAGGGCGCTGCCTTGACACGCTGCCCCTCGCTGGCGATGGAAGCGATCATTGCCGAGGTGGTGAGCCTGGGCTTCTTTTCGGTGGTGGCGCTCATCATGCGGCTCCTTCGGGTTGCGTGCTGTCGACATGGGCAATGGCCTGCTGCCATTCCGGCGGATCGACGCGGATGAAGTGGTTCTTGTCGCGGGCCTCGAGGAAGGGGACGCCCCGGCCCATCAAGGTGTCGAAGAGGATGACGCGTGGCTTGCTCTCCTTCACCGCACGCGCGGCATCGAATGCAGCGACCACGGCCTGCAGGTCGTTGCCGTCGACGCGCTGCACGTGCCAGCCGAAAGCCGCCCACTTGTCCGCGAGCGGCTCGAAGCCCATGATCTTTCCCGACGGACCGTCTGCCTGCTGGTTGTTGATGTCGACCAGGCAGATCAGGTTCGACAGGCCGTGGTGGGCCGCACCCATGGCTGCCTCCCAGGTCGACCCCTCGTCCAGCTCGCCGTCGGACATCGAGTTGTAGACGAAGGCCGGGTTGTTCTTCGAACGCAGCCCGAGCGCCATGCCGACGGCGATGGAGAGACCTTGCCCGAGCGATCCACCCGACATCTCCATGCCGGGCGTATAGGTGGCCATCCCCGACATCGGCAAGCGGCTGTCGTCGCTGCCGTAGGTCTCGAGCTCTTCCTCCGGAATGATCCCGGCCTCGACCAGGGCCGCGTAAAAAGCGATCGCATAGTGACCGTGCGACAGCAGGAAGCGATCGCGGCCTTCCCAAGCCGGCTCCTCGGGCCGGTACGTCATGGCGTGCTTGTAGGCCACCGCGAGAACGTCGGCCCATCCGAGGGCCTGGCCGATGTAGCCCTGCCCCTGAACTTCGCCCATGCGCAGTGCGTAGCGGCGGATGCGGTAGGCGCTTTGTCGAAGCGTCGATAAGTCAGACATGAATATCTCCTTGCAAGATTGAGTGGCGAAGTGGTGAGCGTGATCTTCAGAGGAAGCCGGTCGAGATCCAGGGAACCGCGGCCACGAGAACGGTCCCGATGAACAAGGCGACCATGTAGCCGACGATCGGTTTCATGCCCTCGTTGGGATGGATGCGGCTGATTGCACAGGCCGCGTAGTACCCCACCCCGAATGGCGGCGCAAAGAGGCCGATGCCCATCGCAAGGGTCACGACCATCGCGTAGTGCACTTCATGGATGCCGACCTGGCGCGCAATGGGAAACAGCAGTGGGCCCAGCAGCACGATGGCAGGGATGCCCTCCAGCACCGAGCCGAGGATGATGAAAGCGACCACCGAAACCGCCATGAAGGTGATCGCTCCGCCCGGCAAGGCCTTCATCGCGTCGGCCAATGCGGTCGAGAACCCGGACTGAGTCAGCGCCCATGCCATGCCGGTAGCAGCACCGATGATGAACAGGATCGAGCCTGAAAGCGACGCGGTGCTGACCAGCATCGGATAGACCCGCTTCCAGTCGAACTGCCGGTACACGAGGAGCCCGGCGAGCACGGCGTAGACGATGCCGATGGTCGACACCTCCGTTGCCGTGGCGACGCCTTCGACGACGGCCGCACGGATGACGACGGGAAGCGCAAGCGCGGGAATCGAGACCAGGAACGACTTGGCGATCTCGCGACCCGTCGCCTTTCGCACGCCCGCAAGATCCTCGCCCCGATAGCGCCACCAGACGAGTGCGGCGAGGGTGGCCCCCACCACAATCCCCGGCAGCAGGCCGCCGGTGAACAGCGCCGCAATCGAGACGCCGGTGGCGGAGCCGATCGTGATCAGCACCAGGGAGGGCGGGATCGTCTCCGTCTGCGCACCGGTGGCCGAGAGCAAGGCCACGAGGTCGCCGGGTTTCGCGCCTCGCTTGCGCATCTCCGGGAACAGGGCAGGCGCTACCGCCGCCATGTCGGCCGCCTTGGAGCCGGAGATGCCCGAGACGAGGTACATCGCGCCGATCAGCACATAGGACAGTCCGCCCTGCACATGTCCCAGCAGGTTGGCCAGGAAGTTGACCATGGCGCGTGCGATCCCGGTCATTTCGATCAGCAGGCCCAGCAGGACGAACAAGGGCACGGCGAGCAGGATCAGGTGGCTCATGCCCTCGTCCATCCGGCCGACGACGACCATCGTCGGCGTGCCGGTCGTCAGCGCGATGTAGCCGAAGGTCGCCAGTCCGAACGCGAAGGCGATCGGCAAGCCCAGCAGCACGAGCGCGCCGACGCCGAGCACGAAGAAGATCAGGAGATTCCAATTCCCGAGCGGCGCGAGAAGCGGCCCCACGAGCGCCATCCCGGCGATGACGAGGGCGACCAGGCCCAATGCCAGCAACGCTTCCTTCAATCGGCCGACGCGGAAGATCTGCATCACGCCGACCAGCAGCATCAGCCCGAGGCCGATGGGCAGCGCCGAAGCCCGCCATGAGTTGGGAATGCCCATGGCCGGGGTCGTCACGAAGACCTCGTCCTGGGCGAATTCATAGGCAGGGTGAACGACGAAGGCGAGGAAGGCGATGGCCGCAGCGATGGCGATCAGGTCGAGGAAGGCTCGCTTGCCGGAATCGAGCTTTCCGACGATCGCCGTCATGCGCATGTGCTCGCCGCGCTGGAACGCAACGATCGATCCGAGCATCGCCAGCCAGAGGAACAGGATCGAGGCCAGTTCATCAGACCACACGAGAGGCTCGTGAAAGACGTACCGGCTCGTCACCCCTGCGAGCAGCACGGCAACCTCGGCCAGCACCAGCAATGCGGCGGGCACTTCGACCAGCATGCTCAGCGCCTTGTTCAGGGTTTCGAGCCATGCGATCGGCGCGCGCCGCTCTGTTGAATCCGCGAGCCCGGCAGCGCCGGGATCGTCAGTGGAAATGTTCATGGATTGCTTTCAAACGACAGGCGGCCGCGGGCCTCCGCAAGCGCGGCTCACCCATCACGTATTTATTGAAAGGTTCGCTCTCGCCCCGGAGACCATCGGGCGAGCGAGCGGCAGGCTCAGTCAGCCCAGCCTGCCGGAGACCTTCTCCAGGAGCTCCCAGGGTGCCGCGCCGTACTTCGATTTCCACTCGCCATAAAAGCCCGTGCTCGCCAGCTTTTTTCGGAAGTCGTCCTGCTGGACGTCGACGAAGCCGATGCCCTTGGTCTTGAGGTCCGAGACCAGGCTGGTGTTGAGCCTGGCCACGTCGGCGCGCTGATCGGTCGCGGACTTGTCGATCTCCCGCGTGATGACTTGCTGGACATCCGCCGGCAGCTTCTGAAAGGCGCGCTTGTTGCCGAGAACCCAATAGCCGTCCCAGACATGACCGGTCAGGCTGCAAGTCTTCTGGACTTCGTAGAGACGGGCTGTGGCGATGATGGCCAGCGGGTTCTCCTGGCCCTCCACCACCTTGGTCTGCAGCGCCGTGTAGACCTCATTGAAGTTGATCGGCGACGGAGCGGCATCGAGCGCCTTGAACAGGGAGGTCAGCGGAGGTGCGGCAGGCACCCGCACCTTGAAGCCCTTCAGGTCGGCGGCGGACTTGATCTCGCGCCCCGAGGAGGTGACGTGGCGAAAGCCGTTGTCCCAGATCTTCGAGACGGTGAAGATGGGTGTCTTGGCGATCTCGGCACGGATGTGGTTGCCCAGGTCGCCATCCATCGCCTTCCAGACATCGTCGTAACTCCTGAATGCAAAGCCGACGCTGGTGATGCCCGAGACAGGGACGAAGGTCGACAGGATCAGCGACGACAGGTTGAAGAATTCCACCGAGCCGTTTCGCACCTGCGTGAGAAGGTCGGTGTCGCTGCCCAGTTGGTTGGCCGGAAAGAGCTTGATGTTGACGCGGCCCGACGTTGCTTCGCGAATGCGGTCGTGGGCTTCCTTGGCACGCAGATTCACCGGGTGCGTCGGGTCCTGGCCGGTGGCGTACTTGAGCTCGAACTCGGCGGCATCCGCTCGGCGCGTGGCGATCGAGAACAGCGGCAACGCGGCGGTCGCAGCCAGCAGTTGCCGGCGGTTGAACCTGGTGGGGGTGAGCTTGGACTCGGTCATGTTTGTCTCCTGTTTTGTAGAAAGAAAATCGCGGGCTCAATGGATCAGCATGCCGCCATTGACGTCGAGCGTGATGCCGGTGCAATACAGCGACAGGTCGCTGGCGAGAAACACGCAGGCGCCGGCGATGTCTTCGGCGCGGCCCAGGCGAGCGAGCGGAATGGTCTCGGCGATCTCGGCCTTTTTCTCTTCCGTAAGCTTGCCTTTGATGATGTCGGTGCCGATCAGCCCCGGCGTGATGCTGTTGATGCGGATGCCTTCGGGGCCGAACTCCCGCGCCATCGCACGCGCCAGGCCCAGGACTCCGGCCTTGGCCGCCGAATAGTGCGGGCCGCCCAGAATCCCGCCGCCGCGCTGCGCAGAGACTGACGAGATGCAGACGATCGATCCGCTGCCCTGCTTCTGCATGGCGGGCAGGACGGCTTGCGACATGTACAAGGTGCCCCGCAGGCTGACGTCGAGGATGCGGTCGTAGTCCGCACCGCTGATCTCGAGCGTCTTGACCGGCTGTGTGATGCCTGCGTTGTTGACCAGCGCATCGATGCGACCCAATGCGTTCAGCACGGCCGCTGCGCCCGCATCGCACGAAGCCTTGTCCGTCACGTCGGCAACGATCCCCAGATGGCCCGGGCCCAGTTGCGCAGCCGCCGCCGCAGGGTCCGCACGCTCCAGGTCGAGCACGGCAACGCGAGCGCCGTGCGCGGCCATCAGGCGTGCCGTGGCGAAGCCGAGTCCGTTCGCGCCGGCGCCGCCGGTGATGACGACAACTTTGTCCTTGAGTAGCATCGATTTGTCTCCAGAGTGGTGGGGTTCCAATGCGATCCGGACATGCGCTGGCATAGCCGACACCGCTGCAGCGCAAGAGGGATTCGCTGCGCCGGGTTCAATGGTCGTGCGATGCTGGCATGACGACAAGCGATGTATCTTCAGCCTAAGATGAAGCTTCGTCATTCAACGACCGGGTTCCCCCTATGTCCGCATTGCCCGCCGTGACCAACTTGCAGGCCTTCGAGGCGGTTGCGCGCCGGCGAAGCTTCGCCCTTGCCGCTGCCGAGCTGCATCTCACCGCCTCGGCGATCAGCCATCAGGTCTCGCGTCTCGAATCGCATCTGGGCGTGAGGCTGTTCGAGCGCAGCGCGCATGGCGTGCGGCTCAGCGCTGCGGGTGAGCTGTACTTGTCGAAAGTGGGCGGCGCGTTGTCCGCCATCGCATCGGCGACCGACGATTTGCGCCAGGGCGTCAGCAACAGCCTTTACGTTCACTCCGCTCCGAGCATCGCGAGCCTTTGGCTGATGTCGCGGCTGGGCGGCTTCGCCCAGGCCTACCCCGACATCTCGCTGAACCTGTCGGCTGCGCATACGCCCAGCGACTTCGCCCTGGGCCAGGCCGACATCGACATCCGCTACGGAATACCCAACTGGCCGGAGCTGGTGGTGGAGCCCCTGTTCGAGGAACGCATCGTGCCGCTCGCCAGTCCCGCCTTCATCCGGCAGCACGGCTTGAAGCGTATCGAGCAGCTTTCCGACGTGAAGTTGATCCAGAGCAACGTCAGCGTGGTGCAGTGGTCGGACTGGTTCGCACAATTCAGCGACAGGCGGGCGCCGGACCGCTTCACCGTGCGCTTCGACCGGGCCCAGATGTCACTCGATGCAGCCACCCAAGGGCTCGGCGTCGCGCTGGAAAGCACGACGATTGCCGGACGGCACATGGCCGAGCGCAAGCTCAGGCCCGTGTTCGGCCTGGATCAGGCGGTCAAGGTCAAGGCGCACTTCGTGGTGTATCCGCCGAGGCACGCCAAGCGACCGTCCGTCAAGGCCTTCCTGGAATGGATTCACGGCGAAGCGGCAAGAGGCTGAAGGAGGCCGCCCTCAAGGCTTCCCGGTCTGGATCTCCACATGGCTGCGCACATGCCAGCGCACGCGCACGGGCCGTGCCGCGTCGGCGACGGTCTCCGAGTTCACGTCCTTGCCGCTGCCGTAGTTGATCTGCCGGTCGGGGCGCTTGAGGAGGCCGACCACCAGCACGATCCGGCTGCCCGCAGCAAGCTTGCGAGCGGTCGCGCGCTCGGCGGTGAAGCCCAGCAGCTGGCGCTCGCCGGCCCGGAGCAACCGGCGGTACGTGCGATGACCGGCGTAGCTGGCGCGGAAGTCGTAGGGCTCGAACAGCAGCTGGTAGTCGCCGCTCGCCGTCTGCTCGTACAGCGAGACGCTGAAGTCCACGTCCTGCCGCGAGGGCGTGATGTCGAACTGGCCGCGCAGGATGCCGTCGATCTCGGTGTCATTCGGCAGCGGATCGCTGACGAAGCTGATGCTGTTACGCATGGGCAGTTGCTTGAGTCGCAGCGCATCCGGCCACGCGATGCGCGCGTCGCGGCGATCGGCGAGATCGACCGAGAGCCGTGCGCTGCCACCGCCTTCGGACTGCGATGGCGACAGGCGTTGCGGACCGTCGTGCTGGCCGGCGTCGAGGTACAGGCGCAGCCGGGTGCGATTCGGCGCGTTCAGCGTCGGCACATGGCGCCACTGGTCGGCGCCCATCACCTGGTAGTTGACGCGATCCTGCAGCAGCGATGGCTTCCTGGCGCCCTTGAGGACGTGGTCCAGCCATTGGTAACGCAGCTCCGGCAGATCGACGCGTGCTACCGGGTCGAGCGTGTAGCCGCGCAGCGTCGCCGCCGTGCCGAGCCGGATCGAGGCCGCGTCGTAGGGACCGAGCAGCAGCGTCGTGTCCGCCTGCGGTCGGAAGCGACGATGCTCCTCGTGGAAGTACAGCGCGCCGGCCTCGGCGCCGTAGTAGCCGGCGATGCCGAGCACCGGGATGTCGATCTGCGCAAACTGCTGCGC
>Ga0075370_10001203_pt1 | contig 10927 bp, 7 predicted proteins | sample EndMethybrTD3035_FD_71398 | JGI IMG/M metagenome (GOLD analysis project Ga0075370, IMG submission 71398) | Populus endosphere microbial communities from Tennessee, USA - Endosphere MetaG P. TD hybrid TD303-5 | ecosystem: Host-associated > Plants > Roots > Endosphere | place: USA: Tennessee... | reverse complement strand
CAAAATCTATGTTGATGGCGCCTGGATCGAATCCACTGGCAGCGGTCGGATCGACGTTCTCAATCCGGCTACCGAAGAGCTGATAGGAACTGTCGCCGAAGGCACTGTCGAAGATGTCGATGCGGCCGCGAAGGCAGCACGAAAGGCTTTCCCCGCTTGGTCTGCACTATCCGGCGGCGAGCGAGCCGAATATCTTTCCAAAGCCGCGGCGATTATTGCCGAACGTACCGATGATCTTGCGGCGCTGGTTTCGCAGGATATGGGCATGCCGATCGGATTCGCGAAGCCCGTGCAAATCGGAATGCCGCTCGCGAATTTGAATGCATTTGCCGAATTGGCTCGCACTTATGATTTCGACGCTCACGAGGTCGGGAATTCGCTGATTGTTCGCGAACCTGCGGGTGTTGTCGGCGCTATCACTCCCTGGAACTTCCCGCTCCACCAAGTTGTCTTGAAGGTTGGCGGTGCGCTCGCGGCGGGCTGCACCGTGGTTCTCAAGCCCACCGAGGTTGCGCCACTCATCACGTACGCTCTCGCTGACATCTTCGACGAAATTGGTTTGCCTGCAGGTGTATTCAACCTGGTAAGTGGCTACGGCCCGGTAGTGGGTGAAGCCATCGCCGGCCACCCGGAAGTCGACATGGTCTCCTTCACCGGGTCGACTCGGGCAGGCAAGCGAGTGGCCATCGTCGCCGCGGACACCATCAAGAAGGTCTCGCTCGAGCTGGGTGGCAAGTCGGCGAACGTCATTCTCGACGACGCCGATCTCGAAAAGGCTGTCACGGACGGCGTCGCAAAGTGCTTCATCAACTCGGGCCAGACCTGTTCGGCGCTGACGCGTATGTTGGTTCCCGCGGAGAAGGTGGATGAGGCAGCGGCAATTGCTGCTGCGGTCGCCGCTCATTTCCCGGTAGGTGATCCGACTCAGCCGACTTCGGTGCTTGGTCCTCTGGTGAACGCGAATCAGCTGGGACGCGTTCGCGGATACATCGAGAAGGGTGTGTCGGAAGGTGCCACCGCGGTTGTCGACGGTCGCGAAACCGGTCTGGCCAGTGGATATTTCGTCGGTCCGACGGTGTTCGCGAACGTGACCGAAGACATGACCATTGCGCGCGAGGAGATCTTCGGACCGGTCCTCTCGATCATGGGCTACAAAGACGAGGCCGACGCAGTGCGGATCGCTAACGGCACCGAGTACGGACTGGCCGGTGGCGTTTGGTCAGGTGACCCCGATCGCGCGGATCGCGTCGCACGGCAACTGCGTGCCGGGCAGGTCGAGGTGAACGGCGGCGCCTTCAACACGAATGCTCCGTTCGGTGGGTACAAGCAGTCGGGCGTCGGGCGCGAGGCCGGCACGTTCGGGCTCGAAGAGTTCCTCGAGATCAAGGCGATTCAGAGATAGTTTGTTCGAGAATGGCGATGCTCCCGTACCAAGTGCGGGAGCATCGCCATTTTTGTACCCGGATCAGGACTTGGCGGCATCCAAATGCTGAGCCGAGATGTTCGCCAGATGTGTCAGGTCCGAGGCCACGGTCGCGAACGTGTAGCCCTCCCCGAGCCGTTGTGCCGCAACCTGACCGGAAGGTGTGTGGATTCCCGCAGCGACTCCGCTGACGGCGGCAGCTTCGCGCACCCTGGTGAGCGCTGATTCGAATTCCTCGGCGACGTCCGGATCGTTGGAGTGCTTACCTCCGACGGCGATTCGTAGGTCGGACGGCCCGACGTACACGCCGTCCAATCCGGGCACTGCGCAGATCTCTTCGACGTTCGCCAGACCCTGTGGGGTCTCGATCATCGCAAATACAACGGTGTCGCGGTTCGCGTCGGCGGGAACGGGGCCGATACGGAGTTGCGAGCGCATGGGTCCGTAGGAGCGGATGCCGAAAGGCGGATACTTGGCGGCTGCCACGGCGGCCGCTGCCTCTTCGGCGTTGTTGATCAGCGGAACGATGACGCCCACAGCGCCCGCGTCGAGTGCACGGCCGATGGGCGTCGGATTGTTTGCCTCGACGCGCACCATCCCGACGGTGGACGGTGACGAGTCGATGGCGGTGAGCCCGGCGACCATCCCCGAATAGCCGATCAGGCCGTGCTGCATGTCGAGGGCAATGTAGTCCCAGCCGACGTGCGCGATCCATTCGGTCGAGATCGGGCTGTCGATGACGGACCAATATCCGAGTATGCGTTCGCGTCCTCGGATGCGTGCGGCGAATTCCTGTGCTGACATAGTGAAGAACTCTTCCTGATGAAGGTCGGGTGTTTCAGCGGTTGTAGTTGGGCATGGGGCCTCGTAGGGCGGCACCGACGAGATCACACTCTTCGACGGTCGAGGCGTCGAGTGGACCTCGCCCGATGGCCGCGATATTGGATTCGAGGTGCGTTACTTTGGATCCTCCGAGGAGCAGCGATCCGGCGACGGGCTTGCTGACCAGCCAGCGCAACGCAAGCTCGGTCAGGGAGATGCCCGACTGCTCTGCGATTGCCGTCAGTTGAGCGATCGCGTCGAATATCTGTGTGTTCCAGTATCGCTCCTTGTACATCGACGCAAGACGTGAGTCGCCGAATCGGCCGTCGGCGGGACTTTCCTCGAAGGTGTGGCGCCCCGTGAGCAGGCCCCCACCGAGTGGGTTGTAGACCATGGTGGTCAGTCCGGTCACGTCCGCGAATTCTGCGTATTCTTCTTCGATGCGACGCGCGAGCAAGTTGTAGAGCTGCTGTGCGACGATCGGTCGGGGAGCTCCGACTGTGTCTGCGGTGTAGTTGATTTCACTGATTTGCCACGCTGCGAAGTTGGATACGCCGAGTGTGCGGATCTTGCCCTCGGCAACCAGTTCCGCGACGGTGGTGAGAGTTTCGGTCAGCGTGACGGTTCGGTCCGGCTGATGGAGATAGAACAGGTCGACGTAGTCCGTGTCGAGTCTGCGCAGGCTTCCTTCGACGCTTGCTCGGAGCCCCTCTGTCGAGAGTGGGCTGTTGTCGCCGGCATCGGGATGCGGCATTCCCGCTTTGGTGGCCAGAGTGACGGAATCGCGTCGGCCGTGGAGCAGCTTTGCCAGCATGCGCTCGGACTCGCCGCCCGCATAGCCGTTGGCCGTGTCGATGTGAGAGATACCGGCGCCTAGTGCTGCGTCGAGCATCGATCCGGCGCCCGATATGTCGACCGTGTCTCCGAATGTCATGGTGCCGAGCACCAGTTTCGGAAGCTCGAGTGGGGCGGTCATCAGGCAACTCCTCGTGATTCGGTCTGCTTGGCTAGCAAGTTCTTGGACAGGGCTGCCACCACGTGGCGTGGTTTGATGCCGACCATGGTGGTGGGATCGAGAGCAGCGCCTCGTAGTGCGCGGGTGTACGGCTCGCGCGGACTGGCGAGAACTGTGTCTGTGGAACCGGATTCGACGATGGTTCCTTTCGACATCACGACTACGGTCTCGCTGATTTCTCGGACGACGCCCAAGTTGTGTGAGATGAAAACGTACGTCAGACCGGTATCGGCCTGAATTTCACGTAGGAGCTCGAGTACCTGCGCTTGCACCGACACGTCGAGAGCGCTGGTCGCTTCGTCGCAGACCAGGATCTCGGGTCCGCTGGCAAGTGCACGAGCAATTCCGATGCGCTGACGTTGGCCTCCTGAGAACTCCGCCGGACGCCGGTGTAGTGCCGAGCTGGGCAAGCCAACGCGATCGACGAGTTCTGCTGCTGTCTTTGCGCGTTCAGACTTGCTCCGAACACCTTTGAGGCGCAGTGGTTCTCCGATGATGTCCTCGGCAGTCAGATGAGGGTCGAGCGATCCGTACGGATCTTGGAACACCATTTGAACGCGAGAGCGGTAGGGGCGCAGCGACTTCTCCGACATCTGCGCGATGTCATTGCCGTCGACGAGAATGCGTCCACTGGTCGGTGTGAGGAGTCGGACGATCGATCGAGCGATGGTCGACTTGCCACATCCGGATTCGCCGACGATGGCCAAGGTCTTGCCCTTTTCCACCGAGAAGCTCACAGCATCCACGGCTCGGAAAACTCCGTCGGGAACCGGATACTCGACCACGAGATCTTCGACGGCGAGAAGTGGCGTTTCGTGGCGGGTCATGCCGAGGCTCCGATCTGTGTTGAACGGGCGGGGTCGCCGTCCCAAGGCCCCAGTTGAGGTATGGCGTCGAGAAGCTTTTGTGTGTAGGCGCTTTGCGGTGAGTCGACGAGAACGTCGGCACTACCGGTCTCGACAAAACGTCCGTCCTTCATCACGTAGATGCGATCGGAGACCAACCGCGCAACTCCGAGATCGTGAGTGATGACCAGCATTCCGATGCCGGTGCGCTCCTGCAACTCGAGCAATAGATCCAGAATCCCGGCCTGAACGGTTACGTCCAGTGCGCTGGTGGGTTCGTCGGCCACGATCAGTTCGGGGCCGGCAGCAAGAGCGCCGGCGATCAGGACGCGCTGCAACATTCCACCCGACAGTTGATGCGGGTACTTGTCGAGTTGCTGATCCGGATACGGAATGCGTACCTGCTCGAGCAGTTGCACTGCCCGCTCGATTTGTTGCTTCTTCGCGGTCACACCGCTGTGGCGCACTGCTTCTCGAAGTTGGCTGCCGATGGTGTGGACGGGACTCAGAGCCGTCATCGGGTCCTGGGGGATGAGCGCGATGTGTTTTCCGCGAATATCGTTCAGGATCTTCGTGTTTCCGAGAATGTCCTGACCCTTGAACACGGCTTTCCCGGAAAGAACCGCAAGATCGTCCGGAAGCAGTCCGAGAATCCCCATGGCTGTCGTCGACTTTCCGGAGCCGGATTCACCGATGATGGTGACGGTTTCACCGGCGTCGATGCAGAAGGACACGCCGTCGACGGCTCGGATGACGCCGTTCGCCGTGACAAGTTCGATCTGGAGATCGTCGACCCGTAGTAGATTTCCCATGTCTCACGCCTTCGCTTTCTGGGCGCTGCCACGCCCGAACAGGCTTGCGCCCAGTCGTTTCGAACCTGCAGGACGATCGCGCAGACCATCGCCGAGTAGGTTCACTCCGACGACCAGCAGCACGATCATCAGACCGGTCAACGTGACGATCCACCATGACGTGGTGATGTAGTCCTGGCCGTCGGCGATGATTCGTCCCCAGGTAGCGAATGGACGTTGCGGTCCGGCGCCGAGGTAGCTCAACGAACTTTCCAGCAGTACGGCCTGCGCGAGCAGCAGCAGGACGACGAGCGATGCCTGCTTGACGATGTTGGGAATGACGTGACGAAGCAGGATGGCCATGCGGGTAAGTCCGAGGACTCGAGCTGCAGCTACGTAAGGCTTTTCGCGTTCGACGAGTACCAATGAGCGAGTCAACCGTGCGACTTCGGGCCACTGTGCGATCGCGATGACAAACGTGATGACGGGAATGGACGGGCCGAACAGCGCAACAACGAGAAGCAGCATCATCAGCAGAGGCAGAGAAAGCTGTGCTTCGAGTAGGCGGGAGATCACGGTGTCGACCCAACCACCGAAGTACCCCGCGGCGGATCCGGCGACGATGCCGATGACGCCGGAGACGATCACGGCGAGAATACCGATCGTCAGAGACACCTGGCCGCCGTGCAGGATCCGTGAGAGCAGATCTCGTCCCAACTGATCGGTGCCGAACAGATGGCCGTCGGTGAGGGGCGGTAGCCGTCGACTGCTCAGGTTGGTCTGGTTCGGATCTGCAAGGGGGAGCAGCCCGGCCAATGCAACAGGAAGAATCACCAGGAGCGCGCAGATCGAGCCGGCCCAGATCTTGACTCGGCTGTCTCGCTTACGGCGCGTGGCTCCGGCGCGTGCGAAGTCTGCCTCGGTGACCGCGCTGGCGCGTGGAGTTGTTGGAGGTTCCAAGACGGTAGTCATCAGTTGGCGCCCTTTCCGAGTCGCACGCGTGGATCCAGGAGGGGGTAGAGGAGGTCCACTGCCAGTTGCACGAGCACGGCGAGAACCGCGGTGACAAGCACGGTGGCCTGGATGAGCGGGTAGTCGCGAGTCTCGAGTGCGCGGACCACCAGCGAGCCGACACCAGGCCAGGCGAACACGACCTCGACCACCACGACGCCGTTCAGCATTCCGGCAAATCTGGTGCCCAGCGCGGTGACGATCGGAATCGCCGAATTACGCATCGCATATCGCCAGGTGAGTTCGCGTTCCGATACTCCGCGAGAGCGTGCGACGGTGATGTACGGAGAAGCGAAGGCCGAGACCATTTCGCGTCGAACCATCCGGGAGATCAACGCGATCTGAAGGATGGCGATGGTGACGGTAGGCAGGATCAACGACGGCCATGTGGTGAAACCGGCTGCCGGGAGTACTGGGATCAAGACCGCGAAGATCGTCACCAGCATCAGGCCGCTCCAGAACTCCGGCATGGACTGCCCGCCGACGGCTACGACGTTCGCACCGAGTTCACGTCTGGTGTCCGCGTGACGGGCCATCCACACGCCCAGCGGAATCGAGAGCACGGCGGTCAACAGAATGGAGCTGACGGCAAGGGTGATGGTGTACGGGAGACGGCCGAGGACAACGTCCATGGCCGGCGCCTGGAACGAGTACGACGTGCCGAGATTCAGGTGGACGAGGTCCCACAGGTAGATCAGGTATTGGGAGAACACCGACTTGTCCAAGCCCATGTCAGCACGGATCTGTGCGAGATCCTCGGTGCTGGCCAGCGGTCCGGCCAAGGCGTAGGCAGGATCGCCGGGTGCCATTCGGATCAGGACGAACACTGTTGTGAGCGTGAGGAAGATCGTCAAGGCGCTCTGTGCCAGACGTTTGAGCACGTATTTGACGGTCGGGTTGATCCGTGTGCGTCGACGCGGAGAGATTCCGAGAGCGGTTTGCGGTTTCGGAGCGGTGAGAGTCATCGCCTCAGGCCTCCAATCGGACGGCGCCGAGGTCGTAGGAGTTGATTGGGGTCAGTGAAACATTTTGTACACGAGTGCGTTTCGCAAGGAGTGCGTTGGGTACGAAGCTCCACAGGCAAGGCCAGGTGTTCCAGATGTCTTGTTGTGCGGCGTCGAGTAGAGCGGCGCGCTTGGTCGGGTCTGGTTCACTGGATGCGGCTTGGATCTTCGCGGTGATTTCGGGGAAGACGTACCCGTGATAGGTGTCGCGAGTTGCTTCCTTCTCCGCTGTGCCGGCGTACATCCCCTGCAACGTGGTCAGTGCAAGTCCGGTCTGGTTGCCGTAGCCGTTGCCCAGCACATCCCAGTCGCCGGTCTTGCCCTGGCGCCAGGACGAGATGTCACCGCCCGGTTCGAACTGCTGGAGTTTGACGCGCACTCCCACTGCCTTCATCATCTCGAGTACCGATTCCATCACCGAGACGTCGTTGGTGAACTCTCCGGTTTCCCAGATGAAGGTGAGTTCGAGGTCGTCGGCGCCTTCGGCCGCGAGCATTTGTCGTGCTTTCCGTGGATCATATTGGTAAGTACCGGTTTTCACGGCTCCGTCCAAGGTCGACGGTGCGGGGCCGGTGGCCGGGACTGCGGAACCGATCAGCACGTCCCGAGCGAGTGACTCACCGTCGATGGCATACGTGAGAGCTTCTCGGACACGCGGATTGGACAGTGGGTGATCGGCGGGCTTGCGGAAGTTGAAGAACAGTTGGTTGATGCGTGTGCTCGGTACTGTGTCCACCTGGACACCAGGCAGATCGGCGAGTTGTTCGGCGGAATCGGGACTGATCGAGTCGATGACGTCGACCTCGCCGCTCCGAAGCGCGACGACGCGGCCGGCCTCTTCGGGAATGAAGCGGACCTGAACACGACGAACGCCGGGGGCCGGGCCCCAGTAGTTGTCATTGGCGACAAGTGTGTAATCGCCGGTGCCCCGGTTCGATTCGCTGACGACGAACGGTCCAGACCCGATTCCGCTCTGCAGTTCGTTGGGTTCGTTGGCAGCGGCCGGGGTGATCAAGATGTTGGACATGAGCGAGTCCAGAACCGGCACCGGGGAATTCGTCCGAAGGATGAAGGTGCGATCGTCGATGGGGACGACCGTCGGCCACTCGGGGAACTGCGGTGCGACAAACGATCCGCTGACCTGCTGGTACATCTGCATTGCCGTCGTGACGTCGTCGATCAGCACAGGTGTGCCGTCGGAGTAACGGATGCCCTCGCGGAGTCGAACCGTCCACTCGGTCGGGCCGGTCGATTCGAACCTGTCAGCGAGAACGAGTTGCGGTGTCAGATTGTCGCCGATCCGGGTGAGACCTTGTCTGACGCCACGTTGAGCCGTGACTGCTGCGTCGAATTGATTGAGTTTGTTGTCGAGGCTGACGAGCGAGCGGTTGAGCCCGAGCACCAGGGTGTCCTGTGTCGGTTTCCCGGTAGGGCCGGCGCACGCGGCAGTCGTGCCCAGAAGCGTTGCGCCACCGATCAGCCCGGTGAACTGCAGAAAGGATCGCCGGGAGAGCTGTGGTGTTCGCAAACGAGTATTGGTCATCGGTGACCTTTCGATCCTGACGGGGCAGCGTGGGGGCGACGCTCCGAGCGGACTGTTGGTGAACAATCGCGTCGGGCTCTCGCTTGTAACTCAGCTCACAATGGCACTGTTGCGCACTTCGCGCAAGTCCCGTAACTTCGATTGCGTACTTCGCGCATCGGTTGCGATGCTGTGCAAACTCGATTCAGACCGAAAGGGGGTCGAGGAATTCGATGAAACCACTGGTAATCATCGCTGATGATCTTTCCGGAGCAGCGGAGTCGGCCGCAGGATTTCTGCTCCGCAGTTCGGGCATATCGCTTCGGCTCGGCCCAGATGCGCCCGACGGATCAGGAGTGACGGTTTTCGATCTGCACTCACGGCGATCCGACCCCGCCAGAGCCTCTCGGGACGTGAGATCAGTTCTGCAATCGTCTGACGGCTCCGAGATCGTCAAGAAGATCGATTCCCTGCTCAGGGGCAACATAGCAGCGGAGGTTGGAGAACTCTCCCGCGACGGATCCCCGGTCATCGTCGCCGCCGGACTGCCCAGACAAGGGCGCACGGTGCAAGACGGCGTGGTGTTGGTCGATGGGGTTGCGTTGCACTCCACCGACCTGTGGCGCGCGGAGTCGAAGCCGACTCCTCGGTCGATTGCAGAGGCGCTCGGCCCGTCGGCAATCACTTCTGGCGTATCGCTGGATGACATTCGCTCCGGTCGTTTGATCCAGGTTCTTGCGTCGATCTCAGAAGCCGGGTCGGTGGCGATCTGCGACGTCGAGACCGAGAGTGATCTGGAACTGATTGTGGCTGCAGCACAGGAGGTTCGGGGTTCTCGATTGGTAGGAACCTCGGCGCTCGCGATGGCAGTGGCACGACGAAGAACCGTGCAGTCACCCGTCGCGTGCCCATCTCTTCGTGATTCTCGATTTACCTTGGTCGTCGTGGGGACGGCGGATGCGTCTGCCGGGGACCAAGTGGCATTGCTTCGGGATTCAGGGGCGCATCATATCGAAGTGAACAGTGCTGAGCTGCTGGCGCATTCGGTCGATCCGCTTCCGATTCTGAACGCACTGGATCGCGGAAACGTCGTGGTTTCGGTAAGTGGACCTGTCGTGCCTGCAGAATCCGTCCACCTCGTTTCGGCTCTCGCCGATCTGATCGCTGCCGTCGATGCAGGATTCTCCCACGACGAGTACCCGATCGACTTGGTTCTTACCGGTGGCGAAACCGCGCGCAGCGTTCTCGACCGCCTGCGGATCGACACGCTGTCACCGATTTACGAAATCGAACACGGCGCCGTACTTTCCGTCGATCGCACCGGACGGTACATCGTCACGCGGCCAGGCAGTTTCGGGAATGCACACAGTCTTTTCTCTATAACGAAGTTTCTCGCGCGCCCCATCCCGGTCGACGCTCCGGACAGTCCACCTTCAGACAACGAGGTCAATCCCATGTCAATCGAATCCACTCCACTGCCGCTGATTGCTGTCACGATGGGCGACGGCGCCGGCGTCGGACCGGAAGTGATCGTCCCCGCACTCCTCGACGCCGAAACGAGAAAGCGTTGCCGCCCTGTTGTTGTCGGCGACGCGAAGCGTTTGCGATTGGCTGCCACGGTGCTCGGAATCGACGTCGACGTGGTCGCGATCGAGGAGATCAAGGATGCTGAATTCATCGATGGACGGATCAACGTCATCGACCTGGACTTGCTACCCGAGGATCTCGCCTGGGGTGAACTGTCGGCAGTCGCGGGGGATGCGGCCTATCAATATATCCGCGTCGCAAGCGAACTCGCCGTACGCGGTGAAGTCCAGTCGATCTGCACGGCGCCGCTGAACAAGGAAGCGCTGCATGCGGCAGGACACATCTATCCCGGACACACGGAATTGCTTGCGCACCTGACCGGTACCGAGGAGGTGTCGATGATGTTGTCGACCCCCAAGCTCAAGGTGATTCACGTGACCACTCACATCGGACTGCTCGATGCAGTTGCCAGGATCGAGCCCGGCCTGGTCGAGAGGACCATTCGTCGAGGTCACGAAGCTTTGGTGCGCACGGGCAATCCATCTCCGAAAATCGGCGTGTGCGGGATCAACCCGCATGCGGGGGAGAACGGGCTTTTCGGGTACGGAGAGGAAGAGCAGAAGATCATTCCCGCCGTTGAACTCTTGAAGGCAGAAGGAATCGACGTCCACGGCCCACTGCCGGCGGACACGGCATTCTTCCTCGCTGGACGTGGGGACTACGACTTGATCGTTGCGATGTACCACGATCAGGGGCACGGCCCGGTCAAGGTTCTCGGGATCGAGGCCGGCGTCAACATCACCGTCGGGTTACCTGTCATCCGTACCTCCGTCGATCACGGAACCGCTTTCGATATTGCAGGTAAGGGCATCGCCGAGGCCGGTAGTATGGTCGAAGCGCTGCGGCAGGCGGCCGAATTGGCAACCAGCACATTCGTTTCCAAGTAAGCACCAGGGTTTGTAGGGGG
>Ga0075370_10001201_pt1 | contig 10930 bp, 9 predicted proteins | sample EndMethybrTD3035_FD_71398 | JGI IMG/M metagenome (GOLD analysis project Ga0075370, IMG submission 71398) | Populus endosphere microbial communities from Tennessee, USA - Endosphere MetaG P. TD hybrid TD303-5 | ecosystem: Host-associated > Plants > Roots > Endosphere | place: USA: Tennessee... | reverse complement strand
AGATAAATCTGGTTCATGTACAGCTCCAGAATCTGGTCCTTGCTCAATTGCGCCTCGATCTTGAGCGCCAGCAGGATTTCGTAGAGCTTGCGGGTGAACGTCTTTTCGGTCGACAGGTAGAAGTTGCGTGCCACCTGCATGGTGATCGTGGAGGCGCCCTGGCTGCGGGCCTCCCCGACATTGGCCAGGCCGGCCCGGATCACGCCCAGGTAGTCGACGCCGCCGTGGTGGTAGAAACGCGCGTCCTCGATCGCCAGCACGGCGTCGCGCATGACCTTGGGGATCTGGCCGATCGGGACGAACTGTCTCCTTTCCTCACCATATTCCCCGAGCAACACGCCATCAGAAGAAAAAACCCGTAACGGTAATTTCGGACGGTAATCCGTCAATGCGCTCAGCTCGGGGATCTTGGGATACGCGACCGCAAGCCCGATGGCTGCGCAGATTGCAACACCGAGTAACAACGCGAGCGCCCCGCCGGCAATTGCCAAAAGGCCGCGCAACGCTGCCCGACCGGCCCGCGCGGGCCAATGCCCGGCAGGGCTCCCACGGGGCGTGGGAGGCGGAAGTTTCGCGGGCGTGCTGTCGGGTTCGCTCATGAATGTAGGCCGGGATGTAAGCGCCGATTATAGAAACCGACAAGTCCGGCTTAAGCGTTGCGGGCGCCGGGCCGAAGTGCATGCAATCGCGGATATGCGATCGTCCGCGCAGTTTCCACCATGACTTATGGTGACCAAATGCCGCGAAAATGCGGGCATTCCCGCACACTAACTTTGTTTTCCTGTCGTTCTTGCTGATAGGATTGCCGCAAAATATCAACCCGGCGCTTCCATTGGGGCGCTGTCGGAGCATGTCCTCGTGTCATTTCTCGATCGCATCTTTTTAAGGACGCATCCACCCATGATCGGGTTGGATGTCAGTTCCTCCAGCGCGAAGCTGGTCGAGCTGGGTCAGACCCCGTCCGGGGACCTGGTTCTCGAGCGATTTGCGAGCGAGCCATTCGAAAAAGGCTGGATCGCCGACGGCCAGATCGAGAAATTCGACGAAGTGGCCGACGCCGTGCGTCGCCTGGTCGCCAAGAGCGGCGCCAAGACGCGTGACGTGGTCATGGCCATGCCGCAGTCGGCCGTCATCACCAAGCGCATCGTACTGCCGGCCGGTCTCCGCGAGGACGAGATGGAGATCCAGGTCGAGTCCGAAGCTCATCAGTACATCCCGTTCTCGCTCGACGAGGTCAGCCTCGACTTCTGCGTCATCGGCCCGAGCGCCACCTCGACGGGCGACGTCGACGTGCTGATCGCGGCCTCGCGCAAGGATCGCGTGCAGGATCGCCAGGGCCTGGCCGAAGCCGCCGGCCTGAAGCCGGTCGTGCTCGACATCGAGTCCCACGCGTCGCGCCTGGCGATGGGCCGCGTCATCTCCAGCCTGCCCGAGCGCGGCAAGGACATGCTGGTCGCGCTGTTCGAGATCGGCGCCGACACCGCCGGTCTGAAGGTGCTGCGCGGCGACGAGATGCTCTACGACCGCGACCAGACCTTCGGCGGCGCCCAGCTGACTCAGCTGATCTCGCGCCAGTACGGCTTCTCGTTCGAGGAAGCCGAGCAGAAGAAGCTCGCGGGCGACCTGCCCGAGGATTTCGAGTCGACGCTGCTGATGCCGTTCGTCGACAGCCTGGCCCATGAGATCGGCCGCGCGCTGCAGTACTTCTTCACCAGCACGCCGCACCACAAGGTCGACTACGTGATGCTGGCCGGCGGCACGGCCTCGCTGGCGGGCCTGCGCGAGCGTGTCAAGGAAGTCACTGGCTTCGCCTGCCGGGTCGTCAATCCGTTCGAGAACATGAAGTTGGGGAGCGCCGTGCGCGAAGGCAAGCTGCGGCGCGAGGCGCCCTCGTACCTGACTGCGTGCGGGCTGGCGATGCGGAGGTTCGTGCAGTGATTCTGATCAACCTGTTGCCGCACCGCGAAGCGCGGCGCCAGCAACGCAAACAGGCATTCTTTGCCGGTATCGGCATTTCCGCGCTCGCCGGCGCGGCCATCGTCCTGGTCTGGTACACGGCCATCAACACGCAGATCAGCACCCAGGAGGAACGCAACCACTTCCTGACGAGCGAGATCAAGCGTCTTGACGCGCAGATCGCCGACGTCGCGACCCTCAAGGCCGAGATCGAGGCCCTGAAGGCGCGCCAGAAGGCGGTGGAAGACCTCCAGGCCGACCGCAACATGCCGGTCTACCTGCTCAACGAACTCGTCAAGCAGACGCCGGAAGGCGTGTACCTCACGAGCGTCAGGCAGAACGGCCAGCAGGTGGGGATCACGGGCGTGGCGCAGACCAACGAGCGCATCTCCGAATTCCTGCGCAACGCCGCCAGCAACTCGCCGTGGCTCGAGAAGCCGCAACTGGTCGAGATCCGCGCCCAGACCCTGCAGGTCGCCGGCAGCAAGGACCAGCGGCGGATGTTCTCTTTCAGCATGGGCGTGACGCTCAAGCGTCCGCCGGCTCCCGGCAGCGCCGCTTCCGGTGTCGCCGGCGCGGCATCCGGCGCGGCGCCCGCTGCCGCAACGGCTCCGGCTGCTTCGACGGCGAAGAGGTAAGCATGGCTACTCAGGCAAAAAACAAGGGCGTGGACATCGCCGGTGCCCTGCGCGGCGGCCTCGGCCAATTCCGCGATCTGAACCCCAACCAGCCCGGCCAGTGGCCGCTGCTGCCGCGCTTGGCGGTGTGGGCGGTCGTCGCGGCCATCGTGGTCGTGGCCGGCTGGTTCATCGAACTCAGCTCGCAGGTGGACGACCTGCAGGCGGCGCGCGACAAGGAGCCCACGCTCAAGGCCGAATACAAGACCAAGCTGGCGCAGGCCATCAACCTCGATGCGCTCAAGAAGCAGAAGGAAGAGGTCCAGACCTACGTCACGCAGCTCGAGAAGCAGTTGCCGGGCAAGGCCGAGATGGCCGCGCTGCTGACCGACATCAACCAGGCTGGGGTCGGCCGCGGCCTCGTCATCGACCAGTTCATCCCTGGCCAGACGGCGACCAAGGAGTACTACGCCGAGCTGCCGATCGCGATACGCGTCACCGGCCGCTTCCACGACATCGGCGCGTTCGCCGCCGACATCGCGGCGCTGTCGCGCATCGTGACGCTGCACAACCTGTCGATCAGTCCCGATTCAAGGTCGGGTGGCGGCACCTTGTCGATGGAAGGCACGGCGCGTACCTATCGTTATCTGGATCCTGCCGAGGTCGTCGAGGCCCGCAATGCCGGCGGCGCGAAGGGCAAGAAAAAATGAACCGTCTTCTCTGCATCACGGCGGGAGCGCTGATGTTGTCCGCGCTCGGTGCGTGCACCGCCGACAACGACGAGCTGATCCAGTGGATGGAGCAGCAGCACAAGGAAATCAAGCCCAGCATCGCGCCGATCTACCCGCCAAAGACGTTCGACCCGCAGCCGTACCTGGGCGTGACGGGTGTCGAGCCGTTCGGCGCGCAGAAGCTCGTTCCAGTGGGTGGCCCGTCGTCCAACAAGTCGAGCGCGGTGCTTGCAGCCGCCAAGGCGCATGCCACCCAGGAACTCGAGTCCTATCCGCTGGACAGCATGACGATGGTCGGCTCGCTCCAGCAAGGCGGCAAGGCGCACGCGCTGCTCATGGTCGAGAACCGCCTTCACGACGTGAAGGTGGGCGACTGGATCGGCCAGAACTACGGCCAGATCACCGCCATCACGGACACACAGATTACCTTGCGGGAAACCGTGCAAGACCCCACGGGTGAGTGGATTGAGCGCACCAGCACCCTCCAGCTTCAGGAGAAGGCGCGATGAACAGCAGTCAGGAGAATCGGACTATGCGGAGTTGGACCGCGGGAGCAGCGCTGGTTTTGGCGTTGGGTTTGCCGCTGACGTCGTGGGCGGAGCCCAGGATCACGTCGGTGACAGGTTTGCAGCAAGGCGGAACCGACGTCGTGCGCGTCGAGCTGAGCGAGCCGCTGTCGGCCGTGCCGGCCGGCTTCGCGGTGCAGGCGCCCCCGCGCGTTGCGATCGACCTGCCCGGTGTGACGAACGCGTCCGGCAAGTCCAGCGTCGAGATCAACCAGGGCAACATCCGTTCGGTGAGCCTGGCCAGTTCCGGCGAGCGCACGCGGCTCGTGCTGAACCTGAAGGCGCCCTCCGCCTATCACGCGGAAGTCCAGGGCAAGACGCTGCTGATCGCGCTCGATAGCAGCGCCTCCGCGAACACCGCGGCCGCGGCGCAGCCGGCAGCCGCCGACACGCACTTCGCCGCCAGCCAGAACGCCGATGTGCAGGAGCTGCGCGACATCGATTTCCGTCGCGGTGCCGACGGCGCCGGCCGCATCGTCGTGAACCTGCCGAGCACCCAGGTCGGCGTCGACCTGAAGCAGCAGGGCAAGGACCTCGTCGTCGACTTCCTGCGCTCCTCGGCGCCGGTGCGCCTGCGCCGCCGCCTGGACGTGACCGACTTCGGCACGCCGGTGCAGGCGATCACCACCACGCAGGCGGGCGATCACGTGCACATGGTCGTGTCGCCGACCGGCTCGTGGGAGCACAGCGCCTACCAGACCGACAACCAGTTCGTGCTGGAAGTGCGTCCGGCCAAGGTCGATCCGAACAAGCTGGTGCCGGGCGTGGGCTACACCGGCCAGCGCCTGTCGCTGAACTTCCAGAGCATCGAGATCCGTGCGCTGCTGCAGATCATCGCCGACTTCAGCGACTTCAACGTCGTCACCAGCGACTCCGTCAGCGGTACCGTGACGCTGCGCCTGAAGGACGTGCCCTGGGACCAGGCGCTCGACATCATCCTGCAGAGCAAGGGCCTGGACAAGCGCAAGTCCGGCAACGTGCTGCTGATCGCCCCGAAGGATGAACTGGCCGCCAAGGAGCAGGTCGACCTCGAGGCGAAGAAGAAGGTCGCCGACCTGGAGCCGATGCGCATGCAGGCCTTCCAGCTGAACTACACGAAGGCGTTGACGGTGTCCAACGGCCTGACCGGCACGGGCACGGCCGGTGCGGCCGGTGGCACGCGGATGCTGTCGCCGCGCGGCTCGGTGATCGCGGAGACGCGCACCAACCAGCTGTTCGTCACGGACATCCCGTCCAAGCTCGAGGAGATCCAGGCGCTGATCGCCCGCATCGACGTCGCGTCGCGCCAGGTGATGATCGAGGCGCGCATCGTCGAGGCCAGCGACAACTTCGGCCGTGCGCTAGGGATCAAGCTGGGCGGAAACCTGTATGACCGCGACAAGTTCGGCGGCAGCCTGGGCGGCGTCGGCCTCGGCGGCAACTACAGTGCCGTCGGCTCGAACGGAACGGCGCCGAATGGCTCGCTCGCCTATTCCGACTCGCAGTTCGTCAACTTTGCGGCGAACGCCGGCGCGGTGAGCAGCAGCGCGACTGCTGCAACCTTCGCGCTGACGCTGTTCAGCTCGAGCGTCAGCAAGTTCTTGAACCTGGAGCTGTCGGCGCTCGAGGAAGACGGTTCCGGCCGCATCATCTCCAGCCCGCGCGTCATCACCGCCGACCAGGTTCAGGCGGTCGTCGAAGCCGGCGAGGAATTGCCCTACCAGCAAGCGACCTCGAGTGGCGCGACGTCCGTGTCGTTCCAGAAGGCGCAGATCCGCCTGCAAGTCACGCCGCAGATCACGCCGGAGGGCAATGTGATCCTGGACGTTGACGTCAACAAGGACAGCGTCGGTCGCAGCACGAGCGCCGGCTTTGCCATCGACACCAAGCACGTGAAGACGATGGCGTTGGTGGAGAACGGCGGGACCGTGGTGCTGGGTGGCCTGTTCCAGCAGACCGACACCAGTACCGTGGACAAGGTTCCGCTGTTGGGCGACATCCCGTTCCTGGGTAACTTGTTCAAGAGCACGACGAAGCTCTCGCAGCGCTCCGAACTGCTGATCTTCATCACGCCGCGCATCATCACCGATCGCACGACAATTCATTGATCCACCGATGACGATGCGGGCGCTGTCCTTGTCGCCACTCCTGGCGGGTTCGCTGTGCCTGGCCGCGAGTCCTTGACGGGGACGGTCGGCCGAGGCGCGGTCAGCATCACCCTGATCGGCATGCCCGGTTGTGGAAAATCCACGATCGGGCGACAACTGGCGCGTTTGCGCCAGTTGCCGTTTCTGGATTCCGACCACGAGATCGAGCGCTACCTCGGCTGCTCCATCCGCGAGTTCTTCGATCGCGAAGGCGAGGCGGCCTTTCGGGACGTCGAGGAACGCGTGATCGGCGAGACCCTGGCCGAACCCCAGCCGCGCGTCATCGCCACAGGCGGCGGCAGCGTGCTGCGGCCGGCCAATCGCGCGGCGATGAAGGCCGGCGCCACGGTCGTCTACCTGCACACCCAGCCCGACGACCTGGCGCGCCGGCTCAGCCGCGACACGGCGCGCCCGTTGCTGCAGGTGGCCGATCCGCGGCAACGCCTGCGCGACCTGTACGCCGTGCGCGATCCGATCTACCGCGAGGTGGCCGACATCGTCGTCGACACGGCGCACAAGTCGGCCGCGCTGCTGGTCAACCTGATCTCGATGCAACTGGACATGAGCGCGAGCCCTCGCGAGGACGCAAAATAGCGTCCGATGTCGACCTCTTCCGAACTACTCAACGCCGCGCCGAGCCGGGTGCAGATCGCCCTGGGCGAGCGCAGCTACCCGATCCTGATCGGCGGCGAACTGTTGTCCGACCCCGCCACCTGGGCGCCCCAGGCCAACGGCAAGGCGGTCGCGCTGATCGTCACCAACGTGACGGTGGCCGCGCTGTACGGCGCGGCGCTCGCCGCGGCGCTCGCGCCGCACTTCGCCCGCGTGCGCACGCTGGCACTGCCCGATGGCGAGGCCTACAAGGATCTCGCGCACCTGAACCTGGTCTTCGATGAGCTGCTGGGCCAGGAGGCCGATCGCCGCACCGTGCTGTACGCGCTGGGCGGCGGCGTCGTCGGCGACATGACCGGCTTCGCGGCGGCCTGCTACATGCGCGGCGTGCCCTTCGTGCAGGTGCCGACCACGCTGCTGGCGCAGGTCGACTCGTCGGTCGGCGGCAAGACGGCGGTCAACCACCCGCTGGGCAAGAACATGATCGGCGCGTTCTACCAGCCGCGCCAGGTCGTGTGCGACCTCGGCGTGCTCGACACGCTGCCGGACCGCGAGATGTCTGCCGGCCTGGCCGAGATCATCAAGTACGGCGCCAGCATCGACGCGGAATTCCTGGGCTGGCTCGAACGCCACGTCGACGACCTGCGCGCGCGCAGGCGTGACGCGCTCGCGCACGCGGTGCGCCGCAGCTGCGAGATCAAGGCCTACGTCGTCGGCGCCGACGAGAAGGAAGCTGGCCTGCGCGAGATCCTCAACTTCGGCCACACCTTCGGGCACGCGATCGAGGCCGGCCTGGGCTACGGACAGTGGCTGCACGGCGAGGGCGTGGGCTGCGGCATGGTGATGGCGGCGGAGCTGTCCGCGCGGCTGGGGCTGGTCGACGCGGCCTTCGCGCGCCGCATCGAGGCGCTCGTCTCGCGCGCGGGCCTGCCCGTGCGCGGGCCCGCGAGCATGAGCCCGCGGCGCTATCTCGAGCTGATGCGCGTCGACAAGAAGGCGCAGGGCGGCGACATCCGCTTCGTGTTGCTCGATGGCCCGAGCCACGCCAGCGTCCGCACGGCGCCGGAGTCCGTCGTCGTCGACGTGATCGCCGCGCTCACCGCCGGCGCCTGAAGCCCGCGTTCGACGTGACCGCCAGCCCGCCCGTCGAACGCCCGCCGTATGCCTGCGACCCGGCGCGATCGCGCGGCCGTCGCGTGCCCGAGTCGGCCGCGCCCACGCGCACCGAGTTCCAGCGCGATCGCGACCGCATCGTCCATTCCACCGCGTTCCGCCGCCTCGTCTACAAGACCCAGGTCTTCCTCAACCACGAGGGCGACCTGTTCCGCACGCGGCTGACGCACTCGCTGGAGGTCGCGCAGCTGGGGCGCTCGGTGGCGCGCACGATGGGCCTGGCCGAGGACCTGGTCGAGGCCATCGCGCTGGCGCACGACCTCGGACACACCCCGTTCGGCCACGCCGGCCAGGATGCGCTGGACGACTGCATGCGCGAGCACGGTGGCTTCGAGCACAACCTGCAAAGCCTGCGCGTGGTCGACGAGCTCGAGCTGCGCTATCCCGAGTTCGACGGCCTGAACCTGACGCTGGAGACGCGCGAAGGCATCCTCAAGCGCGTCACGCTGGCCCAGGCGCAGGCGCTGGAGGCGGTGGAGCCGGGCGGCGTCGGCCATCGCTTTGTCGCCGGCCTGCAGCCGGGTCTGGAGGCCCAGCTGACCAACCTGGCCGACGAGATCGCCTACAACACGCACGACGTCGACGACGGCATCCGCTCCGGCCTGCTCGATCCGGCGCAGCTCGACGACGTGCCGCTGTACGCGCGGCTGCGCGCCGAGGCGCTCGAGGCCCACCCGCGGCTGCGCGTACTGGCGCCCCGGCGAACCGTGTTCGAGACGCTGCGCCGCATGTTGTCGCAGATGATCTACGACCTGATCGCGACCAGCCAGGCGGCGATCGACGTTGCGGCGCCGGCCAGTCCGCAGGCGGTGCGCGAACAGCCCTTGCTGATGCGCTTCAGTCCGGCGATGCGCCACGAGAGCAGCGAACTGAAGCGCTTCCTGTTCGCCAACCTCTATCGCCATCCGGCGGTCATGTCCACCACCGACCGCGCGCGCGACGTCGTGCGCGCGCTGTTCGCGATCTACCTCGACGACCCGTCCGAGATGAGCGAGGAGTTCCGGCACGCGCTCGACCGGCCGCGCGCGGTGGCCGACTACATCGCGGGCATGACCGACCGCTTCGCGCTGAAGGAACACCAGCGCCTGACCGGGCAGGCGCCGTTCGGGGAGTGGTCATCGCTGGGCCGGCCGACGGCCTGAGGTCACCCCCCGGGTTCGCCGCCGGCCTGACGCAAAAGGGGTCAGCTAGACTGGGGCCATGGCCCGCCTGACCCGTCTCTCGCTCCCCGGCCTGCCGCATCACCTGATGCAGATCGGGAACAACCGCCAGGACATCTTCGTCGACGACGAGGATCGGCAGGCCTGGTGTGCGCACCTGCGCGAGGCCAGCCTGGTGGCGCGGGTCGACGTCCACGCCTACGTGCTGATGGCCAACCACGTGCACCTGCTGGCGACGCCGCGCGACAGCGCCGACGGCCTCAGCACGATGATGCAGTCGCTCGGCCGCCGCTATGTCGCCGCCTTCAACCGGCGCCACGGCCGTACCGGCACGCTGTGGGAAGGGCGGTTCCGGGCGGCGCTGGTCGATCCGGACGATTCGCTGCTGCCCTGCATGCGCTACATCGACAGCCACGCGCAGCGTAGCGGCCTGGTGGCGGAGGCCGCCGACTATGCGTGGTCCAGCTGCGCCCACCACCTGGGGCGTCGGCGCGACCTGTTGATCGTCGACCATGCGCGCTACTGGGCACTCGGCAACACGCCGTTCGAGCGCGAGGGGGCCTATCGTGGCTTCCTCGACGAGGGCGTGAGCCAGCGCGAGGCCCAGGCGATCTCGCAGGCCACGCGCCGCGGCTGGCCCATCGCCGGCGTCGAGGGACAGCGCCGGCTCGCGGCGCAACTGGGGCGCGAGACCGTGCCGCGCCCGCGCGGGCGTCCCCGGCGCGCCGCCGAGCCAGCTCTTTGACGCGACGCCAGGCCTGCGTCCCCGCGGCCTGGCGCGAAATACCTGAGTGATTCATTGGGCGACCGAGCCGTCCTGGCGGTCGGCCGATGGTTGCGCGCGACAGCCGAAAGCTGGTTCGACCGCCGGTCCACGGCGAATATCACCATCTTGGTGCGTAAATGATGTCGCATGGCGGTCAATTAAACTATGGCCCCATTAAACAGTGCACCATCACCGAGCAATCTAGTTAATTAACACTGACCCTTATTTAATGGCTTTGCCGCGATGCAGAGCCTCGTTTAGTCTTCGGGTTTTCCAGCGCCGAAAGGACCCGCCATGAGCAAGGCCGCCCAAGACCAGGCCCACACGACGACCGACATCGCCACCGCGGCCGCGGGGGGGTTGTACGACGCCAGCAACGAGAAGGACGCGTGCGGTGTCGGCTTCGTCGCGCACATCAAGGGCCAGCGGGCGCACTCGATCGTCAAGCAGGGCCTGAAGATCCTCGAGAACCTCGACCACCGGGGCGCCGTCGGCGCCGACAAGCTGATGGGCGACGGCGCGGGCATCCTGATCCAGATTCCCGACGAATACTTCCGCGCCGAGATGGCCGCCCAGGGCATCGAGCTGCCGCCGCCCGGCGAATACGGCGTCGGCCAGATCTTCCTGCCGAAGGAGCACGCCTCGCGCCTCGCCTGCGAGCAGGAGCTCGAGCGTGCCGTCAAGACCGAGGGCCAGGTGCTGCTGGGCTGGCGCGACGTGCCGGTCGACCGCGAGATGCCCATGTCGCCCACCGTGCGCGCCAAGGAGCCGGTGCTGCGCCAGATCTTCATCGGCCGCGGCGCCGACGTGATCGTGCCCGACGCGCTGGAGCGCAAGCTGTACGTGATCCGCAAGACGGCCTCGGCGGCCATCCAGGCGCTCAAGCTCACGCACAGCCGCGAGTACTACGTGCCCAGCATGAGCTGCCGCACCATCATCTACAAGGGCCTGCTGCTGGCCGACCAGGTGGGCAAGTACTACAAGGACCTGGCCGACCCGCGCGTGGTGTCGGCGCTGGCCCTCGTGCACCAGCGCTTCTCCACGAACACCTTCCCCGAATGGCCGCTGGCCCACCCGTACCGCATGGTGGCGCACAACGGCGAGATCAACACCGTCAAGGGCAACTTCAACTGGATGCGTGCCCGCGAGGGCGTCATGAAGTCGCCGGTGCTGGGCGAGGACCTGAAGAAGCTGTACCCGATCAGCTTCGAGGGCCAGTCCGA
>Ga0075370_10001199_pt1 | contig 10934 bp, 10 predicted proteins | sample EndMethybrTD3035_FD_71398 | JGI IMG/M metagenome (GOLD analysis project Ga0075370, IMG submission 71398) | Populus endosphere microbial communities from Tennessee, USA - Endosphere MetaG P. TD hybrid TD303-5 | ecosystem: Host-associated > Plants > Roots > Endosphere | place: USA: Tennessee... | reverse complement strand
CGTCGCTCAGGTCGGGGCGGTGGCCTTCACGTGTGTGGATCACGAGCATGCCCGCCGCGCGCGCGGCGGGCATGCTCGTGATCCACACACGTGAAGGCCACCGCCCCGACCTGAGCGACGCGCCGCGCGCGAAAGTCGAGCGTGGCGCACCGAGTCTGCGCATCGGTGCACCGGGACCGATGGGTCGCATCCTGATCCGCGGCGAAGCGGGGCACGACATCATCCCCGAGCTCTATCCGATCGCCGGCGAGCCGGTGATCGACAAGCCGGGCAAGGGCGCGTTCCATGCCACCGAGCTCGGGCCGATCCTGCAATACCACGGCATCGCGGAGCTGATCGTGTGCGGCGTGACCACGGAGGTGTGCGTGCACACCACCGTGCGCGAAGCGAACGACCGCGGCTATCGATGCATCGTGCCCGGCGATTGCTGCGCTTCGTACTTCCCAGAGTTCCACGAGGTTGCGCTGCGCATGATCTCGGCGCAGGGCGGCATCTTCGGCTGGGTGAGCGACTCGACGCGCATCCTGCATGCGCTGCACGCGGCCGACGCCGCCACCCAGCTTCCGCCGCCGATCTCGTTGCGCGCGGCCTGACCGCTTGCGATTCGCGAAGAGGGCCGCGCTCCTCGCGAACCGCACCGTGCCGCGGCAGGAGGGAATAGTCCATGACAAGCAACACGTCTTCAACCAGCGCTCCGACGGCAGCGGGCGGCCCGGTGCTCTGGGCCAGCGGCGACTGGAATGCGTTCTTCGGCTTCGGCACCAACATCCTGGTCAACCTTCTCGTGCTGACCGGGCTGCTGCGCTTTGTGCTGAAGATGCCCGACGCGATCGTGTTCGGACGCATCCTGCCCGCCGCCGGGCTGATGCTGTTCCTCTCGACCGTGTACTACGCGTACCTCGCCTGGAGCCTCGCGAAGAAGACCGGGCGCAGCGATGTGTGCGCGCTGCCCTCGGGCATCAGCGTGCCGCACATGTTCGTCGTCGTGTTCGTGATCATGCTGCCCATCAGCATCAAGACCGGTGACCCGATCAAGGGTTGGGAAGCCGGGCTGACGTGGGTGTTCGTCCAGAGCTTCGTGCTGATGGCGGGCGGCTTCGTCGCGCCGATCATCCGCAGGATCACGCCGCGCGCGGCGCTGCTGGGCACGCTGGCAGGTGTGTCGGTTGCGTTCATCGCGCTGCGCCCGGCGCTCGAGATGTACATGACGCCAGCGCTCGGCGTGGTGTGCTTCTCGATCATCCTCGTCAGCTGGTTCGGCGGCGTGCGCTGGTTCCGCGGCGTGCCGGCCGGGTTGGTGGCGATCGCGGTCGGCTGCCTGATCGCGTGGGGCTCCGCCGCGCTCGGCATGCCCGTGGGCGGCATGAGCCTGGCCAACCTCTCCGCGTCGTTCGCGAACTTCGGCTTCTCGGTGCCGATCCCCGCGGTCGGGCATGTGTTCTCAGGCTTCGAGTTCCTCGGCGTGATCCTCGTCACCGCGATCCCGTTCGGCATCTACGACCTGGTCGAGGCGATGGACAACGTCGAAAGCGCGGCTGCCGGCGGCGATCACTTCGCGACCACGCGGGTGCTCACGGCCGACGGCGTGGTCAGCCTGATCGGCTGCCTGATGGGCAACCCGTTCATCAATGCCGTCTACATCGGGCACCCCGGCTGGAAGGCCATGGGCGGGCGCATCGGCTACTCCGCGGCGACCGGCATCGTCGTGCTGGTGATGTGCTGGCTCGGCATCATCTCGGTGATGACCTCGCTGATCCCGGTGGTCGCGATCGCGCCGATCCTGCTCTACATCGGCATGCTGATCGGTGCGCAGGCGTTCCAGGAAACACCGCGCAGCCACGCGCCCGCGATCATCCTCGCGTTCATGCCGCACCTCGCGGCCTGGGGCAAGCTGCAGATCGACAACGCGCTCGGCGCCGCGGGCACCAATGCCGCCGCGGTGGGCCTCGACAAGCTCGCGCAGACCGGCGTTCTCTACAAAGGCCTCGAGGTGCTGGGCGGAGGCGCCATCCTCGGCGGGCTGGTGCTCGGCGCGATCGCTGTGTTCATCATCGACCGCGAACTGGTCAAGGCCGCGGCCTTCGCGGTGGCCGGCGCGCTGCTGACCTTCTTCGGCTTCATGCACGGCGAGCACATCGGCATCGGCCAGAGTCTTTCGGTGGCCGGCAGCTACCTTGCGTTCGGCGCGGTGCTGCTGGCCTGCGCAAAGCTTGCGAGCGTTGAACCGAAGCCGGCCGAGCACGCCGAGCCGCATGCGGCAGCCCAGGGAGTTGCTGCTTAGCGCGCGCTCAGGGGGTGGATTCAGTGCGCGAGGCGCACATCCACGCTCAGTGCGTCGAACACGAACTGCGTGAACGCGCGCACGCGGGCGACCTGGCGCAGGTCGGGGTGGGTGAGGATCCAGACCTGCGTATCGAGTGCGGGGTCGGGCGGCGCGAGCCGCACGAGCTCGCCGCGCGCATCGGCGAGCGGGCACAGCAGCAGCCCGGCGCCGAGCCCATGCGCGACTGCGTCGACCATGCCGACGAGGCTGTCCACTCGCATCGCCACGCGCTCCTCGGCCACGTGCTTGCGCAGCCACTTCGCCTGCTCGAGATGGGCGAGCGACTCGTCGGTGCCGACCCAACGGTACGACGCGATGTCGGCATGGCGGCCCAGCGATTTGAGATAGGCGCGTGAGGCGTAAAGCGCGGTCTGGATGTCGCCGACGCGCCGCCCGACCAGGTTCGGCGGCGGCCGATTGGAGCCGCGCAGTGCGACGTCCGCCTCGCGCTGCGTCAGGCTCGAGAAGCTGTTGTTGATCGCCACCTGAACCTGCACGCCGGGGTGCGCGGCGCTGAAACGCGCGAGCACCGGCATCAGGAGGCCGTGCAGCAGCGTGTCGGTCGTCGTCAGGCGGATGGTTCCGGTGACGGCTGCGTCGAGGCCGGTCAGGTGGCGCTGTGCGGCTTCCACCTGCTCGTCGAGCCCCACGAGGTGTTCGTTCAGCTCGTTGCCGGCCGTGGTCAGCGCGTAGCCGCCGGGCAGCCGGTCGAACAGGCGCACGCCGAGCGCGGCCTCGAGGCTTGCGATGCGGCGCAGCACGGTCGAGTGGTTGACGCGCAGTGCACGTGCCGCAGCCGCGATCGAGCCGCCGCGGCCGACCGCGGTGAAGTACTGCAGATCGGCCCAGTCGAGCGCAGGGGGAGCGGTGGCGAGGTCGCGCGATGGACTATGCATATCTGCAGATGAAAGCTGCACAGATCGTGAATGTACATGCAGCGATGCGGAACCTACATTGACCTCACGGCGCCGACGTTCACCCCATCCACCTCCTGCAAGGAACCTCATGAAGCTCTACTACTCCCCTGGCGTGTGCTCGCTGTCCCCGCACATCGTGTTGCGTGAAGCCGGCATTGATGCGGAACTGATCAAGGTCGACATCCACAAGCACGTGCTCGACGACGGGTCGGACTTCTTTGCGATCAATCCTCGCGGCTACGTGCCGATCCTCGTGCTCGACAACGGCGAGCAGTTCTCCGAAGGACCGGCGATCGTGCAGTACCTGGCGGACCTGAAGCCCGCCGCCGGCCTCGCGCCGGCGAACGGCACCATGGCCCGCTACCGGCTGCAGGAGTGGCTGAACTTCATCACGACCGAACTCCACAAGACCTTCGCGCCGATGTTCGACGCGAGTTCGCCGGACACCGTGAAGGCCGCCACCGTCGCGAAACTCGCGAAGCGTATCGACTGGGTCGCGCAACAGCTCGACACCAAGCCGTACACGCTCGGCGATCAGTTCAGCGTGGCCGACGCGTATCTGTTCACCATCCTGAACTGGTGCCGCGGTGCCGGCATCGACCTGAACGACTGGCCGGTGCTGGCGGCGTATCAGAAGCGCGTTGCGGCTCGCCCGGCGGTTCGCGAAGCGATGCGCGCCGAAGGTCTGATCCGTTGATGCGGCCTATCGTGGATGCAACGATGGACGAATTCGTTCTGGTCAGCCACGTGCTGTGCCCCTATGTGCAGCGCGTGGCCATCGCGCTGCACGAGAAGGGCGTGACGTTTCGCCGCGTCGACGTCGATCTCGCGAACAAGCCGGACTGGTTCGTCGCGATCTCGCCGCTGGGCAAGACGCCGCTGCTGCGCGTGAACGACGCGGTGATCTTCGAATCGGCGGTGATCCTCGAATACCTCGAGGAGACGACGGTACCGGCGCTGCATCCGTCCACGCCGCTGCAGCGTGCCGAGCATCGCGGCTGGATCGAGTTCGCGTCGAGCGTGCTGAACGACGTGGCGGGCCTGTACAACGCCGTCGACCCGGCGGCGTTTGCAGCCAGGCTCGGCGTGCTGCGCGCGAAATTCGAGCGTGTCGAGAACCACCTCGGGCCGGGACCGTTCTTCGACGGCGCGCGTTTCAGCCTGGTCGACGCGGCGTTCGCGCCCGTGTTCCGCTACTGGGAGGTCTTCGACGAGATCGCCCCCTTCGGCACGTTCGAAGGGCTCTCCAAGGTACGGGCCTGGCGCGCGGCGCTTGCGCGGCGCGAGTCGGTCCGGCTCGCTGCCGCGCCAGACTACGCGGCGCGGCTGCATGGCTTCCTGCGGGCGCGGCCCTACTTCTCGACGAACGCGCGTTCGATCACGTAGTGCCCGGCGTCGCCGATGCCCTGCGAGATCTCGAAGCCCAGACCGTCGAGCACGACGCGCAGGTCGGCGAGCATCGCCGGACCGCCGCAGATCATCGCGCGGTCGGTCTGCGGGTTCAGCGGCGGCAGGCCGATGTCGTTGCAGAGCTTGCCGTTCTCGATCAGCGTCGTCAGCCGGCCCTGGTTGCGAAACGCCTCGCGCGTGACGGTCGGGTAGTAGATCAGCTTCTCGCGCACCTGCTCGCCGAGATAATCGTGCTTGGGCAGTTCTTCGGAGATGAACTCGCGATACGCAAGCTCGCTGCCGATGCGCACGCCGTGGACGAGGATGACTTTCTCGAACCGATCGTAGGTATCGGGGTCGCGGATGATGCTCATGAACGGCGCGAGGCCGGTGCCCGTGGCGAACAGGAAGAGGTTCTTCCCCGGCAGCAGGTCGGTCAGCACGAGCGTGCCGGTCGGCTTGCGGCCGATGAGCACTTCGTCACCGACTTGCAGGTGCTGCAGGCGAGAGGTCAGCGGACCATTGGGGACCTTGATGCTGAAGAACTCGAGCTCCTCTTCGTAATGCGCACTCGCGACCGAATAGGCGCGCATCAGCGGCTTGCCGTCGACCATGAGGCCGACCATCACGAAGTGCCCGCTTTCGAAGCGCAGGCTGGGCGCGCGCGTGCAGGTGAAGGTGAAGAGCGAATCGTTCCAGTGATGAACGCTGGTCACGCGTTGGGTGTCGAAAGCCGCCATGTCGGGTGAGGTGCTGCGTGGAGTGTCGAAGATTCCGAGGCCGTCATTGTCCCTTGAAGTCGGCGTCGCGTTTGTGCTGGAACGCCGCGATTCCCTCGGCCTTGTCCTTCGCCTGCATGCACACGACATGCAGCTCGTTTTCGTAGCGGATACCTGCGGAAAACGGCATCTCGAGCGCAGCGCGCACGGCAGCTTTCACCGCCTGCGTGGCGATCGGACTGTGCGCTGCGATCTTTTTTGCATATGCAAATGCACGCTCGTCGGCCTGAGCGTCATCGACGACTTCCTCGACCAGGCCCATCGCGAGCGCCTGCTCGGCAGTGACGTGATCGCCCGACAGCATCAGATGCATCGCGCGCCCGGCGCCCACCATGCGCGGCAATATCTGCGATGCACCTCCGCCGCCCACCCAGCCGCGTGTGACCTCGGGCGCGCCGAGCTTCGCGCCGCGCCCGGCGATGCGCACGTCGGCAGCGAGGGCGATCTCGAGGCCGCCGCCGAGCACCCAGCCGTGCAGCAGTGCGACGACCGGCTTGCGGATCTCGCGCACCACCGCGGCGTACTCGATGCGGTTGCGGAAGTCCCAGACACCGCGGTCTTCGGCCAACGCGTTGAGGTCGCTGCCTGCCGAGAACGCGCGCACGCCGCCGCCGCGGATCAGCACGACGCGCACGTCGTCGCGTGCATCGGCTTCCTTGCAGACTGCAGCGAGCTGCGCAGCCATCGCCGGCGTGATCGCGTTGTGCTTGTCGGGCCGGTCGAGCACGATCGTCGCGATCTGCGCATCGACTGCAAAGGTGACCTGTCCGCTCATCGTGCTTCTCCGTGGGCCTGCGCCCGGCGGGCGACTTCGCGCACGACGATGGACACGTCGCGCTCGATCTCGCCGCTGCGCTCCATCGCCTCGAAGCGTTCGATCACTGCATCGAGTTGATCGAGCCGCAGGCCGAGCTCCTGGGCCAGCGCGGCGGCGGTGCGCATGTCCTTCAACTGATAGGCGGCCGGGCTGCCGGGGGTGAAGTTCCCGTCGACCATGCGCTCGCCGAGCACGCGCAGCACTTTCGAATCGGCGAAGCCGCCCATCCAGGCCTGTCGCACGGCGGCCGGGTTCGCTCCGCCGCGTTCGACGAGCGTCAGCGCCTCGGCAATGGCCACCAGCGTGCCACCGACGATCACCTGGTTGGCGAGCTTGGCAAGCTGCCCGCTGCCGGCCGGGCCGAGCAGCGTGGCCTGTCCGAGCGGGGCGAAGAGCGGTGCGGCACGCTCGAAGTCGTGCGCCGATGCGCCGGCCATGATGGCGAGCGTTCCGTCGCGCGCGCCGGGTTCGCCGCCGGAGACCGGCGCGTCGATGTAGCCGATGCCGCGCGCCGCCGCGCGGGCTGCCTGCGCCTTGGCAGTCTCGACCGGGATCGAGCTCATCACGATCAGCAGCGCACCCTCGCGCAGTGCCGTGATCGCCGCGTTGTCACCGCCTTCGAACATCACGCTGTCGATGACAGGGCCGCTCGACAGCATCACGATCGCGGCGTCGGCCCCTTCGAGCGCGCTGCGCACGTCGGAAGCTGGACGAACACCGTGCGGGCCGAGTGCGGCGACCTTCGCGGGATCCCGATTCCACGCGGCGACGTCGAACCCCGCGAGCGCCAGGCGGCGCGCCAGATGCGCGCCCATGATCCCGGTCCCGATGACCGCGACACGCTTCATGCCAGGTTCGCCGCCTTCTTGATCAGCGTGACCGTCGCCATCTCGGGCGACTTCTTGTAGTGCGGGTCGAGCGGGTAGCAACCCGAGACGAGGCCGTTGCGCGGTGCCGTCGTGCAGTCGCTGAAGGTGCGGCACAGGCGCTTGCGCTGCACGCCGCGGCCGGACAACACGTCGGCCGGCAGCTCGGGATACGAGAGCACGAGCCGGCCGAGGCCGACCAGGTCGACCCAGCCCTCGCGGACCACCGCCTGCGCGACGTTCGGCAAGAACTCCTGCAGGTAGGTGTAGCCGCTGCCCATGAACATCAGCTCGGGAAACGCGCGCTTGAGATCGCGCGTGACGGCGAGGTGCCGCATCACGCCGAACAGCGGGTCCTCGGGCGGCTGGTAGCCGTCGGACGGCGGGTACAGCGCGGGGCGTGTCAGATGCGGGTTGTAGTAGGGGCTGCCGAGCGTGATGTTGAACATCTTCACGCCAAGGTCGCGCGCGATTGCGATGACGGCCTTGGTTTCGCTGAGGTCGATCGTGAGCGGATCGGCTTCCTCCAGACCAAAGCCCCAGCGGTAGGGCAGCGAGTGTTTGTCGGGCACGCCGGGCCCGAGCGAATCGGGGCCCGATTGTTCGGGATCGGGCTTGAACGGAACGAAGTCGGCCGCCGACATGCGCACCCCGATCTTCAGCCCCGGCGCCTCGGCCTGGATGCCCTGCACGAGTTCGCGCAGGAAGCGCGTGCGATTCTCGAGCGAGCCGCCGTAGTCGCCGGGCCGCGTCTTCGCCGAGAGGAATTCATGGCCGAGGTAGCCGTGGCAATGCTTCAGGTCGACGAAGTCGTAGCCGAGCTTCTTTGCGCGCTTGGCGGCAACGATGTAGTCGTCGATCAGCGCGCGGATTGCGCCGTCGGTGAACACGTGCACGTCGTCGCCGAGATGAAACTTCGCATCCAGCACCGGATGTCGGTAAAGGATCTTCGGCTCCATGCGCTTCTTGTCGTTGGGCTTGGCGAAGCGGCCCGAGTGCGTGAGTTGCAGCCCGATCACGAGGCCCTTGTCGTCGCCCGCCGACTGGCGGTGCGCGGCGATCAGCTCCTCGCGCAGATCGCCGATCGCTTTCTCGGTGGCGTCGGTCAGCATCAGCTGGTTTGGGTTCGCGCGCCCGTCGGGCCGCACCGCCACGGCTTCGCCGCCCCAGATGAACTTCGCGCCCGAGAGGCCGAAGTTGCGCCAGCGGCGGCGCGTGTTGTCCGAGGGCAGGCCGTCTTCGGTGCCGTCCCAGCCTTCCATCGGATGGATCGCGAACCGGTTGCCGATCGCGAGGCCATCGATCTCGAAACCCGCAGCGAGCGGCGAGGTGGGGCCCGAGGCGACGATGTCGTCGCACGGCATGTCGATGCCGAGCGATTCGAGGTTGGTGCGGAACCCGGCCGGGGTCTGCAAGGATTTGATCTTGGTGTAGTCGCCGAACTTCACGGTCTTCCCTTCATCACGGGCGCAGATAGCCGAGGATCACTTCCGCGGCGTGGTCGCGGCGCCTGCGCAGGGCCGCCGGGGTATCGAGGGTCTGGCCGAACGCGGTCGACAGGGTCGAGCGGTTCGAGAAATAGAAGTAGCTCAGCGAGGCGATCGACAGGTACAGCTCGAGCGGATCGACGCCGCGCCGGAACTGCCCGGCCTTGACGCCTGCCTTCAGCAACGCGCCCAGGGTCTGCACCAGCGAGACCTGCAGCTCGCGCAGCCGCTTGCTCTGGCGCAGGAAACGCGCGCCCAGCATGTTCTCGCCGTTCAGAAGGCCCACCAGCCATGGATGCGTGTCGTAGTAGTCGAACTTGAAGCGCACGAGGCGGCGGATCGCCTCCGGCGGATCAAGTGCATCGAGGGCCAGTGCGGCTTCGTGCTGGCGCATGTCGATGTAGGCATGCTCGAGCACCGCGATGTAGAGCTGCTCCTTGCTCTCGAAGTAGTAATAGATCATGCGCTTGTTCGAGCGCGCGACCTCCGCGATCACGTCGATGCGGGCGCCGGCGAGGCCCTTGTCGGAGAACTCCGCGAGGCCCGCATCGAGGATGCGCTGGCGCGTTGCTTCGGCGTCGCGGATCGGCACGAGCACGGGCTTCGCGCGGGGGCGCATCGGCCGCATGGTGGTGGCGCCCGTCATGCGGCCTCCAGCTTCGCCAGGCGTGGCGAGCGCCGGGCCGGCGCTCGCGCAGAGAGCTCGGCGGCGAGGCCCATCGGTTCGGGGCGGAACAGCCGCGCGTCCATGGTCTTCAAGTCGGAAGCAATCAGCGGCTTGAAGCCCATGTGCGCGAGCACGTCGCGTTCGAGGTCGGCGCCCGGCGCGATCTCGGTCAGTGCGAGGCCAGCGTCGGTCGCGCGGAACACGGCTCGCTCGGTGACGTAGAGCACCTCCTGGCCGCGCTCGCGCGCATAGCGTCCGCTGTACGAGAGCTGCGTGACGCGCTCGACGAACTTCGCCTCGCGGCCCTCCTGCACGACCTTCAGCCTGCCGTCGGGCCACTCGAGCTTCAGCCCGCCGGCCGTGAAGGTGCCGCTGAAGATCATCTTCTTCGCGCTCTGGCTGATGTTGATGAAACCGCCCGGGCCGATGATTCGGCTGCCGAAGCGGCTGACGTTGACGTTGCAGTCGCGGTCGACCTCGGCGAACGACAGGAACGCGAGGTCTAGCCCGCCGCCGTCGTAGAAGTCGAACTGGTACGGCTGGTCCACCATCGCCCAGTAGTTGCGGCTCGCGCCGACTTCGTTGCCGCTGGCGGGTGCACCGCCGATGAGTCCTTGTTCGTTGGTGAGCACCACCTGGTCGAGCACGCCTTCTTCGGCGCCGACGGTGGCGATGCCGGTCGAGATGCCCGAGCCGAGATTGCAGATCGCATCCGGCACCAGCTCCATCGCGGCGCGCCGCGCGATCACCTTGCGCGGGTCGAACGGCAGCGGCGCGATCTGCGACATCGGCACCTTCAGCTCGCCCGCGTAGGTCGGGTTGTAGGCGCTGTGATAGGTCTGCATCTGGTCGGGGTCGACGACGACCAGGTCGACCAGCATGCCGGGGATCTTGACCTGCTTGGCCGGCAGGGTGCCGCGTTTGGCGAGCCGCTTGACCTGCACGATCACCACGCCGCCCTGCGCGCGCGTGGCCTGCGCCATCGAGATCATCTCGCCGAAGATCGCCTCGTGCTCCATCGTCACGTTGCCGTCTTCGTCGGCGGTGGTGCCGCGCAGCAGCGCGACGTCGAGCTTGAAGGGCTTGTAGTGAAGCCACTCACGGCCGCCTATGGTGACGAGCTCGACCAGATCTTCGGTCGAGCGCTCGCTCTGGCGCGCGCCGCCGTGGCGCGGGTCGACGAAGGTGTGCAACCCCGCATGCGTGATGAGGCCGGGGCGCCCGGCGGCCATCTCGCGCATCAGCTGCGAGATCGCGCCCTGCGGGAGCGTGTAGGCCTCGACCTGGTTGGCGAGCGCCATCTCCTCGACGCGCGGGGAATCGACCAGCGTCCCGCATACGATGCGCTTGAGCATGCCCTCGTGCGCGAAGCGAGAGACGCCGCGCGAGCCACGGTCTCCGAGGCCCACGGGATGCAGCGAGGTGATGTCGCGCGGCACGCCTTCGGCGAGAAATCGCTTCTCGATCGCCGCGATCAGCGCCTCCGGCACGGCATGGCCGCCTCCGGAGCCGCCGATCACGATCGTGTCGTTCGATTCGACGAGTTGAGCGGCCTGGTCCGCGGTGACTACGCGCATGCTTTCGTTCCCGACGACGTCATTCGAATCGGAGGCGCACCATGCCGAGCGCGCCGAAGTCGGCCTCGACGGCGCAGGCGCCCGGCACCGCGACGGCGCCGGTGCAGCTGCC
>Ga0075370_10001197_pt1 | contig 10941 bp, 10 predicted proteins | sample EndMethybrTD3035_FD_71398 | JGI IMG/M metagenome (GOLD analysis project Ga0075370, IMG submission 71398) | Populus endosphere microbial communities from Tennessee, USA - Endosphere MetaG P. TD hybrid TD303-5 | ecosystem: Host-associated > Plants > Roots > Endosphere | place: USA: Tennessee... | reverse complement strand
GCGTCACTTCCATCTGCAGGCAGCCGTTGTGCGCGGTGACGACCTGGTAGCTGAAGCCGGCGGCGATCAGCAGGTCCGGCCGCACGATGCCTTCGCGCAATAGCCAGCCCGGGCCCAGCTCGCCGCCGAACTCCTCGTCGTAGGTGAAGTGCAGCTCGACCGCGCCGCGCAGCGGCAGGCTGGAATTCTTGAGCGCCAGCAGCGCGAACGTGTAGGTCGCGAAGTCGCTCTTGCTGACGGCCGACGCGCGGCCGTAGAGCTTGCCGTCGACGATCTCGGCGCCGTACGGGTCATGCGTCCAGCCTTCGCCAGGTGGCACGACGTCACCATGCGCGTTGAGCGCGATCTTGGGGCCGTAGGTGCCGAAACGGTAGCGCACGACGAGGTTCGTGACGGACTCCATGCCGCCGCGCTTCACGACGGCCGCGGGCACGACGTGCTTCTCGACGGTGAAGCCCAGCTCGGTCAGCAGCTCGGCCGTGCGGTCGGCATGCGGCGCGTTATTGCCAGGCGGCGTGTCGGTGGGGATGCGGACGAGTTGCTGGAGGAAGCGGACTTCTTCGTCGAAGTGGTCCGCGATCCATTGGGTCAGGCTGTCAGACATGTCGGTGCTCTTGAGTTGGGCGCAGCGGTGCGGCTACGGGTACCAGGCCCGCTTGATGAAGCGGAGTGTTTCGAGGCGGTTGTTCCGCCAGCGCATGAAGTAGATGCCACGGTCCTCTGTTCGCTCCTCGGGGCTACCAATCAGCACGAGCAGCGTGCTGTCCTTGCGGTAGGTCAGCGGCTGCAGCTCGTCATGAATGTTGGTGGCGTCCACCGTCGTGAAACCCTTCGGGTGAAAAACCTTGCCAGTCCGCACGTCGATGATGGCCAAGCCTGAACAGCTCGTGCCGCAGCCCCAGCCGGCAATGACGAAGTGCCCCGCAAAGTTGACGGGCTGCTTCGCCGCCTCGGCCAGGCGCGTGCGGAACAGGCGCGACCGCGGGTGGCTCTTCAGGTCGGGCGCCGCGTTGGCGCCGTCGTAGACCTCGGCGCGGTAGTCATCGAACTTTGGGGCGTTGGCAGGCAGGTCGGAGGGCCGGATGGTTACTTCGTTGTAGCCGTCGGCGGCGGTGGCGGCCGATGTTTGAGCGGCAGCGCCGCAGAGCGCCGCCGCAGCCATCAGCGTCGCGAATCCGCGAGTGAGGTTCATGGGGCGGCGATGCCTTCCACCATCTGCTGGAAGGCGGTTATCGCCAGCTCCGCATCGTCCACCGTCACCGACTCCAACGGGTTGTGGCTGATGCCTCCGTTGCCACCGCGCACGAACAGCATGGCCTGCGGCAGCAGCTCGTGCATTTTCATCGCGTCGTGCCCGGCGCCGGAGGGCAGGCGGTGCAGCGGCAGGCCCAGCGCGGCGACGGCGGCCTCCCAGCGGGACTGCCAGGCGGTGTCGCTCGGCGCGGCGTTGGCCGCCATCGTCGGCTGCAGCGTGAAGCTCAGGCCGCGGCGCTGGCAGATCGCGTCCAGCTCGGCGCGCACAGCGGCGTCCAGCGCGTCGCGGGCCTCGTCGGTCGTCGCGCGCAGATCCAGGCTGAAGCGGCAGCGGCCGGGGATGACGTTGATGGAGCCCGAGGGCACCTCCAGCATGCCGACCGTCGCGACGACGTCGGGCACGGCGGCGGCGCGTTGCTCGGCGAACAGGATCAGCTCGGCCACACCCGCGGCCGCGTCGCGGCGCTGGCCCATCGGCGTGGTGCCGGCGTGGCTGGCCAGGCCGACGATCTCGCCGGTGTAGCGGCGGCTGCCGTTGATGCTGGTGACGATGCCCAGCGGCAAGTCCAGGCTGTCCAGCACCGGGCCTTGCTCGATGTGCACTTCGACAAAGCCCAGGTAGCGGCTGCGGTCGCGCTTCAGCGCCGTGATGGCGGCCACCCGCGCCGGCAGGCCGGCGGCGCGCATCGCGTCGCGCAGCGTGATGCCGGCCGCGTCGGTCTGCTCCAGCCACGCGGGGTCGAAGGCGCCGGTCAGCGCGCTGGAGGCGAGGAAGGTGGCCGCGTAGCGCTGGCCCTCTTCCTCGGAGAAGCCGACGACCTCCAGGCCGAACGGCAGGCGCTTGCCCGCGCGGTGCAGCTCGCGCACGACGAGCATGGGTACGAAGATGCCCAGCCGCCCGTCGAAGCGGCCGGCGCGGCGCACGGTGTCGTAGTGGCTGCCGGTCAGCAGGCGTTGATCACCCGTGCCGTGGTAGACGCCGACGACATTGCCCACTGCGTCGCGGCTCACGTCGTCGAAGCCGCAATCGCGCATCCACGTCATCAGCTGTTCGGCGACGGCGGAGTGGGCCGGCGTCGCGTACGTGCAGGTGAGGAAGGCGGCATCCTCGCTGTGAGCGGCCAGCTCGGCGGCCCAGTCCCACAGCTGCTCGCCCAGCGCGGGTCGGGTGCCGAACTTGTCGTTCAGGCGGATCTCCGCGATGCGGTGAATCTGCCGCAGGCATTCGGCGCGCTCCACGTCCGGGTGGGCACGCAGCCGGCGCTCGAACGTCGCGATGATCTCGGCGCGCGTGAGGCCGGTGCCGCGCGGCCCGCGCACGGCCAGGATGAACGGAAAGCCGAAGCGCGCGTTGTAGTCGGCGTTGAGCTTCTGCAGCTTGGCGAACTCCTCCGGCGTGCAGGCGGTGAGGCCGGCCTTCTGCTGCTCGTTCGTGGACTCGGCCGTCAGCGCCCCCGCCACGGCGGCCTTGCCGGCCAGTTCGGGGTGGGCGCGGATCAGGCCCAGCTGTTCGTCCAGCGACGCTTCGCGCACGACGCGCGCCAGCGCCACCTTCAGCGCGGCCACCGTCTTGAACGGCCGCGAAGCCGCCGCGCGCTCGGCGATCCACGGCGAGTGTTCGTAGGTGCCGTCCAGCGCGGCGACGAAGTCGGCGGCGCTGGCCTGATTGAGTTGATCGAGGGTCATTCCCAGACGAAAGCGGTTTTGGGGTCGAAGGGATGCGCGGACTTCCAGTGCCGCGCGATGTCCAGCCGGCGGCAGACCCACACGCGGTCGTGCGACTCGACGTGGTCGAGGAACTTCTGCAGCGCGCGCAGGCGGCCCGGGCGGCCCAGCAGCCGGCAGTGCATGCCGATGCTCATCATCTTCGGGCTGTCGGCACCCTCTGCGTAGAGCACGTCGAACGTGTCCTTCAGGTACTCGAAGAACGGCTCGCCGTGGCTGAAGCCCTGCGGCAACGCGAAGCGCATGTCGTTGCAGTCCAGCGTGTAGGGCACGACGAGGTGCGGCGCGAGTTCGCCATTCGTCTTGCGCACCTGCAGCCAGAAGGGCAGGTCGTCGCCGTAGTAGTCGCTGTCGTACTCGAAGCCGCCGAAGTCGGCCACGAGGCGGCGCGTGGCGGGGCTGTCGCGGCCGGTGTACCAGCCCAGGCCGTGTGGGTCGCGGCCCAGCGTCAGGCGCTGCAGGCTCGCCATCGCCTGTGCCATGTGGGCGCGCTCGGTGTCTTCGTCGATGTTCTGGTAGTGCACCCAGCGCCAGCCGTGCGAGGCGATCTCGTGGTTCAGCTCGACGAACGCCTGCGTCACGTCGGGGCAGCGCTCCAGCGCCATGCCCACGCCGAACACCGTCAGCGGCAGCGCACGCTGCTCGAACTCCTTCAGCAGCCGCCACACGCCCACGCGCGAGCCGTACTCGTAGATGCCTTCCATGCTCAGGTGCCGCGCCGGGTAGCTGGCCGGGTTGAACATCTCGGACAGGAACTGCTCGCTGCCGGCGTCGCCATGCAGCACGGAGTTCTCGCCCCCCTCTTCGTAGTTGAGGACGAACTGCACCGCCACGCGGGCCTGGCCCGGCCATTGCGCATGCGGTGGGTTCTCGCCGTAGCCGATGAGATCGCGGGGATAGCGGGCTGTGCTCATCCCTACACTTTGCATCAAGCCGCAGCCACCACCAGGCCATGGAACCACGATGGGCAAACTGACAACACATGTACTCGACACCGCCAACGGCTGCCCCGCCGCCGGCATGGGCGTGCGCCTTTACCGTTTTGAGGCGGAAGGCCCCAAATGGCTGCGCAGCCTGCACCTGAATGGTGATGGGCGGGCCGACGGGCCGGTGCTCGAAGGCGCGGCCTTCACGGCGGGCCGCTACCGCCTCGTGTTCGAGGTGGCCGCGTATTTCCGCGCCCGCGGCGAGACGCTGCCCGAACCGGCTTTCCTCGACGAAGTGCCGCTGGACTTCGGCATCGCCGACGACGCCAGCCACTACCACGTGCCGCTGCTCGCGTCGCCGTGGAGCTACTCGACCTACCGTGGCAGCTGAGGACCTGATCCTCGTCTCGGTGGCCCGCACGAGCGGCAGCGTGCCGCGCGAGGTCGGCGCGTGGATGGGCGTCACGGCGCATGGCTTCACCGGCACCGTGGGCGGCGGGCATCTGGAGTTCGACGCCATCGCGCGGGCGCGCACGGCGCTGGCCGGCGGCGAACTGGTGGACGAGGTGCGCTACCCGCTCGGGCCGTCGCTGGGCCAGTGCTGCGGCGGCGTCGTGTGGCTGCGCTTCGAGCGCGTCGCGGCGGGTGAAGACCTGGCCACCCGCCTGCCGAACGAATCGCGGCGGCCCGTGGCCTTGTTCGGCGCCGGCCACGTGGGCCAGGCCATCGCCCGCATGGCGCGCGAGCTGCCGCTGGCGCTGCACTGGATCGACAGCCGCGACGCGCAGTTCCCCGACGAGCCGCCCGCGCCCGGCTGGCGCCAGGAAGCGCTGGATGCGCCGGCCGACGCCGCGGCCGACCTCGCACCCGGCTCGGCCGTGCTCATCATGAGCCACAGCCACGCGGAGGACTTCGACATCGTCTGCGCCTGCCTGAGGCGCCAGCGCGAGCGTGGGGACCTGGCCTTCATCGGCCTCATCGGCAGCCGCACGAAGTGGGCCAGCTTCCGGCAGCGGCTGGCGGCGCGCGGCTTCAGCGAAGACGAGTGCCGTCAGGTCGTCTGCCCCATCGGCGTGCCAGGTGTGGCGGGCAAGCAACCCGGCGTCATCGCGGTGGCCGTGCTTGCGCAGCTTCTCTCGCTGACGTGAACAAAGTCGCGGCCCATCCCACTGCGTTGCGCATTAGGGTTTTGCCTATCATCCTTCCACTGCGACGATTGCGGGCTTTGCGCCGGCGAGCCAGGACTTGTCTAGCGGTTTACGAATAAGGAGATCGTGATGCGCCCATCCAGCCCCGCAGGGTCACGGCAGGTCGGTAGCGACGCGCTGCAGCGTGGCGCCAGCGTCAGCACCGCCCACAAGCTGTTGCTGGCCTTTGGCTGGCTGACCGTGTTGGCGGTCGGCATCGGCGGTGTCGCCCTGCATGGGCTCGGCCAGGCGCCGGGCGAGAGCCAGGCCATGGCGCGCGTCGTCATCTGGGTGTTGCTGGTCGTCAGCGTGCTGTCCGGCGGCGTGCTGGCGGCGGTGCTGCCGCGCTCGACCACCCGTGCGCTCGGCGGTGAGCCCGTGGAGGTGGCCCGTCATCTGCGCCGCATCGCCGAAGGCGACCTGGCCTTCCCATTGCCGGTGCAGCCGGGCGACGACAGCAGCGTGCTGGCCGGCCTGGCGCGCATGCAGCAGCGCTGGGTGTCGGTCGTGGCCCAGGTGCGCGAAGGCGCCGAGGGCGTGGCCATGGCCAGCGCCGAGATCGCCAACGGCAACACCGATCTGTCCCACCGCACGGAACTGCAGGCCGCGGCGCTGCAGCGCACCGCCGGCGCGATGGAGGAACTTCGCCAGCAGGTCACGCTCAGCGCCAGCCATGCCGGCGAGGCCAGCGGCGTGGCAACGCAGGCCAGCGACGTCGCAGCGCAGGGAGGTGCCGTGGTGGGCGGCGTCGTGGAGACGATGCGCGGCATCAGCACGAGCTCCTCGCGCATCGCCGAGATCATCGGCGTCATCGACAGCATTGCCTTCCAGACCAACATCCTGGCGCTGAACGCCGCGGTCGAGGCGGCGCGTGCGGGCGAGCAGGGCCGGGGGTTCGCCGTCGTGGCGGGCGAGGTGCGCAGCCTCGCCCAGCGCAGCGCGGAGGCCGCCCGGGAGATCAAGCAGCTGATCACCGCCAGCGGCGAGCAGGTGCAGCGGGGCTCGCGCCAGGTAGACGGCGCCGGCGAGACGATGCAGCAGGTGGTGGATGCCATCACCAAGGTGGACCGCATCGTCAACGAGATCAGCGCCGCGAGTTCCGCCCAGGCCCGCCAGGTCAGCGACGTCGGCGAGGCCGTCAGCCAGATGGACCAGACGACGCAGCAGAACGCCGCCTTGGTGGAGCAGAGTGCCGCGGCGGCCGCGAGCCTGCGGGAACAGGCGCAGCAACTGGTCGATGCCGTCGCCTTCTTCCGGCTGCACGACACCGCCAATCCCGAGCGCGCGATGGCCGAGCTGGAAGGCCGGCTGGCGCAGCTCGGCGAGGCGCGGTTGCAAGGCCGGGAGCGCATCGGCGACCGTGAGGTGCCGGGCCTGTATTTCGGCGACCAGAAACTGAACAAGCACTACGTCGTCGTGGACGACATCAAGCGGCAACTCGGCGCCACGGCCACGTTGTTCGTGAAGGCCGGCGACGACTTTGTGCGCGTCAGCACCAACGTGCTGACACCCGAAGGCACGCGGGGCGTGGGCACGCCGCTGGCGCGCGCCAAGGCCTACGAGGCCGTCAGCCGCGGCCAGTCCTTCCGCGGCGAGGTGGACGTGCTGGGCACGCTGTTCGACGCGTGCTACAGCCCGATCAAGGACGGCCAGGGCCGCGTGATCGGCGTGAGCTACGTGGGCTTCAAGAAGGCCTGACCTCCGGCGGGCTTGCCCGCACGGCCTGAAGCGCGGGCCGGTACTGGAGGCTGGCACGGCGGCTGCATACACTTCGGCGCCAGTCGCAGCGGTGTCGGGAGTGACCACTCCTGCAGACGCGACGCTTGAGGCCCCACAGCACCCGCCGTGGTGGGGTCGTGCGAGATCACCACCGCGTCATGGACATCTACCTGCTCGACTGGGCCAACCTGCTGCTGCGCTGGCTGCACGTCATCACCGTCATCGCCTGGATAGGCGCGTCGTTCTACTTCGTCTGGCTGGACAACCACCTCGTCAAGCCCACCGCCGACGACCTCAGGGCCAAGGGCGTGGACGGCGAGCTGTGGGCCGTGCATGGCGGCGGCTTCTACAACCCGCAGAAGTACATGGTGGCACCGGCGAACCTGCCGCTCGCGGAAGAGACGGGCCGCTCCCGAGCTTCCGCGACCCCCTCGGGGGGCAGCTCGGTGCAAGGCGCCGAGCGTGGGGGCGGCGTTACTCTGCACTGGTTCTATTGGGAGAGCTACTGGACGTGGATGAGCGGCTTTGCGCTGTTCGTCGTGCTGTACCTCTTCAACGCCAGCCAGATGCTTGTCGACTCGCGCGTCTACGCCTGGGGTGCGCCGTGGCAAGCCGTGTGCGCGGCGCTGGGCTTCCTCGTCGTCGGCGTGGCCGTGTACGACATCGCCTGCCAGACGCTCGGCCGCACGCGCGACGGCCAGATCGGCCATGACGGCCGCGTGCTGGCGGTGGTCGCCGCCTTCGTCGTCTTCGCGAGCTGGCTCGCCTGCCAGCTGTTCGCCGGCCGCGCGGCCTTCCTCATCGTCGGCGCGACGCTCGCGACCATGATGACGGCCAACGTGGCGCACTGGATCATCCCTGGCCAGAAGAAGGTCATCGCGCAGATGCGCGCCGGCCAGAAGCCCGACCCCATCCACGGCCAGCGCGGCAAGCAGCGCAGCGTGCACAACACCTACTTCGGCCTGCCGGTGCTCATCGCAATGCTGAGCAACCACTACGGCATGCTGCACCAGCACCCGCACAACTGGCTCGTGCTGTGCGTGCTGATGGCCGCGGGCGTGGCGATCCGCATCTTCTTCGTGAAGCGGCACAAGGGTGTCAACAGCTGGGGCAGCGTGGCACTCGCGCTGGCGCTGCTGGCCGGGCTGATCGCCTGGATGGCGCCGAAGCCCGCGCCTGCAGCCGCGGCCGTCGCCCCGGTGACGCTGGAGCAGGTGCAGGCCATCGCCGCGCAGCGTTGCCTGGCCTGCCACACCGGCGAGGTCGCGCAGAAAGGCGTGCGCCTGGACTCGTCCGAGGGCTTGAGCAGCCACAAGGCGCAGATTTACCAGCAGGTCGTCGTGCAACGCGCGATGCCGCTGAACAACGCGACCGGCATCACCGACGACGAGCGCGCCTTGATCGGCCGCTGGGCGCAGCAGCCCTGACGCGCGTGGGCGCGGGCGAGGCTGGTGGGCGTGAGGAGCGCGGCTTCAACCCGCAGGCCTTGCTGGACGGCCAAGACAGCGCCAGCTTCTTCGCGCCGCTGGGAGATTTACTGAACGTTGGCCCTAGCTTCACGAACGTGAACGATTTCCGCGCCATGCTGTTGCTGTAGTCCTAGACTGGTTCGCATCCCGTGTCGGGAAGGAGTCCGCGATGACCACAGCCGCCGAGCGTTTCTTCGTCAAGCACAACGCCCTGCCGACCATGCCGGAGGTGGCCTCCCGGCTGCTGAAGAGCTTCGACGACGACAACGTGGGCCTGGCCCAGATCGCCGCGCTCATCGAGAAGGACTCGACGCTCACCGCGAAGGTGCTGCGCCTGGCCAACTCGGCGCACTACAGCCCGTCGCACCAGATCTCCACCGTCATGGACGCCGCCCACGCGCTGGGCCTGGAGGCGCTGCGCAACCTGGCCATGGCCGCCTGCCTCAGCGGCGCCTTCCCCAAGGTGCAGGGGCTGGACCGCACGGTTTTCTGGCGCCACAGCATCGCCACGGCCAACTACGCACGCATCCTCGCCCGCATGCTCGGCACCGACGACGCGACCGCCGACACCGCCTACCTTGCCGGCCTGATGCTGCGCACCGGCCAACTGCTGATGGCGATCGAGTCGCCGCAGCTGGTGGCCGACGTCGAGACCCATGCCGCCGAGCCCGGCAGCCGCTTCTCGCTGGAGGAGCACCGCTTCGGCTGCACGCATGCCGACGTGACGGCGACCCTGGCCGCGCACTGGCACTTTCCCGCCCCGATGGTCGAGGCCTTCAAGGACGCCAACACGCCGCTGGACATCCGCCCGTTCTCGCTGATCGCCGCCGTGCTGCACGTGGCCGAGGTGCTGGCCGATGCCGCCGAACACCACGACGAGCCGGTGCATGCGCTGAAGGTGGCCGTGCCGGAGCTGATCGAGCACCTGCACCTGGATCTCGACATGCTGGCTGCCAAGGTGGCTGCAGCGGGTGATCCGGCTGCAGAGGTCGAGCAGATGCTGCACTGAATCACGACGGCTTCCGAGCGCCCGCGCGCCGGGTCCGCGAGACCGCAGGCTCTGGGAGTCAGTGCTCTGCCGGGATGCCCGATCCGCCGTTCAACTTCGAGATCGCCCACCGCCGCTCGTTGACGTACTCGTACTTCATTTCATACGAAAAATCCGAGTCCAGGATCAGCAACGCGACCTTGAAGGGCTTTTCGGACTCCAGCGAATCCCGGAGCTGGCCCCCGATGCCGGTCACCCAATGGAAGAAGGGCTTGTGGGCGATGACGTCGACGATAGCGACACCCGCCGGGCTGACGTAGGACGCTTTGGCTCCAGGCACGTCGGCGTCGATCGCGATGCGAAGGTAGGCCCGCTGCCAGCTCGGGTTGATCGTGGGCATCTCCCGCGCGAACGCTCTGGCGAGGTCGACGACGAGCGCCGCGTTGCTGGTTTGAGCGGACATGTTCTTTGGCAGCCGGAGGTTGAGAGGCCTGGTACCTTGAGCGTCAAAGGCAGCCGGCCTCCGGCGCTGCGCTCGGTGCGCCGTAGCTGAGCCGCATCCAGCTGACGCCCGGCCGTAACACGAAGACGTGGTGATAGCTGGTCTCGCACAACTCGGGCAACGCCGGCCCGCCCAGCGCCGCCAGGATGGCCGGCACCGTGTTGCTGTGGCCGACGACGAGAACGGTGCCGGTCTGCGCCCGCACGGCGTCCGCCACCGCCTGCACATGGCCGGCCTTGGCGTCGACGACCTGCGGCTGGAGGCCCAGCGCCCTGGCCAGTGGCGCCGCCGTGTCGCGCGTGCGGCGGAACTGCGTCGTCACGATGGCATTGACCTTGGCGCCAGCCAAGGCCTGGGCCAGCGCCTGCGCCCGCCGCTCGCCGGCCGGCGTCAGCGCCGGATCGCCAGCGGGCTCGGTGCCGCGCTCGGCATGGCGCACGAGGATGACCAGATCGGGCGCTGCCGCAGCGGGCAGGGCCAGCGCGGCTGTCAGCAGCAACGCCGCGGGCAGGACGGACAGGGGCTTCATCGCATCTCCAGGCAAGGCCTCCCGCCATTCTCGCCATCGCCCGCCAGTTACCATCCCGGCCCCATGCCGCACGCCTTTGCACCACCGCCCCATGCCTTCGCCGTTTGAACTCCAGGTCGGCTGGCGCTACGTCCGCGCCGGCCGTGGCGGGCGGCGCAACCGCTTCATCAGCTTCATCTCCGGCGCCTCCATGGTGGGCATCGCGCTGGGCGTCATGGCGCTCATCGTCGTGTTGTCGGTCATGAACGGCTTCCAGAAGGAAGTGCGCGACCGCATGCTCAACGTCATCGCGCACGTCGAACTGCTGGACGCCGCCGGCCAGGCGCTGCCCGACTGGCAGGCCACCGCGGCGAAGGCGCGCGAGAACCCCGAGGTCATCGGCGCGGCGCCCTTCGTCGCCAGCCAGAGCCTCATCGCCCGTGGCGAGGACATGCGCGGCGCGGTCATCCGCGGCATCTCGCCGGCCGAGGAAGCCACCGTCACCGGCCTGGGCGCGCAGCTGCGCGACACGGCCTTCGCCAAGCTCGCGCCGGGCGCCTGGAACATCGTGCTGGGCGCCGAGCTGGCCCGCCAACTGGGCGTGGGCGAGGGCGACAAGATCACCATCGTCGCGCCGGGCGGCCAGGTCACGCCGGCCGGCGT
>Ga0075370_10001196_pt1 | contig 10942 bp, 4 predicted proteins | sample EndMethybrTD3035_FD_71398 | JGI IMG/M metagenome (GOLD analysis project Ga0075370, IMG submission 71398) | Populus endosphere microbial communities from Tennessee, USA - Endosphere MetaG P. TD hybrid TD303-5 | ecosystem: Host-associated > Plants > Roots > Endosphere | place: USA: Tennessee... | reverse complement strand
GATCTCGACCAACCCGCGGCTGCAGTTCATGGAGTTCTTCGCCAAGAACGTCGCCGTGCGGCGATCGCGCGCCGACGCGGTCCTGACCACGAACTCCGACGTCTTCCTCTCGGCAGCGCTCGTCGCCCGGCTGGCGGCGGCGCCGCTGGCGGACGAGCACGTCTACCGCGCCGTCCGCTACGACGTCGATCGGCATTGCGACTGGCACCGCGATCAACCGGAGGCCCGTGAGGCCGTGCTGGCGGATCCGAAGCACCATCTGCGCGTGAACGGTCTGACGGCGCCGGAGTTTTCGAACGCCGCCGGCGATTTCCTGCTGCTGACGCGGCGCACGTTCCAGCGGCTGCGCGGCTTCAACGAGACCGTCCGCTACGCCAAGATCCACAAGGACGGGCAGTTCTGCCATCGAGCCTGGATCGAGGGACTGACCTTCGACACCCTCGGGCCGATCTGGCACCTCGATCACGACGGCTCCTATTCGAACGTGGGCGTGCTGCGCGGCGCGCCCGATGCGCCGTACGGCCCCGAGTGGCCGTGGCGCGACACGTATCGCAATCCGGCGTCCTGGGGCGTGCGCGACGCGGTCGAGGACCCGTCCGGCGGCGCGATCACGTGGCTTCGTGTGCCGGCGAGTGGAGCCGTGATGGCGCCGGAGGCGACTGCGTCCACCGACGCGCCGGCCGTGCGACCCGAGGCGCTGGCGCGCGCGGTCGCGTCGACCCTCGCGGATGCGCCGCGCGCCGTCGCCGACTGGAGTGCGACGCTCGGTCTGGGACCGGCGAGCACGGTCGCGATCGTCGGGCCCGATTGGGCGACGCCGTGGATCGCCTCGGCGCTGGCCGCCGCGGGGCACCTGATCGCCGGGCTCTACACGCCGGACGCCCGCGTGGTCGGCTCGATTCGCTGCGGCTACGTCGCGCGGGCGCTGGAGACCGTCGGTGCCGCGGGCGCGAACGCGATCGTCGCGGGCTGGTCGGATGGCGGGGTCGAGGCACGCATCCGGCGCGCGGGCTTCGGCGGGCCGGTGCACGGCCTCGCGCCCGTCCCCGAGGATGCGCTCCCGCTCGAGCCGCCGGCGGAGCTCGCGATGCTGCTCGAGGCGCAGCGCGCCGAGGCCGCGATCGCCGACGGACAGGCCGGTGATCCGGCCGAGCGGGCGGCGCGCTTCGCGGCGCTCTCGATGCTGGCCGGCCCCGCCCGCCACGCGCACGCCTACGACGCGGCGCTGGCCTGGGAGCGCTGCGGACGCCCCGACGAGGCGACCCGCACCTTCGCGCACGTCCTCGCGGCCGAGGACGCCGATCCCGCGCTGCGCGGCCGCGCCCGCTTCCACCTCGGACGCCTGTGTTACGAGCGCGGCGATCTCGAGGCGGCGCGCGCGCACCTCGCCGAGGTCCTGCGCGAGACCCCCGATCATCGGCGGGCACGCGGCTACCTCGAAGCCATGGCGAGCCCGACGGCCGGCGGAGCCAGCTGACGTGCGCGTCCTCATCGTCCATCCGCTCGGGCTCCGCTTCGCCGGCTATCCCTACATCGAGGAGAAGGTGCGGGCGCTCGGGCCGCACGGGGTCGAGGTGGCGGTCGCGGCGCCGTTCAAGGACGAAACCACGATGGTCGACGGCCGCGCGCCGACCTTCGCGCGCATCCCGCTCGCGTTCGATCGCCGCGGCTGGATGACGCGCGACGTCCGACGCGCGATCGCGCGCTTCGATCCGGACGTGATCCATGTCTGGACGCCGCGGGCGCTGCCGTCACGGATCGCGCTCGAGGCGATGATCGCCACCGGGGCCGAGATCGTCGTCAACTACGAGGATCCCGAACACCTGCATTTCGAAGAGTCGGACGGGCCGTTCCGATCGCGCGAGATTCTCGCCCACCTCGACAAGGCCAACCCGACGCCGGACGACGTCGGCCGCCTGATGCGCGAGCTGCCGTGGGACTGGATCCTGGCGACCGCGCGCACGCCGTTCGGCACGCCGTTCCTCAACCCGCTGTTCTTCGGCCTGCTGAACCAGAGCGCGGCCGGCTTCACGGGCATCTGGCAGCCGTGGGTCGACGTGCTGCAGCAGCGTTTCCAGCGACCGGCGCTGCGGATGCCGCTCGCGGTCGATCTGTCGCGGATCGAGGCCCCGTCGCCGCAGGCGGTCGCCGAGGCGCGGGCGTCGCTCGGGCTGAGCCCGTCGACGCTGCTGCTCCTGCGCGCCGGCGTGCTCTACGCGTTCGTCGACGATCAGGGGCCGATGCTCGAGGGCTACGCTGCGTTCCTGCGCCGGCACCCGGAAGCGCGGCTCGTGATGTGCGGCCACAACTACCAGGAAGGACGGATCGCGGCCGCGCTCAATCGGCTGGGCATCGAGGAGCAGGTGCGCTGGCTCGGGTTCCTGGAGGCCGCCGAGTACAAGGCGCTGCTCGCCGCCGCCGACGTCGCCATGTGTCCCGGGTATCCGGACGAGTACAACCGCTTCCGTCTCGCCGGCAAGATCGTCGAGTACATGATCGCGGGCCGCGCGATGCTCTGCTACGCCAGCGGCATCGGCGAGGATCTCGTCGACGGCCGCGACGCGCTGCTCCTCGATCCGTACACGCCCGAGAAGGTGGCGGCGCAGCTCGAGCGCGCTGCTGACCCGGATCTGCGCCGCACGCTCGGCGCCAACGCCGCGGCGCTGGCGCGCCAGTGGTTCGACGTCGTGCCGCTCGCCGCCAGGCTCGCGGCGTTCTACCGCACCTGCCTGGATCAGGCCGCGGCGCACGCGGCGGCCAAACCGTCGTAGCCTGCCGCATGGCGATCCGCGTCGCCGTCAACCTTGCGTCGGCTGCCGACCGGTTTCGGGGCGGCACCGGCACGTTCGTCGACGGCCTGCTCGACAGCCTCGCCTCGCTCGGAGCCGCGATCGACGTCGCGATCGTCGCGTCGCCCGCCGCGTCGACGCTCGGGGTCTGGCGGCGGCCGGGGACCTCGTGGCGGCACGAGGTCTGCACGGATCCCGCGGCCACGTCGTTCGGCTTCGCGTCGCTCGGCGACGACGCCGCGGTGGCCGCGCTGGTGCGGCGGCTCGGCATCGACGTCTGGTTCACGCCACACACGCTGCCGGCGCCGCCGGTCCTCCCGTGCGCGACCGTCGGCGCGATCCTCGACGTGCAGCACGAGGATCTGCCGGAGCTCTACGCGCCGCGCGAGCGGGCCCGGCGCGCACTCGTCTACGAAACCATCGCGCGGACCTCGACGCGGGTGATGACGCTCTCCGCGTTCTCGCGCGAGCGGATCGCCGCGCGCTACGCCGTCGATCCGCGGCGCCTTGACGTCGTGCCGCTCGCTCCGCCGCGGTGGACGCGACAGCCGCACGCTGCGGAGGCGACGACGTCGCCGCAGCGTCCATACGTTCTGTATCCGGCGACGACGTGGCGGCACAAGAACCACGTCACGCTGATCGATGCCATGGCCCGCGTCCGTGCCGGCGGCCTCGACGTCGGCCTCGTGCTGACCGGCCTCGAAGGCGAGGCGCATCCGCATGTCATGGCGCACGTGGCCGCCCACGGGCTGGCGCCGTGCGTGACCTGGTTCGGGCACGTGGACGAGGATCGGCTGCGGGCGCTCTACGACGGGGCCGCGGTCGTGGCCGTGCCGTCGCGCTACGAGGGGTTCGGGCTGCCGGTCCTCGAGGCCCTGACGCGCGGCGTGCCGGTCGTGGCCTCTACGGCGGCCAGCCTGCCGGACGTGGCGGGCGAGGCCGCGATCCTGGTGCCACCGCTCGACGCCGCGGCGTGGGCGGAGGCGCTGGTCCGGGTGCTGACCGACGAGCGCCTGGCCGACGGGCTTCGGGCGGCCGGGGCGCTGCGGGCCCAGGCCTTCGGTCCGGCCGCGGCGTCCGCCAAGCTCCGCGACAGCCTCCTCCGGGCCGCTGCCGAGGGGCCGCGGTCGACGATGTCGCCCCGTCATTGCGGGCCGGATCGCAGTTTCGCCGCCTGCTGCCGATACTTCCTTCAGGCCCCTGCCGCCGGGACGCTCGAGGTGCGCGGGTCGGTGCCTGGGGCCGGGAACTGGACGATGACCTTCGAGGCGACTCCGATCGATGGCCCGACGACGCGCGACGTGCGCGACGGCCGCGGTCCGTTCGTCGCCACGTGGACGATCCCGACGGCGCCGGCGAGCCTGCGCCTGGACGTCCAGACCGGGGGCCGGGCCGACGTATCGGCGCTGGTGCTGCGCCTGATCGACGGGACCGTGCTCGACCTGCTGCCCTCCACCGAGGTGGGAGGACCCGAGGAAACGCTGGACGAGAGCCTCGCGCGCGCCGTCGTCCGGCTGAATGCGCTGGCCGACGCGCGCGGGCTCCGTCGCGTCGCACTCTACGGCGCCGGCAGCCACTCGCGGCTGCTGATCGCGCGTCTCGCCGGCGGACCGTGCACCGTCGCCGGCGTGATCGACGATGCGCCAGCCGCCGATCGCTTCGAGGATCTGCCGCTCGTGCCGCCCGCGCGCTGGGCGAGCCTCGGGGCCGATGCGCTGGTGCTGTCGTCGCGCGGCGCCGAGCCGCAGCTCGCGGCACGCGCCGCCGCGTGGCTGCCCGCCGGCGTGCCGCTGGTGCGACTGCACACGTAACGAGAGAGCCGATCATGTCGACCGCCGCCGCCGCCCACTTCACCGCCACCGCCACTGTCCAGGACGTCAAGAACTACTGGGACGCGCGCCCCTGCAACCTGCGCCACTCGACGGCGGAGGTCGGCACGCGCCAGTACTTCGACGAGGTCGAGGCGCGGAAGTACTTCGTCGAGCCGCACATCCCCGCGTTCGCCGAGTTCGCGAAGTGGAAGGGCAAGAAGGTGCTCGAGATCGGCTGCGGTCTCGGCACCGACTCGATCAACTTCGCGCGCGCCGGCGCCGATCTCACCATCCTCGAGCTGTCGAGCGCGAGCCTCGAGCTGTGCAAGAAGCGCTTCGACGTGTTCGGGCTGAAGGCGACCTTCTACCAGGGCGACGCCGAGCACCTGCCCGAGATCGTCCCGCCGCAGCACTTCGACCTCGTCTACTCGTTCGGCGTCATCCACCACACGCCGCGGCCCGAGCAGGTGATCGCGCACATCCGCGAGCACTACATGGGACCGCAGAGCGAGCTGCGGCTGATGCTCTACAGCAAGTGGTGCTGGAAGACGCTGTGGATCGTCGCCAGCTACGGCAAGGGCGCGTTCTGGAAGGCGCCGGAGCTGATCGCGACGCACTCCGAGGCGCAGACGGGCTGCCCCGTCACCTACACCTACACGTTCAACGAGCTGCGCCAGGATCTGCTCAAGGACTTCCGCATCGACAGCCTCGAGAAGGACCACGTCTTCCCGTACGTGATCGAGAAATACGTCAAGTACGAATACGAGCCGATGTGGTACTTCAAGTGGATGCCGGCGGGCCTCTTCCGCTGGTTCGAGCGCCAGGCCGGCTGGCACACGATGATCAAGGCGTCGCTGCCGGCTGCGCGCTGACGGCGGCGCGGCTTCCGGGGATCCCATGCTCGACGCCTCCGCGATCGCGGCGCTGGACTTCGGCGGCGGTCACGCCTGCACGCCCGAGGAGTACGCGTTCCTCGGCGCACTGGTCCAGCTGACGGCTCCGGCGTCGATCGTCGAGATCGGGACGAGCACCGGCATCGGCACGCTCGTGATGGCCGCCGCGCTCGTCGAGAGCGGCGCGACGGGAACCGGGTCGCGCATCACCACGATCGATCTGCCGCTCGGCCGCGCCACGTTCGCGGCCGGCCTGATGCGTAACCGCGCCGCGATCGAGGCGCGGATTCCGGGGATCGCGGCCGTGATCGACTGGCGGATCGGCGAATCGCACGCCGTCCTCGACGCCGTGATCGCCGACGGACGCCAGGCCGACTTCGTGTTCATCGACGGCGGTCACAGCGACGCCATCGTCCGCGGCGACTGGGCGCGCGCGCTGGCGCTGCGGCCGCGGGTGATCGTGCTGCACGACACCGTCCACCTGTCCGACGTCGCGCGTGTGGTGCAGGAGCTCTCGGCGCGCTATCCGGGCGTCACGATCAGCTATCCGCGGCGCGGCCTGGCCGCCGAGGGCTCGACCCCGGGGGATGACCAGGCCGCGTTCGGCCCCGGCTTCACGATCTTCACGAACCTCGAGCACGTGACCGAGGCCCGGGCCCAGGCCGCGCACGCCGTGAACCCCGCGGCACACGAGCTCGCGTCGGCGCTCCTGCACGATCGCATCGTCACGCCGGCCCAGGCCCGCCGCGTCGCGCCGCAGGCGGTTGCCGATCCGCCGCGCCTGCGCGAGCTCGAGATCGTCCTCAGCGGGCGCAACGACGACTACGGCGGCGAAGACTTCCACGAGCGGATGCTCACCGTCGCGGCGTTCAATCATGCGCGGCTGACCGAGGCCGGCGTGCCGCACCGCTTCACGCTCGTCGAGTGGAACCCGCCGGAGGGCAAGGTGCCGCTGATCGATCGGCTGCGCGAGCACCTGCCGTGGTGGCATCGATCCTGGGTCGTCAGCCGTGGCTGGCACCAGTGGTATCAGGAGAACCCGCGCCTCCAGTTCATGGAGTTCTTCGCCAAGAACGCGGGGATCCGCCGCGCCACCGGCGACTGGATCCTGACCACGAACAGCGACGTGTTCCTTGGCCGCGAGATCGTCGCGCGGCTCGCCGAGGGCCGGCTCGTGCCCGGGACGCTCTATCGCGCCTCACGGTTGGATCTCGATCGCGCCATGCCGCGCGACGGTGTGACCTGGGATCGGCTCGAAGACCCGGGGCACCTGCTGCGCGACAACGCGCCAGAGCCGCCGTACTACAACGAGGCCGCGGGCGACTTCCTGCTGCTCGATCGCGAGACCTACCATCGCGTCGGCGGCTTCAACGAGCGCGTCCGCTTCACCAAGATCCACAAGGACGGGCAGTTCTGCCTGCAGGCGCACCACCATGGTCTCGCCATCGAGTGGATGGGCCCCGTCTACCACATCGATCACGACGGCTCGTTCATCAACACCAAGCACACCTACCAGCCCGGGTTCGCCGACGCGCCGTTCGGCCCCGACTGGTCCTGCTGGACGCCGTACTGGAACCGCGAGGATTGGGGCCTGCGCGCCGCGATCGACGACCCGCAAGGCCGCACGACGTGGCTGCGGACGCCGGAGGAGAGCGGTCCGACGCTGAGCCTGGTCCTGCACGGTGGCGGTGACGCGTCGGCCCGTGCGGCGGCGATCGAGGGGCTCCTCGCCTCGTCGACGGCCTCGATCGAGCTGCTGCTCGTGGATCCGTCGCCGGCGTTGGCGGCCGCGGTCGCCACGCGGCGTGACCCGCGCCTCCGTACGATCGGCGAGCCGGATCTGGCGACACGCGCCGCACCCGCGGCGGCCTTGCGGACGGCGAGCTGCTGCGCGCGCGGCCGTCATCTCGTCTACCTGCCGGGGTCGGTGGCGATCGACGGCCTCGATCGCCTGCTGGCGCGACTCGGCCGCCTCGCGGCGGACGTCGCCGGTCCGGTCGTCCACGCGATCGAGGCGTCGCCGGACGTCGGTGCCCGCACCCTGACCGTCGTCAGCCGCCGCGCGCTCGATCGCCTGGACGGCGTGGATGCGCTCGCCGTCGATCCCGTCGGCGAGTTCGCCGCGCGCGCCCGCCGTATGTTCGGCGCGACGATCGTCGACGACGTGGCGGTCCGTGCCATCGCGTCGCTCGATGCGGTTCTGGCCGACGTGTCGATCGAAGCGACCTGGAACGCGCTCGGTGACGGCGGCGTCGTGCCCGCGACGGTGGCCGCCGACCTGATGCGGCGCGGCGAGCTGCTGACCGCGCACCTCCAGGCGCGCCTGAAGGCGCAGTTGCCTGAAACGGCCACTGACGTCGCGATGTTCGGGGTCGGTCCGCTGACGCCGTTCGCGATGTCGGCCGTTCGAGGCCTCGGCCGGCGTCTCGTCGGCGTCTACGCCGCCCACGCCGACGGCAGCGTGGCCTGCGCGGGCCAGACGGTGCGTCCGGCCGCCGAGCTCCACCTCGCCGATGGGATGTGGGTCGTTGCGGCGGGCGCCTCGCCGGACGACGTCACGGCGCTCCATGCCTGGGTGCCGATGGATCGCACGGTCCATCTCGCAGAGCCCACCTCGATCCGGCCGTCGTCGACGCCGTTCGCGACCTATCCCGCGCAGGAGGGACTGGCGCACGCGCGCGAGCGGCGCGCCGCGTCTGCATGGCTCCAAGCGGAGGCCGCGTATCGTGCCGTGCTCCGCGATCCCGGCTTCACCGAGGTCGGCGCGGCGCGCTACGAGCTCGCGCTGGTCCACGACGCGCTGGGCCGGACGCGCGAGGCCGAGGCCGGCCTCCGCTGGGCGCTGCGCCACTGGCCGGCAGAGCGTGCCACGATCGCCTACAACCTCGGTTCACTCTACGAGCGTCAAGGCCGCTGGCCCCAGGCGACGCGCGCCTTCGCCCAGGCGCTGCGGCTGACGCCGGCGCACGATCTGGCGCGAGTCGGCGGCTGCCACTTCCACCTCGGCGAGATCGCCCTGGCCGGGGAAGATGCGTCGCGTGCCCGCGAGCACTTCGTGCGCGCGCTCGCGGCGCTGCCGAATCACGGCAGGGCGCGGGCGCGACTCGACGCGCTCGTGATGACGTAGGAGCAGGAGAGCGCTGCGTCAGCGGCGCGGTCCAGGTTCTGTCGGCGGGGCGGTCGGCCACGGGCCAGCGATCGGCTCGACGGCGGCCAGGAGCTGGGGGAAGAGGAGCGCGTCACCGGAGATGAGCGTGACGACGAGGCTCGCGCCGGCCCAGGCGACCGAGCGTGGTCCGCTGCAGGCCAGCCAGAACGTCGCGCCGGATCGGTGGGCGATGCGAACCGCGCTGTGATCCATCAAGGCGTCCGCGGTCCACGGGCCCTGGACGGACCGCGACAGACAGGCGTCGCCAGGCGCGATCGCATGCTCGGTGCACGACGTCTGGGCTTCGGCCCAATCGAACGCACGGTCGATCGCCACTCGCGTGCCATCCTCGCGAATGACGGGGTGCGGATAGGCGCGGACTCCGGCGCCGTCCCGGTGCAGCGCGACCAGCGCCGGACCGGGGGCGACGGGTTCGAGGCCCGTCGACTCACGCCACCTCCAGAGGCCGCTGCCCGTCGCCACGAGCGCCGACGCGTCGTCATCCTCGATGGCGTGCATCGGCGCGATCGGGATCTCCCACACGCTGGGGGCTGCGCCTGGGTGGGGTCGGAACAGAAGATGGCGCGCCCCATCCCAACTCCACGCCAGTCGTCCTCGCTCACCGACGGCGATCTCGCCATCGATCCGTCGGGGCCACCCTTCGCCCTGACGCACGGCTCCGTCCGCATCGACCACATGGCAGCCCGAGCCGTCCACCTGCGTGACCAGTGCGAGCGCGTCGTCGAGGCGTGCCGCCAGCCGGCAGGCACCGAGGCCGCGAGTCGTGAGCACGAGCGGCTCCAGCATGGTGGACCAGGGGATGTCGGCGGCGGGCAGCCGATCGGTGGCGGGTGCCCACGCGTGCGGCAGCGCGAACAGGCAGAAGGGCAGTGGACTCCGGGGCACGCGAGCCGTCGGGGGCACGAACCTGGGGTCGAGCGTCAGCAGGCCAGTCTTGGCACGCATCAGGGCGTAGTCCGGAAGAAAGGGCACGATGGGCCGATCCGCCGTCGATGCGGAGGATGGCTCCGGAGGGGCGAGCCACGTGCGAAGGCCGGTGCGTGCTCGCGGTCCGCGAAGCAGCGGTGGCCGCGAGGCGCGAAGGCTCTCGACGCACCGGCCGATCGGGGAATCCGGAGAGCAGACGGCCGACGCTACCCGGGCCCACTGGACGGCCAGCGCGTTCAGCCCTTCCTGCGCCGGCGACAGGACCAGCTCGGTCGCCGAGAGAGCGGTCACGGTGCCCTCGGCTCGCGGGTCCGGGGAGGCCATGAAGTAGGAGGACGGCCGACAGAGCCGGGTCGGCCATCCGTGGCGTAGGGCGTCGTCGAGCGCCGCCGCGGCCGCATCGACCGCGGGCCGGACGTGTCGGGGCCACGCGATCTGCGCCGCCGCAGGGACGTCGCCCCAGATGTCCCGATTCGCCGTCGGTATCGCCTCCCGTGGCGTCGTCCGCAGGGCCGCGCACGCGGCGTGCATGGCGTCGAACGCGCGGACGAGCGACGCACGCGCGCGCGTCGGATCCGCGGGAACGGCGTCGGTGAAGGTCACGAGGCGGTCCGGATCGAGCAGCCGCAGGACGCGGGCCGCGTCGGGCAGCCAGCAGGCCGTCTCGGTCGTTGTGACGCGCCAGGCCTCAGCGGACGGCGAGGTCGGCGTCACTACAACGGGGCGTGCGGCTCTGGCGTCGAGTGCCTTCGATACCTCGGCGACGTCCAGGTCAGCTGCCGCCGCGTGCGCCGCCGAGTGTCCATCGAGCAGATCGCGCGCCGCCGCAGCCGAGAGCCGGGCGAGTACGGAGGTCGTGCGATCTGGCCGACGTGATGCCGTCCACAGCCGCGTCACCGCTCCGGCGACGTCCGCTCCCGACGGCGGCTGGAGCGCGATCGCAGCCTCGGAGAGCGAGATCGGCTCGACCGACGTCCCATGGAGAATGCCGCCGCCGGTCCCGTTCAGGAACCGCACGTGCGATCGCGCGGCGGCGTAGTCTCGCAGCCAATCGCGGAAGGCGACGAGGTGGGCGGCGGTCCGCACGTCCGAGCCGTCCACGCCGCGTTCGAGCACGATGGGGCGCGCCTCGAGGAAGAGGTCCCACAGATCCTCCAGGCGGTGGCCGACCCCGACGCTCCGGGCCCACCCGTCGTCCAGCGGCGTGTGCCGGCAGTAGGGCCTTCCTCCGGTGAAAGCGAGGTCGAGCCCGGCGAAGACGATGGGCGAGCAGCCGGCACGCACGGCGAGATCCAGCGCCGACGTCACCACCGAGCCCCACGCCTCCAGCACGCCGAGATCGATGCCCGCCGA
>Ga0075370_10001195_pt1 | contig 10947 bp, 7 predicted proteins | sample EndMethybrTD3035_FD_71398 | JGI IMG/M metagenome (GOLD analysis project Ga0075370, IMG submission 71398) | Populus endosphere microbial communities from Tennessee, USA - Endosphere MetaG P. TD hybrid TD303-5 | ecosystem: Host-associated > Plants > Roots > Endosphere | place: USA: Tennessee... | reverse complement strand
CCAGGCCGTCGAACGCACCGCCGCAGATGAACAGGATGTTGGTCGTGTCGATCTGCAGGAAATCCTGGTTCGGATGCTTGCGCCCGCCCTGCGGCGGCACACTGGCCATCGTGCCTTCGATGAGCTTGAGCAGCGCCTGCTGCACGCCTTCGCCCGATACGTCGCGCGTGATCGAGGGGTTGTCGGCCTTGCGCGAGATCTTGTCGATCTCGTCGATGTAGACGATGCCCCGCTGCGCACGCTCCACGTCGTAGTTGCAGTTCTGCAGCAGCTTCTGGATGATGTTCTCGACGTCCTCGCCCACGTAGCCGGCTTCGGTCAGCGTGGTGGCGTCGGCGATCACGAACGGCACGTTGAGCAGGCGCGCGAGCGTCTGCGCGAGCAGCGTCTTGCCGGAGCCGGTGGGGCCGATCAGCAGGATGTTGCTCTTGGACAGCTCCACCTCGTCCTTCGAGGTGGACATGTGCTTCAGGCGCTTGTAGTGGTTGTACACCGCCACCGACAGGATGCGCTTGGCCACGTCCTGGCCGATCACGTAGTTGTCGAGGCTGGCCTTGATCTCCGACGGCATCGGCAGGTCCGACTTGGCCGCCTTCGCGGCGGCGCCCTCGGGGGGCACCTCGTCGCGGATGATGTCGTTGCACAGCTCGATGCACTCATCGCAGATGAACACCGACGGGCCGGCAATCAGCTTCTTGACCTCGTGCTGGCTCTTGCCGCAGAAAGAGCAGTACAAGACCTTTTCGGCGGAGGTGCCCTTCTTTTCTGCCATGGACGTGCTTCGAAAGCCTGGAAATGGGGTTGCAGTGGGATGATAGACCAAGCGGCGGGCGGCCCGCCGCCCGGGCTCAACCGCGGTTGGCGACGACCTGGTCGACCAGGCCGTAGTTCTTCGCCTCGTCGGCCGACATGAAGTAGTCGCGCTCGGTGTCGGCCTGGATCTTTTCCAGCGGCTGGCCGGTGCGCTCGGCCAGGATCTTGTTGAGTTGCTCGCGCGTCTTGAGGATCTCGCGGGCATGGATCTCGATGTCCGTCGCCTGGCCCTGGGCGCCGCCCAGCGGCTGGTGGATCATGATCTTGGAGTTCGGCAGCGAGAAGCGCTTGCCCTTCTGGCCCGCCGACAGCAGGAACGCCCCCATGCTGGCGGCCAGGCCGATGCACAGCGTGGAGACGTCGGGCTTGATGAAGTTCATCGTGTCGAAGATCGACATGCCCGCGCTGACGCTGCCGCCCGGCGAGTTGATGTACAGCGAGATGTCCTTGTCCGGGTTCTCGCTCTCCAGGAACAGCAGCTGCGCGACCACCAGGTTGGCCGAATGGTCGTTCACCGGCCCGACCAGGAACACGATGCGCTCGCGCAGCAGGCGCGAGTAGATGTCGTAGGCGCGTTCGCCGCGACCGGAGGTCTCGATGACCATGGGCACCATGCCCAGGGCTTGCGTTTCAAGTGCGCTCATGGAGGAGTACTTTTCTCTGGATGAAAGGGGTCTTTCGGAGACCATTATGTCGCGTCGGGCGCGACCCCACCGCCGGAGATGGCGGTGGATCCCGGCATTGCAAGCCGAAGGCTCCAAAAGCGAACGCCCGGCAGTAACCGGGCGCTCGGTGTCCGATCGGGCCGCTGTCGGGCGCGAAGCGCCCGCGGCAGCCCAAAACGGGGGGATCAGGCCGTCATCAGCGAATCGAACGGCAGTTCCTTGTCCGTGACCTTGGCCCTGGACAGCACGAACTCCGTGACGTTGTTTTCGACCACGATGGCTTCCACCTCGGCCATGCGCGAGCGGTCGGACAGGTACCAGCGCTGCACTTCCACCGGCTTCTCGTAGCTCTGCGACATCTCCTCGATGTGCGCCTGGAGCTGCTCCGGCTTGGCCTGCAGGTTGTTGGCGCGTACCAACTCGGCGACGACCAGGCCCAGGCGCACGCGGCGCTCGGCCTGCGGCACGAAGATCTCGGCCGGGATCGGGGCCTTGTCGGCATCCTTGACGCCACGCTGCTTCAGGTCTTCGCGGGCATTGGCGACGAGACGTTCCGTCTCGCCCTGCACCAGCGCCTTGGGCAGGTCCAGCGTGGCGGCGGCCGACAGGGCCTCCATCGCGGCGGCCTTGTTCTTGGCCAGCACGCGGAACTTCACCTCGCGCTCGAGGTTCTTGCGCACGTCGGCGCGCAGGCCGGCGACGGTGCCGTCGGCGATGCCCAGCGTCTTGGCGAAGGCGTCGTCGACCTCGGGCAGGTGCTGGGCCTCGATCTTCTTCATCGTGACCAGGAAGTCGGCTTCGCGGCCCGCCACCTCGGCGCCGTGGTAGTCGGCCGGGAACTGCAGCGGGAACGTCTTGGATTCGCCGACCTTCATGCCGCGCACGGCCTGGTCGAACTGCTCGAGCATCTGGCCTTCGCCGACCAGGAACTGGAACGCCTCGGCCTTGCCGCCGTCGAACGGCTCGCCGTCGATCTTGCCTTCGAAGTCGATCGTGACGCGGTCGCCGGCCTGGGCGCCTTCGGCGGCCGGGCGCTGCGCGAACGTGCGGCGCTGCTTGCGCAGGATCTCGACGGTCTTGTCGATGGCGGCTTCGTCGACCGTGGTGGTGACGCGCTCGACCTCGGCGGCGGCCAGGTCGCCAATGACGACTTCCGGGTAGACCTCGAACGTGGCGTCGAAGTCCATCGAACCGGTGGCCGACTGCTCCTTCTCGGCGATGCGCGGGGTACCGGCGACGCGCAGCTTGGCTTCGTTGGCGGCGGCGTTGAACGCGGCGCCCAGCTTGTCGTTCATGACTTCGTACTGCACCGAGTAGCCATAGCGCTGGGCCACGACCGACATCGGCACCTTGCCCGGGCGGAACCCGTCGGCCTTGACCGTGCGGGACAGCTTCTTGAGGCGGGCCTCGACTTCCTTGTTGATCTCGTCGGCCGGGAGGCTCAGGGAGATGCGGCGCTCGAGCTTGTCGAGGGTTTCAACGTTGACTGCCATGATGAGACTCTTGGTTCGCAAATTCTTGGTGCGCGGGGCGGGACTCGAACCCGCACGCCGGTGAAGGCGTCAGGACCTAAACCTGGTGCGTCTACCAATTTCGCCACCCGCGCTTCGTGATCCAGGAGCTGGGGACAGGATTGGACGCAAACCCCCCGCTTTCCGGTGAACCGGGGATTCTAACTGCATCCCGACCGCCCGGCCGGATTCTTCACTCGGCGCTTTGCACCGGGCGAACCCTGAACCAGGCGGCATACATCGCCGGCAGCGCCAGCAAGGTCAGCACCGTCGCGATGAGGAGGCCGCCCATGATGGCCACGGCCATCGGGCCCCAGAACGCGCTCTCCGACAGCGGGATCATCGCCAGCACGGCGGCGGCGGCGGTCAGGACGATGGGCCGGAACCGGCGCACGGCCGACTCGATGATCGCGTTCCAGGCCGGGACGCCGTGGCTGCGGTCCTGCTCGATCTGGTCGATCAGGATCACCGAGTTGCGCATGATCATGCCCATCAGCGCGATCACGCCCAGCAGCGCCACGAAGCCGAATGGCCGGTTGAGCGCCAGCAGCGCGCCGGCGGCGCCGGCCACGCCCAGCGGGCCGGTCAGGAACACCAGCAGCGCGCGCGAGAAGCTGTGCAGCTGCAGCATCAGCAGCGTGAAGATGATGAACAGCATCACCGGCACGCCGGCCGCGATCGCGCCCTGCCCCTTCGACGACTCCTCGACCGCGCCGGCGACCTGGATCTCGTAGCCCGGCGGCATCTTCTTCATCAGCGCCTTCAGCGGGCCGACGGCGTTGCCCTTGCCCCACAGCTCGTCGGTGACGGTCGGACCCTGCATGCCTTCGGCGACGTCGCCCTGCACGGTCACGGCGTAGCTGCGGCCCTCGCGCCACAGCACGCCCGGCTCCCAGCCCAGCGACAGGCTGGCGATCTGCGTGAGCGGGATCACGCCGCCGTTGCTGGTGGCCACGTAGCCACTCGCCAGGTTGGTGACGGCGCTGCGCTCGGCCAGCGGCTGGCGCAGCACGATGTCGATCAGCTGGTCGCCCTCGCGGTACTGGCCGATCGTCGAACCGGAGAACTGCGTCTGCGTGGCCTGCGCGATGGCCTGCGTCGTCACGCCCAGCGCGCGCGCCTTGGCCTGGTCGATCGCCAGCCGCATCGCCAGGACGTTCTCGTTCCAGTTGTCGTTGACGCCGCGCATGTGCGCGTTGTCGCTCAGCACGGCCTTGGCCGCGTCGGCCCAGTGGCGCACCTGGTCGGCGTCGGGGCCAACCACGCGGAACTGCACCGGGTACGGCACCGGCGGCCCGTTGGGCAGCAGCTTGACGCGGGTGCGGATCTCCGGGAACTCGGCAGCCAGCAGCGCCGGCAGCTTCTTGCGCAGGCTCTCGCGCACCTTCAGGTCGATCGGCTCGACGATCGCCTCGCTGACGTTGCTTTGCGGAAACACCTGGTCCAACGGCAGGTAGAAGCGCGGCACGCCGCTGCCGACCCAGGTCGTCACGGTCTTCACGCCGGTCTCCTTGAGCATGCGCGCCTCGAATCGTTTCGCGACGTCCTCGCTCTGCTTGATCGTGGCGCCCTCGGGCAGCCACAGGTCGACCATGATCTCGGGCCGGCTCGAGTCCGGGAAGAACTGCTGCTGCACCAGGCCCATGCCCACCAGGCCCAGCACGAAGATGCCAATGGTCGAGCCGATCGTGATCCAGCGATGGCCGATGCACCACGCGACCACGCGCCGGAAGCGCTGGTAGAACGGCGAGTCGAAGGTCTCGTGCGGCTGCTTGGACAGGCTGCCGTCCGCCTCGTGCGCCTTCATGCGGGTATGCAACAGGCGGGCGCCGAGATACGGCACGAAATACACCGACACGAACCACGAGATCAGCAGCGCGGCGGAGGTCACGGCGAAGATCGCGAACGTGTACTCGCCCGTCATCGACTTCGCCAGGCCGATCGGCAGAAAACCGGCGGCGGTGATCAGGGTGCCGGTGAGCATCGGCATCGACGTCACCTCGTACGCGAACGTGGCGGCGCGCTCCTTCGAGTAGCCCTCCTCCAGCTTGCGCACCATCATCTCGACCGCGATGATCGCGTCGTCCACCAGCAGGCCGAGCGCGATGATCAGCGAGCCCAGCGAGATCTTGTGCAGCCCGACGCCCCAGTAGTACATCGTGACGAAGGTGATCGCCAGCACCAGCGGGATCGTGATCGCCACCACCAGCCCGGGCCAGATGTCGATGCGGATCGGGTTGAAGTGCAGGCCCAGGCTCACGAAGCTGACGCCCAGCACGATCACGATGGCCTCGATCAGCACGCGCACGAACTCGCCCACGGAACGGCTCACGGCCCTGGGCTGGTCCTGCACCTGCACCAGCTCCATGCCGACGGGCAGCTGCTTGCGCACCTCGGCGACCTGCGCCTGCAGGCCCTTGCCGAGGGCGATGATGTCGCCGCCCTTGGCCATCGACACGCCGATCGCGATCACCTGCTTGCCGTTGGCGCGCACCTTGACGTCGGGCGGATCGGAATAGCCTCGCTTGACATCGGCGATGTCGCCCAGCCTGATGCTCGCGGCCTGGCCCGTGGCCGGATTGACCACGTGGATCGGCAGCGCGCGGATCTCGTCGACCGACTGGAAGGCGCCGGCCACGCGCACCTGCACGTTCTGCGTGCCCGCATCGACGACGCCCGAGCCCTGCACCGCGTTCTGCGCATTGAGCTGGCTGATGACGCCGTTGACGTCGACGCCCATCTCGGCGGCGCGCTTCTGCGACAGCTCCACCCACACCTTCTGCGACTGCACGCCGAACAGCTGCACCTTGGCGACGTCGTGCACGCGCAGCAGCTGCGAGCGGATGTCCTCGGCGCGCACGCGCAGTTCCTCGTCGCTGAAGCCGTCGGCCGACAGCGCGAAGATCGAGCCGTAGACGTCGCCGAACTCGTCGTTGAAGAACGGGCCGATCACGCCCTGCGGCAGCGTCGAGCGCATGTCGCCGATCTTCTTGCGCGCCTGGTACCAGGTGTTGGCGACCTCGTGCGGCGGCGAGTTGTCGGCCAGCTGCAGGATGGTCAGCGACTCGCCCGGCTTGGTGTAGCTGCGGATCTTGTCGGAATACGGCACCTCCTGCAGCGTGCGCTCGATCTTGTCGGTCACCTGCTCGGCGACGTCCTTGGCGCTGGCGCCCGGCCAGTAGGCCTGCACCACCATCGCGCGGAAGGTGAACGGCGGATCCTCGTCCTGGCCGAGCTGGAAGTAGGCCGCCAGGCCCAGCAGCATCAGCACGATCATCAGGTAGCGCGTGAGATCCGGGTGCTGCAGCGCCCAGCGCGAGACGTTGAAGCGTCCGCCTTCGACCGCGCCGGCGGCGGTCGGCATCGATTGTTCGTTGCTCACGGGCGCCTCAACGCTGGGTCGGTTCGACGTACAGGGTCACCTGCTGGCCGGGGCTCAGCACGTGGGCGCCCGCGGTCACCACCGTGTCGCCGCTCTTGAGGCCGCTGGCGATGACCAGCGTGTCGCCCTCGGGGCGCAGCACGACGACGGGCTGCTCCTTCACCTTCATCGTCGACTTGTCCAGCAGCCACACGTGGCTCTGGTTGCCGCCGCCGGCGACGGCCTGCATCGGCAGGCGCAGCTTGCCGTCGGCAGGCGCGAGCTCGACGTGCACCGTCGCCGTCTGGCCCAGTTCGACGGCGCCGGCAGGCAGGTCGGCCTTGACCTGGAACGTGCGCGAGGCCGGATCGGCGGCGGCCGCGACCTCGCGAACCGTGGCAGGGATCGTCGCGTTGCCGCCCCACACGGTGACGCTGACGCCACCCTGCTTGCCCAGCAGCTTGCGGAACACCGCGAGCTGGTCCTCCGGCACCGCGAAGACGACGTCGCGCGGGCCGTCGTGCGCCAGGCTCACCACCGGCGTGCCGGCGCCCACCACGGCGCCGACGTCGGCGTAGACCGCGGTGATGACGCCCGGGGCGTCGGCGACCAGCGCGGCGTACGCCGCCTGGTTGGTCTGCAGGCCGGCCTGCGCGCGCGCCTGGTCGAACTGCGCCTTCGCGGCCTCCAGCCCGCTGTTGCGACGCTCGAGTTCGGCCGCGCTGATGAAACCCTGCGCGCGCAGGTCCTCGTAGCGCTTGTAGTCGGCCGCGGTCTGCTCGTAGTTGACCTTGGCGGCCGCGAGGCCCGCCCGCGCGGCGTCCTGGCCGAAACGCAGGTCGGCCGGATCGACCTCGGCCAGCGCCTGGCCGCCCTTGACGCGATCGCCGAGCTGGGCCGGCCGCTGCACGATCTTGCCGCCCACGCGGAACGCCAGGCGCGACTCGATGCGCGCGTGCACCTCGCCCGCGTAGTCGCGCCAGGTGGCGCCGGACAGCTGGCCGACCGTCATCGTGCGCACCGCGCGCACCGGTTCGGCAGCGGCCGGCTCCTTGCCGCAGGCCACCAGCAGCAGGCTGGCGAGCACGGACAGCACGACGGGCAGCGCCGTGAGCGCGCCTGCGACGGAAAGACGATGCGGGGAGGGACGAGGCGAACGAAGGGTGGGCATGGGGTTCGATCTAGTTACTGACCAGTCAGTCAGTAATGTACAAACACCGCCGCGACTCGTCAATGCACTTCCCCGCAGGAAGTTGGGGAAAAGCCGGGCAATTCCTCCATCCCGGGCGCCGCCACGGTCGCGCTGTCCCTCCATGCGGGCACAATCCGCCGCCTGTGAGCGTCCAACACTACGAGAACTTTCCCGTCGCCTCCTGGCTGTGCCCGCCGGCCCTGCGCCCGGCCGTACGCGCCATCTACTGGTTCGCGCGCACCGCCGACGACATCGCCGACGAGGGCGACGCGCCCGCGGCCGCGCGCCAGGCGATGCTGGCCGCCTACCGCGACGATCTCGTGGACGCCGCGGCAGGCCGGGCCGGCTCGGGCCGCTGGCGCGGCGTGTTCGACCCGCTGGCCAAGGCCATCCGCACGCATGCGCTGCCGCTGCCCTTGCTGCTCGCCCTGCTCGACGCCTTCGAGGAAGACACCCGCCACGCCGGCTACGCCGACCGCGCCGCGCTGCTGGACTACTGCAGCCGCTCCGCCAACCCGGTGGGCCGCCTGCTGCTGCACCTGCACGGCCTGGCCGATCCGGTGTTGCTGCATCGCAGCGACGCCGTTTGCTCCGCGCTCCAGCTGATCAACTTCTGGCAGGACCTGAGCGTCGACCTGCCGCGCGGCCGCGACTACGTGCCGCGCAGCGACGCCGCCGTGCACGCGACGACCTCCGAACGATGCCTGCAGTCCCCGCAAGCGGACGCGTCGCGCGCGCTCGCGCGCGACCTGTGCGCGTGGGCGCGCGAGCTGATGCTCGAGGGCGCGCCGATCGCGCTGGCCCTGCCGGGCCGCGTCGGCTGGGAACTTCGGTTCGTCGTGCAGGGCGGCCTGCGAATTCTTGCGAAAATCGAGGCCATGAACTTCGCGAGCTTCGCCCGCCGTCCCCGACTCCACGCCGTCGACCACCTGCTGATCGGCTTCCGCGCGCTGACGATGCGCCCCTCCCGGCCCGAACGGGCGCGCACCGCATGACACCGGAACAGTACGTCCAGGACAAGGCCCAGAAGAGCGGCTCGTCGTTCTACTACGCCTTCATGTTCCTGCCACCCGCGCGGCGCCAGGCGATGACGGCGTTCTACGCGTTCTGCCGCGAGGTCGACGACGTCGCCGACGAGGTGCAGGATCCCGGCGTCGCCGCCACCAAGCTCGACTGGTGGCGCCGCGAGGTCGACGCGTCCTTCGCGGGCACTCCGTCGCACCCGGTGATGAAGGCGCTGATGCCGCACGTGGCCACCTACGGCGTGCGCGTCGACCACCTGCACGCGGTGATCGAAGGCTGCCAGACCGACCTCGAGCAGACGCGCTTCCTCGACTACCCCGGCCTGCAACGCTACTGCCACCTGGTGGCGGGCATCGTCGGCGAAGTGGCGAGCAACATCATGGGCCGCACGCAGGGCCAGACGGTGAAGTTCGCGCACCAGCTGGGGCTCGCGATGCAGCTGACCAACATCATCCGCGACGTCGGCGACGACGCGCGCCGCGGCCGCATCTACCTGCCGATCTCCGAACTGCAGCAGTTCGACGTGAAGGCCGCCGAGATCCTCAAGCGCGAGGCGCCCTGGGGCTATAGCGAGCGCTTCACCGCGCTGATGAAGTTCCAGGCGGCCCGCGCCGACGCGCTCTACGACGAAGCCCTGGCCCTGCTGCCGAACGAGGACCGCAACACGCAACGGCCCGCGCTGATGGTCGCCAACATCTACCGCCGCCTGCTGCGCGAGGTCGAGGCGACCGGGTTCCAGGTGCTGCACCAGCGGATCTCGCTGACGCCGCTGCGCAAGCTGTGGATTGCATGCCAGACCCAGTGGCGCGGGCGCTGAAGCCCGCCGCGCCATGAGGCTCGCGGTCGTCGGCGCCGGCTGGGCCGGCCTCGCCGCCGCCGTGCGCGCGACGCAGGCCGGACACGGCGTCACCCTGTTCGAGGCCGCCGCCCTGCCCGGCGGACGCGCGCGCTCCGACGATGCCAGCGACGGCGCGACCGACAACGGCCAGCACATCCTGCTGGGCGGCTACGCCCGCACGCTGGCGTTGATGCGCACGGTGGGCGTCGACCCCGAGCGCGCGCTGCTGCGCGTGCCCCTGCGCGTGACCTATGCGGACGGCAGCGGCTTCGCGCTCTCGCCGGCCGGCCCGCGCCTGCTCGCGGCCGCACGGGCGCTGGCCGGCGCACGCGGCTTCGGCGCGTTCGACAAGCTGTCGGCCGTCTCGATGGCGCTCGCCTGGCAATGGCGCGGTTTCCGTTGTCCGCCGGACATGACGGTCGCCGAACTGCTTGGTCGTGCGCCCACCGCGCGCGTGCGCACCCGCCTGATCGAGCCGCTGTGCGTCGCCGCGCTGAACACGCCGCCGGCCGAGGCCAGCGCGCAGGTCTTTCTCGCCGTGATGCGCGACAGCCTGTTCGGTGCCCGCGACGCCGCCGACCTGCTGCTGCCGCAACGGCCGCTCGCACACTTGCTGCCGCTGCCCGCCGTCGACTGGCTGCGCGCCCACGGCGCCACGGTGCATCTGCGGCGGCGCGTCGCCGCGCTCGCGCGCGATGGCAGCGCCTGGCGGGTCGATTGCGCGCCCGGCGCGGACGACTCGCGCGCGCCGGAGCCACCATTCGATCAGGTGATCCTCGCGACGCCGGCAACGGACGCCGCGCGCCTGACGCGGACGCTGGCGCCCGGCTGGTCGGCCGTCGCCGCCGCGCTCATGCACGAGCCCATCGTCACGATCGCGTTGACGGCGCCGCCACGCCCCTGGCCCGCCCCGATGCTGGCGCTGGACGCCGACGACACCGGCGCACCGGCCCAGTTCGCGTTCAAGCTGGGCGGGCAGCCGGCGGGCGCCGATCGCGTGACGCTGGTCGTCAGCGCCGCGGGCCGCTGGCTCGAACGTGGCAGCGATGCGGTCGCCGCGGCGGCCGTCGCGCAATACCGCCGCGTCTTCGACATCGGCGCCGGTGAAACCGTCGCGCTGACGAGCGTGCGCGCCGACAAGCGCGCCACGTTCCGCTGCACGGCGGGCGTCGTGCGGCCGGCCATGGACATCCTGCCCGGCCTGCGCGCCGCGGCCGACTGGATCGCCAGTCCCTACCCGGCCACGCTGGAGGCCGCAGTGATGGCCGGCGAGGCCGCCGTCCGCGCATCGAACGCCTGGCTTGGAGAGGCCTGTCGGGAAGCCGCAACGTGAATCAGGGTTTCACCATGCGAGAATAGGCATCCCACTGCCCAGGCCGCACCCATGTCCAAGTCAGAAGGCTCCGGACCCACCATCCAGGTTCTCGCTCGCGCCTACGCGCTGCTCGACGTCCTGGCCGCGCACACCGACCCGGTGCCGCTGAAGGAGCTCAGCGCCCGCACCGGGCTGCACCCGTCCACCGCGCACCGCATCCTCAACGACC
>Ga0075370_10001194_pt1 | contig 10953 bp, 10 predicted proteins | sample EndMethybrTD3035_FD_71398 | JGI IMG/M metagenome (GOLD analysis project Ga0075370, IMG submission 71398) | Populus endosphere microbial communities from Tennessee, USA - Endosphere MetaG P. TD hybrid TD303-5 | ecosystem: Host-associated > Plants > Roots > Endosphere | place: USA: Tennessee... | reverse complement strand
CCCATGCGCGGTTCGGCGAACTGATCGACACGCACACCGCGGACGGACTGAAGGTCGCGCGCGAGTATGTCGAAGCGAACGTGCCGATGATCGTGCTCGAGACTGCTTTGCCGGCGAAGTTCGCCGGGACGATCGTCGAGGCGATCGGCCGAGAGCCCGATCGGCCGGCCGCGATGCGCGGCATCGAGCAGCTGCCGAAGCGCTTCGAGGTGATGCCGCCCGACGTCGCGGCGGTCAAGCGCTTCATCGCCGCGCATGCATAGGGCCCGCCAGCGCATGAAGGTGGTCGGTTTCAGCGGGTTTTCGGGCTCGGGCAAGACAACGCTGGTCGAGCAGCTGATCGGCCGGCTCAAGCTTGCCGGCCAGCGTGTCTCGGTCGTCAAGCATGCGCATCACGCCTTCGACATCGATCACGAAGGCAAGGATTCGTGGCGGCACCGCCAGGCCGGCGCCTACGAAGTCGTGATCGCCTCCGAACGCAGGCTCGCGAAGGTTCGCGAGTTCGAGCAGCGCGCGGCGCCGACCGTGCATGAGTTGCTGGCCGAGCTCAGCGGCTGCGACTGGGTACTCGTCGAGGGCTTCAAGAGCGCGGCGCTCCCGAAGATCGAGATCTGGCGCGCAGCAGCCGGCAAGCCGGCGCAATATCCGGCCGATTCGCATATCGTTGCGGTGTGCACCGACAGCCCTCAGGCGCTGCCTCAGCCGACGACGCTGCCGCTGCTCGACTTGAACGATCCCGATGCGGTTGCCGATTTTCTGCTGAGGCACTCCGAGCGCTATGAGTACATTGCCCCCTGCGACACCGAAGGCGCCGATGCTGACGCTGGACCAGGCGCTGAGCCGGCTGCTCGACGCCGTCCAGCCTCTGGCGGCGGCTGACAAGGAATCGGTCTCGACCTTCGACGCGCTCGGCCGCGTGCTGGCCGTCGACGTGCGCTCCGGGCTCGACGTCCCGCCAGCCGACAACAGCTCGATGGACGGCTATGCGGTGCGCTGCGCCGATGTGCAGTCGGCGGGCGCCGTGCTTCCGGTGACGCAGCGCATCGCGGCCGGCGTCGTCGGCCAGCCGCTGCTGCCGGGCAGCGCGGCGCGCATCTTCACCGGCGCGCAGGTGCCGAGCGGCGCCGACGCGATCGTGATGCAGGAACACACGACAGCGCAGGGCGACACGGTCAGAATCGACACTGTTCCGTACCAAGGTCAATGGATTCGCCGGCGCGGCGAGGACGTGCAGTGCGACGCCGTCGTGCTGGCGTCCGGCACGCGCCTGACGCCGCAGGCGCTCGGCTTGGCGGCTTCGGTCGGCGCCGCCGAACTGACCGTGGCGCGCCGCCCGCGGGTCGCGGTGTTTTCGACCGGCGACGAACTGGTAATGCCTGGCGAGCCGCTGAAACCAGGTGCAATCTACAACTCGAACCGTTTCACGCTGCGCGCGCTGATCCAGGCGATGGGCTGCGAGTGCAGCGATTTCGGCATCGTGCCCGACAAGCTCGACGCGACCCGCGCCGCGCTGCGCGAGGCGGCACAGGGCCACGATCTCATCGTGACGTCCGGCGGTGTTTCGGTCGGAGAAGAGGACCATCTGCGCCCCGCGGTGCAAGCGGAAGGGCGCATCGAGCTCTGGCAGATCGCGATCAAGCCCGGCAAGCCGCTGGCATTCGGCGACGTGCGGCGCGCCGCAGGGATGGGCGAAGCCTACATCGTCGGTCTGCCCGGAAACCCTGTCTCGAGCTTCATCACGTTCCTGCTTCTCGTGCGGCCTGTGCTGTTGCGCTTGCAGGGCGCCAGCGAGCTGCAGATGCATCCGGTGCAGCTGCGCGCCGACTTCGACTGGCCGCGCCCCGACAAGCGGCGCGAGTTCCTGCGCGTGCGCCGCAATGCCACCGGCGGGCTCGATCTGTTTGCGAATCAGAGCTCGGGCGTGCTGACCTCGGCGGTCTGGGGCGATGGCGTGGTCGACAATCCCAGCAGCCGACCGATCGCGAAGGGCGACCTGGTCGACTATCTCTCGTTTGCGGAGTGGCTCGGTCGATGAAGGTGGAAGTCCGTTATTTCGCGTCGATCCGAGAAGCGCTCGGGCCCGGCGAGGTGCTCGAGCTGGCCGAGGGCGCCACCGTCGCCAGCGTCCGCGACGCGCTGATCTCCCGCGGCGGCGCTCACGCGAGCGCGCTTGCGCGCGGCAAGGCGTTGCGCACCGCACTGAACAAGGTGCTGTGCGACGACGCCGCGGTTCTGCCGGCAGGCGGCGCCGAACTCGCGTTCTTTCCGCCTGTGACGGGAGGATGAGCGATGCCAGACACCTCCGTCAGGGCTGAGTCCGTCGAAGCCCCGAGTGCCGGCGGGGCGACTGACCCAGGCCGGAGGGGCTCGCGCCCGCGCGTCGTGATCCAGACCGCCGACTTCGACCTGGGCGCCGAGGTGTCGGCACTGCGCGGTGGCGACGCCGGGGTGGGGGGCGTCGTGGCGTTCGTCGGCACGGTGCGCGACCGGCACCTGTCGCACGGCGAGCCGGCTGGCAGCATCCAGGCGATGGAGCTCGAGCACTATCCCGGCATGACCGAGGCGGCGATCGAGGCGATGGTCGACCAGGCCGTACAGCGCTTCGAGATCCGCGCGGCGCGTGTGATCCACCGGGTCGGCGAACTGCAGCCGCTCGACCAGATCATGATGGTTGCAGTCACCGCCGCGCACCGCGGCCAAGCGTTCCAGGCCTGCGAGTTCCTCATGGATTACCTGAAGACGCAGGCGCCGTTCTGGAAGAAGGAGCAGACGCTGTCCGGCGCGCGCTGGGTCGACGCGCGCAGCAGCGACGACGCGGCGCTCGCCCGCTGGGGCATCGCCGCCGAGAGCAACGCTCCCGCCGCGGGCCCGCTCGAGCCGCACTCCTGATGGGCGCGCTCACCTGGGCGCATGCGATCGCGGTGGCCGCCGGTGCCTCGGTCGGGGCGCTGGCGCGCTGGCTGGCCGGGCTGTGGCTCAACATGGTCTGGGCGGGCTTTCCGCTGGGCACGCTGCTCGTCAACTGCGTCGGCGGGCTGCTGATCGGCGCCGCGCTGGTCTGGTTCGATCGGATGCCCAACGAAGCGCTGCGCCTGCTGTACGTGACCGGTTTTCTCGGCGGGCTGACGACGTTCTCGTCGTTCTCCGGCGAGTCGCTGGTCTTGCTGCAGCGCGGCGAATGGGCGCTCGCACTCGTGCACACGCTGGCCCACCTGGTTGGCTCGCTGGCCTGCGCTGCGCTCGGTTTCTGGCTCGCCCGCGCGGTATTGACATAGAACAAACCGCTGCGCTGCGGCGCTTGGAAAACTCGCTGCTGGCCCCAGATTTCATCGCAATCGGAGGATCTTCCCCATGCGAATCGACAAACTGACCAGCAAGTTCCAGGAAGCGCTGGCGGACGCCCAAAGCCTGGCCGTCACGCGCGACAACCCGTACATCGAACCCGTCCACGTGCTCGCCGCGATGCTCCAGCAGGACGAGGGCCCGAAGGCGCTGCTTGCGCGCGCCGGCGTCAACACGAGCAAGCTCCAGTCGGCGAGCGAGGCCGAACTCGCGAAGCTTCCGCAAGTGCAGGGCGGCGAGCAGGTGCAGCCGGGCCGTGACCTGGGCGCATTGCTGCAAGCGGCCGAGAAGGAAGCCAGCAAGCGCGGCGACCAGTTCATCGCGAGCGAAATGTTCCTGCTCGCGGCCACCGACGCCAAGTCATCCATCGGTCCGCTCCTGAAGGAACACGGGCTTACCCGAAAATCTCTCGAAGCGGCGATCGACGCGGTGCGCGGCGGGCAGAAGGTCGACAACGCCGAGGCCGAAGGCCAGCGTGAAGCGCTCAAGAAGTACACGCTCGACCTCACCGAGCGCGCCCGGCTCGGCAAGCTCGACCCGGTGATCGGCCGCGACGACGAAATCCGCCGCGCGATCCAGGTGCTGCAGCGGCGCACGAAGAACAACCCGGTGTTGATCGGCGAGCCGGGCGTCGGCAAGACGGCGATCGTCGAAGGCCTCGCCCAGCGCATCGTGGCCGGTGAGGTGCCCGATTCGCTGAAGAACAAGCGCGTGCTCGTGCTCGACATGGCGCTGCTGCTCGCCGGCGCGAAATTCCGGGGCGAGTTCGAAGAACGCCTGAAGGGCGTGCTGAAGGAAGTGGCGCAGGACGAAGGCCAGACCATCGTTTTCATCGACGAGATCCACACGATGGTCGGCGCCGGCAAGGCCGAAGGTGCCATCGACGCGGGCAACATGCTGAAGCCGGCGCTCGCGCGCGGCGAGCTGCACTGCATCGGCGCGACCACGCTCGACGAATACCGCAAGTACATCGAGAAAGACGCCGCGCTCGAGCGCCGTTTCCAGAAGATCCTGGTCGACGAGCCCTCCGTGGAAGCGACGATCGCGATCCTGCGCGGACTGCAGCAGAAATACGAAGTGCACCACGGCGTCGAGATCACCGACCCGGCGATCGTTGCCGCCGCCGAGCTCAGCCATCGCTACATCACCGACCGCTTCCTGCCCGACAAGGCGATCGACCTGATCGACGAAGCGGCGTCGAAGGTGCGCATCGAGATCGACTCGAAGCCCGAGGCCATGGACAAGCTCGATCGCCGGCTGATCCAGCTGCAGATCGAGCGCGCCGCGGTGAAGCGAGAGAAGGACGAGGCATCGCAACGCCGGCTCGGCCTGATCGAGGAGGAGATCACGCGGGTGCAGCGCGAGGCGGCCGACCTGGAGGAGATCTGGAAAGCCGAAAAGGCGGTCGCGCAAGGCTCGGCCCACCTGATGGAGGAGATCGACCGCGCACGCTTCCAGATCGAGGAGTGGAAGCGCAAGGGCGACTTCAACAAGGTGGCCGAGCTGCAGTACGGCAAGCTGCCCGAACTCGAGAAGAAGCTGAAGGACGCACAGGCGAAGGAAGCGAAGAAAGGCGCCGACAGCAAGGGCAAAGGCAGGCCGCAACTGCTGCGCACGACGGTCGGCGCCGAGGAGATCGCCGACGTGGTGGCACGCGCAACCGGCATCCCGGTCTCCAAGCTGATGCAGGGCGAACGCGAAAAGCTGTTGCAGATGGAAACCAAGCTGCACGACCGCGTGGTCGGGCAGGACGAGGCTATCGCGGCGGTCGCCAACGCGATTCGGCGTTCGCGCTCGGGCTTGTCAGACCCGAACCGGCCGACCGGCTCGTTCCTCTTCCTGGGACCCACCGGCGTCGGCAAGACCGAACTGTGCAAGGCGCTGGCCGCGTTCCTGTTCGACAGCGAAGACCACCTGATCCGGGTCGACATGAGCGAATACATGGAGAAGCACTCGGTGAGTCGCCTGATCGGCGCGCCGCCGGGTTACGTCGGCTACGATGAAGGCGGCTACCTGACCGAGGCAGTGCGGCGCAAGCCATACAGCGTGCTGCTTCTCGACGAGGTCGAGAAGGCGCATCCGGACGTGTTCAACGTGCTGCTGCAAGTGCTGGACGATGGCCGCCTGACCGACGGGCAAGGCCGCACGGTCGACTTCAAGAACACCGTGATCGTGATGACCAGCAATCTCGGTTCGCACCAGATCATGCAGATGGTCGGCCAGTCGAGCGAGGCGATCCGCGACGCGGTGTGGGTCGAAGTCAAGCAGCACTTCCGTCCCGAATTCCTGAACCGGATCGACGAGGCGGTCGTGTTCCATGCGCTCGACGCCAAGAACATCGAGGCGATCGCGAAGATCCAGCTGAAGGTGCTGGAGTCGCGGCTCGAGAAGATGGAGATGAAGCTCGATGTCTCGCCGGCTGCGCTGGCCGAGATTGCGAAGGCGGGCTTCGACCCGGTGTTCGGTGCGCGGCCGTTGAAGCGCGCGATTCAGCAGAAGATCGAGAACCCGGTTGCGAAACTGGTGCTCGAAGGGCGGTTCGGGCCGAAGGACGTGATCCCGGTGAACGTCGAGAACGGCGAGTTCGTGTTCGAACGCGTCGTTCACTGACGCCGGCGAGGGTCAGCTGCCCCGGGCTTGCGGCCCGGCGCGCGGCCCGCTGCGCCGCTCGGCATATTGCGGCGGCGCTTCGTCGAGCAGCGAATCCATCCGCAAGACCTGCAGCCGCGCGAGCGTCAAGTTCGCATGGCTCTTGTCGAGCACGGCATGCAGCGCAAGACCAGGGTGGCGGGGCACGCCGCGCAGCAGCAGGTGATGCGAGCCCAGTGTGATCGCCGCTTCCGGCAGTGCGTGGCCGAAGCCGAGGGTGCGGCTTGCCGTGCTCATCGCAGTGATCAGCGCGCTGCCATGGCTCGCCAGATCGGCCGCCTTCGGGCTCGAGCCGGCATGCAGCAGCTCCCGGCCGGTGCCGACGTCGAAGATGCAGCAGCTCACCATGCCGGCCAGCTCGCTCAAGTGGTGGATGTAGCGCTCCAGTGATCCGGCGGGTTCAGCGTCGCGCGATGCTCCCGGCTGGACTGGCGGCATCGGCCGCATCGGCAGCGCCGCCGCGGTCGCCGGCGGTTGCGCAGGCGACGCCGCGGGCCTGGCAGCCGGCGCCGGTGCGGGCCGCACGGCAGGCGCGGCATCGCCACGCAGACGACCCCAGGCGCCGTTGATGAAGCTCCAGGCATCGGCTGGCCGCGTGACCTGCGGCGTGGTGGTGACGTTCACGCCGGTGCCGCGCGCGAGCTCCGCCCCTTGCGTGACCAGCGCGCTCGCGGAGGCGAGCGGCAGCAGCAGCAGGTTCCGGTTCGGCCACGGCCCGCTGACCATGCAATCGTGCAGCGGCTGCAGCGCCGCCGCGAGTGCGTGCGAGGACAGGTCGCCGACCATCACCACGCCGAGCCGGCTGAACGCGAGCAGCATGCGCACGAGGCCTTGGCGTGCCGTGGTGTCGGCTTCTGCCTCGGTGGAGTACATCCGCAGGATGCTGCCGTCGGGCGTCGGCAACTCGACGAACTCGATCGTTGCGAGCGGCGTGCCGTAGCCTTGTCGCCGAATGACGAGCTTCTGCACGTTGCGAGAGCTGGCGGCGGCGATGCCGATCAGCAGTCTGCGCGACGAGGCGGTCGCGATGTCGTGCACGGCGATGAAGGTCGGATGCAGGTGCTCGAACTGTTGCTGCAACGCCTGCGCTGGGTCGCAGGAAACAAACAGCTCATGGGTGTCGGCGCCGGTCTGGCGGCCGATGTCGTGCGGCTCCGAAGCCTTCTCTTCGTCGTCGTATTGCAGGATCTGCGTGGCAAGCGTTGTCTGGGCGCGCGTGGCCTGCCAAGCCTCCGGGCTCTGGCGCTTGCCAGTGGAGGCGGAACTCGCGTCTTTGGAGTTGGTCATCGGTTCGGATCTCGTCGAATGAGAGGTAGGCCGCGGCGACTGACGACTGGGTTGCAAACAAGTGTAAGTCGCACGATGGGAGGCGCGGGAACCATTGCATGCACGTTTTCACGGCGCCGCCTCCGGCCGGGAAGGCCCGGGGCCCCAGGCACCCCGATGCACAATGGCGCGCCATGCAGCCTTCCCCGCCCAGTGCCACGCCCAACGAGGAAGAGGCGTTCGACGCCCTGGAGCAGCGCCTGTGGCGCAGGCGCATGCGGGTGACGGGCTGGCTGCTTGCAGTGTGGTTCGGGGTGACCTACGGCGTCTCGTACTTCGCGCGCGAGCTCAGCGTTGTCTTCCTCGGGTGGCCGTTCAGCTTCTGGGTGGCCGCCCAAGGCGCACTGCTGGTCTACATGGCGCTGGTCTTCCTGTTCGCCCACCAGATGGGCCGCCTCGACGACGAACGTGACGATGCGGCGTCGCGCGACTGACGCGCCGCTGGCGCTGGCCGGGGACGCCGCGCAGTTCAGGCGCCGCCTGAACCGGATCTACCTGCTCTACACGGCCGGCTTCATCGTGTTCGTCGCCGTACTCGCCGTGCTCGAGCAGTTCGGCCTGTCCAAGCGCTGGATCGGCATCATCTTCCTGCTCGCAACGGTCGTCTTGTACGCCGTGATCGGCGTGATCAGCCGCACCACCGACCCGGCCGAGTACTACGTCGCGGGCCGCCGCGTGCCCGCGATCTACAACGGCATGGCCACCGCGGCCGACTGGATGTCCGCGGCCTCGTTCATCGGGCTTGCGGGGACGTTGTACCTGCAGGGCTACGGCGGGCTCGCCTACGTGATGGGCTGGACCGGCGGCTATGTGCTGCTGGCGCTCTTTCTCGCGCCGTACCTGAGGCGCTTCGGCCAATACACCATTCCCGATTTCCTGGGTGAACGGTATGGCGGCAGCGGCTGGTCCGGACATGCGCCCAGGCTCGTCGGAGTGATTGCCGCGGTGCTGTGTTCATTTGTCTATCTGGTCGCGCAGATCTACGGTGTGGGCCTGATCACCACGCAGCTGACCGGCGTCGACTTCGTCATCGGCATCTTTCTGGGCCTTGGCGGGGTTCTCGTCTGCTCATTCCTCGGCGGCATGCGTGCCGTGACCTGGACGCAGGTGGCTCAGTACATCGTCCTCGTGATCGCCTACCTCGTGCCGGTGGTCTGGCTGTCGGTCAAGCAGACTCATGCGCCGGTGCCGCAATGGGCGGCCGGCCAGCAACTGGCCAAAATCAGCGAACGCGAGCAGCAATTGCTCAACGATCCGAAGGAACTCGAGGTTCGCGAGCTGTTCAAGGCTCGCGCCGACGACTACGCGGCGAAGCTGCGGGACGTGCCGAACGCGCTGGTCGCCGAGCGCAGCGCCGCGCTGGCGCGAGTGGTTCAGCTCAAAGCCGCCCGTGCGCCGCTGCGCGACATCCAGGCCGCCGAGCGCACATTGGCGGCGCTGCCACGCGACGACGCCCAGGCGCGCGAGGTGTGGCAGCGCGCGGCGGCGCTCAACACGATGCGCTCGCAACCGCTGGGCGGCATGCCGCCGCACACGCAGCAGTTCGCCGGCGATCCCGATGGCAGCCCGAGCGAGCGTGCCGCGTTCGCCGAGTCGCGCCGCAATTTCATCGCGCTCGTGTTCTGCCTGATGGTCGGCACCGCCGCGCTGCCGCACATCCTGACGCGCAGCTACACGACGCCGTCGGTCCGAGAGGCACGCCAGTCGGTCGCATGGACGCTTGCATTCATCTGCGTGCTGTACCTGACGGCGCCTGCGCTGGCAGTACTCGTGAAGTTCGAGGTCTTCAACGGGCTGGTCGGGTTGCCGTTCGACCGGTTGCCGGCCTGGATTGGCGCCTGGTCGAAGGTCGACCCGTCTCTGGTCTCGGTCACCGACATCAACCGCGACGGCATTCTGCAGCTCGGCGAGATCCGCCTCGGCGGCGACATGGTCGTGCTGGCGATGCCCGAGATCGCCGGCTTGCCGTATGTCATCTCGGGAATGGTGGCCGCAGGCGGGCTGGCTGCCGCACTCTCGACGGCGGACGGCCTGCTGCTGACCATCTCGGCTGCGCTGTCGCACGACGTGTATCACAAGATGATCGCGCCTCAACGCTCCGCGACGCGGCGGGTGACGATCTCGAAGGTACTGCTGCTGGTCGCTGCGCTGTCGGCCGCCGCGCTCGCGACACAGCGGCCGGCCGACATCCTGTTTCTGGTGACGGCAGCGTTTTCGATCGCCGCGGCAGCGTTCTTCCCCGCGCTGGTACTCGGCATCTTCTGGAGCAGGGCGAACCGCTGGGGTGCGATCTGCGGCATGGCGGCCGGCCTCGGCATCACGCTGTACTACCTCGTGCGCAACGAGCCGTGGCTGCGCGCGGCCTTCGGCGTGCCGGTACCGCCCGATCCATGGTTTGGCATCAACGCAATCTCGGCGGGCGTGTTCGGCGTTCCGCTGGGCTTCGCCGTCTGCGTGGTGGTCAGCCTGCTCACCCCTGCGCCAGCGCCGTCGCAGCGCCGGTTCGTCCGCGAGCTGCGCCACCCTCCGCGGGGGAAGAGCGTCGCGCTATAATCGCAGGCTTTCCCTTGCCACACCCGGGTTTGACGCTTCGGGGTGGCTTACCGCGCAGCCGCGCAACCGCATCCGCGACAGGTCCACGAAAAGGGCATCAGCGGCGGCGGAATCCACAAGGAGATTCAATGCGTCACTATGAAATCGTCTTGCTGATCCATCCGGATCAAAGCGAACAGGTTCCGGCGATGCTGGAGCGCTACAAGGGTGTCGTCACCGCCGGCGGCGGCAAGGTGCACCGCGTGGAAGACTGGGGTCGTCGCCAGATGGCCTACATGATCCAGAAGCTTGCGAAGGCGCACTACCTGTGCATCAACATCGAGTGCAGCAAGGAAGCGCTGGCCGAGCTCGAAACCGGCTTCCGGTTCAACGACGCCGTCTTGCGCCACCTGACCGTGCTGAAGGACCAGGCTGAAACCGCGCCGTCCGTGATGATGAAGGCAGTCGAGCGCGAAGATTCGCGCAAGGCGCCGGCCCCGCAGCATCAGCAACCGCAGGAGGCCTCGGCCTGAAGACGGCCACCGCACGCCTGAGCAACATCCACCACCGCCGCGCTGCATGAACCGACTGGTTCTGAGCGCACAACTGGTGGAGCGAGGCGCGCTGCGCTACACCCCCGCCGGTTTGCCGGCCCTGGACTTGAGCCTGAAGCACGAGTCCGAGGTCACGCAAGACGGCCAACCCAGGAAGGTCTCGATCGAGATCAAGGCCAGGGCGATAGGGGCGATCACGCAGCGTGTCGCGGGCCTGGAGATGGGAAGCCAGCATGGCTTCGCAGGTTTCCTGGCTTCGCAACGCAACGGCCGCGGTGTCGTGTTTCACATCACCGAGCTCGACTGATACCGATTCACCTGTTCCCAATTCGAGAGGTTCACTATGCCCCCGCCACGTGGTAAAGGCCGGTTCTCCAAGGACCGCAAACCCAAGCGCAACACCCAGTCCCTGCTGTTCCGCCGCAAGCGCTTCTGCCGCTTCACCGTCACCGGTGTCAAGCAGATCGACTACAAGGACATCGACACGCTGCGCGACTTCATCGGCGAGAACGGCAAGATCACGCCGGCCCGCCTGACCGGCACGCGCGCG
>Ga0075370_10001192_pt1 | contig 10958 bp, 8 predicted proteins | sample EndMethybrTD3035_FD_71398 | JGI IMG/M metagenome (GOLD analysis project Ga0075370, IMG submission 71398) | Populus endosphere microbial communities from Tennessee, USA - Endosphere MetaG P. TD hybrid TD303-5 | ecosystem: Host-associated > Plants > Roots > Endosphere | place: USA: Tennessee... | reverse complement strand
GATGCGGCGACCATCGAGTGCCGCCACTTCGAAAGTCCAGCCGGCACAGTCGATGTGCTCTCCGACCGATGGCAGGTGGCCCGACACCGCCATCAGCAGGCCGGCCACGGTGTTGTAACGGCCGCGCTCTTCCTCCGGCAGCTCCTTGATGGTGAGCCGCGCGCGCAGCTCTGATACCGGCATCAGCCCGTCGAGTTCCCACACGCCGTCCGGGCGCAGCGTGGCCCAAGCGTCGGTCTGCGTGCCGGGCTGCAGTTCGCCGGTGATGGCTTCGAGCAGGTCGCGCGGCGCCATCAGGCCCTGCACCACGCCGTATTCGTCGACCACGAACACCAGCCTGCCGGCGCGCACGCGGAACTGTTCGAGCAATTCCATGCCGGTCAGCGTTTCGGGCACGAACGAGGCGGGCTGTGCGGCCGACTCGATCGGCTCTTCGTGCTGCGGCCCGAGCTGCAGCAATTGCGCGACGCTGATCACACCGACCACGTCATCGAGCGAGTTGCGGCACACCGGATACCAAGAATGAACCAGGTTCAACGCGGCCGCGGCAGCCACCTTCTGCAGCGCCTGCGCGACCGTGTCGGAGGCCTCGAGCCATTCGATGTCGGCGCGCGGAATCATCAGCGATGAGAGCCGCCGATCGTCGAGGTGGAACACGTTGCGCACCATCTGGTGCTCGTGATGCTCGATCACGCCGGCATCGACACCTTCCTCAAGACTGGCCGAGATTTCTTCTTCGGTCACCACCCGCGCGGCGTTGGCGTCGATGCGCAGCAACCTGAGCGTCATGCCGGTCACTCCCGAGAGCAGCACCACGAACGGCTTGGCGCCGGTCGCCAGCGCGCGCATCGGGCGCGACACCCAGCGCGCGACCGGCTCGGGGTAGAGCTGGCCGATGCGCTTGGGCACCAGCTCGCCGAAGACGATCGTGAAGAAGGTGATGCAGGTCACCACCAGCGCGGTCGAGACGACGCTCGCGGTACCCCTGCCCATGCCGAAGGTTTCGAGCCAATCGGCCAGCGGCGCAGCGAACGCGGCTTCGCCCACGATGCCGCTGAGCATGCCGATCGAGGTGATGCCGATCTGCACGCTCGACAGGAACTGGGTCGGGTCTTCCATCAGGCGAAGCGCCGCAACAGCTCCCGCGTCCCCGGTTTCGGCCATGGCTGCGAGCCGCGCACGCCGACTGGTCGAAAGGGCCATTTCGGACATGGAGAACAACGCGTTGAGCGTCGTCAGCAGGGCCAGCAGAAAAACATCCATGTACGCGGGTGAGAATGGGGACATGGCACTTTACTTGATAGGGGATGTGCAGGGCTGCGACGAGGCGCTGGGCCGGCTGCTCGACAAGATCGCCTTCTCGCCGAGCCGCGACCGCATGGTGCTGCTCGGCGACCTCGTCAATCGCGGGTCCGGTTCGGGCGCCGTGCTGCGGCGGGTGCAGGGCTATGGCGCCTCCGCGCGCAGCCTGCTCGGCAACCACGACCTGCACCTGCTCGGCGTGGCGCACGGCGCCCGCGAGGCCGGCCGCAAGGACACACTGGCCGCCGTGCTCGACGCGCCCGACCGCGAGAAGCTGCTCGACTGGCTGCGGCAACAGCACATGGCGCTGCACGAAACCATCGCCGGCGCCGACCTGCTGATGGTGCATGCCGGGGTGCCGCCGCAGTGGGGTGTGGGCGATACGCTCGCGCTCGCCTCGGAGGTCGAGGCCGTCTTGCGGGGCCCCGCGCTGGGGGAGTTCCTGCAAACCATGTATGGCAACGAGCCGTCGCGATGGCGCGCCACGCTGACCGGCAGCGCCCGGTTGCGCGCGATCGTGAATGCGCTGACACGTTTGCGCTTCTGCAGCGCAGAGGGCGTGATGGATTTCGAGTCCAAGGACGGCGCCGCGTCCGCGCCGGACGGCTTCATGCCCTGGTTCGATGTGCCCGGCCGGCGCACCGCGCACGCAACGGTCGCCTTCGGCCACTGGTCGACCCTGGGCTGGGTGTCGCGGCCCGACCTGCTCGCGACCGACACCGGCTGCGTCTGGGGCGGCTGCCTCAGCGCGGCGCGCATTGGCGCCACGCTGGCCGAGCGCGAGCACATCGAGGTGCAGTGCCCGCAAAGCCAAAAGCCCGGCTGAACCGGGCCTTGCAGGCTAAGAGCGCGACAAAAACAGTGTCAGGAGCTGGACTCGGCCGTTGGCCCGGCCGTCTTGAACAACGCAGCCACCTTGCGCTTGCTCTTGATGTTGGCCGAAATGCCGCGCGTCGCAGGCGCAGCCTTGGCCGCCGCCTCCCATGCCGGCGTGGCATCGGGCTGCACGGCCTCCGCCTCGTAGGGCTGGTCGAAGAACGGATCGCGCGGCGCGGCCGGCGCACGGTGCGGGCGGCCCCCGCCGCGCAGTGCACGGGGCTCGGCGCCGCGTTCGCGCGGCTGGTCGAGCACGTCGCGCGCGTCGCCGGCCTCACCCTCTTCGCGCCAGTGGCGACGGCCGTCGTTGATGTGGCCGCGCGGACGGTCTTCCTCGAACTCGATGGGTTCCAGCTCGATCTTTTTCTTGATGAGCTTTTCGATGTCGGCCACCAGCCGCACGTCGTTGCCGCCGCTGGCAAAGCTCACGGCCAGGCCGGAGGCGCCCGCCCGGCCCGTGCGGCCGATGCGGTGCACATAGTCTTCGGCGTTGAACGGAATGTCGAAGTTGAACACCGCCGGCACGTCCTTGATGTCGAGGCCGCGGGCCGCAACGTCGGTGCACACCAAGAGGTCGACCTCGCCCTTCTTGAACGATTCGAGCGCCTTCAGCCGCTCGTCCTGGCTCTTGTCGCCATGCAGTGCGGTGGTCTTGAGGCCCTCGCGCTCGAGCGAACGCGCGAGCCGGGCGCAGCCGAGCTTGCTGTTGACGAAGACAAAGGCCTGCGTGATGCCACGCTGCTTGACGATCTGCTTGAGGGCGCGCCGCTTGTCGTCGTCGCTGACGCTGTAGAAGTGCTGCTCGACGGTGGAAGCGGTTTCGTTCGGGCGCGCCACCTCGATCGTGATCGGGTTCTGCAGGTAGCTGCCCGCCAGCCGCTTGATTTCAGGCGAGAAGGTGGCCGAGAACAACAAGGTGATGCGCTGCTTGGGCAGGTAGCTCAGGATGCGCTGCAGATCGGGCAGAAAACCGATGTCAAGCATGCGGTCGGCTTCGTCGAGCACCACGTATTCGACCTGGTTCAGCACCGCGTTCTTGGCTTCGATGTGATCGAGCAGGCGGCCCGGCGTCGCGACCAGCACCTCGACACCCTTCTTGAGCTCGAGCGTCTGCGGCTTCATGTCCATGCCGCCGAACACCACGGCGCTGCGCAGGTTGGTGTACTTGGCATAAAGCTCGACCTGCTGTGCAACCTGCACGGCCAGTTCACGCGTGGGCAACAGCACCAGTGCGCGCACCGGATGGCGCGCCGGCGAGGTGGAACTGTTCTCGTGCTTGAGCATTCGCTGCAGCAGCGGCAGCGCGAATGCGGCTGTCTTGCCGGTGCCGGTCTGCGCCGCACCCATCACGTCCTGCCCTGCAAGCACGACCGGAATGGCCTGCTCCTGGATCGGGGTCATGGTCTCGTAGCCCATTTCGGCCACGGCGCGTGCCAGCGGTTCGGCCAGCGAAAGATTGGAAAAAGAGCTTGTCATTAACCTTTAATTGTCGCACTGCCGCAAAAACCGGCAGTGACAACAGGAAACGGGGCCGGCCGAGCGTTCCGTCCGGGCTACAAACTCCGGGCCGCGAAGGTGTCGCAGGACTGGATCTGGCCGGTCTGATAGCCGGCGCCGAACCAGCGCTGGCGCTGGGCGCTGGTGCCGTGGGTGAAGCTGTCGGGCACCACCGCCCGGCCGGCCGAACGCTGCAATGCGTCGTCGCCGATCTTCTGGGCCGCGTTCATGGCCGCCTCGATGTCGCCCGGGTCGAGCCACTTCTTCGATTCCTGCGAATGGTGGGCCCAGACCCCGGCGAAGCAGTCGGCCTGCAGTTCCACGCGCACGCTCAGCGCGTTGTTCTGGGTCTGGCTCAGCCGCCCGCGCATGCCGTCGACCTTGGCGGTCACGCCGAGTTGGTCCTGTACGTGATGCCCGACCTCGTGCGCAATCACGTAGGCCTGCGCGAACTCGCCGGGCGCGCCAAGCTGGTTCTTCAGGGTGTCGTAGAACCCGAGGTCGATGTAGACCTTCTGGTCGCCGGGGCAATAGAACGGGCCCATCGCCGCCTGGCCGGTGCCGCAGGCGGTCGGGGTCGCGCCGCGGAACAGCACCAGCTTGGGCGCGTTGTAGGTGCCGTTGTTCTGGCGGAAGATCGCCGTCCAGACCACTTCGGTGTTCTTGAGCACGGTGCCGACGAAGGCGGCTTCGCGGTCGTTGCTCGGGGGCTTGGGCGCGGGGCCTTGCTGCACCTGGGGCGCCGGGTCGCCGCCGCCGGTCAGGAGCCCGAGCACGGTCAGCGGGTTGATGCCGAACACCCAGCCCGCGATCAGCGCCACTGCGACGGTACCGATGCCGACACTGCGGCCACCGATCGGAAATCCACCGCCGCCGCCCTGGCCTCGGCGGTCTTCCACGTTGTCGGACTGTTCGTTGCCTTCCCATCTCATGACGCGCTCCTTGCCGGCGCCAACCGGCTACCGAGATGGTAGCGGTTCAACGGGAGGCAGCGTAACCAACCGTCATGACCCTGTCGGCTCAGGCCTTGGGGAGCGTCACGCCGCGCTGGCCCTGGTATTTGCCGCCGCGGTCCTTGTAGCTGGTCTCGCAGACCTCGTCGCTCTCGAAGAACAGCACCTGGGCGCATCCCTCGCCCGCGTAGATCTTGGCGGGCAGCGGCGTCGTGTTGCTGAACTCCAGGGTCACGTAGCCTTCCCACTCGGGCTCGAACGGCGTCACGTTGACGATGATGCCGCAGCGCGCGTAGGTGCTCTTGCCCAGGCAGATCGTCAGCACGTTGCGCGGGATGCGGAAGTACTCGACCGTGCGCGCCAGCGCAAAGCTGTTGGGCGGGATGATGCAGAAGTCGCCGTGCATGTCGACGAAGCTCTTTTCGTCGAAATTCTTCGGATCCACCACGGTGCTGTGGATGTTGGTGAACACCTTGAACTCGGGCGCACAGCGAATGTCGTAGCCATAGCTCGAGGTGCCGTAGCTGATGATCTTGTGGCCGTCCTGCTGGCGCACTTGGCCCGGCTCGAAGGGCTCGATCATGCCGTGCTGTTCGGCCATGCGCCGGATCCATTTGTCGCTCTTGATGCTCATGTGAAATCGGGGCTGCGGAAGGTGGCGCGGATTGTGGCATGGCGGGCAACGGCGCCCTCGCGGCGTCGCGCGCCGGGTCGGTCACGCCGTGGTGGCGCGCGCCACTTCAGCCCCTGGAACGCCGGCGCGCACCGGCGCGGCCAGCGCTTGCGACACCACGGCCCGCTCGATCACCCGGTCGTCGCCCAGCACGATCATCGCGAACAGCAACTCTTCGAGGTTGTCGGCGCGCGCTGTCTTGCGCGCCAGCAGGGGCGTCGCTTCGGGGTTCAGCACCAGAAAGTCGGCTTCGCAGCCCGGTTGCAGGTTGCCGACCACGCCGTCGAGGCCGAGCGCGAGCGCCGCCCCCGCGGTGTGGCGCCACCAGAGCTGCGACGGCGCGATGCTGATCCCCGGCTTGGTTTGCCCATGCCGGCCCACGTAGTACGCCGCCAGCATCGTGTGGAACGGGCTGAAGCTGGTGCCGCCGCCGACATCGCTGGCAAGGCCGTAGTGGTAGCCAATGCGGTTGGCGCCCTCGAAATCGAAGAAACCGCTGCCCAGGAAAAGGTTGCTGGTGGGGCTCACGGCCGCCGCGGCGCCGGTTTCACGCATCAGCCGGCGGTCGTCGTCGTCGAAATGGATGCAGTGCGCGTACACCGAACGGCGGCGCATCAGGCCGAAGCCGACGTACACGTCCAGGTAAGAGCGGGCCTGCGGGAACAACTCGGCCGCCCATTTCACCTCGTCTTCGTTCTCGGCCACATGGGTGTGGATCCAGGTGTCGGGATAGCGTGCCGCCAGGGCGCCGGCGCCGCGCAACTGGGCTTCGGAGCAGGTCGGCGCAAAACGCGGGGTGATGGCGTAGCCGAGCCGGTCGACGTTGTGCCAGCGCCGGATCAGGGTTTCGGTGTCGATCAGGCTCTGCTCGGTTTCGTCGCGCACGCCGTCGGGCGAGTGGCGATCCTGCAGCACCTTGCCGCCGATCATGCGCAGTTTGCGGCGCTGGGCCGCGGCAAAAAACGCCTGGGCCGAAGCCGGGTGCGAGGTCGCAAAGGTGACCGCCGTGGTGACGCCGTTGCGCAGCAACTCGTCGAAAAACACCTCTGCCACTTCGGCCGAATGCGCCGGATCGGAAAAAAGGCTTTCAGCCGGAAACGTGTAGTTCTCGAGCCACGGCAACAACCCGTCGGCCGGCGCACCGATGATGTCGGTCTGCGGAAAGTGGATGTGCATGTCGATGAAGCCCGGCGCCAGGATCCGGCCCGGCAGGCGCATGACCTGCAGGTGGCTGTAACGCGCGGCCAGCGCCTCCCAGGAGCCTGCGTCCTGCACGATCTGGCGCCCGCGCGCATCGGGGCCCACCACCAGCAGGCCGTCCTGGTCGAACATGGCGTTGCCCGCGCTGTCGAAACGCAAAAGAGAGGCGCGATAGGCTTGCATGATGGCGAGCTTACGCAAAATCGAGGGGGGTGCGATACGCGTGTCGCGATAATCACTATCCAGCCCGATCGTTCGCTCCCCGCGCTTCCATCGGAATCTTCTTTTGACGCTGCATCTTCTTCCCGCGGATTCGACCCATCGATGAAAGTGCTTTTAATAGGCAACCTGCCCATGGACGGGCAGACCAGCATGCTGCTGTTCCAGGCCGTGATCGAGCGCGAGCTTGCCCGCCTCGGCTGCGATGTGCGGCTGGTGACGGCCGAACCGCTGGCGCTGCGCCTGCCCTACCCGCAGCGCCTGCGCAAATGGGTGGGCTACATCGACAAGTTCGTCTTTTTCCCGTTGACGCTCTGGCGGCACGTGCGGTGGGCGGACGTGGTGCATGTGACCGATCATTCCAATGCGATGTACGTGCCACGCGTGGTCGGCAAGCCGAACATCGTGACCTGCCACGACGTGATCGCGATCCAGGCCGCGCTGGGCATGGTCGAGGGCTGGCAGGTTGGCCGAAGCGGACGGCTGTTCCAGCGGCTGATCTCGCAAGGCTTGCAGCGCGCCGACCTGGTGACCTGCGTCTCGCACCTGACGCGCCGCCACCTGCTCGCGCTGAATCTGGTCGACGAGAAGAAGGCCAGCGTGGTGCTGAACGGCCTCAACGCGGACTTCGCCGTGGTGGCCGCCGAGCAGGCCGCCCCGCTGATCGGGCGCTTCGGCCTGACGATGCAGGACCGCTACTTCATGCACATCGGCTGGGATCTGGCGCGCAAGAACCGCATCGCCGTGCTCAAGGCTTTCATCGAACTGCAACAGCGCGCGGCGGCCGAGGGCCGACCGCCCGTCGCTGACAAGCTGCTGTTCGTCGGGCCCGACTTGTCGCCGGAGATGGCCGAGCTGGCGCGCGCGGGCGGTGTGTCCGAGCAGGTCCGCGTGATTCGCGATGTGTCGCACGACGAGTTGCGTGCGCTCTATGCCAGTGCCGTGGCGCTGCTGTTTCCCTCGCTGCAGGAGGGCTTCGGCTGGCCGATCATCGAGGCGCAGGCTTGCGGCTGCCCGGTGTTCACGTCCGACCTCGCACCAATGAACGAGATCGGCGGCGATGGCGCGGTGTATGTGGACCCGCTCGATGCTTCGGCGTTTGCGACCGCCATCGAACAGGCCGCGCCGCGGCTGGGCGAAATGCGCGCGCTGGGCCTCGCGAACGCCGCGCTCTATTCCTCGGAGCGCATGGCCATGGGCTACATCGAAACCTATCGCCGAGTCATCGAAGCCCGGCAACGCGCGTGAGAAAGCTGCTGTCGCTGGCGGTCGTGCTGCTGCCCTGGCCGCTCAAGCGCTGGCTGCTGCGCCGCGTTTGGGGCTACCGGCTTGCCGACGATGCGCGCATCGGGCTTTCGTACATCTTTCCGGGCCAACTGGAAATGGGCCCGGGCGCCCGGATCGGGCATTTCAACGTCGCGATCCACCTCGGCCGGCTCGAGTGCGGCGAACACTCGATCATCGAACGCGGCAACTGGATCACCGGCCACGCGCCCGACGGCGCGCACTTCACGCACCGCACGTCGCGCGATCCGGCGCTGCTGCTCGGCGCGCACGCGGCGATCACCAAATCGCACACCATCGACTGCACCGACCGGGTCGAGATCGGCGCGTTCAGCACCGTGGCGGGCTATCACTCGCAGATCATCACGCACGGCATTGACATCGTGGCCGGCCGGCAGGACTGCAAGCCGATCTCGATCGGCGCCTACTGTCTCGTGGGCACCCGCGTCACGGTGCTTGGCGGCGCCGTGTTGCCCGACCGTTGTGTGCTGGGCGCCGGCGCGGTGCTGAACAAGCCCCATCTCGAGGAACACGCGCTCTATGCCGGCCAGCCGGCCGTGCGCGTGAAGGCATTGCCGGCCGATGCAGCCTACTTCCACCGCGCCGAGGGTTTTGTCGACTGACGACGGTCGTGCAGATTGCCGGGCGGGTAGCTCAGCAGCAACCACACCCTCTCCCGGCGTCAGGCCAGTAGCACCGCCGTCTTGACCGGCAGCGGCTTCAGTGCGGCTTCCAGGCGTGCCAGCAACGGCCCGGCCAGCGCGCCGGCCGCGACGGCGTCGATCAAAACCCGCACGCCCTGGTGTTCATCGGCCACGACACGCGGCCGTGCGGCCTCTGGGATGCCGAGTTCGTCGCAGCCTTGCGCCACCAGCGCCGTCGCCACCTGGCCGGCGGCCAGCGCGCGCAGTTCGGGCTTGTAGATCTTGCCGACGTTCGTCATCGGCATGAGTTCGATCACCGTGACCGACTTCGGCCGTGCCGGTGCCTCGTCGACGCGGCCGGCCGTGAACGCGCGCAGTTCCTCCTCGGTCACTTCGGCGCCTGGCACCAGCGTCGCGAACACCACCGGCAGTTCACCCGCGTAGGCATCGGGCGCACCGACGGCCGCGCAGAGCTGCACGGCCGGATGCGCACCGAGCGCATCCTCGATGGTCTTGGGGTCGATGTTGTGGCCGCTGCGGATGATCAGATCCTTGGAGCGGCCCGTGAGGTTGAGCCGTCCTTCGGCGTCGATCCAGCCCAGGTCGCCGGTCGCGAGCCAGCCGTCGGCCGTGAATGCCTTGGCCGTATCGGCGGCATCCAGAAAACCCGAGAACACGTTGGGCGACTTGAACAGCACCATGCCGTGCTCGCCCGGCGGCAGCTCACGGTCGCTGGCGCCGCCGTGGTCGTCGAGCGCCACGATGCGCATCTGCGAGTAGGGCAACGGAAAACCGACGCAGCCGGCCGGCCCGTTCACACCCGGTGGCGTGACGGTCGAAATCCCGGCCATCTCGGTCATGCCCAGGCTCTCGTGCACATGCAGGCCGAACAGGCGCTCGAAACGCGCCGCGAGTTCGGGCGCAAGCACGGCAGCCCCGGTGCGGCAGTACTTGATGGAAGAGATGTCGGCGCCGTCCAGCGGTACGTTGGCCAGCGCCGCCAGCACGGTGGGAACGGCCGACAGCGAGGTTGGCCGGAATTTTTCGACCAGCCGCCAGTAGTTGGCAACCACTGCCTTGCTGCGCAGCAGCGCCGTGGTCGGCATGATGGTTTCGACGCCCGCCGACAGAGCCGCCAGCGACGCCGGCAGCACGCCCGCGACGTGGAACAGCGGATAGCCGTTGATCGTCACGTCCTCATGCGTGAGCCCCTGCAGCTGGACGCAGGCCCAGGCCGTGAATACCTGCGCACCGTGGCTGTGACGCGCGAGCTTCGGCGCGCCGGTGGTGCCGCCGGTATGGAAGTAGGCGGCGATGTCTTCGGGTGCGATGTCGCGACCGCTGACCAGGCGGTCGCCGGGCTGCGCCCCGCGCAGGGTGGCGAAGTCGCCGACGCCGTCGGGCAGATCGTTGGCGGCATGCGCCGGCTCGTCGTGCGGCGCGACGCGCAGCACCTTGCGCAGCGACGGCACCTGCCCGCGCAATCGCATCGCCTTCGACCACATGCCGGCGTCGGTGTCGGCGCCGTAGGCGATCAGCACCTTGGCGCCGGCCGCGTTCATCAGCGACACCAGCTTGTCGTCGGTCAGCAACGGGTTGAGCGGCTGCACGATGCCGGCGGCCTCTCCGCCCCAGAGCGCCAGGTGGTATTCGAGGCAGCCGGGCAGCAGCACCGCGACCGCATCCTGCGGGCCGACGCCCAGCGAATGCAGCAGGTTGGCAGTCTGGTGGATGCCGGCCAGCAATTGCGCATAGGTCCAGCGGATCGGCGGCGTTTCGGGGTCGGCGTCGCGCAGGAAAGTCAGCGCCGTGCGGTCGCCAAGGGCCGCAGCGGCGTTGCGAAGCAGCTCGTAGGTGCTGCGCGCGATGATGGCTTGCTCGAGCGGCGTGGCCTCGAGGCGGCGCACGTCGGCCAAGGAACGGATGGGAAAGGATGCCTTGAAAGGCGGGGCCACGGGGCGCATGCAAGTCTCCTGGGGATCGCAGTCGATGCTACCCCCACCCGCCGCCAGGCCCAGTCGCCTATGAGCCGGCGCGCACCAGCTTGCCTTGCACGCCTTCGGCCAGCCAGTTCATCTGGAGGATCTGCGCGTCGGTCAGCGCCGCGCCGCGCGGGATCACGACATGCCCTTCGTTGTCGCGCACATCGGCCACCGCGCGAAACGGCTGCAGCGTGCCGGCCGCGATGTCGCGCTGGCGCGCCAGCACCTCGTCCTGCACCGCCTTGGGCACCTTGGGGCCGAAGTCGCCGACGCGGATCATCCCCTCCTTGACGCCGCCCCAGACCGAGCCGCTCTTCCAGCTGCCGTC
>Ga0075370_10001191_pt1 | contig 10964 bp, 8 predicted proteins | sample EndMethybrTD3035_FD_71398 | JGI IMG/M metagenome (GOLD analysis project Ga0075370, IMG submission 71398) | Populus endosphere microbial communities from Tennessee, USA - Endosphere MetaG P. TD hybrid TD303-5 | ecosystem: Host-associated > Plants > Roots > Endosphere | place: USA: Tennessee... | reverse complement strand
CGCTGAAGATGAACAACCTGGTGGAGGACATGAAGAGCCTGACGCCGGCGATGGCCACCGTGCTCGAGGGGCTCGCCAAGGCCAAGGTCAACATGATCATCTCGGGCGGCACCGGTGCCGGCAAGACGACGCTGCTGAACATCCTCTCGGGCTACATCCCCGAGTCCGAGCGGGTCGTCACCATCGAGGATGCCGCCGAGCTGCAGATGCAGCAGCCGCACGTGGTGCGCCTGGAGACCCGCCCGGCGAACATCGAAGGACGCGGCGAGATCACGCAGCGCGCGCTGGTGCGCAACGCGCTGCGCATGCGGCCCGACCGCATCGTGATCGGCGAAGTGCGCGGGGCCGAGGCGGTGGACATGCTGCAGGCCATGAACACCGGCCATGAAGGCTCGCTGACCACCATCCATGCCAACACGCCGCGGGACGCGCTGTCACGGCTCGAGAACATGATCGGCATGGCGAACCTCAACCTGCCGCACCGCGCCGCCCGGCAGCAGATCGCCTCCGCGATCACGGTGGTCATCCAGGGGCTGCGGATGACCGACGGCAAGCGCAAGATCACCAGCATCCAGGAGATCACCGGCATGGAGGGCGAGGTCGTCACCATGCAGGAGATCTTCGCCTTCAAGCAGACCGGCGTCGGACCGGAAGGGCAGGTGGAGGGCTACTTCCATGCGACCGGCGTGCGGCCCAAGTTTGCCGAACGGCTGCGTGCCTTCGGCATCTCCTTGCCGGACGCGATGTTCGATCCGGCGAAGCGCTACCAGTAAGGGGCAGGACCATGCAGAACTTCACTGGCAATTCGCTGTTCATGGTCGTGGTGCTGGTCTTCGTCGCGGTGCTGCTGCTCCTCGAAGGCCTCTACCTCGTATGGAAGTCGTACAAAGGCCCCGAAGCGCGCAAGCTCGAAAAGCGGCTGCAGGCGCTTTCCGGATCTGGCGATGCCACGCCCCAGGCCAAGGTGCTGAAGGAGCGCATGCTCAGCGACGTCCCGATGCTGCAGCGCTGGCTGCTGCGCGTGCCGCGCGCGCATGCGCTGGACCGGCTGATCCTGCAGTCGGGGCTGGACTGGACGGTGTCGAAGCTGCTGCTCGGCTGCGGCGCGCTGGGCGTGGGCGGCTTTGCCGCAGTCGTGGGGTTCGCGCACCAGTCCGAGACCTTCGGGCTCATACCTGCGGCTGCCCTCGCGCTCGCACCGCTGGTGTTCCTGCACCATCGCCGGGCCAAGCGCCTGAAGCGCATCGAGGCGCAGCTGCCGGAGGCGCTCGACCTCATGACACGCGCGTTGCGCGCAGGGCATGCCTTCTCGTCCGGGCTGCAGATGATCGGCGAGGAAATGGCGGAGCCGATCGCGTCGGAGTTCCGGGTGGTGCATGACGAGGTCAATTTCGGCGTGTCCCTGCAGCAGGCCCTGACGAACCTGAGCGAGCGCATCCCCGTCACCGACCTGCGCTATTTCGTCGTCGCAGTGTTGATCCAGCGCGACTCCGGTGGCAACCTGACCGAGGTGCTCGGCAACCTGAGCCGCCTGATCCGCGAGCGGCTCAAGCTGCTGGCGAAGGTTCGCGTGCTGTCGTCCGAAGGGCGGCTGTCGGCGTGGGTGCTCGGGGTCATGCCGTTCGTGCTCGCCGGCCTCATGAACGTGGTCAATCCGGAATTCATGTCGCTGCTGTGGACCGATCCGATCGGCATCGCGATCATCAAGCACATGCTGATCCTGATGGCGATCGGCGTTCTCATCCTGCGGCGCATCGTGCGCATCCACGTCTAGGAGCATCGCCATGCTGGTCCTTTCCGCGCTGGTCTTTCTGGCCGTCACCCTCGGTCTGACGGGGGCGTACCTGTGGTGGGCGCCGACTCGGGCGCAGCAGCGCCTGCAGGCGTTGGCGCCCACGCCCGAGAAATCGGCATGGGCGGAAACCGCCGTCAAGCTCGTCGGTCCGTTCGCGCAGCTGTCCTCGCCGACCGGCGACGAGGACGCATCGCCCATGCGGACCAAGTTTCTCCACGCCGGCATCCGGCACCCGGATGCGATGCTGATCTATTTCGGCATCAAGACCTTACTGCCCTTCCTGTTCGCCTTCCTGACCTTCCTCCTGCTGAGGCTGACCAATCCGGCGGAGGGGCTGACCCTGGTCTTCTGGCTGATGACTTCGGCACTGGTCGCGTGCTACCTGCCCAATGCCATCCTCCATCTGCTCGCGAAGGGCCGCAAGCGCGACATCTTCGAGAACTTTCCCGATGCCGCCGACCTGATGCTGGTCTGCGTGGAGGCCGGCCTGGGCCTCGACGCGGCGCTCACGAAAGTGACGGACGAGATCCGCATGAAGAGCGAGGCGCTGGCCCAGGAACTGCACTGGACCAACCTCGAGATGCGGGCCGGCAGCGCGCGCGAGAAGGCCCTGCGCAACCTGGCGACGCGCACCGGCGTCGAGGAGATCGCCACCTTCGCCACCATGCTGACCCAGGCCGACAAGTTCGGCACCAGCATCGGCGAATCGCTGCGCGTGTTCTCGGACGACCTGCGCCACAAGCGTCAGGTGCGCGCTGAAGAGCTGGCCGCCAAGGTGCCGACCAAGATGCTGTTCCCGCTGGTGGTGTGCGTGTTTCCCTCGATCATCATGGTGATCATGGGGCCGGCCGCGATCCAGGTGATCCGCTCGCTGATGCCGATGCTGAGCGGCAATGGCTAATCGACGGTGGACTCGCGACATATCGACATCGAGAAAGGCCAGCCCCGCATGAAAGCAACAATCGACGCACGCGCGGCAGCGCCCGCGGTGCGAACCTGGGGCCTGTCATGGCCGCTCATCGTCTGCATCGTCACGATCGCGCTGGTCGCCTGCCAGCCTGGCCTCGTACTGCGGGATGCAGACACCTACTGGCACCTCGCTGCCGGCCGCTGGATGCTGGAGCACGGATCGGTACCGACCCTCGACGCCTTCTCGCATTCGATGCCCGGCGCGCCCTGGACGGCGTTCGAGTGGCTGTCCGAGCTCGTGATGGTGGGCGTCTATCGTCTTGGCGGCTGGGCCGGTCTTGCCGCTCTTGCAGCCTGCTGCTTTGGCCTCGTGCTCGCGCTGCTGATGCGATTCCTGCTGGCCCGCATGGAACCGGTGCATGCGCTGCTGTTCACCGTGCTGGCCGGCGGCATGCTCCTGACGCACCTGCTCGCGCGCCCGCACGTGATGGCCTGGCTGCTGCTGGCGCTGTGGATCTCGGCGCTGGTGAATGCGGCCGAAGCGCGCCGCGCTCCGCCGTGGTGGCTGCTCGGCCTGATGGTCCTGTGGGCGAACATGCACGGCAGCTTCATTCTGGGCCTGTTGCTCGGCGCCGGCGTGGCACTCGATGCGGTGCTTGCGCATCCGCGCGGCACCCGGATGGCGGCCGCCAGGTCATGGGGCCTCTTCGTCGTACTGTCCGTCGGCGCGGGGATGTTGACGCCCAGCGGCTGGCAGGTGCTCTGGCATGCGGTCTACATCATGGGGTTGAAGTTCTCGCTCGCTCGTATCGGAGAGTGGCTGTCACCGAATTTCCAGCAGCCGAGCGCCATGGAGATGTGGCTGCTCCTGGTCATGGCCCTCGCGCTCGGCGGTCGGGTGCGCCTGCCGTGGCTGCGCATGATTCTGGTGCTCGGGCTGGTGCACCTGGCGCTGAAGCATCAGAGAAATATCGCAGTGCTGGGACTGGTGGCGCCGTTCCTGATGGCGGCTCCGTTCGCGCGGCAGTGGTATGCCACGGGAAGGCCGAACCGGGACGCGCAAGCGCTCGATCGATGGTTCCTGTCCCTGTCTGCACCGGCGCGGCCGATGGCCATCGCCGTGTGCGCGTGTGCGACGGTGTTGTTCGCGGCGGCGTCCATGCATCTGCGTCCGCCGGTGCCCGCGCCCATGATCACCCCCAAGGCCGCGATCGACGCCGCCATGGCTGGCGGAGCCAAGGGCAAGGTGCTCAACGAATACTCCTTCGGCGGGTTTCTGATCTACGAAGGCATCCCGGTGTTCATTGACGGCCGGGCTGATATGTATGGCGATGCGTTCGTCGAGAAGTTCAGTGATGCGCTCCGGGTCAAGGAGCGCAAGCGCTTCCTCGCGTTCCTGGACGAACACGGGTTCGGATGGTCATTGCTCGCTCCCGAAACGCCCGCGATCGCGGTGCTCGACGACCTGCCGGGCTGGCGCCGGATCTACGCAGACGACACCGCCGTGGTCCATGTGCATGTCGACACGGTACCTGTACGCTAGCCCAGGTGATCGGCAGCGCAGTTCCGCTGCGCCAGCAGCGCGCGGAGTTCATGCAACCCCTCAGGACAAGGGCTGGCCCAACTGGTGCTTCACCGCATACACATAAAGCTCCAGCCGATTCGCCACATCCAGCTTCTGATAGATCGAGGTCAGGTGGTTGCGCAGCGTGTGCTCGGTGATGAAGAGCTGGTTGGCCAGGGCCTTGTTGGAGGCGCCGCTGCCCTGGACGACCGCGGTGATGATCTTCCGCTCCTTCGCAGTCAGGGTGGCCTGCTTCTCCGCTTCGGGGTCGTTCCGGGGGCTTTGCCTCGCGGCCATGAACTCCGAGAAGACCCGGCTCATCGTGTCGGCGTCCATGCAGAGCTCGCCGCGATGAACCCGCTCGATGGCCCGCAGCACCTGCTCGGCGGACGCATCCTTGCGCAGCACGCCGCGGGCGCCTTGCATAACGGCCATGTCCAAGGTCTTCTGCTCGCGTTCGCCGGTCAGGATCAGGGCGCGCGATGCGGACTTCGAAAGCAGGCCGGGCAGGATGTCCAGGGCGCTCTTGCCGTCGAGGTCGAGATCGAGAAGGATGACATCGGGGCTGAGGCCCCCGACCTGCTCCAGCGCTTCCTCGCAGTTCCTGGCCGTGCCGACCACCTGCATGCGCGGCTTCTCGCCGTCGATCAGCTTGGACAGGCCCCACAGCATCGTCTGGTGATCGTCCACCACCATGACGCCGATCGGTTTTGCCGCTGTTTGCATCTTCTACTCTCCTACATGGGTATTTCGACGTGCACCGATATGGCGCCTGCGCCGCGCCGGACGCTCGCATTGCCGCCGAGGGCGCTGGCGCGCTCGCAGATGGAGCGCGGCAGGAACTCGATGGCGTGCGATCCTTCCGCCTCGTTCTCGATCACCACCCTGAGCAGGCCGTCGGCGCAGGCCAGCCTGACGGCGCCGCAGTGCGCGAGGGTGTGCTTGCAGATGTTGTTCAGGCCCTCGCGGACGATCTGCAGGATCTCCGCCGCCATGCGGTCGTTGACGTTGAGCTCGCCTTCGACGCAGATCGCGATGTCGATGCCGTAGAAATCGCGCACCTGTGCCGCCTGTTGCCGCAGCACCATCAGCACGGCCTGTTCCGAGCGGTCCAGCCCGTTGCGCACCGCGCCGGCGTAACGGCGCAGGTCGCCGATGACCTTGGCGGCCATGTCCTGCAGCTTGTCGAGGTCCTCGAGCAGCGGGTTGTCGGCGCTGGCCTTGTTGCGCAGTGCGCTGAGGCCCATCTTCAATCCGATGTAGGGCTGGACGGCGGTGTCGTGCAGGTCCAGCGCGATCTTCAGCCGCTCCTGCGATGCCGCGTCAGAGGCCATGCGGTCGAGCAGCTCGATGTTCTCGACCACCGGGAAAGCCTGGCCGGCCACGTGCCCCAGGAACAGCGCGTCGGACCGGCGAAAGGCGCAACGCCTGGACAGGACGAACAGACTGCCTTCGCTTTTGCGCAGGTTGACCGGCACGCTGATGAAGGCGCGAGCATCCAGCAGCTCCGCCAGGCCTTCGAATGCCGGATGGGTTTCCTTCTTCCATCGCCCCTTCTCGCCGTCGAAAGTCGCTGCGCCGCCGAGGATGGGCAGGCCAGGCGAGGGCGGGCGGCGGTAGATCACGGCGCGATGGGGGGCGAGCGCCATCAGGAGCGCGGCCAGTTCCGGCGCGATCCGCTCGGCCTGGGGCGAACGATGCACATCGCCCTGCCGGATGGTGCGCAGCGAACAGGCGCCGGATTCCTTGTCCCGCACCACCAGCAGGCAGGTGTTGCTGTCCACGAAGAAGCGCTGGATCTTTTCCAGGATGCCGGTGACGGTATGGTCGACTCCGAAGCGGGGATTCGACAGCCGGCTCACGGCGCGCAGCAGCGCGAGCCGCTGCTTGAGCTCCACCTTGGAGCGGCCCCAGTAGATGATCATGTAGCCGAGCGCCAGGATGAAGGTGGACCGCAGCAACAGGCGGGGCAGGTCCTCCGACGTTGCGGAGCCCATGCCGCAGGCCGCGAAAAGAGCAACCGAGGCCAGGGTCACGCGTGCGCCTTCCTCGAAGCCCCAGCGGAAGGAGGAGGTGAGGATGGCAAAGAAGAAGAACAGGAAGAAGGGGCTGTGGACGCCGTCCGTCAGCAGCACGATCAGCGCGAACCAGCAGATGTCGAGCCAGTGGATCACCCGGCTTTGCGAGAGCGGCGCCTCCAGTTCCGAATAGACGCACACCACCACGCTGTGCAGGATGTAGCCGCAGAAGAGCAGCCAGGTGGACCCGCCCACGTTGCGCAGGCTGGCCGGGTCGACGAACACCACGAGCAGCGCCGAGATGGAGAGCACCAGCCGCATCCGCGCCACCATGCAGGCATCTGCGGCGTCAGCCGTCAGGCTTGTGTCGATCTCTGTTTTTCTTTCCTGCCCCAGCACCCGCATCCGAAGTCTCTTCGCAGCGTTTTTTGCGCTACGTGTCCATGTGAAAAGATCACATGCAGATTACAACTTTGGTAATCAAGTGCAACTGTGGCTGACCCTGTAGGGGAGCCTCGGTTGATCTATTTCGTGTGAAAGGTCACGGCTGGGGGGGCGGCATCTGCATCGTTCGGTGGGGAACTGGCCCGTGAGCCGGTCGGCGCCCGAGCGATGCCAAAGCCGGCGCTCAGCGCGCGCACGGCTGCTGCCTTCGGTGCCGGCATCGATGCGCGACAGCGCGAGCGCCGCGCGCTGCAGCGCCGGCAGCAGCTTCTTCGCCTTGTCCATGTCCAGGCGCATCACGGGCGCCTGCACCGCAAGGCAGAGGTTGGAAGGCCCTCTTTCGTTGGGCACCAGCGCCGCGATGCACAGCAGTCCCGGCAGGAATTCCTCGTTGTCGAAGGCATAGCCGTCCTTGCGGACGCGCTGCACCTCGCGCTCCAGCGCCTCGAGCTCCGTCAGCGTCTTGGGCGTGTACGCCTCCAGCTTCGCATTGGCCAGCAGGCGCCGGCGCTGCGCCGGGCTCATCTGCGCCAAAAAGATCTTCCCGCTGGCCGAGCAATGCATCGGCACGCGGGAACCGGGATGCAGGTAAAAGCGCAGAGGCGCCGCGGTCTCGACGCGATCCAGGTACACCACCTCGCTGCCCGAGAGGGCGGTGAGGTTGCAGCTCTCGCCGATCTCCTCCACCAGCTGCCGCAGCACCGTGTGGCGGGCGCCGTGGTGGCTGTCATTGAGCAGCAGGTTCTCCGCCAGCCGCCGCAAGCGCGTGCCGATGCCGTAGAGCCTATATTGCGCCAACACGAATTCCGGAACCGGTGGTTCCGACTTTCGAGAAACCTGGCGACCTCGCCGATCCCAAGGAGACCCTTCGATGAGCAAGCAACCCCCTGCCACGCCCGCCCGCGCCGCCGTCACAGGCGTGCAGAAGATGACGCCCTCCGAGGCCTTCGTCGAGACCCTGGTCGCCAACGGCGTGACCGAGATGTTCGGCATCATGGGATCGGCCTTCATGGATGCCATGGACATCTTCGCGCCGGCCGGCATCCGCCTGATACCGGTGGTGCATGAGCAGGGCGCGGGCCACATGGCCGACGGCTATGCGCGGGTCTCGGGCCGCCACGGCGTGGTGATCGGCCAGAACGGCCCCGGCATCAGCAACTGCGTGACCGCCATCGCGGCGGCCTACTGGGCGCACAGCCCGGTGGTGATCGTCACGCCCGAGACCGGCACTATGGGCATGGGCCTGGGCGGCTTTCAGGAAGCCAACCAGCTGCCGATGTTCCAGGAGTTCACCAGGTATCAGGGCCACGTGAACAACCCCAGGCGGATGGCCGAGTACACGGCGCGCTGCTTCGACCGCGCGATCTCGGAGATGGGCCCGACCCAGCTCAACATCCCGCGCGACTACTTCTATGGCGAGATCGAGTGCGAGATCCCCAAGCCCATGCGCGTGGAGCGCGGATCGGGCGGCGAGAACAGCCTGGCCGCTGCGGTCGAACTGCTGGCCTCTGCCAGGTTCCCGGTCATCCTCTCGGGCGGGGGCGTGGTGATGGGCGATGCAGTGGAGGAGTGCAAGGCCCTGGCGGAGCGCCTGGGCGCGCCGGTGGCCAACGGCTATCTGCGCAACGATTCCTTTCCGGCCAGCCATCCCCTGTGGGCCGGCCCGCTGGGCTACCAGGGCAGCAAGGCCGCGATGAAGCTGATCGCGCAGGCCGATGTGGTGCTGGCGCTCGGCTCGCGCATGGGGCCTTTCGGCACTCTGCCGCAGCACGGACTCGACTATTGGCCGAAGAACGCCAAGATCATCCAGGTCGAGGCCGAGCACACCAACCTGGGCCTGGTGAAGAAGATCACCGTCGGCATCCATGGCGACGCCAAGGCCGTGGCCAAGGCGCTGCTCGCCCGCCTCGCGGACCGCAAGCTGGCCTGCGACGCCACCCAGGCCGAGCGCGCCGCGAAGATCAAGGAAGAAAAAGCCGCCTGGGAGAAGGAGCTCGACGGCTGGACCCACGAGCGCGACCCCTACAGCCTCGACATGATCCAGGAGGCAGAGCAGGAAGGCGGCAAGTGGTTGCACCCGCGCCAGGTGCTGCGCGAGCTCGAGAGGGCGATGCCGCCGCGCGCCATGGTCTCGACCGATATCGGCAACATCAACGCGGTGGCCAACAGCTACCTGCGCTTCGAGGAGCCGAGGAGCTTCTTCGCGCCCATGAGCTTCGGCAACTGCGGCTACTCGCTGCCCACCATGATCGGCGCCAAGCTGGCCGCGCCCGAGCGCCCGGCCATCGCCTACGCGGGCGACGGGGCGTGGGGCATGAGCATGGTCGAGATCATGACCTGCGTGCGCCACGACATCCCGGTGACAGCGGTGGTGTTCCACAACCGCCAGTGGGGCGCGGAGAAGAAGAACCAGGTCGACTTCTACAACCGCCGCTTCGTCGCCGGCGAGCTCGACAACCAGAGCTTCGCGGGCATCGCCGAGGCGATGGGCGCCGTGGGTATCGTGGTCGACCGGCTGGAGGACGTCGGCCCCGCGCTCAGGAAGGCGGTGGACCTGCAGATGAACCAGGGCAAGACCGCGGTGATCGAGGTCATGTGCACACGCGAGCTGGGTGACCCCTTCCGCCGCGATGCGCTGGCCAAGCCGGTGCGCTTGCTCGACAAGTACAAGGACTACGTCTAGCACCGGGCCGAAGCAGCGACATTTTTTGCGTCTTTCGCGTCATCTTCGCGTGCTCTGCGTCCGGAGGTCCGCTGCCGATGCCGAATCCGCCTTGCAGAAGTCGATGAAGCCCTGCATCGTGCGCCCCGGCCGCCGCTCCCGATGCAGCACGATCGAGAGCTCGCGCGAGTTCTTCGGCATCGTGGTTTTCAGCTCGACCAGCGAGCCATTGGCCAGCGCGTCCGCCACCGCGTAGCGCGACATGCAGCCGATGCCCACGCCAGAGGCCAGCACGCGCTTGATGGCATGGCTGCTGCCCAGCTCCAGCTCGATGTCGAGCGGCCCGAGGCGCCTGCCGAGCCAGTCGTTCGTGGCCTCGCGCGTGCCCGAGCCTTCCTCGCGCAGCACCCAGGCGGCCTCGGCCAGCTCGCGCACGCCCACCAGCTTCCGCGCCAGGGGATGGGTGGGGGCGGCCACGATCACCATCTCGTCGCTGAGCCAGCGGCGCACCGCCAGGTCGGGGTGCGTCTGCCGGCCCTCGATAAAACCCACGTCGGCATCGAAGCCGACCACCGCGGCGATCACGTCGGCGGTGTTGCCGATGATCAGCCGCGCACGCGCCTGCGGGTTGTGCTGCTTCCAGCGCAGCACGATTTCCGGCAGCAGGTACTCGCCGGTGGTGAAACTCGCCGCGATGCGCAGCGGCGCCTGCTGGTCGGTGAAAAACATCGCCTGCAGTTCCGCGGCCTGGTCCACCAGCGAGACCGAGCGGGCCAGCAGCGCGCGGCCGTTCTCGTTGAGCACCAGGCGGCGTCCGATGCGGTCGAACAGCTGCGCGCCGATCGCGGCCTCCAGGTCGGCCAGCGCGGCGCTGGCGGCGGATTGGGAGCGTGCCACGCGGCCGGCGGCGGCGCGGGTCGTTCCTTCGCGCGCGGTTGCGGCGAAGACTTCGAGCTGGCGCAGGGTGAGCCGCAGGCGTTGATCGATTTTTTGGGTCACGATGAACTGAATTAACAGCTTTTTTGTTCAGCCGCACAACCCTATCATGCGCCGAGAGCACCCCACGACAACCGGAGGCAGCGCCTTGTTCAACTTCCTTTCGCGCGAGCCCCTCCACGATCCGCTGGCCGCACCTGCGCCGACGGACCGCTGCGAGGTCAAGACCACCACCTGCTACATGTGCGCCTGCCGCTGCGGCATCCGCGTGCACCTGCGGGACGGCCAGGTCCGCTACATCGACGGCAACCCGGACCATCCGCTGAACCAGGGCGTGATCTGCGCCAAGGGCTCCTCGGGGATCATGAAGCAGATCTCGCCGGCGCGGCTCACGCAGCCGCTCCTGCGCAAGTCCGGCAGCGAGCGCGGGGCAGGGGAGTTCGAGCCGATCAGCTGGGAGCACGCCTTCGCGCTGCTCACCGAGCGCCTGTCGAAGATCCGGGCCACCGATCCGAAGAAGTTCGCGCTCTTCACCGGCCGCGACCAGATGCAGGCGCTCACCGGCCTGTTCGCGCGCCAGTTCGGCACGCCCAACTATGCGGCGCATGGCGGCTTCTGCTCGGTCAACATGGCCGC
>Ga0075370_10001190_pt1 | contig 10967 bp, 12 predicted proteins | sample EndMethybrTD3035_FD_71398 | JGI IMG/M metagenome (GOLD analysis project Ga0075370, IMG submission 71398) | Populus endosphere microbial communities from Tennessee, USA - Endosphere MetaG P. TD hybrid TD303-5 | ecosystem: Host-associated > Plants > Roots > Endosphere | place: USA: Tennessee... | reverse complement strand
CATTCTTATGGGTGTTCATCCGGCTGTGATCTTGGAAGTCTGGGTGTTTGGCGACTTCCAGTCTCCCAGACTCAGTCCGGGTGAACCACAGATACAACCTATTGAAGCTTCACAACTAGGCCCGCTCGTGGTGACACGGATCAACGCCGACTCGGAGCAGACTTCCACGGCGGATTCGCCAGGCGTGCGGCGATCCATTCGCCAAATGCGCGCGTCTTGCTGGCCGCGCCCACGCCCGACGGCGTCACGATGTAGATCGCGCCCTCGTCGAGCGGGCGCCAGCGCGGCAGCACGCGCAACAGGCGGCCATCCTGCAGATGCTTGCCGAGGAGCCAGTCGGTGCCGAGCATGACGCCCAGGCCGGCCGTCGCGGCTTCGGTCAGCACCTCGGCATCGTCGGCGACGAGCGGCCCCGAGACCGAGACGCGCCTGATGCGGCCCTGCGCATCGCTCAGGTCCCAGCGGTCGCGATTCGGCAGCCCGGTGAACACCAGGCAGGCGTGATCCGCGAGATCCTCGGGCCGGCGCGGCACCCCGTGCCGCTGCAGATAGGCGGGCGACGCGCAGAGCAGCCGCTGCCGGTTCGCGACGCGGCGCGCCACCAGTCGCGAGTCGTCGAGCTCGCCCAGCCGCACCGCGAGATCGAAGCGCTCGCCGACGAGGTCGACGAAGCGGTTCGAGAACTCCGCCTCGATCGTGATGCTCGGATGTGCGGCGAGGAATTCGTTGATCATCGGCGCGAGCCAGAGCCGGCCGAAGCTGTCGGGCAGCGCCAAGCGCAGGTGGCCGCGCGGCTCGCCGGACGCCTGCTGCGCGGCCTCGCGATCGGCCTCGTCGATCGAGCGCAGGATCGTGCGGGCGCGCTCCAGGTAGCCGCGACCGGCCTCGGTCAGCGCGACGCTGCGCGTCGTGCGCTCGACCAGCCGCACGCCCAGCCGAGCTTCCAGCGCGCGCAGCCGCTTGGACAGCACCGTCGGATCGCGGCTCAGCCGTTCGCCGGCGCGCGCGAACGACAGGGCCTCGGCGATCGCCACGAACGATGACAGCTCGGCGAAGACCGGCGTCTCCAGCGCGGGAAGTGAGTGCTGCGATTTATGCATGAGTGTCCGGCGATGTCTCTTGATTATCTTTCGAACGCGCCGCAATAGGATGTGCTCGCTCCCATTCGACTTCATCCCTTCAACGACCGCGAGGTTCCTTGTCATGAAAGCTCTCCATCTCACCGCCCCGTCGCTCGACGCGCTGCGCGTCGTCACGCTCGACGATCCCGTGCCGCAGCGCGGCGAGGCGCTCGTGCGCCTGAAGGCCGCGAGCCTGAACTTCATCGACGTCGCGGTGGCGACCGGCGCCTACCCCGGCCCGACCTTCCCGCTCGTCCCGGTGGCCGATGGCGCCGGCGAGGTCGTCGCGCTCGGCCCAGACGTCGACACGCTCGCGGTCGGCGACCGCGTGGCGATTCATCCGAAGACGCTTTGGCCGGCGGGCCGTCCGAGCGACCGCGGTGCGCATGCGATGCGCGGCGTCGAGCGCCCCGGCTCGCTGCGCGAATACGCGGCCGTGAGCGCCGACACGCTCGTGAAGCTGCCTGACCATCTGAGCTGGGAGCAGGGCGCGTCGTTGCCGATTACCGCGACGACCGCGTGGAATGCGCTGGCCACCGCGGACATCGGCCCGGGCCGCACGGTCGCGGTGCTGGGTACCGGCGGCTCCTCGGTGGCCACGATCCAGCTCGCGAAGGCGCGCGGTGCCCGCGTGATCGTCACGTCGTCGTCCGACGAGAAGCTCGAACGCGCGAAGGCGCTCGGTGCCGACCATCTCATCAATTACCGTCGCACGCCCGACTGGGACCTCGCGGTGATCGATGCCACCGGCGGCCACGGCACCGACCTCGTGCTCGAAACCGCAGGTGCGCAGACCTTCGCGCGTTCGCTGAACGCGGTGCGGCATGGCGGCACCGTCTTCGCGATCGGCTTCTTGTCGGGTGGCGCAGCCGAGGTGGACCTGCTGCGCATCATCGTCAAATCGCTGCGCGTGCAGGGCAACAACACGGGCTCGGCGGAGGATCTGGCCGATGCGGTCGCCGCGATCGCTGCGGCCCGCATCGAGCCGGTGGTCGACCGGGTGTACGAGTTGGCAGAAGTGCGCCGCGCCTACGAGGCGCTCGCCGCGGGCGGATCGCACTTCGGGAAGCTCGCCGTGAGGCTGGACTTCGGACGCGTGTGAGCGGTCGCCTTGTTCAGAGCCAGGGGCCTACCGCATCCTTTTCATCGGCCCGTTCGTCTTCGCATCATGTCCGATGCCCAAGGGAACCCGCCCATGTCCAGCCTGCCCCTGCCCTCGCCACGCGCCGCTGCCGTCCCCGATGACCGGCGCTGGGTGCTGGCGCTGACCGCTCTCGCATCGTTCATGGTGGCGCTGGATGCGATGGTGGTCACCACCGCACTCGGCGCGATGCGTGTTGAGCTTCGGGCTTCGGTGACCGAACTCGAGTGGATCGTCAATGCGTACAACCTGAGTTTTGCCGTCCTGCTCCTGACCGGCGCGGCGCTGGGCGACCGTTTCGGCCGGCGCCGCGGCTTGATGGCCGGCCTGGGTTTGTTCGTCGCCGCCTCCCTCGGCTGCGCGCTCGCGCCCAGCGCCGGCTGGCTGATCGCGGCGCGGGCGCTGCAAGGCGCCGGCGCGGCGCTCGTGATGCCGCTGGCGATGGTGATGCTCGGCATGGCGTTTCCCGGCCCGGCACGGGCCAAGGCGCTGGGCATGTTCGGCAGCGTCACGGGGCTGGCGCTGATCGTCGGCCCCGCGGTGGGTGGCGCCATCGCGCAGGGCCTGGCCTGGCAGTGGATCTTCTGGATCAACCTGCCGATCGGCCTTGTCGTGATGTTCCTGATGCGCCGCCATCTGCCCGAAAGCCGTGGCGCCGCGCTGCCGCTGGACCTGGGCGGCCTGGCCTTGGCCACGCTGGCGGCCCTGGCCGCGGTGTGGGCGCTGGTGCGCGGCCATCACGCTGGCTGGACCAGCGGCGAGGTGCTGGCCGCGGTGATCGTCACCGTGCTCGCCCTGGTCGCGTTCCTGTACTGGGAGCGGCGCGCCGTCGCGCCCATGGTGCCGCTGCGACTATTCGGCGCGCGCCGGCTCAGCGCCGGCATGGCCGCCAGTTTCCTGTTCTATGCGCCGATGTACGCCACGGTGTTCTTCCTGCCGCAGTTTTTCCAGCAGGCGCAGGGGCTGGGCGCGTGGGACGCAGGGCTGCGGCTGATTCCGTGGACGGCCACATTGTTCGTGATAGGGCCACTCGCCGGCAAGCTGGTGCAGCGGCTGGGCGAGCGGCGGCTCGTGTCCGCCGGCGCGGCCATGCAGGGCCTGGGCCTTGCATGGGTCGCGTGGCTGGCGCGTGATGCCAGCGTGCCCTTTGTGCAGATGGTGCCCGCGCTGCTGGTCTCGGGCATCGGCGTGTCGCTGGCGATGCCGGCGGCGCAGAACGCCGTGCTCAGCGCCGTCGCACCGCCCGAAATGGGCAAGGCCTCAGGCCTGTTCAACGTGTTCCGCTACCTCGGCGGCGTGTTCGGCATTGCCTTGCTGGTCGAGGTTTTTGCCTGGCGTAGCGCCGGTGGTGCTCCGTACGCGCCCGGTTTCTCGGCTGCCTTGTCCATCGGAGCCGGCCTGTCGCTGCTGGGCGCGTCGGCCGGCATGTGTCTGCCTGCCCACAACGTGCCGTAAGGGCATCGACGCTCAGAGGCGCAGGTTGTCCTGGAGCGCCTCTTCCATCGGCGAAGCAGCGACGCCCAGAGCCGCCTCCGTGTCTGCGCTGTCCAGGACGCAAGGTTCGTCGAAGAGGTAGGACATCTCGAAGACTTCACGCATCATGGAATTGGCAGCCGCGAGGCCTCGCAATTCGTCGTCCGTGAATCGGCGCAGCTTCGGCGCATCCACGTTCGCCAACCGGGCCGTCGCCGATGCCAGGTCCCGAACGGACGCCACTCTCGACGGGACATGCCATGCCCGGCCCCACGACTGTGCGGATGCCGCCGCGGCGACGAGGGTCGTTGCCACGTCCTTCGTGTACGACCAACTGTGCAAGGTGTCCAGGTTCCCGGGAAACGCGCTTTCCTCGCCCTTCAGCAGCCCGGGCAGCACGAAGAGATTGAAGTAGGTGACGGCTCCACGTCCCAGGTAGTCGCTCGCGCGGACCTCGGTGGCTCGCACGTCGCCGCGCCGTCGCACCAGGTCCCACATGCCTGCGCGCACGCGACCTTTCACCGTGTGCGGAGCCAAGGGGTGGCTTTCCGAAATTGGACCGGATACGTGGCCGTACCCGTACACGTTGCTCAGCGTGACGAGGCTGGCGCCGATGTCGGCCGCGACGGTCAACGTCGAGGCGCCGATCCGGGGGAACTCCTCCGGCCATCGGTCGTACGCCGGCATCGCGCAATTGACGAGGGTGGCTGCACCGTCGGCGACTCGGCGCAACGAGGCTGGGTCGCCCGCATCGGCGCTGGCGTGCACGATGCGAGGGTGGGTCGAAGAACCGCCCCGCCGGCTGACCAGCGTGACGTCGTGCCCCTTGGACGCAAGAAGGGCAGCAGTGTTTGAGCCGGTGGGGCCGGCGCCGACGACGAGGATTTTGCTCATGCCGCGGTTTTATCTGCCGGCACCGGGTGTCGTCGCGCACAAACGGGTCAAAAGCCGAGCACGTTCGCGCAACCTGGCCGCCCGCATCCCTGCAAGGGGAATGAGCAAACGCATAGATTGCCCGCCATGAACCATGCGACATCGGGCAACGTCCCGGGCATCCAAGCCCGGCGTCGACAAGAACAGGCGGGGCCGTCCGCCGGCGCGGCGCCGCTGGACAGCCACAGGGTCGTCCTGCACCTGAGCTCGGCCACTTCCACGGCCTGCCGCAAGACCGGCTACCGCGCGGTTCGGGTACGCGGTGACATCGACATCATCCCCGCGCAGGTGCTGGATGGTTTCGATGCCATGACCGACTACAGCAGCCTGGAGGTGCTGGTCGAGCCCGCCCTCGTCACGCGAGTCGCGGACGAACTCGAGCTACCCCCCAGCCGTGCACGGCTGACGAGCGTCCACTTGCTGCGGGATCTGCGTCTGCAGAACATCCTGTTCGCGCTGGACGCGGACATCCACTGCGACGCACCGTACGGCGAGGCGTTTCGCGACGGGCTCGAGACCTCCTTGGCGACCGCACTCTTGCATCCGACCACGGCCCGCGCCCATCACGAGCCGCCCCTGTCGACACGCGCCCTGGAGCGCGTGGCGCAGTACATCGACGCGAATCTCGACAGGCCTCTGACGCTCACGCGCCTGGCGATCATCGCCGGCGTGAGCCGGTCCAGCCTGCAAAGAGCGTTCACGCGATGGAAGGGGCTGCCTGTGCATCAGTACGTCGTGCACAGACGCGTGGATCGTGCGCGGACCCTGCTGCTGCAAGGAAGAGATTCGCTCACCGACGTCGCGTTGATGGCAGGCTTCTCGCACCCGAGCCACATGGCTCGATGGATGCGGCGAGTCCTTGGCACGACGCCCACGGAGTTGGTGCCCGGGGCTCGGCAGAGAGCTGCCGCGCAGAACTGAACAGCCCGATAAGGGTGGAGGCTCAGCGTTGCTCGCCTGCCGATTTGGCTTCGAGCGCGCTCGGCAGTCCGAACAGCGCGAAGAGGTGAGCCTCGGTGAAGCTCACCACACTGGCAATGGCGCTTCCTTCGATCGCCAGTACCTTGATGGCGAATGGGCGAAAGACGCCCTCGTCGGCGTTCCATTGATAGACGGCCAATGCCGGTTGCCCACTTGCACCGGTGATCAGCGCGCGTGTAGAACCCGGCCTCGCGTGGCACCCGCTTGGACCGAAAACCACCGTCTCGAGGAACAGACGAATGGCTTGGGTTCCACGGTACCAGGTCGGAGACGGTGGCATCGAGAAAGTGGCCTCATCCTTCAACAGAGCCACGAGAGAGTCGATGTCCGCGGCTTCCCAGGCGACGATGTAGCGCGCCAATGTACGCTTCACCTCATCGGAGATCGGCTCGAGGCGGTCGACACCCTCGTGGTTCGACGAGCGCACTTCGTCGATGGCGCTTCGGGCTCGCTGCAGGGCACTGTTGACCGCTGGCACAGTCGATTGCAGAAGCTCGGCCACTTCGAGCGCCGACCAATGGAGTACCTCTCGCAGTATCAACACAGCCCGCTGTCTTGCAGGCAGGCACTGGATGGCACATAGGAAGGCAAGGCCCACGGCCTGGCGCGACTCGAGAATCGACGAAGGGTCCGTGTCGTGCCCCGCGATTGCGTCAAACGACTGCTCCGGAAAGGGGTCGATCCAGGGCGAATCCGTGCGCCCTGCCTCCGGCTCATCCGATCCGTGGGGGGCTGGTGGAACCATCAAGGTCGGCAGAGACCGACGTTTGCGATCGTCTATCGCGTCCAGCGCCGCGTTGGTGGCAATGCGATATAGCCATGTCAGAAACGACGCTCGACCTTCGAATGTCGCCAGCTTGCGCCATGCTCGCAGGTAAGTGTCCTGAGTGAGGTCTTCAGCTTCGCTCAGCGACCCGACCAAGCGGTAGCAGTGTCGACGGATGGCGCTGCGGTGCCTCTCGAACAACATGGCGAAGACTTGATCGTCACCCGCCTTGGCGATCTCAACGGATTCTTCATCGCTGAGTTGGGGAGGGCGCGCCGTCCCCGCTGCGACGGTCACAAGTACCTCATCAAGTTCACTGCTCACTGCTGCCTCACGGAGTTTCCCGCAAAGGTATCACCGCTACGCCTGGAGCGACCGGCGCTCCAAGGCGGCACCGCTGGGAATGAGGAAAACGATCGTGCCGGGACGAAGTGGCGTCCGCTCGCCCCGGAACTTGGGCAGCGATGAGTTAGGCGTCCTCGCGCCGTCTAAAACTTCATGAAGCCCGGAGTTGAGCACGAGGCGCTGCTCTTCGGCAGGACGCACGCGTGTTTCCAGCGTTTTCGATAGCACACCCCCCACGAAAGGAAGAAGCGATGAATGCAGTCAAGATCGAGGGAGCCGTCGCCCTCGTAACCGGCGCCAACCGCGGCATCGGCCGAGCGCTTGTTCAGGCTCTTCTTTCCCGTGGCGCAAAGAAGGTTTACGCGACGGCGCGCGATCCGCAGTCGCTGCGAGACCTCGGTCACGCGCGACTCGTGTCGCTTCAGCTCGACGTGACCGATGCCGAACAAATCCGCGCGCTCGAAGTAGCAGCTTCTGACGTCAATCTCCTGTTCAACAACGCCGGTGTGGCGCTCGGAAACGGGATTGCCGGCCCAGCGGCCCTCGATCTTGCGAGGCGCGAGATGGAGGTGAACTTCTTCGGCGTGCTGCAAGTGTTGCAGTGCCTCGCTCCGACACTGGCCAAGAATGGTGGGGGTGCCGTCATCAACATCGGTTCGGCGGCTGGTCTGACCAACCTGCCGTTCTTGCCGACCTACAGCGCGTCCAAGGCCGCGCTGCACTCACTCACCCAGGGCGCGCGCATGCTCCTCTCGCGCCAGGGCACCTCTGTCTTCGGCGTCTATGCGGGCCCTGTCGACACTGACATGATCCGTCAGCTTGAGATGCCGAAGGCCTCGCCCCGCGACGCAGCGATGGCGATCCTGGAAGGCATTGAGGCCGGGCAGGAGGACATTTTCCCCGACGCGTTCGGCGTCGATTTCGGCCGACGGTACCAGTCCTCGCCAAAGGAGTCGGAGCGACAGAACGCCGCGATGTTCGCGAGCCTGGCTGCGTAAGCGAGGCCAGCGCCTGGCACTGGGCAACCAGGTCTCATGCGGTACTACCGACGAAAGGAGCGAATTCCCATGTCAAACCTCGAAGGCCAAAGGGCCGTTGTGACCGGAGGAAGCCGAGGACTCGGACTCGGCATCGCCGAGGCTCTCGTGGCTCAAAAAGCGCACGTGACAATCGTGGCGCGCGATGCGCAGCGCCTTGGCGAAGTGTCGAAACAGCTCGATGTAGACGTGGCCCGCGGCGATGTCACCGACCCAGACGTTGCGAGAGTCGTTCTCGCGGACGTCCGACCTTCGGTTCTGGTACTCAACGCCGGAGCGACGCCGACGATGGGCCCACTTCACGAGCTGACATGGGAAAGCTTCAATCGAGTGTGGGAGGTCGACGTGAAGGCCGGCTTCTATTGGGTACAGGAAGCCCTGCGTCTTCCCTTGCCCCGCGGTAGCCGTGTCATCATCGCCTCGAGCGGCGCGGCGCTGAACGGCTCGCCGCTTTCCGGAAGCTACGCCGGCGCGAAGCGGATGCTGTGGCTCATGGCGTCCTACGCGAACAATATTGCGCAGAAACTCGATCTCGGTATTCGCTTCCAGGCGATCCTGCCCCAACAGATCATCGGCGACACGGAACTCGGCCGCAAAGCGGCGGAGGCTTATGCGAGAGCTCGGGGAGTCAGTCTCGAGGTGTTTCTCGCGGGTTTTGGCGCGCCGATGCCACCGCGCAGGGTCGGCGACAACGTCGTGTCGATCCTCACGGATCCTCGCTACGCAACGGGCATTGCGTTCGGCATGAAGGGCGACCTTGGCATCGTCCCGCTCGACGTCTGAGATATTGGTCTGCGCTGCACAGTACGGCGAGTTCACGAGCTTGGCGGCCTTGCTTTGCCCCCGGCGAACCAACTCATCTGGGCGTTCGACAACCGGCCCGCGCATACGTCGCTTGCCTAGACGACAGTCCGAGCCGCCGCAGTCTCTGGGTTGCCCGTGTTCGGCGTCCCCGCAGGTTCGATGAGAAGGATGTGTGCCTCTTCCTCGGCCACTGGACAATGCTCCACGCCTTTGGGAACCACAAACAACTCGCCCGGGCCAAGGGTGACAGCGCCTTCCCTCATCTGAATGGTGAGCCTGCCCTTCAATACAAGAAAGAAGTCATCTGTGTCGTCGTGCTTGTGCCAAACAAACGGCCCCTTTACCTTGACGACCATGAGGTCATGGTTGTTGAACTCGCCGACGGTCCTCGGCTTGAAATGCTCATTGAACGTCGCAAGCTTCGATGCAAGGTTGATGCTCTGCATGGTGTCGTTGTCCGGTCGCGTTGATTTCAGTTCGATTGTCAACTGCCTGACATACGCGTTCGAAACGCAGGTGCCGACCAAAAACTAGGCCCCCGAGAAAAAGAGCATCCAGGTGACCCGGCCCGGCACCGCCGTGAAGAGGCCCACCGACAAGGTGGCGCCGTAGAACAGCATCTTCATCTGCCGGGCGTGTTCGCCTGCGCGTCCGCTGCGAGCGAGCCAAATGGCACGAGCCAGGAGGACGAGGACGACAACCGCGACAATTTCGAGTGTCCCGGCTTGCGACCTGATCGCCAGAGCGCTGCCCATGGCCATCAGCATCGATATCGACCAGAACCACCCCACAACGCGATGCGGCAGGTTGCCTTTGCGCGCGGTCAATTGCCACACGCCGACAACCACGACCACGATGCTGGCGAGAAGATGTGCCTTGACTTGGACAGAGGCAGTGGAAAGGGCGGATGGGTGAAAGCCGAAGCCGCGGAACGCGTCAGGGGCTTGCGCCAGACGTTCTCTGACGATGTAGACGTAAGCTGTCAGCACGACCGCCAGCGCTGGAAGCACGGCCCTGAACTTTTCGAGATTTGGACGCATTGGCTCAATCGTCGGTTGCGGTGCCATTCCACGCCTGAGGTCGAGTGGTGGGATGGCATTACGTATACAAAGAGTATATTGGATAGAAAACCAAGCCGACCTTCTATCGCGACCCAACCGTGCGGCAAGGGTGCTCTGACGCGCTAGCTCGGTTGCGCTGGGCGCCGCGGCGTCTTCTCGATGGCGGCCCTTTTCAGCGCCGCTTCCAGAAAGTCGATGAATTGCCGGGTCTTCGCGGGCGCCAGGCGGTTGCCGGCCCACACCGCGTGGATCGGCACCGGCGGCGCCTCATGGCTGGCCAGCACGATCTCCACGGTCCCAGCGGCCACCAGGTCACGGACCTGCCGCGCCGATGCGCGGATGGCGCTGGTGTACTGGCCCTGGTCACTGCTCGCGCAGCCGGCGCCGTTGCCGGAGCGGATGCTCGGGCTTGCCGCGGAGGCGGTCGTGGATGGTGCGCTGGACGGCTGGGGGCCCGCGTCGGATGCGTTCGAGCCCGCGGTGCGCGCGGCCTACGCCGCGCCGCTGCGTGACCCCACCCATGCACACGCGATCTGCGAGGAATACCGTGCTGCGGCGACGCTGGATCGCGAGCACGATGCACTCGATCGCGCCGAACGCCGCCGCATCCGCTGCCCGACGCTCGTGCTGTGGGGCAGGGGCGGGCCACTCGATGAGTGGTACGCAGATGCGGGTGGTCCGCTGGACGTGTGGAAGGAGTGGCGCGACGAACCCCGCGGCCACCCCGTCGACGGAGGCCACTTCTTCCCGGAGACGCGCCGGGCGAGACGGCACGCACGCTCGCCGCCTTCTTCGCGGCGGGGTAGGTGCTTGGTTGTGGACTGTGGCTGTCGTTCGTGCTCATTGCTTCATCGCAGGTTCCACAGATTCACTGGCCCGCCACCGTATCGGACGTTCGTGAAGCGGGCCGTTGCTCCCTCTCCCTCCGGCGATTGCGCAGAGAAGCCGACCCACAGGCCAGTGGGAGACTCCAGATTGAATTTGCGGACGATCTCCCACTTCCTTCCGTCCTGCGACGCGTAGAAGAAGATGGCGCCGTGATCCTTGGCCGCCTTCAGGTAGATGGACGATCCATCCACGGGAAAGGACGTGACATCGTCGGAGAGGCCACGGGTCACCACCGAGACGACGGACAGCCCCCCTGAGGCCTGGGCTTCCAGGCACAGCTTCGCCCAATGGGTGGCCGTGCCATGCAGGGCGACGCAACCCGCGTCATACGTCTTGCGCGCGCCGACATCGACCTGGGTGCTGAAGCTGAAGTCGCCGCCGGCCTTGTAAAGCAGGCGCGGCGCGGAATCGACGCGA
>Ga0075370_10001187_pt1 | contig 10975 bp, 9 predicted proteins | sample EndMethybrTD3035_FD_71398 | JGI IMG/M metagenome (GOLD analysis project Ga0075370, IMG submission 71398) | Populus endosphere microbial communities from Tennessee, USA - Endosphere MetaG P. TD hybrid TD303-5 | ecosystem: Host-associated > Plants > Roots > Endosphere | place: USA: Tennessee... | reverse complement strand
GATCGCCGCGTCGACCACCTGGCCCTGGCCCGTGCGGCGCGCCTCGAGGGTCGCGGCGAGCAGGCCGACCGCCATGTACAGCGATCCGCCGGCATAGTCGCCGAGCAGGTTCAGCGGGATCGACGGTGGCTGGCCTTCGCGGCCGATCGCCTCCAGGATGCCGGTGATGGCGAGGTAGTTGATGTCGTGTCCCGCCACCTGCGCCAGCGGGCCGCTCTGGCCCCAGCCGGTGAGGCGCCCGTAGACCAGGCGCGGATTGCGCGCGAGGCAGACGTCGGGCCCCAGGCGCAGGCGCTCGGTGACGCCGGGGCGAAACCCTTCGATCAGCGCATCGGCCTGCTCGACCAGCTCGAGCACCGCCTCCACCGCTGCGGGTTGCTTCAGGTCGAGCGCGACCACGCCGCGGTTGCGCAGCAGCGTATTGAACTTCAGCGGCCGCTCGATGCCGAGCTTCTCGGGCCGCTTGCGCTCGACGCGGATCACGGTGGCGCCGAGGTCGGCGAGCAGCATTGCGCACATCGGCCCCGGGCCGATGCCGGCCAGTTCGACGACCTTCAGGCCGGCCAGCGGTCCCGTCATCGGCCGGCCTTCCCGAGCAGGCTGTTGGCGATGATGTTGCGCTGGATCTGGTTCGTGCCTTCAATGATTTGCACCACCTTCGCATCGCGGAAGTAGCGGTTGATCGGGTACTCGGCCGACACGCCGGCGGCGCCGAAGAGCTGCACCGCATCGGTGGCGACTTTCATCGCGACGTCGGAGGCGACGCACTTGGCCATCGCCGCCATCGGCGCCAGCGCCCGGCCGGTCACGCCCGCGTCGACCATGGCTGCTGTGCGATAGACCAATTGGCGCGCCGCTTCGGTCTGCATCACCATGTCAGCGAGCATCCAGCGCACGCCCTGGAAGTCGCTGATCGCCTGGCCGAAGGCGCGCCGCTCCCGGATGTACGCGACGGCGTGGTCGATCGCGCCCTGCGCGATGCCGACGGCACGCGCCGCGACGATCGGCCGGCTGGTGTTGAGCGCCTCCATGGCCACCTTGAAGCCTTCGCCACCCTCGGGGCCGAGACGGCTCTCCAGCGCGAGCCGCGCCTCGTCGAAGAAGAGCGGGCACGAGGGCACGCCTCTGGCACCCATCTTGTCTTCCTTGCGGCCCACCGTCAGGCCGGGCGTGCCGCGATCGACGACGAACAGGTTGATGCCGAGCGGCTGGCCGGCTTCGTCCTGCGTCTTTGCGGCGACGAGGAGGAAGTCCGCGATGTCGGCGTTGGTGCACCAGATCTTCGCGCCGTTGAGCACGTAGCCGCCGGCCGTGCGGCGCGCGGTGGTCTTGATGCCGGACACGTCGGAACCGCTCTGCGGCTCGGTCAGCGAGAGTGCGCCGCGCAGCTCGCCGCTCGCCAGGCCGGGCAGCAGGCGCTGCTTCTGCGCCTCGGTGCCGCCGGCAAGGATGGCGCCGAACGGCGTCCACTGCACGACCAGGAGGTAGCCGGTGTTGTAGCAGACGCGCCCGAACTCTTCGACCGCGACGCAGGCCGACAGCGTGCTGCCGGTGCCGCCGTATTCGGCAGGGAAGGGCAGCGCGAACAGGCCCAGCCCCTTGAGCAGCTCGAACATGTCGTGCGGGTACTCGGCCGTGCGGTCGATCTCGTCGGCGCGCGGCGCCACCTTGTCGCGCGCGACGCGCCGGATCAGGTCCTGGATGGCCTTCTGCTCATCGCTCAGTTCGTAGCTCGGGGAGGACACGTTTTGGTCTAATATATGAACGTAGTGCAAAATTGTGAACGACGGGCAGCGAGCCGTCAAGACGCGTTTCGTATCAAAAATTCGGCGCTAGGGTGTGTACCAATATCAGAACGTTGATCGATAATTAGAATACACGTCTGTATGTGAAGGAGACAGTCATGGAAGCGACGAGCCGTGAAGAGAAGCGCGAGATCACCAAGACCCGCCTGCGCAGTTCCGCCACCCAGGCGTTCGCCCGGCAGGGCGTGCGGGCGGCCTCGGTGGACGGCATCAGCCAGGCCGCGGGCCTGAGCCGCGGCGCCTTCTATGCGAACTACACCACCAAGGAAGACATGCTGCTCGAGCTGATGAGCGAGTGGCTCGAACGCCAGGCGAGCGAGTGGAGCAAGGTGGTCGCCGAGGCGCCGGATGCGGAGGCCGTGCTGCAAGGCTTCCTGGCGCGCTTCCAGCGTTCCCGCCGCGACGGCAGCGGCGGCCTGCTCTGGGTCGAGCTCACGCTGCATGCCGAGCGCAATCCGAAATTCGCAGCCCACTACCAGGCCTTCATCACCGCCCATCACCGGCACGTCGCGCGCGTCTTCGCGGCCATGTTCGAGAAGGCGGGCAAGGAGCCGCCGGCCGCGCCCGAGGCCCTCGCCGCAGCCGCGCTGTCCTTCGGCACCTCGCTGGCGCTGCAGAGCAGCCACGGCGCACAGCGCGGCAATCCCGCCTACGCCGGCGACATGTTCCTGCTCTACCTGCGGGGGCTGCTGGCGGTCGCCCGGCCCAGCGCACGCAGCCCGCGCGGCAAGCCGTGCGGCCCCCAAAACTTCGCTCAAGAGGTCCACTGCATGAGTCACTCCGTTGCCGACCGAATCCCGCCGCACGTGCCCGCGGAACGGGTCCACACGTTCGACCTCTACAACGTCGAGGTCACAAGTGGCGACTATCACGCCGCACTGAAGCGCCTTCACGATCCTGGCATCCCCGACATCTTCTGGACGCCGAAGAACGGCGGGCACTGGGTGGCGACGCGCGGGGAGGACATCTACGAGATCTTCAAGGACGCGGAGCGCTTCACCTCGCAGAAGCTGGTGGTGCCCGCCGAGCGCAACACGCACCGGATGCCACCGATCTTTCTCGATCCGCCGGAGCACACGAAGTACCGCTCGCTGCTGTCGCCGCTGCTGTCGCCGAAGGCGGTGTCGGCCCTGGCGGGGCGGGCGCGGGAGCAGGCGATCGAGCTGATCGAGGGCTTTCGGCCGCGCGGCCGCTGCGAGTTCGTCAGCGAGTTCGCGCAGCACCTGCCGATCGGCATCTTCATGCGCATGGTCGACCTGCCGGTCGAAGATCGCGAGAAGCTGCTGGCCTGGGCCGACCAGCAGGTGCGCCCGAGCAGCGAAGCCGAGCGCGAGCAGAGCTACATGAACATCTTCGGCTATGCCGCGCAGAAGGTGAAGGAGCGGCGCGCGAATCCGGGGCCGGACGCGATCAGCCAGCTGACCAAGGCGCAGGTGGACGGCCGGCCGATCACCGACGAGGAGGTGATCCCGATGGTGGCGCTGGTGCTGATCGGCGGCCTGGACACCGTGGCCTCAGCGATGGGCTTCGCGGCACGCTTCCTGGCCACCAGCCCGGCGCACCGCCATGAGCTGATCGAGCATCCGGATCGCATCCCGGCGGCGGTGGAGGAGTTGCTGCGCCGCTTCCCGGTCGTCAACCAGGGCCGCATGGTGCGCGAGGACATGAACTACAAGGGCGTCGAGATGAAGGCCGGCGAGATGATCGTGATGCCCACGACGCTGCACGGCGTGGACGATCGCCAGTTCGACGATCCGATGGCGGTGGACTTCCAGCGCCGCACGCCGATCCATTCGACCTTCGGCAACGGCGCGCACCGTTGCCCGGGCTCGCTGCTGGCGCGCACCGAGATCAAGATCTTCCTCGAGGAATGGCTCAAGCGCATTCCCGACTTCCAGATCGAGCCCGGCAGGGAATGCGGCGTGCGTGCCGGCGTCAACGCCACGCTGTTTGAGCTGCCGCTGGTGTGGGAGGTGCGCGCGCAGTGAACAACAAAATATGGCAGTGCTTCTTCTGCGCGCACTTCTACGACGAGGCTCTGGGCGACCCGGACCACGGCATCGCGCCCGGCACCGCCTGGGCCGATGTGCCGGAGGACTGGTGCTGTCCGGAGTGCGGCGCGACGAAGAGCGACTTCGCGCCGATCGAGGCGTGAAGACCTCTGTGACCGCGCTCCGCAACCGCACCTGAATCGTGAGCATCGAGTGATGGCCATGTTCTCCGCAATGCTGTTTCGCGCCTTGATCGCCGTGTTCCCGCTCGCTGCGGCGCTCGGGTTCTCCGCTGCGTCGCGAGCGCAGGACTACCCCCGGGCCAGGCCGATCCACCTGGTGGTGCCCTTTCCCGCGGGCGGAGCGACGGATGTGCTCGGCCGGCTGGTGGGACAAGAGCTCGGCAGGGTGCTGGGCCAGGTCGTGATCGTCGAGAACAAGGCCGGAGCCGCCGGCTCGATAGGCACCGACCATGTCGCGAAGTCGGCGCCCGACGGCTACACCGTCTGCTTCTGCACCACCGGCCCGCAGGTGATACTGCCGCACCTGACGAAGGAGTCTTTCGATCCGCGCAGGGACCTGCTGCCGGTGATCCATATCCACAACGTGCCCAACGTGCTGGTGGCGCGCACCACGCTCGCGGCCGGCACGGTGCCCGAGCTGGTGCAGCTGGCGCGGAGCAAGCCTGGCGCCATCAGCTACGGCACCACCGGGCTGGGCGGTCCGCAGCACCTGGCGGGTGAGCACTTCCAGCAGCTGGCGGGCATCCGCCTGAATCACGTGCCCTACAAGGGCGAGAACCCGGCGTTCAACGACCTCATGGCGGGTCACGTCGACCTGGCCATCGGCTCGATCGCTTTGGCCGAGCCGCTGATCCGGGCCGGCAAGATCAAGCCGATCGCCGTGACCGGCAAGCGCCGCTCGCCGTCGCTGGCGGATGTGCCGACCGTGGCCGAGCAGGGCTACCCGGACTACGAGGCGTACACCTTCGTGGGGCTCAACGTGCCCGCCGGTACGCCCGAGCCGGTCATCGACACGCTGAACCGGGCAACCAACGAGGTGCTGGCCGACCGCCAGGTCCGCGAGAAGATGCTCGCAATGGCGGTGGAGCGCGTCGGGGGCACGTCGAAGGCCTATGCCGCATTCCTGGCCGCCGAGTACGAGAAGATGGGGCGCCTCATCCAGGAGGGCCGGATCGTCCTGAAGGAATGATGAGGGCCTTTACATGGGCCCCGGCTGGGCAGCCCCGACGATGCCCGAAGCCCTCGCAGCCACTTCCTTGACTGTCGCTCTGAGCACATCCATGTCCTTGCGGAATCGATCTGCCGGGCCGGCGACAGTGAGCGATGCGATGCACTCGCCGTTGCCGTCGAATACAGGCGCGATCACGGATCCGACCCCGGCGATGGGCGTATCGATGGAACTGCACACGCCTTCGGTTCGGATCTTGGCCATCTCGCGCATGATCGAGGCCCTCGCGATCCCGGCCGGCATCTTGAGCTTGAACTGCACCGAGGCCATGTACGGGTCCCTGAACCCCTTGTCGGCATAGGCGAGCAGCAGCCAGCCAGTCGGGCTCGCATAGAGCGGCCGAACCGTACCGACGGGTACTTGAAGGCGAACCGGATGAGGGCTGTTGACGAGCTCGACAAAGGCCACGGCCTCCGCCTCGCGGTTGAGCACGCCGAGCAGCACGGTCTCGCCGGTGCGCTCGACGAGCTCTTCCATGAAGGGCCGGATCATCTTCGGGAAGTTCCACGCGGACATCACGCTCGCCGAAAGGCGGATGATCGAGGGGCCGATGCGATAGCTGCCGTCGGCGTGGATCAGGTAGCCTTCGGCGACGAGGGGCCGCAGCAGATTGAGCAGGCTGCTTTTCGGCGATGCCAGGGTTGCGCTCAACTCGGCGAGCGACATCCCGTTCTGCGTCAGCGACAACACGTCGAACAATCCCAGCAGACGCGTCAGGGAACGCGGGCCGGTGTTGTCGCGTTCAGGGCCTTCGGCGGCCAGCGCCGCCGAGCTCGCTTTTCTTGTCATCCGAATCCTTCGCCCTTGGAGGGGTGCTGAAGCGGCATTTTATCTTCGGCGATTCTTCAGTCCGGATGGCTCACCAGGCAGGCTGCAATCGCTTCAGCACTGCGGAGGTCATCGCAGGCGCAAGCGGGAACGCCGGGGTAGCGCTGGCATTCGTCCCAGCGAGGTTCCCCGCGAAGCAGGGCCGCCCCCACCGAATTCACAATCAAAGGCTGAAGCTCAGCCGTCTGAACTGCGCTAGCAGCCACTCTGCAAGTTCAAACTCCACACCTTGCAGTTCACTCGACCCCAGCCATATCAATCCATATTGACTGCCGTCAGGGTCGAAGCCAGCAGGTGCCGCCAGGCTTCCTCGTTCCACATCGTCAACGGCGAGTACGAGCGGACTGAGGGCTACACCGAGGCCTGCAGACGCGGCTTCGACGATCAGGGAGTGATGGTCGTAGTACCGTATCTCTGTGGGTCGACGCGCTGACGGATGGGCTTTCAGCCATTGCGCCCACGCTTCAGGTCGAGTCTTCGACCCGAGAGCCAGATATTCGCCACGCTCGAACATCGGCACCGATTCCGGCCTCATGACAGGCCCAACCCTCTCGGGGAAAAGGGTCCGGACATTCCACGTCTCGGGCACAGCGAAGTCCAGCCGCCGAATAGCGAGATCGACCTGGTTCTTGCGAAAGTCCACAAGCCCTCCACCGACCGAGAGGTGGAGGGCAATGTCCGGATGCGCCACTTGAAACCCCCCGAGCCGCGGAATGAGCCAACGCATTGCAACCGAAGGCTCGCAGGAGAGCACCAAGGCAGTCTTCCCAGCTCTGGCAGCGCGCAGGCTTTGCACTGTGGCGGCCAACTCGCCGAAAAACCTGCTCAAGGTGAGGTTGAGTGTCTCGCCGGCCGGTGTGAGCCGCAGGCCGCGCCCATTCTTTTCGAATAACTTGACCCCGATGTCATTGGCGAGCTTGGTGATCCGGCGGCTGACGGCGCCGTGCGTGAGTGCAAGCGAGTCTGCTGCGAGCCGGACCGAGCCCAGCCGCGCGGTGGCCTCGAACGCTCGCAGGTCGTCGAGCGAAGGAATGTCCGAGCGGTTCATCGGTGAGAATATATCACCGGTATCCTTCAGAAACTATCGCTTTTCTTGGTGCGACGAGGTTTTGATAATTGATGCATGCGCACCAATCATCAGCCCAGCATAGCGGTCCTCGCCGATGACCTGACCAGTGCGGCAGATGGCGCAGCACCTTTCGTCGCCCGCGGCCTGACCGCGTCGATCGGAAGAGGCCAGCTTCCGCGCCAAGCGGCGGCGGTGGTCGCAGTCGACAGCGGTTCGCGGTCTGCGACTTCGTCGCAAGCGTTCGAAAGTGTCGCTCGATTGACCGACCGGCTTGCCAGCCGTGCAGTGCTCTACAAAACGGTGGATTCCACGCTGCGCGGCCATATCGCGCAGGAGCTTGAAGCATGCTTTGCGGCGAGCGGCCGCAAGTCACTGGTGTTTGCACCGGCGTTCCCCCGAGCAGGACGTACGACAGTGCAAGGCGTTCAGCTCGTTGATGGTATCCCGGTCTCGGAGAGTGCGTATGGCCGTGACCCCGTGCATCCTGCGCGGCATTCCGCGCTGGTCGACCTGGTCCCGAACTGCATCAAGAACGTCACGCTGCTCGATGCAGTCACGCAGGAAGAACTCGACTCGCGGATTGCTTCCATTGACGATCCAGAGTCGGTCCTGTGGGTTGGCTCTCCTGGGATGGCTGCAGCCCTGTCGCGGCGTTTTGTGCCTGCGAAAACCCTGGCGCCATCGATTGAGCGTATCGACAACGATGTCCTGGTCGTCATTGGGAGCGCGAATCTGCGCAGTCACATACAGGCCGATCAACTCCGGGAGGCCAGTGGCGTCATGCTGCTGCGCGGACCCAGGGCGCGCGAGCGGGACCCGGCCGCGGTACTGCGACGCATTGCACAAGACGCCGCGCGACAGCTTCAAGATCCAGGCTTCGGCGCGTTGATCGCCACCGGCGGCGACACGATGGAAGCCATCCTCGACTTTCTCAACGTCCGTGAGTTCGAGATTCTGCAAGAACTCGATCCCGGATTCCCACTGGGTCGCGCCAGGCTTAGCGATGGGCGTTCGCTCCTGCTCGCCATGAAGGCCGGTGGCTTTGGCAGCGACGACGCCCTGCAACGCGCTGTCGCGCTGATACACCGAGCGACTCAGCCCTTAGGAACGGATTCACTGTGAAGAACACTTCCCCCCCGCTTGCCCTGACGATGGGCGACGCCTCTGGCATTGGGCCGGAGATCGTGGCGAAGGTACTGGCGAAGGGTGGCGAACACGTCGTCGTGTTCGGCAGCCATGTCGTCATGCAGGACATCGTGCGCCGGCTCGAGTTGAACATCGAGGTGAGACGCATCCATGCACCCGATGCGGCCCAATTCCAGCCGCAGACAATTGAAGTCATCGAGACCACCCGCATTGCCGAGCTTCCACCCATCGGGCAGATCAGCGCGATCTCCGGGCAGGCGGCTTTCGACGCCGTCGTTGCGGCGATCGCGGCGGCGAAGGATGGAGAAGTGAGCGGCATCGTCACGGCGCCGATCAACAAAGAGGCGATGGCCAGCGCGGGAATCCGCTACCCGGGCCACACGGAAATCCTGGCCGAGTACGGCGGCGTCAAGCGCGTGGCGATGATGCTTGCCAACGACGATATCCGCACGGTGCTCGTCACGATCCACACGTCGCTGCGCAAAGCGATCGAACAAAGTGATTTCGACGCTCAGATGTCCGCCATTCGGCTTGCCCACGAGGGCGGGAAGGCTCTCGGCTTCCCGATCCCGCGTGTCGCCGTCGCAGGTCTCAATCCGCATGCGGGTGAAGGGGGTCTCTTCGGGGATGAGGAGATCAGGATCATCCGGCCTGCGATCGAGGCGGCCCGAGCCGAGGGCATCGATGCCACCGGCCCCTATCCGGGCGATACGGTCTTCATGCAAGCGCGTCAAGGTCGATTCGACGTTGTCGTAGCCCAGTACCACGATCAAGGGCTGATCCCTGTGAAGTATCTCGGGCTGGAAAGAGGCGTGAACATCACGCTGGGCTTGCCGTTCGTCAGAACCAGCCCGGATCACGGCACGGCGTTCGACATCGCGGGCCAGGGGATTGCAGACCACGCGAGCCTGGAAACGGCGCTTGCCTACGCAAAGCGCCTCGTCGCTGCGCAAACCAAGACGAACTAAATTCAAAGGAACCATCATCATGGGTCTACGTTTCATCTTCATGCTTACGCGCAACGACCGCACGGTTGCGGACGCGTCGCAGCAACTCCAGATCGCGCTCAGCCTTGGCGTGCGGCACATTGGGTTCAAGGACATCGGCTTGCCGCTCGAGCAGCTCAAGGGCCTCAATGCGGCCATCAAGGCGGGCCGAGCAACCTCCTATCTGGAAGTCGTGTCGCTGGACCGCGAAAGCGAGATCGTGTCGGCAAAGGCAGCTGCCGAAATCGGCGTTGACGTTCTTCTGGGTGGCACGCGGGTCGATGATGTGCTGCCGATCGTCAACGGCACCGGCATCCAATACTTCCCGTTTCCCGGCCGGATTACGGGCCACCCGAGCGTGCTTGAAGGCACCATCGAGGAGATTGTCGAAAGTGCGAGGGCGATCTCAGGGCGCGATGGAGTGCACGGCCTGGACCTCTTGGCATACCGTTCGGGTGAGAACGTGCCCGAGTTGATGAAGGCGGTCTGCGCCGCAGTCTCTAAGCCTGTGTACATCGCAGGCTCGATCGACACACGTGAACGAATTGCAGTCGTCCAAGGTGTCGGCGCAGCGGGCTTTACGATCGGGACCGCGGCTTTGGACGGCAAATACCCGGCCAATGGGAAGGACGTGCCCAGCCAACTCACCGCCATCATTCGTGACGTCGCCGCCCTGAACAAGCATCTTTCGCCGATCCGCAAGAAGAACCTGTCAACTGCCTTCACCGGGAAAGTCGAGGGCCAGGTCAACAGCATGCAATTGAAGGTCGCCAAGTTCGAGGGAGCCTCTCGCTGGTCATTTCGACAGCACGAGGATGAACTGTTTTTCGTTCACCGGGGACGCCTGCTTATGAAGTTTCGCGATCGTGAAGAGATTGTCGAGGCAGGCGAGTTCATCGTCGTTCCGCATGGCGTTGAGCACTGTGCGGTCGCTTTAGATGGGGAGGCTTGTGAAGTGTTGTTGGCAACTACTGCCGCACCGCTGTCCCCAGCCGCGGGAAGCGGACCGGCTCAGTCTGAGCAGATCCGAGTGACTGCTTAGCTCCCATCAAGGGGGTGGCGAGCATCGCCCTCGGGACGCGAGGGTCCCGCAGATGAAACTGCCCGATCTATGCGTTCAAATGCAAGTCCGACGGCATTTGATACATTGGCGATATGAATTTTCGCCAGATCGAATGCTTTCGGGCTGTCATGCACACGGGCTCGATGACCCTTGCCGCGGCGCAGTTGCACACGTCGCAGCCGAACGTGAGCCGCGCCATCGCGCTGCTGCAGCGCGAAACGCAGCTCCAGCTGTTCGAACGTGTCGGACAGCGTGTGGCCCCCACCCCTGAAGCGCATGCGCTGCTGAAGGAAGTGGATCGCGTCTACGTGGGCCTGCAGTCCATCGGCCACGCAGCGGACCGCATCCGCACGCTGGGGGTCGAAGGCTTGCGAATCGCCGTTACCCCCGGTCTCAGCGTCAGCCCGGTGCCGCGCATCCTGCAGGTCTTTCGCGGACTGCGCCCGCGCGTGCAGGTCGTGGTCCACACGGCCGACTCCGCGACCATCTGCAAGTGGGTGTCGTCCGGGTATTACGAGCTCGGCCTGGCCGGCTATATCGCGCTGCCCCAGGAGGTCGACACCGAACTCGTGCACTCGGAACGCGCCGTGTGCATAGTGCCGCGGGGGCACCGCCTGGCGCGTAAGCGCAAGGTCGTTCCTTCGGACCTTACCGGCGAGTCGTTCATCTCGTTCGCGTCTTCGGACGTGGTGCGCGTCGCCATCGACCGCGTCTTCGATCCGGAAGTGCGCAGGCTGGAGATCGAGACTTCGCTGGCGACGGCGGCCTGCGCCATGGTGGCGCGGGGCCTGGGCGTCAGCATCGTGAACCCGGCGATGCTCAGCGAGCTTGCGCTC
>Ga0075370_10001185_pt1 | contig 10977 bp, 7 predicted proteins | sample EndMethybrTD3035_FD_71398 | JGI IMG/M metagenome (GOLD analysis project Ga0075370, IMG submission 71398) | Populus endosphere microbial communities from Tennessee, USA - Endosphere MetaG P. TD hybrid TD303-5 | ecosystem: Host-associated > Plants > Roots > Endosphere | place: USA: Tennessee... | reverse complement strand
CAGGAGACGATCGTGGAACTCACGACTCATATCGGGGTTCCTGCCAGCTCCGGAGGCGGGTCAGATTTCAATCAGCACACCCGCCAGCCGTGGGTCAGTTTTCGACGAGCGTCAACAGCCTGCCGACCAGATCGCCCTGGATCAAATCGAATCCCGCAACAATGATCTCGTGGCACAACCTGGTATCCGAAACGTCGATCGCGCTCGCGAGGAGTCCTCGGCCATGCAGACGCGCCACCGCCTCCACAAGCCAGCTCTCCTCCGAGCGCGGACGAAATCCCGGCGGAGGCGCTCTGCTGCACAACGCCGCCGGCAGGCGCACCTCGCTGATGCGCATGTGGGCAGGCAAGGCTTCGATCGAAGCGAAATCGAACAGTCCCGATACGGCGATGCGCGAGTCTTGCCAAGTCAGCGCAGCCAGCAAGTCCTCGTTCGCGGAGGCGGTGCTGGACAGAATGTCGCTCACTTCCAGATCGAAGGTGATGTCGTCGCCGGCCAGCTCGGTCGCGGCAAGGCCGTCGAATAGCGCGATCGCCGAATCATCTGACCGCAGGGCATCGAGCGACAGCGGAATCCACAGCTTCAGGCCGTGACCGATGATCAGCGAAGCCACTTCGCCCGAGAGAACTTGCGCGAGCTGGTGCGCCGCCGCAGGAGAGTATCTTGGTTCGTCACGGCGAACATTCGCCGATCCGCCCGACTCGGGCTCGCACGCCAGAACTTCGAAGCCCATGAGCCTGGCGTTGGCGGTGCATCGAATCGGAAGCAGAACGACACCCGCATCTGTCGTCGCTTCTCGTGGGGAAAGAGCCCTCATGGTGAGGGTCCGAGCATAGGCGCATCACCGTCGGCGGGGCCATGACTGACGTCCGACTTTTCTCCGACCGATCCTTCAATCCGACGTTGCTGCGGACGCCGTCGAATTCGTCATAACTTGATCATGGAACCCTCAACAGGCCCGTAGTGGCAGCCCCAGATACTGCGCCTCGCATGTGGTCTAGCGATGCGCCCGGCGCTGCGACCATCGTCCCGGTGCGATGCGGCAAGAATGAGGTGCGCAATACGGTGAAAGTCGACACGCTCTCCGGGACCGAGCCAACCGCCCCGATGCGCCCCGCCTTCTCCTCAGACGAGCGGGAACGTCTGGCTGCGCTGCGTGGCTACGACATCCTCGACACGGATCCGGAACTCGCCTTCGATGACATCGCGCTGCTGGCCGCGCACATCTGCAAGGCACCGATCGCGCTCGTGTCCTTCGTCGACGAAGACCGGCAATGGTTCAAGTCACGCGTCGGCATCGACTCTGAGCAAACGGCACGTGACATTTCGTTTTGCACGCACACGATTCGGCGTCCGGACGAGTTGTTCGTGGTCCCGGACGCTCTCGCTGACCCCAGGTTCTCCGGCAGCCCACTGGTGGCGGCCGGGCCACGCATCCGCTTCTACGCCGGAGCCCCGCTGGTCGCACCCGACGGACACGCGCTGGGCGCGCTGTGCGTCAAGGACATCGTGCCGCGCGACCTGGACGCAACGCAGCAACAGGCGCTGAAGGCGTTGAGCCGGCAGGTGGTCACCTTGCTGGAGCTCAGGCGCAGCATGCAGGAACGTCGGCTGCTCGACGAGCGCCACCACCTCGTGCTCGAATCGGTGGCCAACGCGATCGTCATGGTGGATGCCGAAGATCGGATCGCACTCGTCAATGCGCAGGCAGAGACGATGTTCGGCTACAGCCGCTCCGAACTGATCGGCGAGCCGATCGATCGGCTCGTCCCGCGGCGGCTGCGCGCCCGGCGAGCGGCTCAGCGGCTGGCGCTGCGCAGCGGCGACGCCGCGGCGTCTTCGAGCGTCGACTCGTTCGGCTTGCGCAAAGACGGCACCGAGATCGCCACGGAGATCGGGTTGACGCACCTGGTCACGGGCGCAACCGCCTTCGTTCTCGAATCCGTCTCGGACGTGAGCCACCGCAAGCGCATCGAAGCCCGGTTGAACGAGGTGCAGACGCTGCACCGTGCCATCGTCGACAACGCCGGCTGCGCCATCATCAGCACCGCGCCGGACGGAACCATCACGAGCTTCAACCCCGCCGCCCGACGGATGTTCGGCTACGCGGCCGAGGAAGTCGTCGGGTTGCGCAGACCCGATTTCATCCTCGATCCCGGGGAACAGTCCCCAAACGCATTACCCCCGAGCGCCAACCAGACCTTCGCCCCCGGATTCGACATCTCCGTGGAATGCGAGTGCGACGGACGCCCGAGCGAGTGCGAGTGGACCTGCATCCGCAAGGACGGCCGCCGCCTGCCCGTGCTGCTGTCCGTAACCGCCCTGCGCGACGCCGCGGGCCTGAGCACCGGCTTCCTCGGCCTGGCGATCGACATCAGCGAACGCAAGCGCATCGAAGACCTGCTGCGCGCGAAGAACGAGGACCTGAAGACCTTCGCGTACACCGTGTCTCACGACCTGAAGGCGCCCCTGCGCGGCATTTCGGGCTACGCGCAGGAGCTGGAGCGCCGTCACCAGGAGGGCCTGGGCGAACGGGCACGGTTCTGCATCACGCAGATCATCACGGCGTCGCGCAACCTCGACCAGCTGATCGAAGACCTGCTGAACTACTCGCGCTTCATCTCCGAGAGGCCGCAGAGCGACGAGGTGCGCTTGTTCGAGCTGATCGAGCGCATCCTGCGCGACCGCAGCCTCGTGCTCGGCGAACAAGAGGTCCAGGTCGACGTGCAGGTGCCCCGTCTCGTGCTGCGGACCTGGGAACGGGGGTTGCACCAAGTCCTGAGCAACCTCATCGACAACGCGCTGAAGTACAGCCGGAACGCGACGCCTGCACGCCTGGGCATCCGCGCAGAGATTGTCGATGCCGGCTGCCGCATCAGCGTGGCGGACAACGGCATCGGCTTCGACATGAAGTACCACGATCGGATCTTCGGGTTGTTCAACCGGCTCGTCAGGACGAGCGAATTCGAAGGCACCGGCGCAGGCCTGGCCATCGTCGCCAAGTTGATGGACAAGCTCGGCGGGACCGTTCGCGCCGAGTCTTCTCCTGGCGAAGGCGCGACCTTCCTGATCGAGTTGCCACACCTCCAGCCCGAAACATCCAGCGTGCACCGATGACCATCGTCGATCCTTCCCGAGTCGCCTCGTCCCATCTTCGCCCGATCCTGATGGTGGAAGACAACGAGATGGACGTCGATCTATGCACGCAAGCGTTCCACGAGCACGCGATCGCCAACCCACTGGTGGTCTGCCGCGACGGCGAGGAGGCACTGCAGTACATCGACGCGCATGCGGAACCCACCGACCCCGGGATGCCCGTCATCGTCCTGCTCGACCTGCGCCTGCCCAAAGTCGACGGCATCGACGTGCTGCGCTACGCGCGTCAACATGCAGTCTGGCGGCAGGTCCCGTTCATCGTGTTGACCACCTCGCGCCAGCACTCCGACATCGGCGCCGCTTACGCGCTCGGCGTCAATTCCTACATCGTCAAGCCAGTCGATTTCGTCGAGTTCACCGAGGTGGCCAAGCGCATCGAGATGTATTGGGTACTGACGAACGTGCCGCCCTTTGCGGACCCCTGAGGCTGCCCACGAAGCGCCGCGATGCGATACCTGTACGCCGAAGACAACCCGATCGACGCCGACATCCTGTGCGCGCACTTCGCAATGTTCGCGCCCGATGTGCGCATCGAGATCGTGGACAACGGCGCGCAGTGCCTGCACAGACTGTCGGAGGAACGCTTCGACCTCCTGCTCCTCGACAACCATCTGCCCGACACGGACGGCCTGGATCTCCTGCGCACGATTCGCACCGCGGGACACGAGATCCCCGTCGTCATGATCACCGGCGACGGCGACGACATGACCATCTGGCGCGCGCTCCACGAGGGCGCCGACAACTACGTCCCGAAGTCCGCAGGCCATCTCGACAACCTGCCGGAACTGCTTGCCGGGCTGTTGAGGCGCCATCGAAGCCGCGGTCTGCTCGACAGCGTCGATCACAAGCGCGAGCACCAGATCCTGTACATCGAGCCGAACGCGATGGATGCAGAGCTGACGGCAGCTCACTTCGCGCAGTCGGCGCCCGACCTGCGGCTGCATGCAGCGGTCAGCGCGGACCAGGCGCTCTCCCTGATCGCCGCAGGCACGACGTTCGACCTCGTGTTGACGGACCTGCGGCTGCCGGGCATGAGCGCGATGGAGCTCATCCGCGAGGCGCAGCATCGCGGCATCGACGTACCGTTCGTCGTCATCACCGGCCGCGGTGACGAAGCCACCGCGGTGGCGCTGCTGCGGCTGGGCGCCTACGACTACATCGTGAAGCGCGACAACTACCTGGTCCAGCTTCCGCACTCGCTGCGACACGCGCTGCATCGATTCCGTCTTGACGTCACCACGCACGCGTTGCAGTCCGAGCTGATGGCGCTGAACGCGTCGCTGGAGCAGAAGGTAGCGCGGCGCACCGCCGAGCTGGAGGCCGAAGCACGCGCTCGGCTCCAGGCGCAAGAGGCTCTGCAGCACAGCGAAGACCTGCTCAAGATGGCCGGCCGCATGGCTCGGCTGGGTGCCTGGATGATTGAATTGCCGCTGCGGCGCATGGTGTGGTCGGAAGAGCTGGCGACGATCTGCGAGGTCGAGCCCGATCACGTGCCGAGCGTCGACGAGGCCATCGACTACTGCGCAACCCCGTGGCGTGCCATGCTGCGACAGCGCCTGGACAGCTGCATCCGCGACGCGACCTCGTTCGACGACGAGCTGCAGATGATCACCGCACGCGGCCGCCTCGTGTGGGTACGGGTGATGGGCCAGGCCGTGCGCGGTGCGGACTCTGCCGTCGTGCGAGTGCAGGGCACCATCCAGGACATCACCGAGAGAAAGCAGGCCGAGGCGGACCGCCACGAACTGGAAGCGCGACTGCGCGAGTCGCAGAAGCTCGAGGCGATCGGCACTTTCGCGGGTGGTATTGCGCACGACTTCAACAACATGCTGGGCGCGATACTGGGCAACGTGGCGCTGGCGCGCGGCGAGATCGACACACACGGCTTGCAGACCAGCTTGACGCAGATCCATCGAACGGCAGTGCGCGGGCGAAGCCTGGTGCAGCAGATCCTCGCCTTCAGCAGGCGCCAGCCGCAGGCCTTCGTCGTGCAACTGCTGCGTCCGCTGATCGAAGAGTCGGTCGGCATGCTTCGACCGATGCTGCCCGCAATGGTGCGTGTGGAGACCAGCCTGACCGATGCGCCCGCCTGGGTGGAGGCCGACAGCACGCAGATTCAGCAAGTGCTGATCAACCTGTGCGTGAATGCCTGGCACGCCATGCAGGGCAGCACCGGCCAGATTCTCATCGGGCTGGAGATCATCAGTGACGCGGCGAGCGCACCCGGGACGCCCGACGGCAGCTTCGCGCACCTCTGGGTCCGCGACGACGGCAGCGGGATGGATGCCGAGACGCGCGCGCGCATCTTCGAGCCCTTCTTCACGACCAAGTCGGGCCACGGCACCGGGCTCGGCCTGGCCGTGGTGCATGGCATCGTCCTCGCGCATCGCGGCTCGATCACGGTGGAAAGCACGCCCGGGCACGGCAGCACCTTTCATCTGCTGTTCCCGCTCTCGCCGGAGCCTGCCGACGAAGCACCGGCCTGGTTGCCTTCGACGCGCGGCGATCTGCCCCGGGCGGACGACCGGCACGTTCTCTATGTCGACGACGACGAGGTCATGATGCTGATGGTCGAGCGGCTGCTGCAGCGCGCCGGCTACCGCATATCCGCCTTCCTGGACGCACAAGAGGCGCTCGATGCGGTGAAAGCGGACCCCGACTCTTTCGATGTCGCGGTGTGCGACTTCAACATGCCCGCGTTGTCCGGCCTGGACTTCGCCCGCGCGCTGGCATCGATCCGCCCGCGGCTGCCAGTGATCATCAGCTCCGGTTACCTGCCCGAAGAGGCCCAGGCCGAAGCGCTGCAGCTCGGAGTCCGCGGGCTGCTCCAGAAGCAGAACACCTTCGACGAGCTGGATCGCCTCATTCGGCGGGTGCTGGCACATCCCACGCCATAGGGAAACGCGGCGCTTCGCTCGTCGAGCTGCGCTCTGGCAGTGCGGCTCGAACTGGAGCAACATCGGCTCCCAGGGTTCACGATGTCCACCAACCGTCCGTCGGCCACGCCATGCTCCGCGTGCGGCTTCGCGTGCGACGCCGCGTTCCTGTTCTGCCCGCGCTGCGGCGCAGCCCAGAAGCCGGCCGAAGCCGAACCCGAGGCCGATCGGCGCCAGGTGACGCTCTTGTTCGCCGACCTGACCGGGTTCACGACGCTCGCCGAGCGGCTCGACCCGGAAATCGTGCGCAGCTTCCAGAACGCGTTGTTCGCAGCGATGGCGCGCGCGGTGACGCACTTCGACGGCTTCACCGAGAAGTTCGTCGGCGATGCAGTGATGGCCGTCTTCGGCGCGCCGCGCGCCCACGAGGACGATCCGGTGCGCGCGCTGCAGGCCGCGCTCGAGATGCTGCGCCACGTCGACGATCTCAACGCGCAATGGGCGCCGCGCCTGGGTCGCGCGGTGACGCTGCACATCGGTGTGCACAGCGGCCCGGTCGTTGCCGGCAGCCTCGGCAGCGTGGCGGGCGGCAGCTACGCAGTCACGGGCGACACGGTCAACACCGCGTCGCGTCTGCTGTCGGCGGCCGAGCCGGGCACGGTGCTGGTCTCGGATGCCACCCGTTCCCTCGCGCAACACCGCTTCGTGTTCGAGCCGGCCGGCGAGCTGACGCCGCGCGGGCGGGTGCAGGCGCTCACGGTCCATCGGCTGGTCGCGGCACGTGATGATGCGCAGTCCCCGCGCGGCCTCGCCGAGATCGGCCTGAGTGCGCCGCTGGTCGGTCGCGATGCGGCGCTCGAGCGGCTGCAGCTCGCAGTCGAGCGCATGCGACAGGGCAGCGTCCAGGTGGTGCGCGTGGTCGGTGAGGCGGGCGCCGGCAAGTCGCGGCTGCTGGCCGAGCTTTTTGCGCGGCTCGACGCCGCCGGCTCGCTCGCCGGCGTCGCGGTGCGGCGCACCACCTGTTCATCGCTTGGCGAGTCGACCTACGGTGTATTCGGCGCCCTGTTTCGCGAGGCCTACCGGGTCGACGAACGCGACACGCTGGCCGTGGCCCGCGGCAAGCTGCGGCAGGGCCTGCGTACGCTGGGTGCCGATGCCGACGAGGCCGACGCGGTCACCCAGGTGCTGCACTACCTGCTCGGCATCCAGGAAGACAAGCCGCGCGACATCGAACCCGAGCAGCTGCAGCGCCAGATCACGCTTGCCGCACGCGCGCTGCTCGAGCGACGGACCGCGCAACAGCCGCTCGTGCTCGTGGTCGATGACCTGCAGTGGGCCGACGCGGCGTCGCTCGATCTGCTTTGCGAGCTGGCCGATCAGCTCGCCGACCAGCCGCTCTTGCTGCTGTTCGCGCAGCGTCCCGACGCGCGTGCCCTGCGCGCGATGCGAACCGAGCCGACGACGATCGAGCTCGGGCCGCTCGCCGACGCCGACACACGTGCGCTTGCCGATCATCTGCTCGGCACGTCGGCCGGCGCGGGGCTGCAAGCGGTGCGCGATCTGGTCGCCGCGCGGGCCGGTGGCAATCCGCTGTTCGTCGAAGAGATCGTGCGCAGCCTGGCGGCGCGCGGCCTCCTGGTGCGGCGCGCCGACCGCTGGGAGTGCGCTGCACCGCGTGGCGACGAGGTCGACGTGCCCGCCACGCTGTATGGCCTGCTGCTGTCGCGCATCGACGCGCTGACCGGCGACGATCGACGTGCATTGCAGGAGGCCGCCGTGCTCGGCGCCGAGTTCGACGCCGGGCTGCTGCGTGCGATCACGGCCGAGCCGCGCAGGGTCGACGCCGCGCTGCAGCGTCTGGCGGCGGCCGATCTGCTGCGCAGTGTCGGCACGCGCTGGCGCTTCATGCATGCGCTGCTGCACGAGGTGGTCTACCAGAACCTGCTGCTGACGCGGCGCACCGAGCTGCACCAGCGGGCCGGCCGCGCGCTCGAAGCCACGCGCGACAGCACGGCACACGGCCCGCAGCGCCTGGCCGAGCTCGCGGCGCTCGGGCATCACTGGAGCCTCTCGCCCGACAAGGTGCGCGGCGCGCTCTATCAACTCGAAGCCGGCGACTGGGCGCGCGCGGTCTACGCGAACGACGATGCGATGCGGCACTACGAGCTCGCCCTGCGGGCCCTCGCCGGCGTGACGACCGACGCAGCCGACGCACATTGTGCGGAGCTCGACGCCCACGAGCGCCTCGCCGACATGCTGGCGCTGACCGGCCAGCGCAGCGATGCGCTGGCGCAGTACGGCGCCGTGATGGAAGCGGTCGCGAGGCGGCCCGAGCCGGTGCGGGCCGCACGCGTGCTGCGCAAGACCGGCGGGCTGCACTGGGAGGCCGGCGAACGCGAACGCGCCGCCGCGTGTTTCGACGCCGGGCTCGCGCAGCTCGGCGAGCACGGCGATCCGATCGAACGTGCCCACCTGCTCCAGGAGATGGGGCGCCTCGCGTTTCGGGCCGGCGACAACCATGCCGCGCTCGCGCTCGCGCAGCGTGCGTTGGACGAGGTTCCGGATGGCGCCGACGGTGCCGCGGCGGTGCGCGCGCAGGCCTTCAATACGCTCGGCGTCGCGCTGGCGCGCCTCGACCGCACCGCGGAGGCCGTCGAGCAGATCGAGCGCAGCGTCCGGCAGGCCGAGCAGAACGAGTTGCTGCAGGTGGCATGCCGCGGCTACACGAACCTCGGCGTGCTGTACGCGTCGCTCGACCCGCAGCGCAGCATCGAGACCTGCCTGCGCGGCCTCGAGACGGCGCGCAAGGTCGGCGACCTCGGCTTCCAGTCGCACCTGTACGCGAACCTCGCAGTCGCCTACTGCGCGCTGACGGACCGCTGCGAGGCCGAGGGCATCGAGGCGGCCAGCGCCGCCGCGAGCCTGGACCGCCGGCTCGGCCTGCTCGACCACCTCGCGGTGCCGCTGATCGTGCTGGGCCAGATCCACCAATGTCACGGCGACCAGGAGCGCGCGTTCGCGTCGTACCGGGAGGCGTTAGAAATTGCCGAGCGGGCCGACGAACCGCAACTGCTGTTCCCCTGCTACGATGGTCTGGCAACGCTGTACTTGGATGCGGGAGACGCCGTCAACGCCGAGGCCTATCTCGACAAGGCACGAACGGTCTGCGAGCGTGCCGGCCTCGAGCCCGATGCCCTGATGGTGCTTCCGTTCCTTTGCTGACGCTGCCTGGAAGGAGTTGCAACATGCTGCCGACCCATCCCGTCTCGCCCGGCGAACCCGCCCCGTCGTTCGCACTGCCGGCCGTCGCGGCCGCAGAGACCGTCTCGCTCGACGACTACCGTGGGCGCACACCCTTGTTCCTCGCGCTGATGCTCGGCCTGTGGTGCCCGTTCTGCCGGCGCCAGCTCGTGCAGCTCGGCGGCTACGACGGCAAGCTCAAGGCGCTCGGCGTCGAAAGCCTCGCCGTCGTCGCGACCGCGCCCGAGAACGCGCGGCTGTACTTCAAGTTCAGGCCGACCCGCCTGCGCCTCGCGGCCGACCCCGAGCTGACGACGCACCGCGCCTACGGCGTACCCAAGCCGGTGCCGACCCCGGAGATCCTGGCGCAGATGGACACGATCCTGATCAACCCGACCGGCGAGCTGCCCGCCCCGCTGCCGATCTCGCAGGCCGGCAAGGTGCTGCACGAACGCGACAGCTACGCCCTCACGCCGTTCGACCAGGGCGACGTCGAGCGCCAGTGGCCGCAGCTGAAAGGCCTGTTCCTGATCGATCGCAGCGGCATCGTGCGCTGGTCGTACATCGAATGCGAGGACGAAGGGCTGGCCGGCATCGGCAAGTTCCCGTCCGAGCAGGCGATCCTGGACGCGTCGCGCGCCTGCGCCGGCTGAACCGGCTGCGTCATGTGCCGCTCGGCGCGGCGGGCGGCGGCTGCAACCGGCGCACGTCGGCCATCAGCCGGCCGGCCACCAGCGACACCACCTCGAAGCCGAATGCGGGGTTCTGGTAGTACAGCTGCTTGAAGGTCGTCTCGTCGATGTGCAGCACGGTGCACGCGGTGACGCAGCGTGCCGTCATCGAGCGCCGCTTGTCGGGCGCGAAGAACGCGATCTCGCCGAACAGGCGTCCCGGCTCCATCACCTCGCCGATCTCGACGAACTCGATCCGGCCCTCGGCAAGGAAGTACAGGAAGTCGGCCTTGTCGCCGGCGCGAAACACGGTCTGGCCAGCCTCGAAACGCGCGCTGTTCATGTACGGCTTCAGCCAGACGCCGGACAGGTCGCCCTGCGCCGTCGCCTCGCTGACACGCCGCGTCAGCCACGCCATCTCGAGGGCCCGGTAGATGTTGATGGGCAGCAGCGCGCCGTGCAGCAGCACCATCACGGGCGCCGGATGCAGCGCGCCGTAGACGAGGAAGCCGATGTTGCCGCCGACGGCGAGCCAGCGCAGCGGGATCATCGTCTTGACGAAGGAGCTGACGACGATCAGCGCAGCGGCGGCGAGGGCCGAGCACAGCGCGAAGACATCAAGGGGAGTGGCCAGCTCCGCCGAGAGGCGGGCCGCCACCGCGGCGAGCAGATCATGTGCAGACATGCGGGCTCCTTCGCGAGGGCGGCAGCACCGTGCCTCACTCTGTCATGGCGGGCTCAGGCGGCAGTCGGGGCGAGCTCGGTGTGGACCTCGGTCTTCGACAGCGTCATCAGCTTGTGGACCGGGCACTTGTTCGCCACCGCGAGCAGCTCGGCGCGCTGCGCGTCGCTCAGCGCACCGGTCAGGCTGAGCGTGACGCGCAGCCGGTATACGCCCTGGCGTTCCTCGCTGTCGTCGCGTTCGACGGTCGCCTGGATGTCGTCGACCGGGATCTGCTTGCGCTGTGCGTACCAGAGCACCGTCATCGCCTTGCAGGCGCCGAGCGCGCTGTCGTACACATCGTGCGGCGTGA
>Ga0075370_10001184_pt1 | contig 10978 bp, 10 predicted proteins | sample EndMethybrTD3035_FD_71398 | JGI IMG/M metagenome (GOLD analysis project Ga0075370, IMG submission 71398) | Populus endosphere microbial communities from Tennessee, USA - Endosphere MetaG P. TD hybrid TD303-5 | ecosystem: Host-associated > Plants > Roots > Endosphere | place: USA: Tennessee... | reverse complement strand
ACCCGGCTCCCTGCGCCGCGCGGATGGTGATAGCTGCCGTAGGCATCGCATTGCCAGATCTCGATGTCGGCGGCGTCGATGGTTCGTCCGCGCTCGTCGACGACGCTGCCGCCCAGATCGAGCCACTCGCCTGCGGCGCGCTGCGCATTCGCGCCGGGCGAGCGCGTCACGCGCGTCAGGTCGGCGTCCCAGTCGAGCTCGCGGGCACGCCATGCGGCCGATGGGTAGAACGGGCCCTCGGTCATCGCGGGCAGTGCGGCGAGCGCGAGCGTCGGTGCGCCGAGCGCGCCGGCCAGCGCCGCAAAGGTTCTCAGGCACTGCCTGCGAGCGGGTCGGATCGAGCGGGACATCGGAATCATCTGGGTCATCGGGATCAAGGCGATCAGGCTCCAAGCAGCGGCTGCACGAACGCGAACCAGCCGCCTGCAAGGTACAGCAACACACTGGCGGCGTAAACACGCCGCGCCGCCCTTCGCGTGCGCAGGCACGAGTCGCGCAGCGACGGGTCGAGCGGGCACGGGGCCGTCGAGCTTCGCCATTGAAGCACCCCCCCTGCCGCCAACGCCGCACCGGCCACCGCGAACAGCGCGAGCTTGTGCTCGCTGAGCCAGACCACCTGCGGAAAGACCGACACCAGTGACGCCAACGCCGCTCCCGCGCCCAGCGCGACGAGCAGTGCCGGAATGGCGCAGCAGACCAGCGTGCTCGAACTCGCGAACAGGCTGAGCGCCGAGGCCCACAAGCCGGTTCGCGACTCGGCGGTTCCGTCGCTGCTCACTTCTTGGTCTTCATGCCGGCCCGGATGTCGGCGACCGACTGCTCCAGGGTTTCGAGCTTGACGACGTCGTAGCCGGCATCGGTGATCTCGGCGGTGATCGACTTCGCATCGAGGGTCTGGCCGTCCTTCGCTTCGACCGCGACGACCTTCTCCTTGAGGTCAACATACACGGCCTTCGCCGCCGGCAGCTTGGACAGGCGCTTCTCGATGCCCTGGGCACAGAACGCGCACACCATGCCGTTCACGGTGGCCTTCACGCTGGTGGCGGCAAAGCTCGAGACGGCGGCACCCGCGAGCGCCAGCGCGACCAACGGTGAGATCAGCGGCTTGATGGATTTCATGGGGGTTCCTCTCAAAAGATGTACATGAAGTTCGCTCTCGCCTGCTCGGAGTTGTTCACTCCGAGCTCGACGAAGAAGCGCTTGTGGACGAGACGCAGCATCGGCGTGATCTCGGCCTTGTCGGACAGCCCGCGCATGCGCCGCGCTTCGACGATGAACCAGGGCTGCACCTCGTCGTAGTCGACCTCGTAGAACGAGAAGCCCGCGCGCAGCGATGCGAAGTCGTGGTTGAGCTTCGGCGCTCGATACAGCCGTGCCGTGGCCGCGACGTAGACGCGCGTCGTCTCGTAGTCGACCTGAAGTCCGGGTGCAAGCGCGAGACGCGAGCCGTCGAAGTCGTTGCCGGTGATCGCGCCGGCGCCGGCGAAGAACCAGACGTTCGCCTGGGCGTGGGGCAGGTTCCAGCGCTGAAGGAGTCGGGTGTAGTTGAGCTCGGCCAGACGACGTGTGGTGCCGCCGTCGTCCGAGCGCATGTACAGCGCGCCCGCGCCGACCGCATCGCGCGGCGTCAACGCGTAGTTGACCCAGGCCTCCTTCCAGTTGGGGCCGATGTCACCCATCGACATCCAGCTGTCCTTGAAGCCCATGGGCGCAGCCGCTGCACCCCCTGCTGCCGCGAAAGCGGCAGCCAGCGCGCACAGGCACTTCGCCGCAGCGGTCCGCACGAACTCGATCATTTCCGAATCTCCGGCGATGGCTCCTGCGGAGCCACGGTTCATCGCGCCGCAGCGAACTGCGGACGCACCTCGGGCCTGGAGATCAGAGAGTGGGAGGTTTGAGGTCGAGCGCGACGAAGGCGCTCAGAAACTCGCTGCTGCCGCCCGGCGGCAATGCATGGCGCGCGGGCGCAGCGACGTCAACGTCAGCCTTGGCGGTTTCGGCGATCGGCAGGCACAGCTCGCACGACCCGCAACCCGCCATGTCCGCCGGGGCCTGATGTTCGCCGAAGTCCGAGGCGGCGGCGCCCGACTGCATGTGCATCGGGCAATCCGCTGGCATGGTGGCGGCAGCCTCGCTCGACGTCAGAGCCGCCGAGGCCATCTCGGTTGCCATGAAGTCTCCTGCCCAACCGCGCAGCGGGAGCACAAGGACCATGAACGCGAGGATCAGTTGACGCACGCCGAGATGATAGGGCTGCCGCGCGAGGTTTGCGCTGTCAGTGGATCTCCAGCACGCCGAGTGCGTTGGCAACCAGGTTGCCGCCCGCGCTGAGCGTGATGCGCTTTCCGAGGCCTCGTTCGTGGTGATCGCGCCGTAGGCGAGCGGCACGGCGAGATCGTCGACGAACAGCACCACGCTGCTGCCGATCGGGGCTGTAGCATCCTGCCGGGTGTCGATTTCCAAGGAGCGAGCGATGCGGCGAATGTTCATGTCGGCAGCGATCAGCGGATGCGCCGCTCTTCTGGGCAGCGCGGTGCTCGCGCAGTCTTCGCCCCCATCGCCGCCGCCTGCACCGCCCGAGGTGACGCTGACACGCCTGGACTGCGGAACCAGCGCACCGGCCGCGGACGTGGGGCGCTTCTCCGACATCTTTGCCCATCGCGGGCTGATGCTGCAGCTGGTCTACAGCTGCTACCTGATCAAGCACGGCAGCGACTACATGGTGTGGGACACCGGGCAGTCGCCGAGCGCTGGAGCGCTGGCACCGAAAGTCGGCCTGGTGGATTTGCTCGCGCAGGCGCAGGTGAAGCCGGAGCAGGTGAAGTTCGTCGGCATCAGCCACTACCACCCCGACCACACGGGCCAGGTGGGGTCGCTCCCGCAGGCGACGCTCCTGATCGGCAAGGGCGACTGGGACGTGTTGACGCGGCCGAACCCGAGCCCCGCAAACCCCGCACCGTTCGCGCACTGGATCGGCGGCGGCGGCAAGGTGGAACCGGTGCCGCTGGACAAGGACGTGTTCGGCGACGGCACGGTGGTGATGCTCGCCACGCCCGGCCACACGCCCGGCCATCACAGCGTGCTCGTGAAGCTGCAGCAGATGGGCTACGTGCTGATCACCGGCGACCTCGCGCACTTTCGCGAGAACTACGACACCGACGGCGTGCCGCCGTTCAACACGGGGCGCGCCGAATCGCTGGCGTCACTGGACCGCGTGAAGAAGATCGTCGCCAATACGAAGGCCACCGTGGTCATCCAGCACGACGCGCGCGACGTCGGCAAGCTGCCGGCGTTCCCGGCCGCGGCGAAGTAGCCAACTTCACGATCGGAAATCGAACGCATGCGATGCATTCGTAATGCCGCCCTGCTGTTGATTGCCTGCCTGGGCCCGCTTGCCTGGGCGGACGAGAAGCCCATCCCGCTGGTGAACTGGGTCTCGCCCGGCTTGATCGCCTCCATGAAGATCTCGCCCGACGGCAAGTGGGTTGCCGGCATCGGCTCGACCCGCACGACCGCGGTCTTTCTCACGGAGCTCGACACCTCGCGCACCACCATCGTTGCGCGCTGGGAGGCCGACAGCCGATACCTGTTCGGTTCGTGGCCGATTGCGGTGAACTGGGTCGGCAATGACCTGCTGGCCGTCGACTACAGCGCGCGGGAGTCGGTCTCGGTCGACCTGAAGGGCAAGCGCGTCGCCAAGCTCGGCGAGCGATTCATCCGCCGCCTCGTCGAGAAGGGCGAGTCTTCGGACTGGACACTCGCCTATCGCGACATCGACGACGGCGCCATCGATGCCGTGAACGCACGCACCGGCGAGCGGCGCAAATACCGCATCGCGCTGCCGGGCAAGCTGATGCACTGGGCCTTCGACGCATCCGGCGCGTTGCGCGCCGTGACCATGATGGACACGGCCTTCTGGGCCGAGAAGACGAAGATCAGCAACTGGTACCGGACCGACGAACAGTCGCCCTGGCAGCTGCTGGAGGAAGGTCCGATCACCGGCGACTACTGGTTTGCGCTGCGCGTCCTGCCGGAACCCAACTCGCTGGCCGTGGTGTCGCGGCGGGGACGCGACACCTACGCGGTGTTCCGCTACGACACGGTCAAGCGCCAGAACGTCGAGCTGATGGCCGGTCATCCGAACGAGGACATCGTGGCGGTGACGGGCCTGGACCAGGCCAGCTTCGAGAACGTGACGACCGCCGGTATCAAGACGCAGGTTTCGTGGTTCGACGCGCGCTGGGTCGCAGTGCAGGCCGCGGTGGACGCAGCGCTGCCCGGGCGCATCAACTTCCTGCAAGGCGACAAGAACGCTCGCGTCCTGGTTGCCTCGTACGGCGACGTCGATCCGGGGCACTGGTACGTGCTCGACACGAAGACGTCGAGTCTGCGCGAGATCGGCGAGGCACGTCCGCTCATCGACCCGGCCCGCATGCGCCCGATGGAGACAATCCGCTATACGGCCCGCGACGGCACCACCGTCAATGCCTACCTGACGCGGCCGGCGCGTGCTGCGGGCACACCTTCGCCGATGGTGGTGCTGATTCACGGCGGCCCGCACGTCCGCGATCGCTGGGAGTGGAACGAGGAAGTCCAGCTGCTCGCGAGCCGCGGCTACACGGTCTTCCAGCCGCAGTTCCGCGGCTCTTCCGGCTTCGGGCGCCGTTTCGAGGAGGCCGGCTATCGGCAGTGGGGCCGCGCGATGCAGGACGACATCACCGATGGCGTGCAGCACCTCATTGCGCAGAAGGTGGCCGATCCCGAGCGCATCTGCATCTACGGGGCGAGCTATGGTGGCTATGCGGCCCTGTGGGGCGTGATCAAGACGCCGCAGCTCTACAAGTGCGGCATCAGCTTTGCGGGCGTGAGCGATCTCAACGAGATGCTTTCGCACAGCATCTTCGACGACTCCAACGCTGCGTCGCGCGAGCTGCAGCGCGCCCACATCGGCGATCCCGCGCAGTCGCGACAGGCACTCGACGAGGTGTCTCCGCTGAAGCACGCGGCGCAGGTCGGTGTCCCGCTGCTCATCGCGCACGGCGAGGAGGACACCCGCGTGCTGCCGTCGCAGAGCAAGGACATGGTCAAGGCGCTCAAGGCGTTGGGGAAGCCGGTCGAGTGGATGCCCTTCGAACGCGAGGGGCACGGCTTCTTCTGGGTCGGCAATCACGTCAGGTACTACACGGCAGTGCTGGCATTCCTGCAGCGACACATTGGAGAGCAGGCACCGGCCGTGCAGGCAAGTGCAGCGAGCGGCGCTGCGCCATGAGCTTGCGTACGATCTCTCAATACCAACGCCGAGGAGCCCCGCGATGAAGCTGAAGAAGATTGCGCTCGGGCTGCTCGTTGCCCTCGTCGTGGCCGGCGCTGCCGGCTGGTTCAGCCTCGACAAGGAGACGCGCGCCCTGCTCGCGACGCTGCCGACCAACCGCGACGTGCTCTTCTGGAGCCAGCCGCAGCGTGACGCCGCGTTCCGCGCGCTCGACCGTCTGCCCGTCCTGGCGAAGCATCACGTCGTGCCGGCGGGCGGCAATGCGATGCCGCTGCCGCCCGGTCCGCCGCTCAAGCTGGCGCTCGACGTCGACGCCTACATGGCGGGCCAGCGCAGCGCGGCCCTGCTCGTCGTGCACGACGGCAAGCTGCGGCTCGAGCGATACGGCCTGGGCTTCGACGCCGGCGGCCGCTGGACCAGCTTCTCGGTCGCGAAGTCGCTGACTTCCACGCTCGTGGGCGCGGCGATCCGCGATGGCTACATCCGCAGCATGGACGACAAGGTCAGCGACTACATCCCGCAGATGAAAGGCTCGGCCTACGACGACGTCAGCATCCGCCAGCTGCTCACGATGACCTCGGGCGTGCGCTGGAACGAGGACTACGCCGATCCGAATTCGGACGTGGCGCGCTTCAACAACCACAAGCCCGAGGAGGGCGTCGATGCGCTGGTCAGCTATCTGCGGCGCCTGCCGCGCGAGGTGCCGGCGGGAACGCGCTGGCACTACAGCACCGGCGAGACCAATCTCGTCGGCGTGCTGCTGAGTGCCGCCACGAAGAAGCCGCTCGCGCAGTACCTCTCGGAGAAGATCTGGGTGCCGGCCGGCATGGAGCAGCAAGCCACCTGGATCCTCAGCCGCAGCGGGAAGGAGATCAGCGGCTGCTGCGTGCAGGCGGCCACGCGGGACTTCGCGCGCTTCGGGGTCTTCGTGCTGAACGGTGCGCGTGTCGGCGGGCAGAGCATCGTGCCCGATGGCTGGCTGAACGAAGCCACGACCGAGCGCACCGGCATCGACCGGCCGGGGCGAGGCTACGGCTATCAGTGGTGGACCTACACCGACGGCACCTTCGCCGCGCGCGGCATCTTCGGCCAGGGCATCTTCATCGACCCGAAACGCAAGATCGTGATCGCGTCCAACGCCGATTGGGGCGGCGGTGCGACCGACCGGGTGGCCAGCGATGCGCGGGAAGCGTTCTATCGCGCGGTGCAGAAGGCCGTCGACGACGAGGCTTCCGGCGCGGTGCAATAGCGCAAACGGTGCGAGCCATGCAAGCCGCGCGCGACTAGCTGCTCAGCGAAGGCACGTTGCGCGCAGCGTCGCCATCGACTTCGCTCGCCGCGTAGGCGCGGCCGCCGCGTACCAGCGCCGAGTGCGGGCGGCGCGACTGCAACAATGGATAGAACATCTCGACGAACCAGCGCTCCTTGCCGAACAGGAGGTCGTCCTGCAAGCCGACTTTCGCCGGATAGCGACGCGTGATCTTCGCCGTGCCGAACAGCATGTCCCACACGAACAGCAGGTTGCCGAAGTTGCCCTTGTAGTGGCCGATGCCGTCGTCGTTGGTGAGAGCGTGATGCGCCCAGTGAGTGGCTGGGGTCGAAATGGTCCGCTCGAGCACCCACGCAAGCGGATGAAGCCAGCGGTACCGATACAGCGGCTCGTCCCACCGCACGGCGCTGTGCGCGCCGAGGATCACCGTGAGCTTGACGACGATGTAGACGAGATACACCGTTGCGAAGCCCAGGTAGATCAGCACGCCCGAGATCCACAGCCCCGGCATCATCAGGTAGTAGAAGAAGTTGTTGCGGTAGGTGATGCGGATGCTCATGTAGTGAGCGGTGTGATGCGCCCGGTGCAAGGGCCACAGCAGCGGCGTGTGCGAGACGCGGTGCCACCAGTACTGCGTCATGTCGTCGCCCACCAGCAGCAGTGCGGTCATGGCCCACCATGGCCAGTGCGCCCAGGCGCCGCGCTGGTCGGGCATCGCGAGTGCGCAGAGCTTGGCCGTGATCGCGAAGATCAGCGGCTGCGACACAGCGATCAGCGCGAGGAACATGAAGAGTTCGAGCTTGGTGTCGTCGGCCGTGGCGTGAAAGCTTTCGTAGCGGCGAGACCAGATTTCCAGTCCGGCGAAGGTCAGGATGATCGTGACCAGCACGATGTTCTGTACGGCATTCACTGGGTTGTCTCCTGTGCAGCGGACTCGTCGTGGCGCGATTGTTCTGGTGAACTCCAATTGAGTCCAATGCATAGTCGGTCTAGGATCGATGCATTCACTGCAATGCATTGCCGATGGACCTCAGACGCTGGACTCATGTCGTCGCGGTGGCGGACCGGCGCAGCTTCGTGCGCGCAGCCGAGCAGGTGAGCCTCAGTCAACCCGCCCTGACCCGCAGCATCCAGGCTGCCGAAGCCGAGCTCGGCTTGCGGCTGTTCGATCGCGGCACGCAGGAGGTGGTGCCTACGCCCGCCGGTGAGTTCGTCATCGCACGCGCTCGGCAACTGGTGTTCAACAGCCGCTGTCTCGAGCGCGATGTCGAGCTCTTTCGCAACCGCGGGCTGGGAGACACGGCGTTCGGTGTCGGCCCGTTTCCGGCAGCCACTTTTCTCGCGCCTCTTCTGGCCGGCGTGCGGCGCGAGTTCCCGGACGTGAAGCTTCGGGTCGAGGTGAGCAACTGGCAATTGCTGGTCAAGCGGCTGCTCGAGGAAGACATCGAGTTCTTCGTTGCCGACACGCGCGACCTCCCCGCCGACCCCGCGCTCCAGGTCCGCGCGCTGCGCCATGAGCCGGGCGGCTTCTACGTACGCGCCGGTCATCCGTTGAGCGAACGCAGGTCGGTGACGCTGCAGCAGGTTTGGGCCTGTGGCGTTGCGTCGGTCAGGTTGCCGCAGGGCGTGCGCACGGTCATCGGGCAACTGCTCGGCGACGCGTCGTCCGCGGAACTCGCTGTGGCGCTGGAGTGCGACGACGTGGAAACGCTGAAGAACGTTGCGCTCGCTTCCGACACAGTGCTCGCGGCGCCCCATCGCGCCGTCGAAGAGGAGGTCGCGGCCGGGAGCCTTCGGCCCTTGGCGGTGTCGGGCCTGCCGGCTCTGTACTCCGACATGGGCGTGGTCACCTTGCGGGGGCGCACGCCTTCGCCAATGGCCGACCTGATCATCCGCCGGCTGCCCGCAGCGGGCTCGAAGACGAAACGAGTTGCCCTCGCCTGATCGCAGGCGCATAGTGCGCGGTCTTCCAAGCGCACTCGAGGGAGGCGATCATGGCGTCGAGAGAGTCTGATCTGGGGTTCGATACGCGGCGCAGGCTGCTGCGCGGTGTCGGGGCTGCACTGGGTACCACCGTTGGTGCGGCGATGGTCGTGCCGCGCTGGGCCCGGGCGCAAAGCGCGTCGGGCGGGCCTGTGGCGCCGCCGAGCACCGTCACGCAGCCGCCGCGCGACTTCAGCCCTCGCGGCGCGCCGACCACCTACTTCACCGACCCCGACGTGCTGACCGTCGATCCGGCATTCGACGGCCTGCGCCAGCCGAACGCCCCGATCCAACGGCTGTGGACCGGCGCGCTGTGGTCCGAAGGGCCGGCGTGGAGCGCGGTGGGCCGCTTTCTCGTCTGGAGCGACATTCCGAACAACCGCCAGCTGCGCTGGAGCGAAGACGACGGCCACGTCAGCGTGTTCCGCATGCCGTCGAACAACAGCAACGGCAACACCTTCGACTATCAGGGCAGGCAGCTGTCTTGCGAGCACCTGACCCGCCGCCTCGTGCGCTACGAGCTCGATGGCTCGGTGAGCGTGCTGGCCTCGACCTTCAACAACAAGCGGCTCAACTCGCCGAACGATGTCGTCCCGCATCCGGACGGCAGCTACTGGTTCACCGATCCGCCGTATGGCGCGCAGCTCTACGAAGGCGCGGTCGACGCGCCCGGCGGGCCGGCCAACAAGGCCGGGCGCCTGAACCCGAAGCTCGGCCAGCCACCGGAGATCGGTGCGTACAAGCGCGAGTTGCCGACCGCTGTCTATCGCCTCGACAAGAGCGGCACCCTGAGCCAGGTTGCCGGCGAAGACCTCGTGCCGGACCCGAACGGCCTGTGCTTCTCGCCCGACTTCAGGAAGCTCTATGTCGTGAGCACCGGCCAGGGCCCGGGCGACACGATCGCCGGTGGCAAGGGCGACATGTACGTGTTCGATGTGGGCGCCGACAACAAGCTCAGCAACGGCAAGCTGTTCAGCAACTTCATGATCGACGGCGTGAAGTGCGGACCCGATGGCGTGCGCGCCGACGTGGACGGCAACCTCTGGTGCTCGAGCAACGCCGGTCGAAGCGTGGGCTACAGCGGCGTGACCGTATGGACGCCGCAAGGCAAGCTGATCGGTCGCATCCGCTTGCCCGAGATCTGCGGCAACGTGTGCTTCGGCGGGCCGAAGCGCAACCGGCTCTTCATGGCGGCGAGCCAGTCGCTGTATGCCGTCTACACAGCGACGCAGGGCGCTGCCCCCGGCTGAGCGATCGCCCGCTCCTACTCCTGCTGCTGAGACTGCAAGCGCTGAAGCAGCTCCAGGGTGGGATAACCGTCCGCCGGCAGACCGACGCTGCGCTGATAGCGGCGCAGCCCGTCGCGCGTGGCCGGGCCCATCATGCCGTCGGGTGTGCCGCTCGCAAAACCACGCTCGTTCAAGGCCGTCTGCAGCGCCGTCAGCTGGCTGCGGCTGAGCGCCGTGAGGTCACGCGGCCAAGGCGCCTGCACGCCGGGCCCGTTGACGAGCCGTTGTGCGAGAAGGCCGACTGCGAGCGCATAGCTGGTCGAGTTGTTGTAGCGCAGGATCGCGCGGAAGTTGGGGCCGACCAGGAACGCGGGGCCGCGCGCTCCCGCCGGAAGCAGGATCGCTGCATCCGCGATCTCGGGCAGCGTGGCGCCGTCGACGCCCTGCACGCCCTCGGCCGCCCACTGCGAGCCGGACTGTCGCACCGCGGTGTCGGCACGCCCGGGATCGAAGCCGGGCGGCAGTCGAACCTCGGCGCCCCATGGCTCGCCGGGTCGCCACCCGGAGCGCGCCAGGAAGTTCGCCGTCGAGGCCACGACGTCGTCCATGCTGCCCCAGATGTCGCGCCTGCCATCGCCATCCGCGTCGACCGCGTAGGTCATGAACACGGACGGGAGGAACTGCGTCTGTCCCATCGCGCCGGCCCAGGATCCGACCATGTGCGCGCGATCGATGTCTCCGCTTCGAATGATCTTCAGCGCCGCGAGCAACTGCCCGCGCGCCCACTCCTCGCGCCGGCCTTCGAAGCCCAGGGTCGCCAGCGCGTCGATGGTCGGGATGTCGCCGTAGTTGCTGCCGTAGTTGCTCTCGATGCCCCAGATCGCCACCACGATGCCGGGAGGCACGCCGTAGCGTGCAGCAGCCGCGTCGGTCTGCGCGCGAAGCTGCAGCAGCCTTTCCTGCCCGAGCGCGACGCGTTGCGGCGAGACCGCGCTGTCGAGGTACTCCCAGACCGTGCGGGTGAACTCGGGCTGCGCGCGATCGAGCTCGACCACGCGCGGCAGGTAGCGCACATCGTCGAACGCAACGCGCAGCGTGGCCTCGTCGATGCCTGCGGCGAGCGCGCTCGCGCGAAAGGCTGCGACCCAGCGAGCGAATCCTTGTTCCGGCGTGGCGTCATCGGGGCTCGCTTGCGCCGGAGTGACAACGCTCGGGGCTGAAGGC
>Ga0075370_10001182_pt1 | contig 10985 bp, 7 predicted proteins | sample EndMethybrTD3035_FD_71398 | JGI IMG/M metagenome (GOLD analysis project Ga0075370, IMG submission 71398) | Populus endosphere microbial communities from Tennessee, USA - Endosphere MetaG P. TD hybrid TD303-5 | ecosystem: Host-associated > Plants > Roots > Endosphere | place: USA: Tennessee... | reverse complement strand
CATATTCTCTGGAAATGAGCCAATTAAATGCAAAGACGCAAAAAACACCAAAATTTCTTTGCGTCTCCGCGTCTTTGCGTTTCAACTTCTAATTCAAAATGAGGCATTGCCCGAAATTTTCCTAGATTGCTAAAAAAAAACTTATCCTCTATTTCTCCATTCAAGAGGGTGAATTTTGAAGTATTCTTTGAAGCGATCCGCTTTATTCTTACTTCCTATTTTTTTGGCTAGCTGTGTGCGCGATGCGTCAGACCCCTTTTATTTGTCTCCATCGGCTCCGTTTTCTACTTGGACCCCCATGAAAGGAAACCATTTAGTTTCCTCGCGTTTCTGCCAAACCTTGCTGCCTCCCACCTTCAATACCTCGGAAATGAGTTTGGCGCAGCTCCTCGATATTGCCTTACAGAATAACCCTTCGACCAAACAAACCTGGGCCATGGCGCGGGCCTCTGCAGCTCGATATGGAGAGACAATGAGCGCTTTTCTCCCCGATATAGAGTTCAGCAGCTTCTATTTTCGACAAAGAGCCGCTTTTCCGAATACTTCAGTTCCAACAACGGCTGGCAGCGCGTTGCCGACAAGCGGCGGAACCGAAACGAATATTGGCGGAAGCACTTTTTTCGGAAGCACCACAACCTCTACGCAACCCATCTATTTTACCGAAGCAGGACCTGACCTGACTCTTTCCTATACCCTGTTCGATTTTGGGCAAAGGACCGCTGCCAGCTTAGCTGCGAGAGAAGCTCTCTATTATGCCGACCTGACCCACAATCAACAGATCCAAATTGTTCTAGAAACTGTGATGTCCGATTATTACAATTACCTGTACGAAATTTCGGTGCTCCGCTCAACGGAAGCGAATTTAGCCAACGCGGAACTCTCTCTTGATGCAGCCAATCAAAAATTCGCTCTGGGGTTGGCTGCCCTCGGAGATGTGGCTCAAGCGCGGACTCAGTATTTGCAAAATAAAATTAATCTGACTAGCCAAAGGCAATCCGTTGAAAATGCTTTTGCCCTACTCGCAGCCGATATTGGATTGCCGGCCAACTGCCCTTTTAAGGTACAGCCTTTGCCAGACCAAATCATTGCCCATCCCGTTTTGGAAAGCGTAGATCAACTTGTTTGTTTGGCCCAAAACCAAAGACAAGATTTTCTCGCCGCTCAAGCCAACATCCGTTCCAAAGAAGCTGCTTTGCTGGGCGCTAAAAGAGCCCCTCTTCCGGTCATCGCGTCATCCTTCGATTTTGGGCGCTACTATTTTGCCAATGGCCAACATGAAGATTATCATTGGACTGCGCTCGTAACCCTTTCTTTCCCCATTTTCAATGGATTCTTTTATCGGAACCAGATTCGGAATGCCCAAGCGAATGTAGAATTGTCAAAAGCCCAGTTGCTCCAAACAGAACTTTCCATTATCCAAGATGTAACCACCGCTCATTTAGGAGTCAAAACCGCAGCGCAAAATTTGACCGATTCGGAAGAATATCTAAAAGCGGCGGAATTGGAATTTAATATTGCCATCAGCGGATATAAAGCAGGCACATTGACGATCCTGAATGTCATTTCGGCTCAAACCTCAGTGGCTGATGCCCGTTCCAAAAAAGCAGGGGCTCAAAAAGATTGGTTTTCTTCTTTAGCCATGCTCGCTTTTGCGACCGGATCCCTCTGCGCTACCCCCAACGAAGAGGCTCTGTGACTTTTTCTTCGACGCTTCGCAGTTTTTTCTTAATAGCTCTTCTCTCTGTTTTTGCCTGTCAAAAGAAGACTCCTCCCACTCCGCCCTCTTCTTACCCCGTGCGGATTGCAGAGGCGCAATCGAAAGAAGCCCCTATTTTCCTCGAAGCTTTAGGTCATGTCGATCCCATAACGACGATTGAAATCCGCTCCCGTATCGAAGGGGAATTGACGGGTATCTACTTTACTCAAGGACAAGAGGTAAAAAAGGATGACCTTCTTTTCACAATCGATCCCCGTCCCTATGAAGCCGCTTTAAAGGCTGCGCAAGCAAACCTAGAAGAAAGCCAAGCGATTATGGCTTTGGCCGAAGAAAAAGTGAAACGCTACCGAATTTTAGCTAAAGACGAATACTATTCTCAAATCGATTATGAAACGCTGCAATCCAACTTTGCCGCTGCGAATGCCGTAGTCAAACAGAATCAAGCGCAAGTAGATAACGCCCTCATCAATCTCAATTACTGCTGGATTTATGCCCCGATCGATGGGAGGACGGGAATTTTGCAAATCGATTTTGGAAATCTTGTGGGAGCGGCGGGCAGCCAGCCCAGCGAGCCTCTCATTCTGCTCAATCAAATGACTCCCATTTTTGTTACTTTTTCCATTCCTGAATTCCAACTTCCTCAAGTCCAAAAATGCGATCGAAAAAAAACGCTCCGAGTCCTGGCCGCTTATGAAGATTTCACAGGAGAGATGTTCGAAGGAAAACTCTTCATGCTCGACAATACGGTCGACCCTTCCACAGGAATGATCAAACTGCGCGGGCTCTTTGAAAATCAGTGCCGCGAGCTTTGGCCCGGACAATTCATCCGCGTCCGACTCATTCTCTATACGATCCCCGATGCCGTTCTCATCCCTTATGCCGCGATTCAACTCACACAAACTGGGCCCATCGTTTTCGTTGTTAAAGAAGATTTAACGATCGAACAGCGAACGGTTCAGTTAGGACAAAGAGAAGATGATCAAATCATCATTTTAAAGGGGATCAAAGCGGGTGAAAAAATTGCCGTCGAAGGGCAATTGAATCTTTATCCAGGAGTCAAAGTCTACGTTCCTACCGAGGGGCAATGAACCCTATGTTTACGATCAAATTTATAGGGAATCATTTCGACGCCAAGGCGCATAGGCGCAAAGACGCGAAGGCGTTCCCCAACTCTCTTTGCGTCTCCGCGTCTTTGCGTCTCCGCGTTGAAATAAAAGCAAACCCAAGGTTCAGGTTATGAACCTCTCTGAGCCATTTATCCGTCGTCCGGTGATGACGCTTCTTGTGATGATTTCGATCCTATTTTTCGGGATCATGGCCTACAAGAAAATGCCCGTCAGCGATCTTCCGAACGTAGATCTCCCCACCATCCAAGTCTCTGTAAGCTATCCGGGAGCCAGCCCCGAAACGATGGCCAATGCGGTTGCCACTCCGTTAGAGCAACAATTCATGACCATCGACGGGATCCAAACGGTCTTTTCTACGAGCAATACTGGATCTACCACGATCATTCTCCAATTTGTCTTAGAAAAAGATATCGACGCTGCGTCAACCGATGTGCAGGCAGCCATTAGCCGGGCGCAGCCAAACCTCCCTTCCAATCTGCCGAACAACCCCACTTACCAAAAAGTCAATCCTACAGCGACTCCGATCCTCTATTATGCGATCACCTCGGAGAACATGACTTTATCCGAACTCTATGACTATGGAAATACTTTCGTCGGAGAGCGCCTCTCCATGATTGAAGGGGTAGCCCAAGTCTTGACCTATGGTTCCCCTTACGCGGTACGAGTCCAAATCGATCCGGAAAAACTGGCTGCCAAAGATATCGGACTTGACCAAGTGACCCTCCAGATCCAAGCGGCCAACGTCGATCTTCCTTTAGGAACCTTATATGGTGAAAGGGATGACTATACGATCGATGCCGACGGTCAAATTATGAGAGCTCCCGGCTATTCCGAATTGGTCATTAAAAACCAAAATGGGGATCTGGTAAAAATCAAAGAAGTCGGAAGAGCCCTCGATAGCGTTAGAAATGATAAATTTTTTCAGCACTATATCACCCACGAGCGGGATGATATTTGCATCATCTTAGCTATCCAGCGTCTACCGGGCATGAACACAATAAAGATCGCCCAGGGGATCCACGATGCGCTCAAGACACTGAAAACCCAGCTTCCCGAAACTTTGAAAATCGAATCGATTTACGATGCATCGGAAAACATTAAAGAAGGCGTCGATGATGTTAAATTTACTTTGTTGGTCGCTTTTATACTCGTAGTTGCCATCATCTATTTTTCATTGGGAAAAGCCCTCAATACCCTCATTCCCGCCGTCACTCTTCCCATTACCATTTTTGGAACGTTTGCCATCATGTTCCTTTTGGGATATAGCATTGATATCCTTTCTCTTTTGGCCATTACTCTTTCCATCGGTTTTCTTATCGACGATGCCATTGTTGTTTTGGAGAACAATGTACGCCATGTCCAAAATGGAGAAGACCCGCTCCAAGCCTCTCTCACTGGATCCAAAGAAATCAGCGTGACCGTAATCAGCATGACCCTCTGTTTAACGGCGGCTTTTATTCCTATGGTTTTTTTAGGCGGCATCGTAGGCAAGCTCTTCCGGGAATTCGCCGTGACGATTATTACAGCAGTTTTGTTCTCAGGATTCGTTTCTTTAACGCTGACGCCGATGCTTTCAAGCCGTTTCATCAAACCTTATTCCAAATCGGCCAAAAAACCTAAAATGGAACAGTTTGCCGATTACGCAAACGAAAAGATGAAAAGCATTTATGAGCCTTGCCTCCATTGGGCCATGAACCATCGTTTGACAACGGTCGGCATTGGAGTCCTTAGCATCCTCTTTTCTCTGATCCTTTTTTTAGTTGTCCCCAAAGACTTTCTTCCTCCTGACGATATCGGCTTTTTAGATGGCTACACTCAAGCCCGCGACGGGACCTCCCCCTTCCTCATGGAAAAATATCATAAAGAAATTAATGACATCGCGATTAAAGACCCCAACATCGATTCGATCATCTCAGTAAGTTCTTATACAAACGCAAATGAAGGGGTTCTATTTTTAAGGCTCAAACCGTTTAAGCAACGGCAGCCCATGAACAATGTGATTCAAGAACTCACTGCAAAACTGCGGCACATTCCAGGGATCAATGTCTTTCTTTCCCCCCTTCCCCTCATCAACTTGCAAGTTGGAACTACGGCGCAAGGCCTCTACCAATATTCATTGACCAGCATCGACCGAAAAGCCCTTTATGATTTTGCCCCCAAGCTAGTTCAAAAGATGAAAAACAATCCTAATTTTACCCAAGTTTCCAGCGACCTCCGTGACCGGCAGCCGCAATGGCAGCTTCACATCCTGAGGGATAAGGCTTCCAATTACAATGTAGACGCAGCTTCAATCGAAAATTTCCTGCAGTACGCTTATTCCGACAATAAGATTTCTCAGATCAATGCCGATATCAATCAGTATAACGTGCTTATTGAAACCTTGCCTGAATTCTCCCGGGACACAAGAGTTCTTTCGAAACTTTATATCCGTTCCTTTACTGGAGCCTTAGTCCCCCTTTCCGAAATTGTGCAAGCTACCGAAACAGCTGGACCCTTAACCGTAAATCATATCAATGGAATGACCTCCGTCGGCATCTCTTTCAATCTACCCAACGACATTCCTCTCGGCACGGCGCTCAAAGCTCTAAATCAAATCACCGAAGAGAAACCTCCGGAAATTTACGGACAAGTGGTCGGCACGGCCGATATTTTTAAGTCTTCTTTTGCGAGCTTAAGTTTTCTTTTGGTGTTAGCCTTTTTCGTAATTTACGTCGTATTGGGAATCCTCTACGAAAACTTCATTCATCCACTCACTGTGATGAGCGCTTTGCCTCCTGCCCTATTTGGCGGCCTCCTCACTTTGTTTATATTTAGACAAACCCTTTCCCTCTATTCTTTCGTAGGTTTGATCCTTCTGATTGGGATTGTCCTAAAAAATGGAATCATGATGGTCGATTTTGCTAATGAATCGATAGTGAAAGAAAAAAAGCCCCCTTACGACGCGATCGTTGAGGCCGCCCTGATCCGTTTTAGACCCATCATGATGACTACGATCGCAGCTTTGATGGGAGCCGTGCCGATCGCTCTGGGTTTAGGCGGAGCGATGGCCCAAACCCGAATTTCTCTCGGGCTCTGTGTTGTAGGCGGCCTTATTATCTCTCAAGTCCTAACACTCCTTCTAACCCCTGTCCTCTTCTACTACTTCGAAATTCTTCAAGAAAAATTAAGGGCGCGTCTCCATCTATGGCGCTAACTCGTTTTATAGCTCTTCAAGTTCGGTTTTTGATGGTCCAGGTTACGCAAAGATAGTAGCCCAAAATTTGCAAAATTACATAAATGGCTTAGTTCCTAACAGCGGCCAATACAATTACGCTTTAGACTTATTGGAGCAAATTCAAGGATGTTTAGGAGTGGGACCTAATAAGTTCAACGGAAGTGAGATGTTGCAAGACATCCAGCTAGGTTTAAATTACACCAATGCTTCTGGACAAGATATTTATTTAGCCACGCTGCAAGGTTACTCAGGGACTCTTCCTGCATGCACTCAAAGCCAGATAGAAAGCATGTTGGGTCAAATTTTCAGCAACGTTCAACCGACCCCCAATTTTTCAGTGCCGGCTCCAACGATCGCTGACACGACATTCGCCAATGTTTTACTAGAATTGCAACAGATTCCACAATCGGGTGCGGATGAAGAATTCAGAGCCGCATTGGAAAATGCAATTCAAGGACTCACAAGCGGTATGTCTCCGTCTAATCTTTACAACCAGCTCAAAGGGATCTCAACTGCAAGCGTAGATCCAAACATTGCTGCTTGGTACAATAATTTGCTATCCGGTTTACAAAACAGCAAATAACATCTGGTTCGATTTGGAACCAATATACCCATCCCACCGATCTTGGAGCCTGTGAAAACAGGCCTCCAAGATCCACTTTCCGCAAGCCTTTCTTCTCTTTTTCTTGACCGCTTTGATTTCTGAAAGTTGATTATCAAGGACGTGGATGAAATGATTTAAAGGCGTTCTTCAAACGGCTGCCAGTCACATGAGTATAGCGGTCTGTAGTCCCGATATCCTCATGGCCCAGCATATCTTGAATGAGTCGGAGATCGGCTCCATTTTCCAATAGGTGGGTTGCAAAAGAATGCCTGAGAGTATGGGGAGAGATGGTTTTGGCGATCCCAGCGGCTTTGCCGTAAATTTTGACTCGGCCCCAAAGAGTCACGCGGCTGATCGGTTTGCCTCTGGGAGAAAGAAACAAAAAAGGGCTCTCCCCCGCTCCTCGGAAATGGAGAAGATAGTGGTCTACCGCCGCGATTGCCTTTTTCCCCACCGGAATGAGCCGCTCTTTTTTCCCTTTTCCTTTCACCTTTACGAATTGATCATTCAAGTCAGATAGATGTAATTTGCAAAGCTCAGAAACTCTCATTCCAGTCGCATATAAAAGTTCTAATGCAGCTTTATCGCGCGCGCCTAAAAAATCGGCAGTCTGAGGCTGGGCAAGAAGCGCTTCCACTTCCTCCATACTCAATACCTCAGGCACGAGCTGCCAAAGTTTGGGAGTTTCAAAATAGCGCCCCAAATCGAGGGAGACTTCTCCTTCCTTTTTCAAAAAACGGAAAAAAACTTTGATCGAGACTAAAATGCGGCAAATACTGGAGCTTGCATAATTTTTTTCTTGCAACGAGCTTAAAAATGAGAGAATGGTTTGTGATTCCACCGACTTCCAATCCTTCACAGGAATAAAATCGGCAAAGGATCGGACGTCGCGTCCATACGCTTCGATCGTCAGAAGAGAAAGCCCTTTTTCTGTGCGAATGTAATCGAGAAAATCAGAAATAGCTAAAGTAAAGTCTGGACCCATTCCCCATGGCTATACAGAAAAATGCCTATTGAGATCAATAAACCTCTTTCGAAATTTGCTTAGGATGCAGAAATCGATAGGCTTTTCTGCAGATTTCTGATTTGAGAGAGGAAGCATACCCGAATGGGTAGGTTCCGAATCGAAAAATCTGCCAAAAGATAGATTTATGCGCCTAATGAAATTTCGAAAGAGGTCTAATGATGATCGGGTGCAGGAATTTGCAAACCAACTCCCTCTTGAACGTCTGTATGACGGTGGAAGAGGTGCTGTCCAAGGTGATACCCTCCTAAAACAATGTAGACAAGGGCTGAAATTCCCAAAAGAACAAGAGGGGCAACCCCGCCTGTGGCCAAGGTGGATAAGATCACTGCAATCAAACCGAAGACCGAAGCAAAAAAGCTAATCCAGTAAAGCGCTAGCTTCTTTCTATTTTCTGATTTGATTGTGGTAATTAATTGATTGGCCTCATCGATCCCTTCTCCGCGATCGAGTTGTCCAATGAGCTTGTCAACCTGATTCAAAAGAAGAGACAAACTTTTGTGGCTCGTCCTTCTCTTCATATACTTCACTTTCGTCTCGGTCAGGTTCTTTAATTCTGTATCGATTAGTAGTTGTCTTTCCCAGGGGGTTTTTTCTGCATGTTCCCGATCGACTTTTTCTGTAATTTCTTTTTTTTCTTCCGGAGTGACAGACATCGAGTCTTTTAAAAATCGGAGGGTGCCTTTCAGCCTTTGGGCCTCATCTTTATCTTGATTCTCCAAATATTCGTTCAATCGGGATGTGAACGTGAGGCATCTATAAATCCCCAATCCAGCCATTCCAATTCCAATGACCGAACCCAGTCCAAACAAACTATTCGATACATAACTGAATGCCGTTGCAGCCGTTTCTACTCCCGCGCCAGCAAGTCCCATGAATTTCGCCGATAGATAAAAGCCCGTCCCCCAAAGCGTTGTCACGCCGCTGGCGAAACGAACTTGAGCTCTTCTAACCCCTTCTTCATCTCCAATCGCTTTTGCGCTGTCCATCTCTTTGACACTGTCGCGCACCTCTTTGATCGCGAAAAACGACCAAATGGATCCCGAAGCAAACCCCACATTATTGATAAAAGAGTTACTGACGGAGGTATTTTGAAATCCCCATTTGGCGCGCATACTCAAGACATCCTTTACAAAGGAAAGGGTGTTGTCGCCGATTCGGACCATTGAATAACCGTGGTCTTTGACAGAAGGTTCGGCCCCCTTTTTCATCGTTGCAATCGTCTTTTTGGAAGAATCCTGCAAAGAAACATCTTGCGACAAGTCTCTCTTCACATACCCCAGATGCTGGTAATAGCGAACCGTTCTTGTAATTTTAGCCCATCCTTCCCGAGCTTTTTCCTGCCAGACTATCTTTTTTTCCGTTCCATTTTCGGCGCGGATCAATGTCCCTGAATCTCCAATCGCGTATTGCAATCTGAAGGAGGGTGCTTTTTGGCTCCCAGTTTGACTCATGGCTTGGTGCGACGCGAACTCATTGGCCTTCGCGATGTTCAAAAAATGATTTGTTATTGAGGTTTCAAGAATTTTCTTGTGGGAAGGAAGGATTTTTTCCGAGGGAACTAATTCCCCGTAAAATCGATAGGGTGCATTGACTTTATAAGTATAAGCCATAATATTATTACCAATAGGTAATAATTATAACAAAATTATGCTTAATAATACAGGTTATTAAAGAAGATTTAAAATTAAATTATCTGGGGTCTGTCCCTTAGGCAAATATTCGCTTCTAGCGGCTTCCATCCAGCGGACTACATGCGCCGCAGCCTGATCCCGCGGAAGGTTAACTGCTGCCCGGTCCGTAAGGCGTCCCATCCAATTTCTTATTTGGGTAGGCTCTTCCTCATTGTTCCTTGGGTTCGAAATTAAGGCAGAAACAGCCTTTCTGGCTCGGATAATTTTGTCATCTACAATTCCAGTCGGCTTTTGCGTTAAATGGGAATATCTCAACCCTCGCCAATTCCCAATAGGAGAAGGCACCTCATCCATTGCCTGGACAAATTCCTGACAGCTCAAACTTAAGGGGCGTACAGGTTGTCTTTGGGCTCGGGGAGTTACAGGAGGAGTCGGACTCGCTGTAGAAGGAGTTAAATTCAAAATGTCCATTTCATAGGCAAATGGGTTGATTTGCTGTCTTGGGGAGCTCAATGGGCTGTGAACTGGAACAAGCGTTCCGCCGCCAGGGGGCAGGGCAGACATTGCACTTGCCTGTTGGTTCACATGGCTATTGGGGAGAGTAAGTGCTGGAGGGCGCTTTTGATCAAGACGTCTTCGAGAAGAATGGGGAGAAACTGTTGGCGAATGCGGCCCACTTACCAGTGGGGATTGAGGCAAGATGGAAGGCGAAGAAGAGGTCAAAGCGGCCGAAGGAACATTCGTTTGGCTTGGCGCGGGCAAAGTAGGAACAAAGACAGAAGCGGGTTTCGTATTGTCATTAGGAAATTCAGGCTGTGGTAGCAATATAGGCTCTGGAGTCTTCCTAAAACGATTTATTATGCTATTCGCAAAACGAGTTGCGATCGAAATCGGAGAAAAGGAGCTTAAGCCGGTAGCTCCAGATGAACTAGACGAATTAGATGAAGGAGGATTCATAGAGGGGGGAGAAGGAGAACGGTTCGCGGGCGTAGAACGAACGGGTAAAGCATCAGGTGGAGGCATTACAGTTGAAAAAGGTTGCGCTGTAGTAGTCGAGTTCAAATTAGGCTGCTGAGGTGGCAACAAGGATGCTGTAGAACTAGATAAAGGGTGATTCGTAGAGGCGGCGGCAGAAGGGGAACGAGGAGTCGCGGGCTGTGAAGAAACGGGTGAAGCATCGGGAGACATTCTACTCTTTAAAAAAAGATTGAAGATATTGCGAGTAGCTTCGATGGATTCTGCATCCCATTCAGGATGCAATTGATTAAAAGATCTTCGATCTCCGTATGCGCATTCATTCAAACGTTCTAATGGATTGTCATTTGTCGAACTCAAGAATGTTTCTTGTCTGTCTGTTCTTTGATAAGAAAGAGCAAGATTGTTTAGGTTTCTATCTGAGGCTTGATCAATGATAATTTGTTGATAATATTTCTTAACTTGCGCGAACTCTTCAAGGGCCTTATTTTGGAACAGGCTTGTTATATTTCCATTTGAATTTAAAATTCGGATGGCGATATCTCGGCTTTTACCGTCGATTTTCAAAGCTCGTTTGAAAACCAAAAATTCGCTTCCATTTAGGGATTTGATTACCACATTCTGGGGTGGATTCGAAACTGTAGAAGCTGAAGTTGCCATTTTATACCTGTTATTTTCAAAATATTATAT
>Ga0075370_10001180_pt1 | contig 10991 bp, 9 predicted proteins | sample EndMethybrTD3035_FD_71398 | JGI IMG/M metagenome (GOLD analysis project Ga0075370, IMG submission 71398) | Populus endosphere microbial communities from Tennessee, USA - Endosphere MetaG P. TD hybrid TD303-5 | ecosystem: Host-associated > Plants > Roots > Endosphere | place: USA: Tennessee... | reverse complement strand
ATCGACAGTGCGTCGCCACCGGCAGCCTGCCTGCCTGTCGTCGATTCGATGACCGCCTCGACAGCGCCTTCTGGCCGTGTGCGGCAGCGGAACGCAGTCAATGCCCAGACGCGTCGATGTGGTCCCGCCGACGCGCGGCCCAGGTTATTCTGCACGCCCTGAATTCGCACCGGCGCCCAACGCGGCAACGGGTTCGTTGCCCTGGACTGCCATCCTTGCCGGTCTGGCCCACCTGCCAGTCGTTGAGGGCGTAGCCCGCGTCGACCGCGGCGCGGCTGGCGGACCCCTGCACTACACTTGTGGCGAGTTCATGGAAGCAGCGGTCCTACCCGTAGATGTGGAATTGAGAACCTCGGCCCGATCAATCGCCGGCAGTCGAACCCTTGTGGAAACTTCCCAGACTCGTCCCCTGCCTGGTCATGCAGTTTCGTCGACCGCCGAAGACGGTCGCGCCGAACCTGATGCTCGCCTGTTCATCGGCTCGATGGAAAAAGGCATGCGTGTGCTTGAGCTTTTCAATGAGCATCCGGCGCCCTTGTCGATAGGAGAAATTGCCGCCAACACGCACATGGGGCGCAGCGCAGCACAACGCTATGTCTACACGCTGCACCGGCTCGGCTACCTCAACAAGGACGCCGAGTCGAAGAAGTATTTCCCGTCGCTGAAACTGCTCGGGCTGGTGCGTGGCATCCACCGCCATCATTCGCAAAGAGACTTGGCCTATCCCCTGCTGCAACGGCTTGCCAGGGAGACGCTTGAAACGGTCTCCTGGGTCGAACTCGATGGGGAGGAGGTCGTGGTGCTGCAGAACATTCCCAGTGCGCACATCACTGCCATCAACCTTCCAGTGGGCAGCCGGTTCCCGGCACTCACCTCGTCTTCCGGGCAGGTGCTTCTGTCGGATGCTCCCGAGCAGCGCCTCTCGAGCATGCTCGATGCGCTCGCGCCCGACGTGCGCGCGCGCTTTGGCACGCGCAGTCGCGCGGACGTGCTTGCCATCTTTCGCAAGGCCGCCGAACAGGGACATTCCTTCACCGAGAAGAATTTCGGCGAGGACGGCGTATCCGTCTCCGTGCCGGTGACCGATTCCGGACGCATCGTAGCGGCCATCAACGTCTCGACCGTGCACACGCGCTTCGACCTTACGAAGGCGCGCCAGCTCATCCTGCCCAAGCTCGAACAGGCGGCGCGCGAAGCGTCGATCTAACGCGGCGGGGCAAGACGCATGGGTTGCTGCCAGCCGGCGCCAGCCATCGCCGCTCCTGAAGCCTCTCAATGACCTCGGCGCCTGCGGGCTCGCGTTGCCGGCCACGCACGTCTATGCACTCGATTCTTCTTGACAGAGTGACGACAACGCGCGATCCTTCGAAAATTGCTAATCGATTTATGTAATTGTATAGCAATTTCTCTCTGGTGTTGGAAATCGGATGTCTCTGCCAAGCAACCTTCTTCAATGCGTCGCCATGGATGAAATCGGCGATGAAACCATCAGCGCACTTCTGGCTCGGCGCGCGCGCCTCTGTCCGGAGGAGATCTATTGCACGTTCCAAGGTGAATCCATCAGCCTTCGATTGCTGGACCGCCGCGTCAATCAGGTGGTGGCCATGCTCAAGAGCCAGGGGTTGTCTCAGGGGGATCGCGTCGCGGTAATGCTGCCCAGCCACCCGGAGCATCTGTATCTGATCTTTGCGCTGGCTCGCACCGGCATGGTGAGGGTGCCCATCAACGTGCATCTGATCGGCGCATCACTTGAGCACCTCCTGGGCGAACTCGAACCAAAGGCCATGGTGATCGACTGCGCCTACAAGGCGGCGCTGGAAGGATTGGGCGCAACCTTGCCCAAGCTCATCTGGCGCAACGGCAAGGATGGCGAATTCGACCGATTCACTTCCTGCGCAGAGCACGAGGCGGCGCCAGACATTCGCGCGGACGACATCATCGCTCTGAGCCCGAGCTCAGGCACCACGGGATCGCCCAAGGGTGTGCTGAAGACCGATCGTCACCTCCGCGCCGGGCCGATGGCCATCCTTCGGTTGACCGAGGCCAAGCCGGGCGACATCTTCCTCTTCTGGGAAGCACTCCACCACGGCTCCGGCGTGGCGGTCGCAATTGCCGCGCTGATCGGTCGTTTTCAGTTGGCGATGCTCGAACATTTCAGCGCTTCCAGGTTCTGGGATGATGCGCGTCGGCACAAGGCAACACACATCCACTACCTGGGCAGCGTGCTGCCGATGCTGCTGAAGCAACCCGCTCGTCCCGACGACAGGCTGCATGGCGTGCGCATCGCCTGGGGTGGCGGTTGCTCTGAGGCCGTCTGGCATCAGTTCAGCGAGCGCTTCGGCGTCACTATGCGCGAGGGGTACGGCCTGTCCGAGCTGATCACCTTCGTCACGGCGAATATCGACGGTACGCCCGGGTCCATCGGCAAGCCGCTGTCGTACTATGAGATCTCGCTGCTCGACGACAACGGCGCAGTGGTGAAGCCCGGCGAGGTTGGCGAAATCGCGGTTCGTGCGCAGGATGCGCGTCTGGGCTTCCTGGGCTACTTCCGGAATCCGCAAGCGGAGGTCGCGGCGCGACGCGGCGAGCTGTTCCTGACCGGCGATCTCGCGCACGCCGACGCCGATGGCCATCTCTTCTACGCCGGACGCAAGAAGGACATGCTGCGCCGCAGGGGCGTCAACATTTCCGCATGGGATGTAGAGCGGGTTTTTGCCGAACACGATGCCATCGCCGAGGTAGCGCTGGTGGGGGTCCCCAGCGACCTGGGCGAGGATGAACTCAAGCTCTTCGTGCGCGTTCGCGACGGCGCCCACGTCGAGCCGATGGACCTGATCCGATGGTCCAGCCAGAGGCTCCCCTACTTCCAGGTTCCCCGCTACATCGAATTCATCGACGCATTCCCGAAGACGCCAACGCAGAGGATTCAAAAGAAGAACCTCTCCCGCGATGTCTCAGGCGTCTGGGATGTCGATGCAACCGACTTTCGTGTCACCAAGCGCTAGCCCCGCCTGCCTCTCCGTCCCTTTCTCCCTTCTACATTCGAAAGGAAAACCATGATTCGAGCAGACCTGAACTACTGGTGTCGAGCGGTCGCGGCCTGCACGGCCCTGTTGCTTTGCGCGGTCTCGCACGCGGCGTTCCCCGACAAGCCGCTGACCCTGATTGTGGGCTTTCCTGCGGGAGGCGGCGTGGACGTGGTGGGTCGGACGATTGCGCAAGGCTTGTCCCAAAAGCTGAAGGTGTCTGTCGTCGTCGACAACAAGGCGGGCGCATCGGGCGCCATCGCCGCCCAGTTCGTGAAGCGGGCCCCGCCCGACGGCTACACACTCCTGATGGCGCCCACGACCTCCTACGTCATGTCGGAAAAGATGTTTGGCGCCGAAGCCGTGGGGTACGAGATCGCCAAGGATTTCAAGCCGGTGGCTACCGTCGGCGAACTGCCACTGGTCATGCTCGTGTCGAAGAAAAGCGGCGTCGGCTCCTATGCGGACCTGGCCGCCCAGGCCAAGGAACAGCCAGGAAAGCTCGCCTACGGATCGTCAGGCAACGGATCCACCGAGCACATCGTCACCGAATGGTTCAGGCAGCAGGCTGGCATTGACCTTCTGCATGTTCCGTACAAGGGGTCTGCGCCCGCAATGGCCGATCTGGCCTCCGGCGAGATCCAGATCATGGTGACCACTTCACCGACAGCCCTGAGCAACCTCGCGACCGGCCGTGTAGCGGCGGTCGGAGTATCCAGCGCCCAGCGCCTCGCCATCCTGCCGGACGTTCCGACCTTTGCAGAGCAAGGTCTGCCGCAGTTCATTGCTGCGTCCGTGTACGCCGTCTTGGTGCCGAAGGGAACACCCGACGATGTGATCGCTGTCTTGAATACAGCCCTCAGCGAAGCGCTCGACGACGATGCGATCAAGCGCCGCTTTGCCCAGCTCGGCGTCCAGGTTGTCCGCAGTACCCCCGTCCAGGCGCGCGACCTGCTGCTGAACGAATCGACCAAATGGGAGCGCGTCATACGGCCCATCAAGGCCTCTGCCCGCTAGCACCTCGCACCGACGAAACGAGACGAGAAATGAACGACACAACTTCCGCGAACCCGTGCGTCACCCTCACCACCCGCGATGCGGTTGCGCTGATCGCACTCGATCGCCCACAGGCCCTGAACGCGTTCAATCGCGAGCAACGCGAGCTGTTTAGGGCGGCGCTGCTTTCCGCGGACGCCGATCCCTCCGTCCGCGCGATTGTCATCACCGGCCGTGGCAAGGCTTTCTGCGCGGGGCAAGACCAGTACGAAAGTGCCGCGATGGACGCCGCGGGCTCCGCCGCCCGCATCGACAGCTATCTGGACCTCTACAACATCTTCCGAGCGCTCAGGAAACCGGTCATCGCCCGGATCAATGGCGTGGCAGCCGGTGCGGGCCTGCAGATTGCGCTGATGTCCGACTTGCGCATCGCTTCGACACACGCTCGCTTCGGCATGACCGAGTTCAAGGTAGGGTCAGCGGCCATCGTCGGCAGCGCGCTGCTGTGGCCGATCATCGGCGAAGCCGCAATGAAAAGACTGGTTCTGCTCGCGGAAATCCTTTCAGCCGAGGAATCGCTGAGCCTCGGGCTGGTCCACGAGGTGGTCGACGAGGCGCGTCTGGACGAGCGGGTCGCAGAGGTCTGCAAACTGGTCGCCACGTGGTCGAAAGAATCGGTGGCGATCACCAAATCCTGGTGGAAAGAGATGGGCGACGAGCTATTCGCCAAGGCGTGCACAGCCGCCCGCCTGGGCCACGCTGCCAACTTCGCATCGGGCGCGTACTCGGCGGGCGCGAAAAAATTCACAACGCGTCGACGGCCGCTCTGACCGAGATGAACGCGCTCGACGCTTCCACAGCCCACGTCCATTTGCTGTCATGACCACCTCCATCACCGCTTCCCTTCTCGATCACTTTGGCGTTGCCGCTGCCGCAAGCGGCGGCGAGTCGCCGGTCGTCTCACCCATCGATGGCGCCGAGATCGCCCGTGTCCGCACCCATTCTGCGGGCGAAGTCTCCGAAGCCCTCGCGCGTGCGCACGTTGCGTTCGTCGGGTGGCGCGACGTGCCTGCGCCGCGGCGCGGCGAACTCGTTCGCCTCCTGGGGGAAGAGCTGAGGACAGAAAAGGAAGCGCTCGGAAAGCTCGTGTCGATCGAGACCGGCAAGATCCTCTCGGAGGGCCTCGGCGAGGTTCAAGAAATGATCGACATCTGCGACTTCGCCGTGGGGCTCTCGCGCCAGTTGCACGGCCTGACGATCGCATCCGAGCGGCCCGGACACAGGATGATGGAGACGTGGCATCCGCTCGGCGTCGTTGGCGTGATCAGCGCGTTCAACTTTCCCGCCGCTGTGTGGTCATGGAATTCGGCGCTCGCGCTGGTTTGCGGCAACCCCGTCGTGTGGAAGCCCTCCGAGAAGACGCCTTTGACGGCGCTGGCGTGCCAGGCCATCTTCGAGAAGGCAGCGAAGCGTTTCGGCTCGACCCCGCAGCACCTGTCGCAAGTGATCATCGGCGGACGGGATGTCGGCGAGACCCTGGTGGACGACGCGCGGGTAGCGCTGGTCTCCGCCACAGGCAGCACTCGCATGGGCCGCGAACTGGGCCCGCGTGTCGCCCGCCGCTTCGGCCGTTCGCTGCTGGAACTCGGCGGCAACAACGCGGTGATCGTCACGCCGACTGCGGATCTGGACCTGGCGGTGCGCGGCATTGTCTTTGCCGCCGCGGGGACTTGCGGACAGCGCTGCACGACGACGCGCAGGCTCATCGTGCATGAAGCTGTGAAGGAATCGCTGGTGGCCCGCTTGAAGAAGGCCTACGCCGGCCTGCCGGTCGGCAACCCGCTGGAGGATGGCACGCTGGTCGGCCCGTTGATTGACGCCGCCAGTTTCGAGGGCATGCAAAGTGCGCTACGCGCAGCCCGCGACGAGGGTGGTCAAGTCACAGGCGGCGAGCGCCTGCTGCAGGAGCAACATCCATCTGCCTTCTATGTGCGTCCCGCCATCGTCGAAATGCCCGCCCAGACCGAGACCGTCCGGCGCGAGACATTTGCTCCCCTCCTGTACGTCATGGGCTACCGCGAGTTCGAGGATGCGCTTCGCCTGCAGAACGACGTCCCGCAAGGCCTGTCCTCTTCGATCTTCAGCAATGACGTGCGTGAGACCGAGGTCTTCCTGTCCGCCCGCGGGTCGGACTGCGGAATCGCCAACGTGAACATCGGCACGTCCGGAGCCGAGATCGGCGGCGCGTTCGGGGGTGAGAAGGAAACCGGCGGAGGGCGCGAGTCAGGCTCCGACTCGTGGAGAAACTACATGCGCCGTGCGACGAACACCATCAATTACTCGCGCGAGTTGCCACTCGCACAGGGCGTGCGATTCGACATCTGAGTCTTGAGGGTGAACAGCAGGACATGCCGCAAAGCTGATCGCGCTGACCTGTGCGAAGTACCTCAAGCCGGCGGTGCTGGAACTGGGTGGCAAGGCCCCGCTGGTCGTGCTGGATGACGCCGACCTCGATGCCGCGGTCAGCGGCGCGGCCTTCGGCGCCTTCGCCAACAGCGGCCAGATCTGCATGAGCACCGAGCGCATCGTCGTCGACCGCCGGATCGCGGACGCCTTCGTCGACCGGCTCGCTGCCAAGGCCACGCAGCTGCCGCTGGGCGATCCGCGCAAGGGGCCCGTGGTGCTGGGCTCGGTTGTCGATGCGAGCACTGTCGAGCGCTGCAACGCGCTGATCGACGATGCGCTCGCCAAGGGCGCGAAGCTCGTGTGCGGCGGCAAGGCCGAGAACACGCTGATGCCGGCGACGCTGCTCGACCATGTGACACCGCAGATGCGTATCTACCACGAAGAAAGCTTCGGTCCCGTGAAACCGGTGGTGCGCGTCGACGGCGTCGACGAAGCGGTGCGCGTGGCCAACGACAACCCCTACGGACTGTCTGCGGCCGTGTTCGGGCGCGACATCGCCCGGGCGTGGGAGGTCGCCAATCGCATCGACTCGGGCATCTGCCACGTCAACGGCCCGACCGTGCACGACGAGGCGCAGATGCCCTTCGGGGGGGTAAAGGACTCGGGCTACGGTCGGTTCGGCGGAAAGGCCGGCATCGATGCCTTCACCGAACTGCGGTGGATCACGGTGCAAACCACCGCCCGTCACTACCCGTTCTGACGATAAAAACAGGAGGACAGGCTCATGAAGTTCCTGCTGGCAACCGCAGCGCTTGCGCTCGGCCTCGGGCCGTGCGGCATCGCCCAGGCCCAAGACTGGCCCAAGCAGCCCATCAAGATCGTCGCCAACTTCGCTCCCGGCGGCGCGGCCGATCAGCTGGCCCGCGTGATCGGCGCACCGCTGCAGGAAGCGCTCGGGCAGCCGGTGCTCGTCGAGAACAAGGGCGGCGCCGGGGGCAACCTGGGCGGCGAGTTCGTCGCCAAGTCGCCCCACGATGGCTATACGCTTCTGATGAGTTCCGGCGGCATGGTGTCGATCAATCCGCACCTCTACGCGAAGATGCCCTTCGATCCTGCAAAGGATCTCGTCCCGGTCGCGTCCGTCGCACGTGTCCCGTTCTACCTGGTGGTTCGTGCCGACAGCACGGTCAAGGACTTCAACGGCTTGATCGCCGACCTGAAGGCGAACCCCGGCAAGCGATCCTTCGGTTCGCCCGGCAACGGGAGCTCGCCTCACCTCGCGGCGGAAATGATGACGGGTCAGACCGGGACCGCGGCGGTCCATGTGCCGTACCGTGGCGCTGCACCCGCGCTGACGGATCTGCTGGGCGGGCAGATCGACTTCCTGTTCGATCCGGGGATCAGCATCCAGCACGTCAAGACCGGGAAGTTGCGCATGCTGGCGGTGGCCAGCCTCAAGCGGGCACCGCAGATGCCGGAGGTGCCCACGCTCGACGAACTCGGCCTGAAAGGCTTCGACGCCGATGCCGTGTTCGGCCTCTACGCTCCTGCCGGAACGCAGCAGGCCGTGATCCAGCGGGTCAACGCCGAGGTCAACCGCGCACTGGCCACCCCGGCGGTCAGGACACGCATCGAGGCGCTCGGCAACGTGCCGGAGCCTCTGACGCCTGCAGCCTTCGGCGACAAGGCAGCCGCGGACTTCAAGCGACTGGGCGTCGTGATCCGGGAGCGTGGCATTCGCGCCGACTGATGCCCTGAAGCGCCCGAGCACGCCGCTGGCAATGGAATCTCTCGTCATGAAGGAAGACAACCGATGACCGCCGCCTCCCCGCCTGCCGACGGCAAGCCCCCCGTCATCGAGACGGACGTCCTGATCGCCGGCGGCGGCCCCTGCGGCCTGATGCTCGCGAACGAGCTCGGTCGTCGTGGCATCCGTTGCGTGGTCGTCGACGCCAAGCCAAGCACGGCCTTCAACCCGCAGGCCAACGCGACGCAGGCCCGCACGATGGAACACTTCCGCCGCCTGGGCTTCGCGCACGAGATCCGTGCGCTGGGACTGCCCGCCGATCACCCGACGGACATCGCCTACTTCACGCGCTTCGCCGGGCATGAGCTGGCGCGCATCGGCCTGCCGACCGCTGCCGAGGCCATCGTCCAGATCAGATCGATGACGGGCTCCTGGAGCGCAGCCGAGCTGCCGCATCGCGTGTCGCAGAAGTTCGTCGAGGAAGCCCTGCGCCGCCATGCGCAGGCCTGGCCGTCCACCGATGTGCGCTATGGCTGGCGGCTCGAACGCTTTGGCGATGACGGTGCGTCGGTGAGTGCCACGGTGCGGCCGGGCGAAGGAGGTCCGGCGCAGGAGGTGGTCGCGAAGTTCCTGATCGGTGCCGATGGCGCGCGCAGCTTCGTCAGGCAACAGCTGGGCATCGAGTGGGGTGGCGTCACCGGCATCCAGCGCGAGTTCATGGGCGGGAAGATGTTTGCCATCTACTTGCGCGCGCCTCAGTTCCTCTCCGTGCTGCGCCATCCCAAGGCGTGGATGTACGTGGCCGTCAACCATGAAAGGCGCGCCTTCATGGCCTCGGTGGACGGCATGGCCGAGTACGCCTTCCATGCGGCGCTGCGGCCCGGAGAAGACGCCGACGGCTGGACCGAGGCCGATGCGCGCCGCGTCTTTGCCCAGGCGGTGGGCGTCGACGTGCCGATGGAGATCCTTTCGATGGGCACCTGGCTCGCCGGCCACGCGCTGGTGGCCCAGCGCTTCCAGAAGGGCCGGGTCTTCATCGCAGGCGACGCCGCCCACCTGTTCACGCCCACCGGCGGCCTGGGCTACAACACGGCCGTCGAGGATGCAGTCAACCTGGGCTGGAAGCTGGCGAGCGTGATTCGCGGCCAGGCGCCGCTGGCGCTGCTCGACAGCTACGAGGCCGAGCGCAGGCCGCTGGCCCAGCGCAACACGGCCTATGCGCGCAAGTTCGCCGACTCGGTGGGACTCTTCGTGGCGAAACCCGAGTTGGAAGAGCCCTCGGAGCGAGGCGATGCCGAACGCCAACTCGCAGCCCAGTACTTTAATGAGCACGCCCGTCTTGAGTTCAATATTCCAGGTGTGACCTTTGGCGGTCGATACGACGGTTCACCGATCATCGTCGGCGATGGTGCGCCCCTGCCGCCTGACGCGCCGAATGTCTACACCCCGACTGCCAGTCCGGGAGGACGTCCACCGCACGCGTGGCTGGACGACGGGCGCTCGCTGTTTGACCTGTTCCACGTCGAATGGACTCTGCTGGCACTGGGGCCCAATCCGCCGTCTACCGAGGCCTTCGAATCCGCAGCGCAGGCATTGAGGATCGATCTGCGTGTCGTGCGACTGCCGCAGCCATCGCTGCGCGAGCTCTACGCCGCGCCGCTTGTTCTGATTCGGCCCGACCAGATTGTCGCGTGGCGCGGTGGCGATGCGGCCGACGCAGTGAATGTGCTGTCACGCGTCACGGGCATAACGCAGTCGTTGACCCCGTGCTCCGATTCAACTGCGCCTTCGGAATCTCGGCGAACTAACTATCAAGGAGACCCTGCGTGAAAACCATGCCCGAACTGCTTCTTCGAATCTCGGTCATCGCCATGGCGTTGGCGATCGCTCCCGCGGCATCCGCGCAAGCCTGGCCCACCAAGCCGGTCCGTCTGATTGCCGCATTTCCGCCGGGCACACCAGGTGATGTGATTGCCAGGTTGATCCAGCCTGCGCTCCAGGCCGCATGGGCGCAGCCTGTGGTCGTCGAGAACAAGCCCGGCGCGGGAGGCAATCTGGCTGCCGGGGACGTGGCTCAATCCAAGGATGAGCACACCTTGCTCGTGGGGCCCGACACGATCCTCACGATCAATCCCCACCTGTACAAGAAACTGAGCTTCATTCCGCGGAGTTCGCTCATCCCCGTCACCTACCTCGCCAGCTTCAACCAGACGCTGGTGTGCAATCCAGCCGCCGAGATCACGTCGTTCGGGAAGTTCGTCCAGCTACCCTCGACGCGGCTGTATGCCTCCGGTGGTGCAGGGACACCGAGCCACATGACGATGGAGATGCTGCTAGCGACGACCGGAACCAAACTCACCCATGTCCCCTACAAGGGTCCCGGCCCCGCCGCGCAAGACGTGATGGGGCGCCACGTGGACTGTGGCTTCATCGTCTCCTCCATCGTCCTGCCCCATGTCCAGAGCGGGCGGCTGCGGGCGATCGCCGTCTCCGGAAAGGAACGATCGGGTCTGCTGCCCGAGGTTCCGACGGTCGCAGAGAGCGGACATCCCGGCTTCGACGCGACCTTCTTCGAGACCCTGATGGCGCCAGCAAACCTTCCAGTCGCTACCGTCGAGAAAATCCAGCGCGACGTGCGTGCCGCGCTCCAAGCCCCGGGCGTGAAGGCCAGGTTGGCAGAGATGGACCTGCGTGTGGAGGGGTTCAGCGCGCAGGAGGCTCAACGGCGCAGCAAGGAGGACTTCGCCAAGTGGGGTACGGTCGCGCAGCGGGCCGAGCTGCAGCTGGACTGAGAGCGATCATGCGCAATCTCGACC